>Ga0081455_10005062_pt1 | contig 14551 bp, 8 predicted proteins | sample TabmetS3T2R1_FD_70207 | JGI IMG/M metagenome (GOLD analysis project Ga0081455, IMG submission 70207) | Tabebuia heterophylla rhizosphere microbial communities from the University of Puerto Rico - S3T2R1 | ecosystem: Host-associated > Plants > Roots > Rhizosphere ... | reverse complement strand
ACGCTCAGGTGCCCACGGCTTCCGGTCTCACCGCCTTCGCCCATTACTAATGCTGTGCAAGTATTGTCGGATTAGGGTTAACTGCCAGGCCTTACCTCTCCATGGGACCGCATTGAGAAGCCGCTGGGACGGTCGGTCAATTAGATGCGGCGTCGCCTGTCTTAGTTTCGCGGAGCTCTCCCCCGAAAACGATATCCGCACGCTCGGATCAACGATACTCATTCTCCGTATAGGTGTATCGCCCAAGTACTTAACGAAATAAAGACACGAACTCGATTTGCCAGCTGTTCGGATCTGGGAACCGCTCACGGTTACCGTTCTGTTCCGCTTCAGCTGTCAATCGACTGTCATCTAATGTCAAGACAGCAATCTGACAATTCCCTATTCTGTGGCAACGGAAGAGATATATGGATGGACCTCGCGTGAAAGTCTTGAGGCATTCACGCGAACAATTGTCCACTCGGAACTGAAAGGAGAGTTTAGGCTATGGGTACCAACAGGTCATCAAACCAGGCAAAAGCCGCGAGGGTTGCGCGCGAACTGATGAAGTCATTCGACGTTGGCGACTTGTATGGACTGATCAGTGAACACCTAGACTACCCTACGGATACCGAAAGGCTGTATGAGGCCGTTGACCCTCGTTATAGTAATCTTGAGAAAGAGCGTTTCAAACTTTTCCACATCCTTGAGAACGCCGTAAAAACCGAAGGAGATAAGAGAGCTCTCCATGAGTATTCGGACAACTGGGTCGAACAATGTTCAATCAGGGAGATGGGGTGGTTTTATTTGGGATACGCGGCAGCCCTGCGGTTCTTCGGAAACTCGCCAGCGATAAAACTGATTGAGGGCGGTCGGAAGGAGGAGCTAAAGCCAGTGCCCCTAAAAAGTGAGTTCAAACTGTAGGAGGGAAACCAAACCGGGTTCACGCTCAGCAATCACAGAGTTGCTAAAATGAAACTGACACTGAGACACAACCTTAGAATATCAGATCGGAGGCGTCACGGCATTGGCTCGGATGAGCGATGCATCGGTGAATTCCTCGATTGTCTCTTTCAGTATCTGAGATGAGACCGGCTTTAGTAAATACGTCTTGATACCTACTTTCGAAGCCTTTTCTCGCCAAAGTTCCGACATCCACGCCGTAAGCGCCACGATCGGAATGTGAGAAGTTTTGGGATTCTGTTTGAGCTTCGCGCTGGTTTTGATTCCATCGACGTCCGGCAGGGCCATATCCATAAAAATGAGGGCCGGTTCCTCGGCCTCCGCACATGCGATGGCGTCTTTGCTGTTCTGTGCCTTTATCACGTGATACCCAATTTTTGTTAGCAACAACGCCAATATCTCACGACAGTCATTATGATCTTCTACAACAAGAATTTTCTTTTTCATTCAACGTTCCGCGGTTGTAGTTCTCTTTGGGCACCCACATTTATTGAATTCAAACATAAGGCCGTTTTAGTCAATAGCACAAGATTCGCTCCATGGGAAGACTTTTTTTGTGGGCGTCGGGTTGGATTAGCTATTTTGGGATAGGAGTCTGGGAGTGTAAGTGCCTACTGGACCCCACCACTCCAGGAACGACCCACTAGAGATCCTTCAACTTCATGCCTGAATGGCTAAACGCCAGGTATTAGGACGCAGGTGAGATGCGACCCACATCAAATTCAGAATGAAAAAGTATTGACGGCCTTTGATTTCATGGGGAAAGAGAACGAGATTACGACTTATTCCTAAGGCATCATCGATGTCTTACTTGATCACTCTGTCCGCCCGGTAAAGCACCGGCGGCGGAATCGTGAGGCCGATTTGCTTCGAGGTCTTCAAGTTGATCACCAGATCGAATTTCATCGGTTGCTCCACGGGAAGGTCAGCAGGCTTGGTGCCTTTCAAAATCCTATCGACATAGCGCGCGGCGTCTCGACCTTCGGCGATATAACTGGGTCCGTACGACATCATGCAACCGTTGTCCACATAATCTTCCCTGGCACACATCGCCGGCAGCCGTTGCTTTATCGCGAGGTCCGCAATCGGTTTTTGGTTAGAATTAGATACTGGATTCAACGTCACGGCGATAGCATCGCTGCGCGCCTTAATCGCATCCTTGAACGCGCGTTCGTATCTATCGGCGCTGTTCACCTCCATAGAATAAAGCTGCAAACCCAATTCTGCCGCTGCGACTTCGGTCTCTTTCCACTGTGGTACAGAGCCTGGAGACTGTGAATCCCACAACACCGCAACCCGGGAGAGCTTCGGAACGGTTTCTTTAAGCAGCTCCAGTCGTTTACCGGACAACACCGGCGCAATGTTGGTGAATCCCGTGAGATTCCCCCCAGGGCGGGCCAGGCTTTCAACCAGCTCAGCCGCGATCGGATCAGACACCCCAATAAAAACGATGGGGATGGTTTTGGTAGCTTGCTTCGCAGCTTGAACAGCATTCGTCGTGACCCCGACAATCACGTCGAGTTTGAGACCGACCAGTTCGGCCGCCAAGCCGGGAAGCCGATCAAACTTTCCCTCCGCATGACGGTACTCAATGGCAATGTTCTGTCCCTCTACATGACCGAGCTCACGTAATGCTTGCCGAAACGCCTCCAGCCTGGGCAGTTCTGCATCAGAAGTGTTGGCTGTTAGATAACCTACCCGGTGTAGTTTCTTCGTCTGTTGTGCTTCTGCCGAGTAAAACGCGCCTAGAGCAAAAATTACTAGACCAACGACGATAAAAGTTTTTTTTCCTGGCATACTACGGTCATGTTTACTGGTTTATCGCCGGTTGTCCAGAACCTTGTCCTTGCTTCTGGTCCATAGTCATCACGCTGCCCTGCCGCCTGTTCGCTTGAGCCTCGAACATTCCCGGTTGTATGCTTTTTGTTGCCATTACTTATCGAGTCTTCCGCAGAAATGAGCAAATGCGGTGCCGGTGTAAATAGAAACGGTCGCTATAAACAAAGCGGTAAATTATTTAAGGATGCCTTGGGGTGAACCTCGTCGAAGGGAAGGCAGAGCGTATCCTTTAAGAAACGACGACGTGTATCCAAAGTGATCCACCGGGACAAACATCTCACGCGAAATTGCGAATCCCCGCGGGGCGCGATAAAGCCATGGTGCAAAATGATGTTATGAAACTAACCGCCGCGGCCATTACCCGCCACGGCTTTCTTCAGCACCGTAGCAATCTTGCTGTGAAAGGTTGAGATAGCTTGAGCTGCATTCTATCGGGCATAAGGAAAACTAATGACGGCCATTCAAAAATAATATTGGACACGCTCGCGGCTCCTACAATACAGCTCAACGTGAATTGGAGGAGGTGACCTCATGACTCGTTACTTTCATCTTTGGGTCGCACTAACGGTTTTGCTCGTAATTTCAATGTTCGCCCCAGCACCAGCCGGAGCAGACGACTTCATGCATGATCGACTGCCGCAAATTTCGTGCGCAGATCTTGCGAACTTGGAACTGCCGGACACTAGGATAACGTTGGTCCAAGAGATGGAGGCCGGTCCGTTCCCCTTCGGCAATGTGGCACCGACATGCTCGTCGGACGTCGCCTCGCCGCAGCTGCCGGCGTTCTGCCGCGTCCAGGGCACGATCGGGCCGGGGCAGATCAACTTCGAGGTGTGGCTACCGCTCGAGGGCTGGAACGGCAAGTTCCAAGGCCTCGGCAACCACGGCTTCGCCGGCAATATCGAGTATTCGGACATGGGGCCGGAGCTCGTGAAAGGCTACGCTGTCGCTGGTACGGATACTGGCCACCAGGGGAATGCGACCGGGTGGATGCAGAGCCTGCAGCAGGTCATCGACTATGGTGATCGCGGCATCCACGAGATGACCGTGAAGAGCAAGGCGATCATCGAAGCGTTCTACGGCGAGGCGCCGAAGTACTCCTACTTCAATGGCTGCTCGACCGGTGGCAAAGAAGGATTGATGGAAGCGCAGCGCTATCCCGAGGATTACGACGGCATCAACGTCGGTGGTTCCGCCAACTTCGCCCAGATCCACAACCGCGTGCAGTACGTGTGGAACGGGCAGGTGACGTTCGGCAGGGGGGTACCGCTTGCCGGCTCTACGCTCGCGCTCATCAATGACGCGGCCGTTGCGGCCTGCGACGCGCTCGACGGCGTCGTCGACGGCGTGATCGATGATCCGCTTAGCTGCCCCTTTGAGCCGGCGAGCCTTCTGTGCAGGGTCGGTCAAGACCCCAATACCTGCCTGACGGCAGCGCAGGTCGACGCGCTGGAAAAGGTTTACGAGGGGCCGCGCAACCCGAGAACCGGCGAGGAGATCTATCCGGGCCTGGTGCGCGGCAGCGAGCGCGGTTGGGGCGGACACACGGCTGGGCCGAACATCTTCAGCACGGCTGATCAGTTTTTCAAGTTCATGGTGTACAACGATCCAAGTTGGGATTACAGGACGTTCGATTTTGACAGCGACCTCGATTATACCGACACGCACTTCTCGCAACTGCTCGACGCGATCGATCCCGACCTGAGCGCCTTCAAGAAGCGCGGCGGCAAGATTCTCTTCTCCCATCTCTGGAGCAGCACGACTCACACCGCGACCCGGAGCATCGAGTATTACGAGGACGTCGTGTCGCTTCTTCGCGGACGGAAAGATAGTCGCCATGAGACTCTAACGAAGACGCGGGAGTTCTTCCGGCTGTTCATGGCGCCGGGCGGGAGTGGCAGCAATGCCCCCGACGCCTTTGACTCGCTTCCCTACCTGGAGCAATGGGTCGAGCGAGGCATCCCCCCGAAGAGCATCCTCGCGTCCCACAAGACCAACGACGTCGTCGATCGCACGCGGCCTCTGTGCCCCTATCCCGAAGTCGCGGTCTACACGGGCCAAGGGAGCACCGACGAGGCGGTGAATTTCGTTTGCCGAGACCCAGGTGGTCGCAAACGCGACCGCCATCACGATGACGGACACTGATCACCCGAGCCGCGAAGACTCACGCGAAAAATAGCATCGTCCAAGATCGGTTTGGTTTAGAACATTCGCTTACTGGACTCGAGGTGCGCGACCCGTTATCGCGTTTGGTCAGCTCGAAGTTATTCTCACTTCAAGTGTCGATTTGCCGACGCGGATACGGTCGCCTGAATTGAGAACACAGCCGGTATCGGTCAGTTTGTTTTCGTTGACGAAAGTGCCGTTGCGCGAGTTTCTATCGATAATAAACAGACCCGCTTTGTCGTAGCGAAGATACGCGTGGCTTCCGGAAACCTGCTCGTCTTGTGGAATGGCCAGATCATTTTTTGGATTCCTACCGATCAGAAGGCCATGTTTTTTTACAGAGAACTGTTTTCCTTCGACGGGTCCGCTCACTCCCATCAATATAGCCGTGGCCGCGGGTACCGCGCCGAGGAGGAGGTACAATAGGGCACCCAACTCTCTTTCGGACTGCGCCATGATAGGAAATAATCTGGCCCTGGGCTCAGTGGCTGCCTGATTAGGGGAATCCGCGCTCAGGTTCTGCCACAGCCGCTGCAACATGGTTTCGAGAAAGCCCAAGTCCGTGGTGTCATCCACCAGAAATACCACACGACTCAAGTCCATTCCGTCCAGCAGGCGACCCAGCTCGAAGATACAACCCTGATTGACGCGTGAGAAGCTGCGCAGATCCATTAAGACGGCATCACTCGCGGCGGCCAGCCGCTCCATGGTCATCTGCCACGTGTCGTTGTAACAGAAGAACTCTTTGATACGGTAGCGGCCGTCAGGGTCGGGCATCCCATCGCTAGCGGCCATACGTCGCTCCAGGTCTCTCGCGCCACTCACGAAGCGGCGCGAGAGACGTCCTCGCACAAATTCCAGGAATTCGTGTGGCTCGACTGTGCTGGTGACGAGATCCGGGCCGGCAATCATTGAAATACCGCCTACATACTGCCAGTGCTTGCGCAACTTGTCGAATAGCCATTCGCTGCGTCTGCCAAGCGCGAACACGCGGAGCAGGAGCAGCGTCTGTGATTCACTGGCGCGAGCGGAATCAATCCAGCGAAACCCGAGCCTGGACACAAGCTTATAGCCGACGAGCGCGACCAGCCCGGCCAGGATCCACGGCGAGGCTTGGAATACTCCGACGGATTCGACCACAGCGAAAAGAAGCCACAACGAATCGATCATCATCGACTGATCGCTCAAGTTCTTTTGCTCGTAAAGTTTGCCGAGGAGACTCAGCAACCCCCACCCTATTAGCGCGAATAGAAGCAACCCGAAAGCAATCATGCCGGCGAACACGGTGATCGCGTTGGCATCGAGCCAGGAGCCGATTTCAGAAATGGTGCGCAACGCTCCTTCGTTCCTGGAAGGTATCCACAAGAGAGTATACGACCCCAGGGAGACCGTGATCACAAAGGCCAGCACCAGCGGACCTACGGCGCGGATCGGCTGCAAAAGAAACGCGAGCATGATTACCGTGGGGAGACCGTTTACGATAATCCAAAGCAGGAGCAATTGTCCGATCCCGATATCGGGGGTGAGCACGAGTGCGATTCCAGATAGCGCGAGAAGCACGACGAAATAGGCAGCAAACAGTCGCCAATGCCTTGCCGGGTTGTAAGCAGCAACGAGCACGACCGCAATTACTGTGGGCCAAAGGTACAACCAAAACAGGAACGCCACCTTGGTCCAGACGACGGCCCTATCGTACGTGGCCGCTAACCACCCTATAGTCACAATCAAGGCGTAGCACGTCCCGGCCCCCGTATAGACTGCCGCTGTTTGCCGGGGTCGCTGCATAGCGGTGCGATAAGCGGATGAAATTGTGTCGGCCCGGACCGGGCTGGAGGTGTTGTCCAGAGTCCGCATTTGTAATGCCGAAGATGGCGTCCGGTGGAGTAACTTGCGCTCTGGACCAGGGGCGGTTTCTCGGCCAAAGCTGCTCATTCTCCTCTGCACAGCGTTGCGGTACAGCCTCATCAACAGAAAAGAGGCCGAGACCGCCAGCGCAGAGCCGACCAGCAAGAACAACACTAGGATGCGGTTGATCTCCGGTGACATCGGTTACGGCACCAATTCGATTTTAGGGGGCGGCGATTTGAGCCGGTAGCAGCCAAGTCGTCACCGCCTGGTCGATGACTCTATCTAGCGTCGCCTCCAGTCGGCTACAAGCCCTACCTCTGAAAACCTCCACGCGTGCGCGACCGCAAAGACTCCCGGATTCTCAGCACCAGAATATCCTTCAATTAGAGGAATTTTTTCAAGCTGAACGATCTCTTATACACAGCGAGCGGCGATGATGTGCAACCCGTCCGTTTGCGCCACTGTCGGAGCGATTTTAACAGTCCCCGCTATTCCCGCTCAAGGCAGTTGTGATTTGCCGAAATGGTTTGAGGGTTTGAGCGATCTACTTCAGTTCACTCTCATCACGGAACTCCCTGCGGCGTCGGATGATTCAGGTCACGACGGCGCCCTTTCAAGCCGTTGCGAATCTGAATCTACGGGCCACGACCCCAAGCCCGTGCTTTAACAGCGGAATACACGACGAGGCTTCAAGAACTTGACCAGTTCGAGCTATGGAGCGGAACGGCTATGTTCGGAGCTGCCGCAGCCGGTGGGGGATCTGGAATCTTTCAGGGCCCATCCGGTCGCGTCTTTTGAGGACTCGGCGGCCGCCAAGTGCACTATTCCCCGGCAGCAATGCGTCCAAGCGATACCTCAGTGTTCGAGTCAACCATGACCCGATGGCGATAACGCCCCCATTGCTTTGGTCCTGATAGCGGTTCAGTCAGAGGCTAATTCGCTCGAGATGGAGCCCGTCGCGGAACCAGGGAAAATCCGACCAACGAATCGACTGAGCATAGCGAGCACCGAGCCGCCTAGGGAAGAGATCCCGACTTGTAAGGTCAGGAGTAATTAGGACCGCGCTGGATATTTGCCTTTCGTTCACCCGAAACAACTCGTGACATGAGTTCACTACCGCCCCTCTATCATTAGGCCCGCGCCTGGGCGATATGTAAATGTGGGCACTGAAGGTGATTTTTGTTCTTCTTGCTGCTCGGGTCTGTTGGCCTGTGGCTCTACCGGGCGCTTAATTGCACTGCAACCGACGGCAACCGTGAGAACTATAAGCAAGATTGACGACTTGAATCGAACCATTTTTATCATTCCGGTTTTCAGTTGCTGTGAGTTATTGTAGCTTTTTGTTGCCGTGAGTCTCGTGTCGATGTAATAGCGACCACTCAACTCCAGCGAATTGTTTGATGTCGATCAGAGTATGCGACAGCGCCTCCAAAACTATTTGCAACACGACGGATCGTGATACTCGGAGCAACAAAAGTTTTACCACAGACATCGATCGTAAACAGGTGGACATCTATCCCATTGTGGCGTTACTGAATCGCTTTAGTACTCAGGCTCTCGGGTTCTAGTGTAGCAACTCGGTGTTCGGCACAGCGATACTTCAGCAGCAAAATCCTGGTATGTTCAATTGCTTGCCGCTGGGTTTGCCGAGAGGCTTCAGTATCTCATTACTTTTTCATGCTGCTATCCAAGCTATCCGCCTGAGGCGGAGCGGGACTTCTATCATCATTCTGAGAGTCACCCTACGGATCACGACAGCGATTCATCTGGACACTGACAGAGATCTGAGACGTATGTCATTCCGCCGGCTGATCAGCGTCCATGCTCGCGATCATGTGGTTCTTGGCAAACAAAATTCGCCGCATCGTCGATGTCGCCAGACCCCACGTACTGCGCCGCGTCGGGGTAGGCACAGATGGGACGTGTGCGGGTCACCACACCGTTTGTTATCCTGGAGGCAATAATCTCCTCCGGCGCAATCCCCTCCTCGACCCATTCCTCAAGCGCGGTCACCAGGTCCAACGTATTGGGCCCGCCCGGGGCGGCTCCGCCGCAATGTCCGACGTTGGGCAATAGGAAGAGTCGGACGAAATCCTCCGTCTTGTCCGAGTGACGTCGGTCATGCCCGGATCTGGTCTGAATCCTATTGTAGTAGTCTATGGTGTCCACCGGGTTTGGCAGCGGGTCGGACCAGCCATGCCACACGATCATCTTGCCACCACGCCTCTTGAAGGCGGTCAGGTCCGGGTTGGCCGCGTTGTGGATGAACTCGAGTGTCTCGCCATCGAACTCCTTGTTGAGCGTAAACTCGACGTCAGTGTCGAAAGTGAAGGTCCTAAAGTCATAGTTAAGATCTTCGAAGACCGTATTCTGGAAGAACGTCGTGTACTGTGGATTTGGCACGTCCCCGATCGATTGTCCCTGATCGAGCTCGCTCGTCTTCGGCACACCCGGATAGACCCGTTCCCCCGTGGCCAGGTTCACCGGCGGCCCGGCATACATACATTGCAGGGTTTCGACCTGCGGCGCGGTGAGACACGTCGGGTCGTCGGCACCGGTGCAGAGCAAACTCTTGGGTTGAAACTTGCAACGCCGGGGGTCATCGACCTGGCCGTCCACAAGACCGTCCAGGTGGTCGCACGCCGCTACAACCGCGTTGAAGATCGCTCGCAGCTTGCTGACCGGAATCGCGTGCGCGCCGGTGGGATCCACGTGATTGCACTGCCAGGTCCAGACGTGCCGCGAGCGCAGTTGGAGCACTCGGTAGACAGGCGAGCCCGCGATGATACCGTCGTAATCCTCAGGATAACGCTGGGCTTCCATGAATGCCTGTCGGCCGCCAGTCGAGCATCCGTTGAAGTAGGAACGCTCGGGATCGGCTCCGTAGAAGGCGTTGATGATCGCTTTGGACTTCAACGTGAGCTCGTGGATGGATCGATAGCCATAATCCTTGATCTGTTGCGCATTGGTCCACCAGGGATCGCCGGCGGCGTTGGAGCTATGGCCGGTATCCGTGGAGGCCGTGGCGTAGTTGCGACTGAGTGCGGTCCGCATGTCTCCAAAGCTGATCGACCCGGCGAGACCGCCATTCCCGACGGCCTGGAATTTCCCGTTCCAGTCCACCGTCGGCATCCAGACCTCGAAGAGGATCGCCGGCGTTATGACCCCTCTCACCCGGCAGATTGGCAGGGCGATGTTACCGACGGGCGACGAGTTCGGGCCCGCTGGCAGCGACTCGACCAGCGTGATGGTCGTTTCAGGCAAGTCAAGGGCCGCGAAAGTCTCGAGAGTACAAGGCGCAGTCGCGGCTGCGCCTGGCGCCGGAACAATTGAGACGGTCACGATTAAAGCGATGGAGAGAACAAGAAGAAAAAAGCGGCGACTCATAAGATACCTCCCACTTTTAGTCGGATAGCTTACAATCTTATTGCGTGAGCAGCACAGCCGTCCAATATTATTTTCCAATGACAGCCATTGGTTTTCTTTATGTCTCACCGCGTCAGTTTGTGGCGGCACCCGACCTATCCTATGGAAGGAAAAAGCTTTGAAAGTGGGTATTGAAACCTACTTGATAAAACCGGTCTCGCCTCGGACGTAAAAGGGGATCATCGAGGAATATACTAAAAGGTCGCTCACCCGAAGCGAGAGAGAATTTTGAATCTTGCATTTTGTTGCGCCCTTTTTCTTGGGCTGGCCGGTGGTTACGCAAAGCTAGGCCGAGGATTACTACTTTTACGAAGACCTCAAAGGTGAGCTGGTTATCTCGAATAAGGAGCCACCTCCTGGGACCAAAATCATAAAACGACTTGGCGGCGTGATTGATAAGGAAACTCCGCAAGCCCAAGAATCCGGTAATCAGCAGCCAAACCCACAGCAAGAAGGCTCACCGAAGCCGTCCAAGGCGAAATAGAGCGAGTGCAAACCCACCTTACACTCGTCAGCTTTGAGCCTCTTTGCTGATTGTATTGCTGGCCCTAACGTGCGTCGCATTGACGCTGGTCTCCTGTGGAAGGAGAACGGCTTCGGCTGGCCGCTCAGGTCATCATCTGGCTTAGTTAGCCGTCATCTGCGGATGTGGTGTGATTGGTCTTCTCGCCGGATACGTGCAGGAAGCTGGATCGCCACACAGTTTTTCTCTGGGAACTTCGCCGATAAATAACCCCAGGTTAAGCGCTCCAACAGCTCAAGCTTGAGATAGACTCCCGCCGCGCGGGCTCTAGCCGACGCGGAGTTTGTAAGTTTGGTCCAGCCAAATCCCTACCTCACTATCAAGACTTACCCATTCCAAGTGCAGCGCAAGCCGGCGCGGCGATAAGAAAAACCAATAGCCGTTATTGGAAAAAAATATTGGACAGCGCGAAGTATGCGAAATAAGGGTTGTCGTACAAATCTTCCGGGAAAGAGGAGGCTAATTTTATGTCGCCAACGAAGAGATTTATTCTTATTTGGGTCAGTGTTTTGCTCTTTAACTTAACAGCGACTGCCATTTCACACGCTGATTTTACGATCACATATGTCAATTTGGGTGCGGGTGGCACCGCGTTATTGCGTCTGCCATCTCCTCCGGCAGGAAGCCCAAAGGATCGTATCGGTATCTTTGTCATGCATCCGAGTTCTAGCTTTATTAATAGTCCAATATGCACAGAGTTGGCGAACCGTGGGTATGTTACGCTTTGTGCGGATAACCCGTTTAGCTTTAACGCCAATGGATACAAGGGTTACGAAGATCATTCAGCAATAATCGGTCGGGGAATAAATTGCCTTAAGGGACAGAACCCACCGGGCCAGACGAGCTCACCTTGTTCGTCAATCACAGGAATAACGAAGATCATCATCATCGGCCATAGCATGGCGGGACCGATGATGTCGTTCTATCAAAATATCGCCGAGAACGGAGCAGCGGCTTGCAAAAAACCGGAACGGCTAATTCCCTGCGAAGATACAAATCTCTCCAACTTGCCCGCGGCGGATGGGGTGGTTCTATTGGATTCCCACCTTGGCGACGCAGTAGCGACGATGACTTATACGGACCCTGCCGTTATTAGAGAGCAACAGCCGGATCTTCGCGATTCTCGTGTCGACATGTTTGATCCGGCAAATGGCTATAATCTGACCACAAACAGCGCAACCTACAGTGACAACTTTAGAAAAGCCTTCTTAGCGGGTCAATCAAGGCGTCACAACAAGCTCATCGATGACGCGCTTGAGCAACTGTCTGACATTACAAACGAGCTACGCAATGTGTACCCCGATGACATGCCTTTTGTTGTCCCGGGTTCTAACGGCGCCCGCCTGTGGCAGCCGGACATCAGATTGCTCAAGTGCACGCAGGCCGCCTACCTTTTATTGACGAACGCTAACCCCACAGGAGAAGGGCCAAAGCAAATCTGTTCCGTTCGGCTACCTTCTGGAAATCAGGGAGCGCTAACGTTCGATTCCGTCACCTCGGCCTCAGTTCGAATCTGGCTAGGCGCCCACTCCGTTCGCACCACCAAGGACTACAATCAGACCCCGGACGATATCACGGGCATTGTTTATGAATCTTCGAACACGAGCACGCCCACTAATGTGGAAGGCATAACAAAGCCGCTTCTTATCGTTGTCATGGGCGCTCACTATTTCATGAGGCCCGATGAGATCATTCTCACTCACGCTACAAAAACCAATGACAAGGAGATGGTAGCTGTCGAAGGTGCTGTTCACGGTTTCACGCCTTGCACAGCATGCGCCGTCGCGCAAGGGCTTCCGGCCAACGCCTATGGCGATACGGTTAAGAGATTGTTTGATTATGTCGACGGCTGGCTGAGCAAGCCGGGCCGCTTCTAAACATTCGAATGGGTAAAATCAAGGAGGATTGCAAATGAAAACAAAGACGCTAGCTAGCTTCCTGTTCAGCTTCGGTTTCTTTTTCGTTATCGCGCATTCCTATGCGCAGAATTTTCCCACCTATCACCCACTCGGTCCGGCCAAGGGCGCCCTCTATAGGCCTACGTCCGGACCCGCCAACATCGCAATTATCATGATGCATCGCACAGGGAACTTCTTGAGCCTGGGCTCTTGCTCGGAAATGAGGGATAGAGGCTTCGTAGTGCTCTGCATGAACACCCGGTTCGATAACAACGAGGCTCAGGTTATATTCGAGGAGATGGCGCTCGATGTGAGAGCGGGAATCAACTTCCTAAGACAAAACCAGTCGGGGCTTACTCCGGGTATCCAGAGAGTCATTCTCTGGGGGTATAGTGGCGGCGGCCCAACCATGAGTTTTTACCAGGCAGTCGCGGAGGCGGGGGTTGGCTTTTGTCAGGATCCCCACAAACTAACCCAATGCGAGAGTAGCGGTTCGACCAGTCTTGTGGGGTTGCCAAAAGCGGACGGTATTGTTTTTGTCGATGCCCATCCAGGCAATCCGATAATTGGCATGTTAAGAAGCAATAACCCGGCAGTCCATAACGAAAATCATCCGGAGAACCTCCAAACTAGATTGAACCCTTATGACCCTGCGAACGGGTATAATCCGAACGGACTCTCAACATACTCTGATGCATTTAAGAAAAGGTATTTTGAGGGCCAATCAGACCGCCTAAACGAACTGATCGACGAAGCCTTCGATATACAGTTTCATATCGATCAGGGCGACTATCCCTACCCCGACAACGCTCCATTTGTCATCGGAAGGAGCACGGCGTCGAAACTCTTCGTGCTTGACACAAGCATTCTTCACAGCACCGTAAAGCCACAACAATTACTCAAGAACGATGGCACCATCGATGCATCACATGTTGTCGAAAGCGTACGATTGCCTGACCCCACAATTGCCGATACCGATGAAACCTTCGATGGCGGCGCGCGACTCTTGACCGTAAAATCTTTCCTGAGCACAAACGCAATTCGGTCGACCAACTCAATCGATGGAATTGATTACTGCTCCAGCAACAATTCGACTGTGTGCAATGTCCGTCAGATTACCGTGCCAGTGCTGTTTAATGCGATGGGCGCTTACTACTTTATACGGGATAATGAGATTCACTACGAAGAAGTAAAAAGTCAAGATAAGGAATTTATCGTGATCGCAGGCTTAGTTCATGGACTTACTCCGTGTAACGCTTGTCCGGGCGGACCCTATAATAACTCACAGAAGAACTTCTACGACCACATTCGTGATTGGATCAACTCACCAGCACGAAAATGGTTGCCTTAGGTGAAGACCAACTGAGGCGGCCTTGGTGCCCCTATCTCGTGGTCGCGGTATACAAGGGTTACGGGAGCGCCGATGAGGGGGCAAATTTTGTTTGCCGAGATCCGGACGATCGCGACCGAACCATCAACCTGACGGCCGAAAGATTCAGGGCTGGCAATGGATGGAAGACGGACACTGCCTAGAGAAAGGCAATCGTTTTTGCCAAACGTGAAAAAGGTTTTTTACCAGTAGGAGAAACCGAGATGAATATAAAAATTCTTTTGTCAGTTGTCTTAATATCGAGCCTATTTTCTATGTCTGGGTCTCGATCGTTTGCCCAGAGTAACCCGCGCTATGTCCCCTTGGGCTCCGCGACCGGTGTCCTCTACACACCGGACTCCGGTATGTATTCCCATGTGGGGATAATACAGTCTCATCCCACATCAAATAATTTCGGTTGCGGTACAGCTTGGGCCAGCCGGGGATTCATGGCCCTTTGCCTTAATACTCGTTACTTCAACAACGAAACCGCGATTCGATGGGAGACTATAATTCTCGATATAAGGGCAGGGATTAATT
>Ga0081455_10005061_pt1 | contig 14552 bp, 13 predicted proteins | sample TabmetS3T2R1_FD_70207 | JGI IMG/M metagenome (GOLD analysis project Ga0081455, IMG submission 70207) | Tabebuia heterophylla rhizosphere microbial communities from the University of Puerto Rico - S3T2R1 | ecosystem: Host-associated > Plants > Roots > Rhizosphere ... | reverse complement strand
CCTCGCCGGAAATCTGGCGCATATGCTCGCCGGCATTGGTGAACTGGCTGCGCAGAAACTCCGACTGGATGCGCAGCGCCTCCTGCAGATCGGTGGCATGAACAAGCTTGCGCGCGTGCTCGAACGCCGCCTTCATGTTCTGCTCGGTGAAGTTCAGCGCCTGCTTGGAAATCTCGGTGCCCGGGCTCGGCATCGAAGCCATGGACTTTGCGGCAGCATCGAAGAACATGCCGAACGCCTTTTCGGCCTGGTCGATGGTCTTTTCGGCCAGATCGCGCAGCTCCGCGGGAACTTCCAGTTTCGGTTCAATCATGGTCGCCCTCCGATTTTTGGGGGACGTTACCATATTTCCCGAGCCTGTCGCCGCCAGATTGGCAGATCAACTACGCTGGCAGGACAATGCCCGAAGGCCTTCAGGCTGCATCGGCTTTCGGCTGTCAGCCGCCCGAGACCTGCGCTGCAATATGGAAAGCCAGGAGAAGCGCTGGCACGCTGATGAGCCTGAGAAGCTGATCCACCGAAAGCATCGTTCGCCCCTTTGTCCCCAACACCCGCCCCCACGGCCGGCGTTAATTCCCCCGCTGCGCCGTATGCTGATCCGAGGTCAGCTGCTGATCGGTATAGGCGGCCCCCGAGATGGTGAGCAGCGCCAGGATCGATATGACGGCCAGTGTTTTCATGGCCGCGATGGTTGGTTTTGAATGTGGCCAAAAACGTCAGCGCTTGGCGCATTTTCAGGACGGTCCAGCGGAACTTGTTGGCCCAAGCCTTCGCAAACGCGTCCGGCAACGACGGCTCTGACGAAATTTCGTCAATAAACCTCGGCGCATCGCGCTGAAACACGCGATGCCGAATGATGTCGGGATTGTGACGATGCTGGGGCCCGTACTAATACCGGTACGGCTCAATATCCAGCAGCGGGAAGGCGCTAAAGACGCTTGGCAGGCTGGTTGCCGTGGCCTGATGCAGATAGGACTTGTCGAGCTCACGGAAGCTGGTCACGCCGAGTAGCCCAAGACAGCGTATCACCTCGTCCTCGAGCAGCTCCAGCATCCGGACGATGCCCTCCTCTCCTGCGGCTGCGAGCGCCCAGCACTGCAGCCGGCCGATGCCGACGAGATCGGCCCCGGAGGCGATCGCCTTGACGATGTCGGTGCCGCGGCAGAACGAGCCGTCGACCATGATCTTCGCGCGTCCGGCAACCGCATTGACGATCTCGGGCAGCACATGCATGGCGCCGCGGCCGTGATCGAGCTGCCTTCCGCCATGATTGGAGACGTAGATCCAGTCGACACCGTGATCCAGCGCGATCATGGCGTCTTCGGCGGTAGCGATGCCCTTGATCACCAGCGGTATCCTGAACTTGTCCTTGATCAATTTCACCGTGCGCCATTCCAGCCCCTTCTGGAAATCACCGCCGGTGGCGCGAAGCCGGCTTTCGCGCACATAGCGCTTGGCGATGTCGCGCTCGCGGCGGCTGTAATGCGCGGTGTCGACGGTCAGGCAGAAGGCCGAATAGCCGTTGGCGATGCTGCGGCTCACCACGTCCTCGACAAAGGCATCATCGCCGCGGACATAGAGCTGATAGAAGCGCAGCGCATCGGGCGCGGCCTGCGCCGTCTTCTCCAGCCCGGGCTCCGTCACCGAGCTCAGCATGTGCGAGGCGCCGAACCTGCCGGCGCCACGCGTCACGGCAGCACCGGAGTTGGGATCGAAGATTTCGAGCGCACCGACGGGCGCGAGCACCACTGGTAGCCGCATCTTGCGGCCGAACGCCTCGACGGACGCATCGACCTTGGCGACGTTGCGCAGCACGCGCGGCCGGAACGCAATCTCGTCGAGCGACATGCGGTTGCGCCGCATGGTGGTCTCGGTCTCGGCGGCACCGACGATATAATCCCACGCATTCTGGTTGAGCCGGACCCGGGCCTTGCGCACGAATTCATGCAGGTTCTGGAATTCCTCGCCGCTGGCGCCGAGTTCAACATTGCGCGCTGGCCGAACCGGCGTGCCGTCATTCATGTGCTTCGCTCCCTCGTATCTTTCTATTCATCCGTCCCGCGCGTCGGGATCGCCTTGCCGAAGGCGCCGGCCTCGGCCAGCTCAGCAATGCGGCGGTCATCGTAGCCGAGCGTCTTGCGCAGCACTTCCTTGGTGTGCTGCCCGAGCAGCGGCGCCGCCACCGGATCGACCGTCGGCGTCAGGCTCATGTTGAGCGGTGTCTCGATGTTGGGGACTGCGCCTGCGGTCGGATGCGGGATGCGGCTGAGGCGTTCGCGGTCGCGCACCTCCGGCGCATTGAAGCCTTCCTCCACCGTACGCAGATAGCCGACGGGGATGTTGGCCTTCTTCATCTTCGCCATCCAGTTTTCGAGCCTGTCGGTGGCGAACACGCCGGCAATGATGGCACGCAGTTTTTCCTTGTTGGCGGTCCGGGCTTTGCGATGGGAAAAGTCAGGGTCGGTGACGAGGTCAGGCCTATCAAGCACTTCCGTCGCCAGGCGGCGGTAGAGCCGGTCGTTGGCGCAGGCCATGTAGAGCGGCCCGTCGGAAGCCTGGTAGACGCCGACGGTCGGCGAACCGTTCGGCGAGTTGCCGAAGCGTCCGGGATTGTTGCCGCTGATCAGATAGGCCATGCCGTAGAAGCCGGTCATGGAAACCGCGATATCGATCAGCGCGACCTCGACGCGCTGGCCGCGGCCGAGTTTTTCGCGCGCCAATAGCGCCATCAGGATCGCATTGCATGCCGACATGCCTGTGGCCATGTCGACGATCGGCGGTCCGGTGCGCACCGGCTCCCCGTCCGGAAAACCGTTGAGCGACATGAAGCCGCTTTCGGCCTGCGTGATCGGATCGAAGCCGGGACGCAGCGCAAGGGCACCCTTGCGGCCGTAAGCCGAGATCGAACAGTAGATCAGCCGCGGATTTGTCGAGACCACCGAGTCATAGTCGAGGCCGTACTTCTTCATCACGCCGCCGGAGAAATTCTCCACCACCACATCAGCCTTCGCGATCAGCGCACGGGCCACTTCCAGCGCCTTGGGATTGGTGAAGTCGAGCGCAATGCCGCGCTTGTTGCGGTTGAGGCTGAGAAACGCCGCGCTCTCGCCGCCGATTTCGGCATGTTCATACGCCCGCGAATCGTCGCCGCCGTCGGGATTTTCGATCTTGATGACCTCGGCGCCGAAATCGGCCAGGGTTTGCGTGCAGGCTGGTCCTGCGACGACGCGGGTAAAGTCCACCACAAGCAGGCCATCGAGTGCCGTCGGTTGATCTTTTGCGCGTGGCGTGCGCTCCGGCAGATGCGGTCCTGCGGTCATTTCGAGCGTTTCCCCGTTCTTTGCCCAGCAGCATTGGCTGCCGGAGCATCGCTTTTGGGGCTTTTTAGCGAAGGCCGCAGATAAGGCCAAATCCGGATTTTGCAGGGCCGGACCTGTCGCGGGCATAGCTGCCCGCGTCTGGCCGGATGACCCGGCCGCGCGATGGAATTCAGCCAGGCGGTGGTCGTGACCGACCGCCTGCGATCACTGCTGGTTCTTCTGCCAGAATGACAACAGCCCCTGCGAGGCCGATCCACCGATCACGCAGGGAATACCAACGGCGACGGCCCCCAGCGCTGCCGCGGAGACGCAGCCCAGCGCGACGGCGCCGACGCCGACCTGTCCCCACAGGTCGAGATTGCGCCGCGCATCCGACCCCTTGGTCTTCAGGTCTTCGACAGCTGCGACGGCATCACGGCGGAGTGCGCCGATCTGCACGGTATCGGCGGCCTCTACCACCTCAGCGAGCGGCGCCTTCACTGGATCCTTTGCGCTCGCCAGTTCGCTGCGCAAAAATTCGCGCAAGTTGGCATCGCGGATGGCGTAGCTTGCCAGCGTATATCGCGCCATGCTGCCGACCGTCAGCTTGTCGACGGTGTCGCGACCCTTGCTCCAGGGCAGCATCTCGACGATGCGCTTGATCGGCATGTGCGATCCGGTCGCGAAATAATAGCCCCACAGCGTGTCGAGCAGATCCTGGCTGCCGGCGAAGGTCAGCGTCGTGTTGACCTTCTTCTCCTCCTTGCCGAAGGGATTCTTCGTGAATGTGGTCTTCAGCTTGTCCATCATGCCGGGCCTGGTTTCTTCCAGCGGGATGTCGCTGAGGATCGGCAGCTTGCCGGAGAGATAATTGTCAATCATGACGCGACGCGCCGGCATCCGCGGCGCCACCCGGCGCAGCACGTTGCGCCAGTCCGGCAATCCCGAATAGGCGATGGCGCGAACGATCACCCATTCGTCCTCCGGCGCCACCGGAAAGAAGCTTGCGATCAGCTTCTCGGCTTTTTCGGGATTCGACCCGATCGCACCCGCGATGAAACCGAGATAGATGCCGGCATTCTCCGGCTCTTTGAAGGTTTGGGCGTGGAACAGCACCCGCACGGCGGCGGGAACGTGGGCATAGTCGGGCTTTGCGCGGTAGTTGTAGATCCACTGCTGCACCACGCCGAGCGAGGCGCGCGGATCGATCTCCGGCGGCTTCTCTGCCCATGCAGGCTGGGCAAGCACGATCGCCGCGGCGACGAGGGCTACGTAACGCATATGATACTCCTGGCGAGCGTCGGCACCATTAATGCCAACGTCTCCGGCTACTTGGCTGAGGGAGCATGAGGCGCGCATTGCGACAATTCTGAGAAAACGGGCGTTAACCTTATCGTTCAAATTGTGGCGGCCGATTGTGGCAGGCGGTGACCGGTTCGGCCCGCAACTCTCCCTGAGTCAGACATTCTTTTGCCCCGCGGTGGCAATTGCATCACAGGCGGAACAATGGGGAGTCCGGCAGGGACGTGACCAACAAACGCAGCATCCACCGCCAGCGTGCACACCGGCTGCTGGCGATGGGCGGAATACTGGCCGCAACCGTCGCGATGATGTCGATCGCGATGGCGGCCGAGACCACCTCGTCGCGCGATGCCATCGTCGTCGAGGGAAATCGACGTGTCGAAGCGGACACCATCCGCTCCCATTTTCATGCCGGGCCCGGTGGGCGCTACGACGAAGCCGCACGCGATGCCGCGCTGAAGTCGCTGGTCTCCAGCGGCCTGTTTGAGAACGTCTCGATCGATCGCGCGGGCGAAAAGCTCGTCGTTCGCGTCACCGAGGCGCCCGTGCTCGGTCGCGTCGCCTTCGAGGGCAACAAGAAAGTCAAGGACGCCGACCTTTCCGCCGCGATCGAGTCCAAGCCGCGCGGCCCGCTGCAGCGCGCCAAGGTCCAGTCCGACGCCAACCGCATCGTCGAGGTCTACCGGCACGCCGGACGCGACGAGGTCAGCGTCAAGCCTGAGATCATCGATCGCGGCAATGGCAGCGTCGATCTCGTCTATACCATCACGGAAGGCGCCAAGACGCCGGTGCGCAAGGTCGAATTCAGCGGCAACCGGGCCTTTGGCAACCGGCAGCTCAACGCTGTCATCAAGACCTCGGCGCACTCGATGCTGAGCTTCCTGACCGGCGGCGACGCCTATGATCCCGATCGCATCGCGCAGGACCGCGAGTTGATCCGCACCTACTATCGCAGCAAGGGCTATGCCGACGCCAGCGTGCCTTCGGCGAGAGCCGAATACGATCCCGCGCAAAAGGGGTTCACGGTGACCTTCGCGATCGACGAGGGCCCGCTCTACAAGTTCGGCAACGTCAACGTCATCAGCAACATTCCGGGCGTCGATTCCGGTCAATTGTCCCGGCTGTCCCTGATCCGTTCCGGCGCCATGTTCGATGGCAATGCCCTCGACAAGACGACGGAGCGCCTCACCATCGAATTGTCGAAGCTCGGCTATCCCTTCGCGCATGCGACGCCGCGGCTCGCGCGCAATGAGCCGGCGCAACGTGTGGACATCGACTTCGTTATCGATCAGGGCCCGCGCACCTATGTGGAGCGCATCGAGATCCACGGCAATTCGCGCACCCGTGACTACGTGATCCGCCGCGAGTTCGACTTCGGCGAAGGCGACCCCTACAACAAGGCCCTGATCGACCGCGCCGAACGCCGTCTGAAGAACCTGAACTACTTCAAAACCGTGAAAATCTCGAGCCGTCCGGGCTCCTCGCCCGACCGCGTCGTGCTCGATGTCGAAACCATCGATCAGCCGACCGGCGACATCAATTTCGCCGGCGGCTATGGGACCACGGATGGCTGGCTTGGCGAGGTCAAGCTGAGCGAGCGCAACTTGTACGGCACAGGTCTTGACCTCCGGTCATCGGCAACGTTCGGCCAGTATGCGCGCAGCATCAATCTCTCGGCATCGGAGCCCTACTTCCTGGGCACGCGTGTCGCGGCCGGCGTCGAACTGTTCGGCCGGCAGAGTGACCCCTCATACTACCAGTCCTACGGCACACAAACAGATGGCGGATCGCTGGTGTTCGGCACGCCGCTCACCGAGCAACTTGGCGTGCAATGGCGCTACTCGCTCTACAACCAGAACATCACGCTGGGGTCGAACAGCAATGGTCTCGTTGCGTCGCTTCCGGTCCAGCAGGCCGCAGCGGCCGGTCCCACCTGGGTTTCGCAGGGTGGAACCACGACCACCTTCAGCACGCTCGACAACAACAAGAGCCCGACCAGCGGAGTCAGGTCGCAGCTCAGCCAGGATATCGCCGGCCTCGGCGGCGATGTGAGATTCCTCCGCACCACCGGGGACACGCGCTATTATCAACAGATCAACAGCGACGTCGTCGCCATGGTGCGCGGGCAAGGCGGCTACATCACCGGCTGGGGCGGCAGCCAGGTGCCGCTCTTGAACAACTTCTTCGGCGGCCCGACCATGGTGCGCGGATTTGCGCCATACGGTTTCGGTCCGCGCGACCTGACCCCAGGCTCCACGCGAGACAATGTCGGCGGCAGCATGTATTTCGCGACCACCGCCGAGCTGCAGAGCGGCATACCTGGCGTGCCCGACGAATACGGCCTGAAGGCATCCGCTTTCGTCGATGCCGGCAGCGTGTTCCGCTACACCGGCCCAACCAGCTTCGCCGGCCAGCCGATACTGGTCGCCGACAAGAACATCGTGCGTTCATCGGTCGGCGTCGGCCTGACCTGGGCCTCGCCGTTCGGCGCCCTGACGGTCGACTACGCGGTGCCGCTCAGCAAAGCTGCCTACGACGTGGTACAGCCGCTGCGCTTCAGCGCGGGAGGCTTTTGACGGGTATGCGCGCGGGCGCGGCGAAGCCGTAGAACAACGCAAGCCGATCCAGGCATTCCTGGAAGCGCCGCGCGAAATAATCCTTCCAGCGTTGGGTGGACAGGCCGCGCCGCTCGCCAACCTGGTGCATGGTCATGCCCAGGATCAACACTTCATGAACCAGCGTAGTGCCGTCTGCACCGAGCTCATGCTCGATCCGGTTGAGCCGAACCACGGCCCTGCGCTGTCCTTCCGTAATCGGCTCCCGGATCTGGCCGCCATCGACGCGTTCACGCGTCGGATCAACCGCCTGCGGGCCGCGCTCCGCCTTCTCCCAGTCGCTCTGGAACGCACGCCCACCGCGGAACTGCGCTTCGTCGATCTGGTGGTGGGTATGCAATTTTGCCAGGGGATCGCCTCGTGTCGAGCGCAAGGCGATAATCTTCTCGCCGGGTTCGAGCCCAAGGGGATCGTCCACCTCGACCGGCGCCACTTCGGCATTGAGCGGCAGATCCTGCGCGCGCCGGTCATAAGCCTTTGACGGGTCGTGCGCTTTCCTGCGCTTCCTGCGAACCATTCAATACTCCTTTCTTCACCTGGCAAATTCAGATCGCATCCACGAGCCTGAGCGGCGCAGCGCTCACGGTTCGCTCCGCGGCAACGTCGGGATTGCGCGTCAGGTGGAAATGGGGGGTGCAATAGCTCGAGCCTTTGCGGCGCGGATGGCCGCAAAAGGTGATGGCTTCCCCATCCGAGTCGCCGCCGTAGGGGAAACGGCAATCGCCGCGTTCCAGCTCGACCAGCGTGAGGTGGCGGGGATCGACCTCGACGCAACGAAGCTCCACCTGCTCGACCCGTTCGAATACCGGACGGTGCCGGAAAAATTCCAACGGCCTGAAATCGTCGGCGGTGCGCCGCTCCCTTAGACGCTGCAACTGCGCCTCACTCAGAATTGGCGGCGATTTGGACGGGTCCGGCTCTCCGAGGCACATTCGCCGCGCGCGCCCGAGGGCGGCGTTCCGGGAATATGCGGTACCAAATCTGGCGTTGAGAGCGTTCGCGGCGTCCGCGTAGGACATGCCTTTCGTGACATATTCTTTCAACGCCTCGCAATGCGAGGGCGGCCAGCATGCTGGTTCCACCTGTCTCGTTCCCGTTTCTGTTCGTTGCCAGCACCCTCGCACCCTATTACGATCTTCCGAATCCGGAGTCAAGTATTATTTCTGAAAAACGGCATTGATTTCTTATGAAATTCGGAATGTATTGAAAATCGGAAAGGGGAATCGCCATGCAGATTGACGCGAAAATGATCGAACGGGGACTAAAGAAGACCGGCAAGTCCAAGGGTGGGCTGGCCGCCGCCATGGGCGTGCGACCGGGCGCGGTGTCGGAAATCTTCTCGGGAATCAGGCTGATCAAGGCCTCCGAGATCGAGCCGATCACGGAGTATTTGAGGCTGAACTGGGTCCCGATCATGGGGCGTGTCGGCGCCGGGGCCGTGATCGAGCCCGAATACGAGCAGGTGCCGCCGGAAGGCCTCGGCGAGGTCGAACTGCCCTTCCCGACCGACGAGGACACCATCGCCTTCGAGGTAACCGGCGATTCCATGCTGCCAAAATACGAAAACGGCGACGTCATCGTGGTCTACAAGGAGCAGCGGCACCCGATCTCGTCCTTCTATGGCGAGGAAGCCGTGGTGCGGCTGAAGACCGGGGAGCGCTACCTGAAGACCATCGAGAAGGGAAAATCGCCGACCCAGGTGAATCTCGTCAGCTTCAATGCCAAGGCGATCAACGGGGTAAAGCCGGAGTGGATCGGCGAAATCTTCGTCACCCTGCCGCGCGGTCAGATCCAGCGCATGCGCGCCAAGGCGGCCAAGCGGTCCAAGAAGGGCGGAAAGTAGTCGATCGGGCGCCCGCCCCGGCGGGCCCCGATTCGCCCTGATCGGAACAGGCGCCGCGGGCTCCGCGGCGCTTTTCATTTTTCCGAATTTTCCACTTGACTTGGTTCCGATTTTCAGGAATAGTCTCCGGCATAGCGCACGGTCGGAGCCTGATGCAGTATTTCGTTGTGATGATCGACTATGGACGACGCGGCCGCGAGGCCATCGTCGATCCCGAAGTCACGCGGCGTGAAGTCGTGGCCCGCGTCACCTCGGGTGAGTACAGGAATATCAGCTTCATTCACGAGATCATCGACTCGACGGTGCAGGACATCACCTCGGACATTCTGTCCGAAGCCAACCTCCCTGAAATCGAAGCTGAAGAGATCGACCTGCAAGCTGCGCGCTTCGATCATCTCCACGATCTCCGCAAGCATGCGACAGACGAACGCGAAATGCCCGGCGATCACGACGAACTGATTCGCGGATGAGATGGATTCCATCATCAAAATGATGTGACGGCGCGTGATCGCGTCGCGGATGGAATCAAAGTCTCGTCGCGCTTCGGTCGCACGATTTTCATGCATCCTCGGTAAGAGGCCGCGCAAGAAGTGGCGGCAATCTGTTCGAGGCAACATGAACACCGAACTCGACTGCGACCTCACCCCCGATCAGTGGGAAACGCTGAAGGCACTTCGTGCGCCGGCATTGCCTGCGCGTTCGCGCAGCCACTGCGTCCTTGAAAGCCTCATCGCGCTCGATCTTGTTTCGATCGACGATGGCTTGCTCGTGATCACCGCGCGCGGCCGCCACGTCCTGATCAGGGGCTCCTCGCGGCTGCTTGATGTCGCTGCCTGAAGTAGTGCGGCCATAACCGCCTTTACGCGGGCGGCAACATATGGCTCAACTTCCCTGTCAAACAAAAACAGGCCCGCGGGCGCTGGCGCGCCACGAGAGCCGGACGGGGAGAAAGAAATGGCCCGCCTGCCCTATCTGGAGGCCGACCAGGTCGCGCCCGAATATCGCGACATGCTCAAGCGTAATACCAATCTGCACAAACTGCTGGTCAATTCGCCCGACATGGCCCGCGCCTTCAATGGCGTCGGCAGCTACATCCGCTTCAAGAGCAAGCTCGATCCGCGGCTGCGAGAGCTGGCGATTCTTCAGGTGGGCTGGCTGGAGCGCTCGGAATACGAATTCACCCATCACGTGAAGATCGGCAAGGATTTTGGCGTCACCGATGACGATATTGCCGGGCTAATCGCAGAAACCGAGGGTAAGCCGTCGAGACTCGAGCCGCTCGCCAAGGCCATCCTTAAGGGCGCGCGCGAGATGGTGCGCGAGCTGGCGATGTCCGAAGCAACCTTCGCCGAGATCAGGAAAGACCTGTCCGACGCGCACATGACCGATCTCGTGCTCACCATCGCCTTTTATTGCGCGGTCGTCCGCGTGCTTGCGACGATGAAGATCGACAATGAGCCCTATTACAAAGAGGTGCTGCAGCAGTACCCGATCCCCGGAGTGAACTGACATGCGCCTGAAAGATCGCATCGCCATCGTAGTCGGCGCCGGTCAGAGCCCGGGCGAAGGCATTGGCAATGGCCGCGCCACCGCGCTGACTTTCGCGCGCGAAGGCGCAAAGGTGCTGTGCGTCGATCACAATCTCGCGTCCGCGCAGGAAACCGTGGACATGATCGCGGCCAAGGGCGGCTCGGGCGTCGCCTTCAAGGCTGATGTGACGAAAGATGCCGACATCAAGGCCATGGTCGCCGATGCGCATGGCCGCTGGGGCCGCGTCGACATCCTCCATAACAATGTCGGCGTCAGCCTGAGCGGCGGCGATGCCGAACTGCTCGCGATCACCGAAGATGCGTTTGATCGCTGCGTTGCGATCAACCTCAAGAGCTGCATCCTTGCGGCGAAGCACGTGATCCCGATCATGCGCCAGCAGCGCAGCGGCGCCATTATCAACATCTCCTCGATGGCGGCGATCACAACCTATCCTTACGTCGCCTACAAGGCCACCAAATCGGCGATGATCGCCTTCACCGAGCAGCTTGCTTATCAGAACGCCGAATACGGCATCCGCGCCAATGTCATCCTGCCCGGCCTGATGAACACGCCGATGGCGGTCGATACCCGCGCCCGCGAGTTCAAGAAGAGCCGCGCCGAGGTCGAGGCGGAGCGCGACAGCAAGGTGCCGCTGCGCAGGAAGATGGGCACCGGCTGGGATGTCGCCAATGCCGCGCTGTTCCTTGCCTCCGATGAAGCGAGCTTCATCACCGGCGTGACGCTGCCGGTAGACGGCGGCGCCAGCGTTCGGCGCGGCTAGAACATCCCTCCCGCCGGCTTTCGCATCAGCGCTTCGCCCGTGCAAACGCGCGCGCCTTCCGTAACTTTCTCGCCAAACTCGAAATTGCCGGGCGCCAGGATGATGATGGTCGAGCCATGCTCGAACCAGCCGAGTTCCTCGCCCTTCCGCACCTCGACATCGCAGGGGAAAACCGTCGGTCCCCGGGTCTGGGCGTTGAGGGTGAGGTCAAGGAAATGCAGGCGGACGCTCGCCACCAGGATCGCCGCTACCGGCACCAGCGTCAGCGCCTCGCCGGTGCGCAAGCGAGTGCGGATGACCGCCCGCTCGTTCTTGCAGAAGAGCCGCTCCACCCGCTTGAGCGCGATCGGATTGACGTTCCAGGTGTCGCCATGGATCAGGGTGACGCGCTCGATACGGGCGTCATGCGGCGCATGGAAGCGGTGATACATGCTCGAGGTCAGCCGCAGCGTGATGAAGCGTCCATTGCGGTGCTGCTCCACCAGCTGGGGATCGCCGAGCAGGTCGAGCAGCGAATATGGCGCGCCCTTGACCTGGAACAGCTCGGCATCGGCGATCCGGCCGAACGCCCCGACGATGCCGTCGCTCGGGCTCGCCACGGTGGCGGGGGCGGAATCGAACGGGCGCAGGCCCGGTTTCAGCTCCCGCGTGAAGCAATCGTGCAGGCTCGTGAACTCGGTCTTTTTCGCCTCGGACAAATCGAGGTCCGAGAACAGCCGCCAGCAGGCGATGGAAAAATCCCGCACCAGCGGGTTCTCGATCTTGCTGAACCAACCCATGAAGCGGGTGATCGCCGCCCGGGGGATCCGGTTGGTCAGCAGGAAGTTAACGTCCTCCTGCTGCGTCAAGGTGGAGATGAGGCCTTTGACTGTCATGAAACTGTCAGCACGGCTGGTTAGCGCTATTTGCCATGGATTCACCCACTCTGATTCTCTCCCTATCCACCGCCGCCGGCGCTGCCGCCGCGGCTTTCCCGAAATTGCATGCCCGTCTGGCGCTGTCCCGCGCCAAGCACCGCTCGCTGACCGGGCACTCCAAGATGTCGCGGGCCGTGGCCCGGCTGATCCCGCACTACGAGTTCGACATCGACGATTTCTTCCGCTCCGACGGCGCGCCGGCTGCGATCGCCACCCAGCGCCAGGACGCTTTCTTCCGGCTCGCCAGCCTCTATGAACAGCGCTACCCGAAGGGCCGGGCGCTGACGAAGGAAGCCGCCGAGCGCATCTCCGACCTGCAGTTCACCCGCGCCTACCGCGTGCCGTTCCAGTACAGCCGGCTGGTGCAGGAATATCTCGGCTCCAGCTCCTTCGTGGCATCCTCTTCCGGCGTCACCGTCACCGACATCGACGGCAATGTCTTCTACGACCTCACCGGCTCCTACGGCGTCAACATCTTTGGCAACGACTTCTACAAGGAGTGCATCGCCAAGGCAGAAGTCCGCGCCCATGCGCTCGGTCCGGTCCTCGGCACCTACCACCCCGTGGTTGCCGACAATGCGAAGCGGCTGTGCGAAATCTCGGGCCTCGACGAAGTCTCGTTCCACATGTCCGGCACCGAGGCCGTCATGCAGGCGGTGCGGCTGGCGCGCTATCACACCAAGCGATCGCATCTGGTGCGCTTTGCCGGCGCCTATCACGGCTGGTGGGGCGACGTGCAGCCCGGAGTCGGCAATCCCGTTTCGCCGCACGAAACCTATACGCTTTCTGAGATGTCGGAGAAGACGCTGCACGTGCTGCGCACCCGCCGCGACATCGCCTGCGTGCTGGTCAATCCGCTGCAGGCCCTGCATCCCAACAGCAATGCGCCGGGCGATTCCTCGCTGGTCGACAGCTCCCGCATCGGCAACTATGACCGTGCAGCCTACACGGCCTGGCTGAAGGCGCTGCGCGACGTCTGCACCGAGCGTGGCATCGTACTGATCTTCGACGAGGTCTTCGTCGGCTTCCGCCTCGCCGCCGGCGGCGCCCAGGAATATTTCGGCGTCCGCGCCGACATGGTGACTTACGGCAAGAGCCTTGCGGGCGGCCTGCCGATCGGTGTGGTCTGTGGCCGCAAGGATCTGATGCGCCGCTTCCGCAACGATCGCCCCGCCGACATCTGCTTCGCGCGCGGCACGTTCAACTCGCACCCTTATGTCATGACGGCGATGGACGAGTTCCTGACGCGGCTGGCCGATCCGGCATTCCGGAAAGTGTATGACGGGCTGGACGAGCTCTACAATGCACGCGCCGGGAAGCTCAACGAGATGATGGCCGCGGTCGACCTGCCGGTTCGCGTCAGCAATCTCTCGTCGATCTGGATGGTTCATTATGCCGAGCCGTCCCGCTACAACTGGATGCTTCAATATTATCTGCGTGCCGAAGGTCTCGCTCTGAGCTGGATCGGCACCGGTCGCCTGATCTTCAGCCTCAACTACGGCGATGCCGAATTTGCCGCCGTGGCCGAACGCTTCGTCGCGGCGGCCGGCAAGATGAAGGCCGACGGCTGGTGGTGGCATGACGCTTCGCTCACCAACAAGGCGATACGCCGCCAAATCCTCAAGGAGATGCTGACAAGAAAACGGCTGCGGTGAACCGCAGCCGTCTTTCAGTCGCATACTCATCTTACGCGTGCTTGACGTGCTTCTCGAGGCCGGGGTCGATCAACTCGCCTTTGAGCAGGGCCAGCGGCGCCTTGCGATAGAGTTTGAAGTCGTTGAAAGGGTCGGTGATGATCTTGGTCATCCAGACCAGACCTGTCTCGATATCGCGGATGAAGAACAAGTGGACAGTGCGGAACAGCAACCCACCGATACCGACCGCGAGCCAGATCTTGGCGACCTGTCGGGTGAAATCGGTGAACGAGGCCCACGGCTCGAACAGGCCAAACAGGGTGGGATCGAAGAACAACACCAGCGGGGATGCGGCCCAGATCGTCATCAGCACGACCTTGCGACGCAGGTTATAGCCGACCTTGATGTCTTCCTTGTGCTCGTGCGTGGCCTCGTTGACGTGGTCATACCCCTTCGGCTCGAAGAAGAAGTGGCCAGCCTGACGCGAGGTCATGGACACCAGCCAGCCCACCAGCGCAGACACCACGGGATCAATGAACAGCATCACGTAGGCGAACATGAAGCTGATCGCGCTGACGAAGTGCAGGCTCTGGTTGATCCGGCTGTGGTGATAGTAGCGATGGTCATCCCA
>Ga0081455_10005060_pt1 | contig 14556 bp, 9 predicted proteins | sample TabmetS3T2R1_FD_70207 | JGI IMG/M metagenome (GOLD analysis project Ga0081455, IMG submission 70207) | Tabebuia heterophylla rhizosphere microbial communities from the University of Puerto Rico - S3T2R1 | ecosystem: Host-associated > Plants > Roots > Rhizosphere ... | reverse complement strand
GGGGGAGAAAGCGCCGGGAAACAGCGGCGGCGATTTCGGCCCGGCATTGCCGGCGGCGGCGATCAGCACGATGTTGCGCTCGTAGGCGATCTTGAGCGCGGCCTCGAGCGACGGATCCCTCGGGCCGGCGAAGCTCATATTGATGATGCGGGCGCCCTCCTTCACCGACCAGTCGATGCCCTTGAGGATGCTGAACGTGGTGCTCTCGGCGGTCGCCGCGCTGGTCGAGAAGGCGTGCACGGCGAGCAGGCGCGCCGCCGGCGCGGTGCCGAGCAGGCGCTGGTGCGCGCCGATGGCGCCCGCCATGCCGGTGCCGTGCGCGTGCGGCTTCTCCGGCGCGCCCAGCGCGCTGAAGCGCTGCGCCACCACGCCCTCGAGATCCGGATGCGCGGCGTCGATCTCCGAATCGATCACCGCGATCCGCACGTTGGTGCCGCGCACCATGCGGTGGACGTCGGCAATCTTCAGCTTCTCCAGGATGTATTGCGCGGCGTCGCCCTGCGTCGTGCCGGCCGCGGCCGGCGCCGGCGCGGGCGAGCCCGACTGCTGGTCCAGGGTGTAGACGTATTCGGGCTGCACCACCGCGGCGACCTGGATGCCCGCCAGCCTCTGGATCACCGCCCGCACGGGTTGGCCGTCGGTGATGCGCAGCTGCACCGCGGTCGAGCCCATGATCGCCAGGTTCTCCGTGGCCTCGATGGTCAGGCCGCCGAGGCCGGCGACGGCGGTCCGCAGCCGCTCCAGAGCGTCGATGCGCACCTGCACCACCACCAGGTCGCTGCGGAAACGCGTCTCGTCGGGCGGCGGAATATTGATGATGCGTTCCGTGAGCCCGGGCGGCAGATCCTGCCGACCGGCCGCGGGCGGGGGCGCCGGCGGCTGCGGCGGCTGCCGCACGCCGCCCTGCACGGTGTTGAACACTGGGGCGGTGCTGAGCGCGGCGAGCTGAAGGGTGCTGATGAGGTTGAGGATCTGCTGCGTCTGCTGCGCCGCCAGCAACTCGCGCAGCTCCGGCGAGAACGGCGGCAACGGTTCCAGTAACCGGGACGAGGGCGACGAGGGCGACGGCAGCTGGCCGGTGCTGACGAACACGCAAGTGGGGTCGCTGCAGCCCTGGACGATCGACGGAAACGCCGGCAGGTTGGACGCGGAGGTCGGATTGTTGAGCGCGATGAACGGATCGACCGTGCTGCCCGGCCCGCCGCTCGCGCTGCCACTGGCGGAGGAATTGGTGATGGTGCCGACCGGGAAGCTCGAGCCCGGGACCGAGTCCGCGGGGAAGTTGACGAACTGGGCATTGGCACCGGCGAAGCCGCCGACCGCGCTGTTGGTGGCGCCGGTGGCGTTGCCGGAGGAGGTGGAGGAGTCGATGCTGCCGAAATTCGCCCCGACGAAGCCGCCGATGATGTCGTTGTTGCCGGTGCCGGTCACCGAGCCGGACGCGCTCGAGGACGCGATCGTGCCGATATTCACGCCGGCAAATCCGCCGAGATAGCTGTCGCTGGTGCCGGTGACTGCTCCCGACGCGGTCGAGGACGCGATCATGCCGCCGTTGAGGCCGACGAAGCCGCCGACGACGCTGTTCGGGCCGGTGCTAGTGACCGGTCCGGACGCCGCCGAATTCGTGATGAACCCGAGGCCGCTGGTGAAGCTCAGCGCGCCGACGAGGCCTCCCAGCACGCTGTTGCCGCCGCCGGTGACCGCGCCGCTCGCCGAGCTCGAGTCGATCGCGCCATCGCCGGCGCCGACCAAGCCGCCCGCCACGCTCGCGTCGCCGACCGTGACGTTGCCGCTCGCCTGCGAGCCGAAGATGAACGGAATATTGAAGAACATCTGCCCGTCGCCGATCAGGCAGCCGTTACAATTGACGTTGTTGGTCGCGTGCGACCCGACGAGCCCGCCGGCGACGCTGTTGCTGCCCGCCTGCACGGTGCCGGTCGCCACCGATGCGACGATCCAGCCGGAATTGTCACCGACCAGTCCGCCGACCTGCAGGTTCGCGACATTCGGACTTCCGACGTTTCCGCTCGCCAGCGAGTCCAAGATCAGGCCTTGATTGATGCCGACCAGCCCGCCGAGCGTCGTGTTTCCGCCCTCTCCGTTGACGCCGCCGGTGCCGGCCGCGCCGCTGACGTTGCCGCTCGCGGAGGTGTTGTCGATGATGCCGGAGTTGAAGCCCACGAGTCCGCCGCCGGTGCCGTTCACGCCGACGCTGACATTCCCCTGGGCGTAGGAGTCGCTGATCTCGCCGAAGTTCTGTCCCGCCAGGCCGCCGGCAGAGGTGTACTGGCAGGAGTCGCTGCCCGCGCAGTTCTGGCCGTTCTGGACGACGCTGGCGGTCGAGGTCACGGCGCCGCTGGCGTGGGAGGAGGTGATGCTCGAGCCGGGTGCATTGACGCCGACGAGTCCGCCGAGCGCCACGTTGATCCCCGCGCTGCTGACGTTACCGGTGGCGAACGACGATGCGATCGAGCCCGTGCCGAAGTTGAACAGGCCGTTCTGCCCCACGAGCCCGCCGACCGTGCTGAATGCGCCGCCGCTGACGTTGCCGCTCGCCGACGATCCCGTGATGGTCCCCAGGTTCGTGCCGACCAGCCCGCCCGCGATATTCATGGCAGCCAGGGAGTTGGCATCTCCGACACTGACATTGGCCGCCGAGCTGGAGTTTTCGACGAGGCCCTTGTTCTGCCCGACCAGTCCGCCCGCGATGACGCCGGTCAGCGCTCCGCCGTTGACGGTGCCGCTCAGCACATGGACATTGCTGATCGTGCCGCGGTTCTCGCCCGCGATGACGCCGAGAATTGTGGGGCTTCCCGTGCCCGTGATGTTGACATTCGCCAGATTGAGATTGCGCACGGTCGCACCGGTCTCGACGAACGGGAACAGCGCGACCGGAGAGCCCGATGACGAGAGGTTCAAATCGCTGATGGTGTAGTTCGTGCCGAGGCCGCCATTGCCGTCGAACAGCCCGGTGAACGTCGTGCCGGCTCCGTACCCGGCGAAGCCGGTGGCGCTGAAGCTGCGGCCCAGCGCATACTTTCCATTGAGACTACTGCTGACAAGCTGCAGGTCGCTGGCGTTGTTGACCAGCATGTAGGATGCCAGTTGTGACGAGGGCCCCAGCATCACCCCCGCGCACACGCCGGGCGAACAAGCGAAAGTCGTCGGGTTCTGATACTTCGTGCCCGGAAGAATCTGGGGCGGGCTTGGATTGTAGTAGATCGAGACCGTGCCTGTGCTGTTGGAAAAGTCGACACGCCCGGGAGTCACGGACGGATAAGACGCGAAATTGACGGTCCCCGTTCCAGTTCCGGTGCTGTCGGCACGTAGCACAAGATTTCCGCCGGCTGTGTTCGAAATGGAAGAGTTGAGCGCAAAGTTGATGTTACGATAGGCGCTCAGCGTCAGCGAATTGTTGTTGCCCCAAGTTACATTGGCATTGGAATCGACAAAGATATCGCCGAATTGACCTTCCGCGTTCTCGGTATTGTTGGTTGCAATGATGACGTTGCCGTCCGCTAGCAGACCTTGAAGGGTCGCCACCGTCATCTCATTGGGGTTGGGGAACTCGGAAAATGGGACGATGTGGAAGTCCAGCGGATCGAGCAGCAGCGTGCCGGCGGTCCCGTTAGGCGCGTTACGGTAGACCTTGCCGGAGAAAATCAGCTCACGGTGGCCCGAAACCTCGACAAATCCGCCGTCGCCGCTTTTCGCGCCACCGCGCGCGAAGATCGTCCCGGCGTAGGTGGTGCGGAGATCGGACCAGAGAATGGCTGTGCCGCCGTTGCCGCTCCCAGTGGCTGACACGTCGATGGTCGCGCCGCGGGCGACGCTCAGCGTCGACGCGGTGTTGCCCGCTCCGTCCTTCCCGATCCTTACAGTGCCGCCGCCGGCGTCGCCGGAGGCATCGACCGTCGCTTTCCTGGCGAGCTTGATGTGCTCGCCGGTCACGACGATGGTGCCGCCCTTGGTGCCCTGCTCCTTGCCCCTCGCCAACAGCTGCCCGGAGACTTTGACGATTTGCGCCGGGGTTCCCGCGGGCTTGCTCGCCCCGGTCGCCGCGCCGAGCACGATCATGCCGTTGCGGGTCCCGATCGAGTCGGCCCTGATAATTCCTTTGGTGTTGATGACGGAATCGACCACGGCGCGCGCCGCCGCCGCAGTGATCTCGACCCGTCCGCCGTCCGCACTGATCGTGCCTTTCCTGGTATTGCTGACCAGCGATTTGAGCGACCGCCCGGTAGCGACGTCGATCACCTTCCCCGCGACGGAGTCGCCGACCGCGAGCGTGATCAACTTGTCGCCGTACATGTCGAGCGTGAAGCTGTTCCCGGAGGCGAGCGCCACCGTGCCATACGTGGCGGTGATGGTGCCGGAATTGCGCACGCCCGGCGCCACCAGCGCCGCAAAGCCGCCGTTTGTCGCCGTGATCCTCCCCTTGTTGACGATCGAGGCGTCCGGCCGGCCCGGAATGTTGAAATTGTAGCGGCCGGCCATGAAATCCGCGTCCCTGATGTCGTTGGTGGAGGCGAGGAAGCCCGCGGTGTTGACCACGGCGCCGGGGCCGAACAGGACGCCGTCACGGTTGATGAGGAAGATGCGGCCGTTCGCGGTCAGGTGACCCAGTATCTCCGACGGTCCGAGCCCTCCGATCACGCGGTTGAGCGCGACCGATCCGCTGTTGGGCTGATTGAAGCGCACGCTCTCGTTCACGCCGATATTGAACGTGTTCCAGTTGATGATCGCGTTCTGGGTCGCCTGATTGATGGTCACCGAGGCGCTGCCCTGCCCCGTGATCGTCGCCGCGCCGCCGACCACGGTGCCGCCCTCGGGCCCGGCCGCGACGCGCGCGACCCCGAGCGCCAGCAGCGCCGTGGCGGTGAGGAAGAGATTGCGCAGGTGTGGCAGGCGTGGATGCATTCGCAAGTCCCGCTACAGCCGCGCGTTCAGGATGAAGAAGAACCGCGTGTTCTTGCGCGGACCGGTCTCGAGCAGACCGGGCACCGGGCCGGTGTTGAGCAGGCCGGTGCCTTGCACGGCCTGCGCCACCTGCAGATCAGCGGTTATTGCATTCAGCCATCCCAGCCGCAGCCCAGCTCCCACTGAAGCAGCATCCACATTGGCAAATGTGCCCGGAACCGGGGCAATATTATGGAGCCAGCCGTGGTCGACGAAGCCGTATAGCTGGGACTGGGTAAGTCCTTTAAATTGCAGGGGAATATCGTAGCGCAGCTCGGCCAGGACCTCGATGCAGGTGTCGGAGACGAACTGCGAGGGGTCGAAGGCGCGGCCAAACACACGCCCGCCGTAGCCGCACAGCTCTGACACCAGGAGCGGGGTCAGGGCGTATTGCCCATAGGCGGCGACCAGCACCGAGAACTGGTCGAACAGCGGCTGCAGGCGCGAGAGCGTGAGCTCCATCTTGGTGAAATCGACCCGCCCGAACGCGCGCGAGGCGAGGTCGTAGCCGTTCTGGGTGCTGCCGAGGCCCTCGATGCCCTGGCTGAAGACGAAGAAGAACTGATTGATCCCGCCGGTGGAATCGGCGGAGTCCCCGTCCGCCCGCAGGCGGAAGCCGCGCAGGCGATCGAGCGTGCTCGGCGGCACGTCCGGCATGTCGAAGAACGCGCCGTTGTCGTCGCTGGCGAAGAGCACGCCGGCGACGTTGAGATTGCGCTCGCGCGCGCGGATGATCGGGTAGCTCAGCCCGGACTCGAGATAGAGGCTCTTGGTCTTGTAGAGCAGGAACTGCTGCCCGACCCCGAGGTCGGGGCGCCCGAATCCGTAGCTGCCCGTGATGAAGTAGGTCAGCCCCTCGGCGGTCAGAGTCTGTCGGTAGATTGCGCTGTAGTACTGCAGCTCCTGGGTCTGGTAGGCGCCGGCGGCGGTGACCGTGATCGCCTCGTGCAGCCGCAGCCAGTTGTTGGCGGTGAACGTGCCGAGATATTCGAGCGGTCCGCGCGCATGGGTGCCGCGGTTGTCGGTGCGTCCGAAGAAATCGAGCGGCTTCTGCTGCGTGACCTCGACGACCAGGATCGCCGCCCCCACCTTGGTCGGATGCGGCTTGATGCTGTTCTTGAATTTCAGTCCCGGCAGATCGCCGGCGAGCAACAGGTAGCGCTCGATGGTGCGGATATTGACCGGGCGCTCGGATGTGATCTTGTAGGCATAGTAGGTGAAGAAGTCGCGATAGCCGGCGAGCTGCGGCGGCCATTCGACCGTCTCGATGTAGCCTTCCACCACCTGGATGTGCACCACCGCGCCGTTGGGGTCGAGCTCCTGCACCGGCACGATGGCGCGCGAGAGCACGTAGCCGTCGCCGCCGTATTTCGCCGTGATGCGCCCGGCGAGATCGTAGACCTGCTGCAGCGAGACTTTCTGCCCGACGAGGTCGGCGTAGAGCTCGGCGAACTGGGCCGTGGTGTAGACGCTCGCGCCGGTGACGCGGATCTGACGGATGACGAGGAAAGTCTGAGCCGCGCCGGGCGGGGCTTCGGTGCCGGGCACCGCGATGATCGGGCCGCCGGGCTGCGCCAAGGGGACGGCGGGACGCTCGAATCGCTCGCGCTCCCGGCCCGGCTGGTCGCTGGGCGGGACGATCTGTGCGCCGGGCGGAATGGCCTGTGCAACGGCAGCGAACGACACGCTGACCATCGCCAAGGCCGCCGCGATCACGCGTACGCCGGCGAGCATGGCCCCGACCTCTGAACCGACAGACTTTTCCGGGAATGTTACGTCGCGGGGAAAGCCGGAAGCAATCGTTCCGCGCTCCTGTCGACCCTTCGGTTTCAGCAATTTTTGCAGATGTTTCAATAAGGTCACACCGCTCCGGCGGGGCCCTGCCCGAATCTGCGCTAGAGCAGTTGCCGGCTACCTCCGCGGCGTTGCCCGCCGGTCGCAGTCAAGTCAAAACGCGCCAGACGCGACGAAGGTGCAGCATGCGATGTATGGAATGGTGAATCGCATCAACCGGAACAGGGCTCAAGCATGCGCAAGGCAAAGCTCGTAGCGGCGATCCTCGGCGGGATACTGGCTTGCGTGGGCCTGATCGTCATCCTGTGGTGGCACACATCGGTCGACGAGCACATCGGCTACTGCAAGACGCCAACCGATACGTGCATCAACCGCCAGGACGCGGCGCTGGGAGAGCCGTGCGAATGCCACGGCATGGGCGGCGGCGTGTTCGGGCTCGATTCGACGGGAGTGGTCGTGCCGAAGGATTCGAAATGAAACGCCGCGCGTCCTAGAGCGGGATGACTTTTCCTTGAATCGTCATCCCGCTCTAGCTTTTTGTTTGAGCATGATCTTTTCCGAAAACCGCTGCACACTTTTCGGGATCATGCATTAATAGCTCAGCTGCACCGGCAGAGTGAGGTTTCCGCCCTTGTACTCGAAGGCCGCGCTGGAAAAGTTCGGCGGCCCGAACATCGAGGATGGGTTGTTCGAGAAGCCGTAGCCCTGCTTCGGCTTGCCGAACAGGCCGGTCTCGATCTGCGCCTCGTTGTGCTCGGCGTGGAAAACGGCGACCGCATAGGTCCCCGCCGAAATGCCGTGGAACACGCAAGTCGCCCGCCCATCCTTGATGTGCGCCACCGCACCGCGCATTTCGCGCCCCGGCTCGCGGAAGCCATCGGGCGAGGAATAGAACCCGCAACGCACCGCCCCGCTCTCGTTACGCACGCCGTCCACCGACACGCTCAATCGACCCGCCGATTGCGCGCCCGCTGCGGTCGCGGCCCCGACCGCGAGCACGAGAGCGAAAGGGCACAGCAAAGCGAAGGGCCGCATCGATATCCTCCCGCGGGTCATTTTGGTCAGGTCACTTGGCGCCGTCATTTGGCCTTGTCGAAGGCGAGGGCGAAGCCGAGCAACGGCAGGCTCATCTCCACCGGCTTCTTGTTGGCGTCCTGCACCGTGATCTTCAGGTCGGTGCCGGTGCGCATGGCGGCGACGAGCTTGTCGGAGAGCGTCATGGCGACGAAGCATCCCGCATTGGTGCAGGTCTGGATCGCCTGCTTTTCGGACGCGCCGTTGTCGACCTTGACCTGCACCGGCTCGCTGACGTTGAGGCCGAGCGGAAGCGTCACCAACATCGCCCCGCTCTTGCCATCGGCGCCGGGACGCACCGCCACCGACAGCAGCAATTGCCGGGTCTCGCGATGGAAGACCTGCTGCACCGCGCGGCATTCCAAAACCTTGCCATCGCCCGAGCATTCGACCCGCCACGCCGCGGGCGGCGTCGCCTCGGGAGTTTGCGCCGGCGCCGACCGCGACGCCGAAGTGATCAACACGATCGAGGCCACCGCCGCGGCCGCCGGCAGAGCGCGCCGGCGCAAGGGATATCGGCTCACGGCCATGGCTCGAAGCTCCTCGATTGTGGCGTCGCGGCAGCGGGCACGCGCGATCGATCGCCCCGCTTAAAGCATGCCGAGGGTGGACCGCGCTACGGCGATGAATCCGGACCCCCGAACTGCGCTATGCACCCGCGGGCTCCGCCACCTGGCGGGGCAATTCCGACGATTGCTCGAGCCTGCGCCAGGCCTTGGTCGGGCGACCTGCGCGGATCGCGTCGAGCTCGCGCCAGAAGATGCGCCGCAACAGCGCGATGCCGGCGTCCGATTTGCCGAGCAGCTCCCGGCTGCGATCGACGCTCGCTCCCTGCCCGATAGCGGCGACGTAATCCTGCGCGCTGGTGAGCTGGATGAGCTCGTCCTGCGGCACCTTCCTCTCGACCAGAAGCTCGGCGTGATGATCGGCCGGATTGTAGTCGCCGTACGCCTCGAAATAGCTCCTGATCCTTTCGTCTGCTTCCGCGCCAACCGACGGCACCGAATAGATGACGAAACGCAGGGTGTGGGTGTCGTCGAGCGGGACGTTCCAATGCCCGACGTCGATCCAGGGATCGCTCTCGGTGAGCCCCGGCACCACGATGTGGTTCTTGTTGGGGAAGGTCCAGTCGCTCACCCGCACGCTGTTCTTCGAGCGCGTCGCGATCTGACGGATGCCGGCATCGGTCTCGACATATTCGAGCTTGGGGATGGTGGCGGCGACGTGCTGGCCGAACTTTCCGACCCGCCCCCAGTGATGGACGAAGCTGACATGGGTGGCATCGAGCGAGTTCTCGACGAGCTGGAACCAGTTGCAGGGCCAGATCTCCTCGCGCGCGAACAGCAGGCCGTCCAGGCGTTCGAACACGTCCTTGCACAACAACTGGAATTCCGGCGCCGGGCCTTCGCCCAGGTAGGCGAAGATGGCGCCGGCATATTCGTGCAGCGGATAGCCGGGAATCCTGATGTTGGGCATGCGGGTATCGCCTTCCGCCGGGCGCTGCGTGCATTGCCCGGTGCCGTCGAATTGCCAGCCGTGATACATGCAGCGGATGCGCTCGCCCTCGATCCAGCCGGTGTGCAGCGCGCTCAGCCGGTGCGCGCAGCGCCCGCCCACGAGGTAGGGCCGGCCGCTCTCGCCGCGGTACAAGGTGAGGTCCTCGCCCAGGATGCGCACGGACCGCGCGTGACCTGCCGCAACCGCGGCCGAGCGCGCCACCGGTTGCCAGAACATGCGCAGCAACGTGCCCATCTCGGTGCCGCGCGCGCACTGCGGCAACAGTTCGAGCTTGTCCGCCTGGGGATGGATGCGCTCGCTCTGGTTCATTGGATCGCTCCCTGGGCCGTCACTCGATGAGCTTGCCCTTGTCTTCGCCGTATTGCGTGAGCGAGATGCTGTGCGCGTAATCGGCAATGTTCGCGCCGGTATGGTCGCCCGGACGCCAGGTCGGATATTTCCAGCGCAGGCCGCCATCGACCGGGATATCGGCGCCGGTGATGAAGCTCGCCTCGTCGGAAGCGAGAAACACCGCCGCGAAGGCGAGGTCGGACGCGCGCGGGAAACGTCCGAGCGGGATCATCTTGAGATAATCGTCGCGCGAATAGAAGCCGCGCCGCGGCGGCGGCTTGAAATCGCGATCGAAGATTTCCGCGCGCATGTTGGTCCACAATTGGTGCTCCATCGCGCAGGGGGTGATGGTGTTGACGCGGATGCCGGCATGCGCGAGGTCCATGGCGGCCGAGCGCGCCAGGTTGAGCAGCGCCGCCTTCGCCGCGGTATAGGCGGCGCCGTCGGCCTCGCCGAAATGCGCCGCGGTCGAGAGCAGATGAATGATGCTGCCGCGGCGGCCGCCGGCGATCATCGCCTTGGCGCCGTGCTTGGTCGTGAGCATGCCGGCGGTCGGGAAGCTCAGCACCGCCTCGCGCCACTGCGCCAGTTCCATGTCGAGCACCGATGACCAGTGCACCTTGCCCGCCATGTTGACGACCACGTCGACGTGGCCGAAGCGCTCGACCGCGCCGGTGACGACGCGAGCAACGGCGGCTTCCTCCACCGCGTCGCCGGCAAACGCTGCGGCTGCATAGCCGCGCGCGGTCAGAAACTGCGCGGTCGCCTGCGCTGCGTCGGCGTCGATGTCGCTCACAGCGACCTGCGCGCCCGCGCGCGCGAGGAAATGCGCGATGGTGCCGCCGATATTGGGGCCGGCCCCGAACACGACTGCAACCTTGTCCTTGAGTCGGCCGGCGGGCATGGCGGTGACCTCGATGCCGTGGCGGGGGAGTTGCGTCGAGCCGGCGTGGGGCTGCCATCGCCGGTCTGCCTTTGTCCGCCGTTCGGACAAACGCAGTTCGGGCAAATGATGATACACCGATCACGGCGGACGAGGACGCGCTGCGCCGCAACGGTCGGTAGCCCCGGCGATCAGAGGCCGTACAGGCGATCGCTCATGCTATGGCAGCGGGGCAGGAATTTCCCTTTATGCGTGCATAATTCGTTGCACGTTTAGAGCCGTCCCAATAAAGTACGGACCACAACAACAAACCGATGAATTTCGCAGGCATCCGGGTTCATCAACGCAGGGTGGAAACATGAATATCCGCGAAACGGCGCCTCGGATCACCGAGCTCGAGAAGATTTCCACGCGCACCGACACCCGCGACTACTTGGCCAAGGCCGCATCCACGACGGAAAAGCTCAAAGACTGGCTGGTCGTCGACGTCGACGCTCACGTCAACGAGACCGCGTTCTGGTCGGAGATCACCGACCGCATCGACAACGAGGTGCTGCGCTACATCGCCGAGGCGTTCCGCGACCGCGGCCCGGCGCCCGGCCTGCTCAACGCCAACGGCCCGCTCTATCAGGACGTCGCCGGCCGCATCATGCACCAGCAGAAGCTGGCCGAGCCGACCCCGCCCGGGTTGCATCGCCAGGTCCAGCTCACCCAGCGCGCCATGGAAGCCATGGGCATCGACTACATGGTGGTGTTCCCCACCCCGATGCTCTCGCTCGGCATGCATCCGCAGGTCGACGCCGAAGTGGCGCTCGGCAACGCCTATAACCGCTGGCTGATCGAACAGATCCTGCCACAGGATACGCGCCAGAAGGCGCTGCTCTATCTGCCGTTCAACGATCCCGACGCCTGCGTGGAGACGGTCGAGCGCTTCGCCGACGCGCCCGGCGTGGTCGGCTTCTCCGTCACCTCCACCCGCCACAAGCCGGTCTGGCACAATTCCTACATGCGGCTCTACGGCGCGCTGCAGGAGGCGGGCAAGCCGCTCGGCTTCCATGCCGGCTTCACCTGGGGCGATCCGTCGTTCGCGCAGATCAACCGCTTCATCGGCATGCACGCGCTGTCGTTCGCGCACTTCAACATGGTGCATATGACCAACTGGGTGCTCAACGGGCTGCCCGAGCGCTTCCCCAAGCTCAAGGTGATCTGGATCGAGAGCGGGCTCGCCTGGATCCCGTTCGTCATGCAGCGGCTCGATTCCGAATACATGATGCGCACGTCGGAATGCCCGCTGCTCAAGCGCAGGCCGAGCGAGTACATGCAGGAGATGTACTACACCAGCCAGCCGCTCGAGCGCAGCAACATGAAGCTCACGCAGGCGACCTTCGATGCGATGAAGGCCGACACCCAGCTGCTCTACGCCTCGGACTGGCCGCACTGGGACTTCGACGCGCCGAGCTCGATCACCAAGCTGCCGTTCCTCAACGAGCAGGCCAAGCGCAACATTCTCGGCCTCAACGCGGCGCGGCTGTTCGACCTCGAGGTGCCGCCGGCCAAATCCGGCAAGAAGGTCGCCGCGCCGCCGCAGCCGGTCGCGGTTCCGGCCGAATGAGCGCGACCTCGGCGAAGGACGACGTCGTCGATTGCGTGGCGGCGTTCTGCGCATCGACCGACGACGCGCTGGCGCGCGGCAAGCCGGAGGAGGTGCCGGACGAAAGCCTGCAGCGCGTGCTCTCGGCCGCGGTGCGGCTCTACGCCGCCAAGTCGGAAGACCGCGCCCAGGAGCTGCCGCCGTTCGGCGATCGTCCGGTCAACGCCACCGAGGCGGTGACCGCGATCTGCGCCATCATGCGCGCCGCCGACCTCAATTTCTTCGACCTGCAGATGTGGTACCGCCGCGCGCCGAACGAATGACGGCGGCACGCAAGGAGCATGACGCCAGCGTCAACGGGGTGAAGCGATGAACGAGATCATGGTGGGCGAGCTCAGCGAGTTCACGGAGGGCGGCTACCGCGTGCTGCGGGTCGACAGCTTCGAGTTCGGCATCTTTCGCCAGGGCGACCGCCTCCTCGCCTACGAGAATCACTGCCCGCACGACGGCGGACCGGTCTGCCAGGGCAAGGTCATCCCGCGCGTCGAGGAGGAATTGGCTCCCGACCAGACCAGCCGCGGGCTGCGCTTCGCCAAGAGCAAGAACATCGTCTGCCCCTGGCACGGCTGGGAATTCGACATCGAAACCGGCCGCCACTGCGGCGATCCCAAATATCGCCTGCGGCCGGTCGACGTTCGTGTGCGCGACAACCGCGTCTATGTGAGCGTGCCGGCGGAAAATTGATTCAGAGGATGTAAGTGCCCCGCTTTGTCGTCCCCGCGCGGGGCACCCCGCGACGCCCGCGTCGCGGGGACCCCGTTGCGGGGACCCAGATCTCTGGATTTCCGCTTACGCGGGAATGAGGAGGAGATGCGTCGACTCACGTGCGCGAAGGCGCCGAGGGGCCGACGCCGGCGTCTAACGGCTGGCCTGCGCCTTCAAGGCCTGCACATCCGCTTCGCTGCGCAGCGTCATGACCGCGACCTTGCGGGCGCGGAAATAGGGCAGAACCACCTGCATCGGCGCGCCCTCGCGCTCCAGCAGCGAAACGTAGCGCGGCTCCGCGCCACGGGTCGGCAGATCGAACGCCGTCCAGACCGAGGTCTTGGGGTCGTAGCGTAGCGCGCGATCGGCGCCCCACAGGTTGGTCCAGACGCTGTGCTTGCTGTCGACCGCCACGTGGTACGGCTGCTGCCCGCCGGGCAGCGGCACGTAGGTCGTCTCGTGGGTGCGCGTGTCGATGCGGGCAAAATTGGCGCCCCACGAGTTGCCGATCCACAGCACGTCGGCGTTCTTGTCGGTGCCCATGCGCCGCGGTCCTTGCGCCCACGGGAGCGGATTGTTGAAGTCGGGCTGGTTGTAGGTCTCGTAGAACTTGCGTGCGTCCGCGCTGACGCGATCCATCTCCTCCTGCACGGGAGCGAGCTTGATCTCCTGCGGCTTGCCCGTCGCGCTGTCGCCTTTGCCGATGATGTCGAGGGTCATCTCCGCCCACCAGCCGTTGCCGTCGCGATCGCCGGCGGCGCCATAGGTGACGCCGGTGCCGTTCGGGGTCTTGTAGGTGATGGATTTGAACTCGGTGAAGGTCTCGGTCGCGGGATCGAACCGCAACGCCCCGTCCGGCGCGGACGACCAAATCCTGCCCTTGCCGTCATAGTCGACGGTGGTGGCACCGCCGGTCGGCGACATTCCCTGCGGCGGCAGATAGACGTCGATGCGCTCGGTCTTCGGATCGAGGCGGCCCAACCCGCCGCGGCCGTTGTTGACGTTGAACCAGATGGTGCCGTTTGGATCCCGGGTCATGCCGTGGGTCTGCGCGGCAAGACCGTTCACCGCCGGCACCTTGAACAGCTTGACCGCGCCGGTCGTGCTATCGATCTTGCCGATGGTGGTGCGTCGGTTCGGGATGTTGCAGGTAAACCAGAGCTGGCCGTCGAGATCGAGCCAGGCATCGTGCACGCCCCAGCCCGGGATGAGGACGGAGGGCGTCCCGAGCGACCAATCGCTGCCGTCGTTCTGCACGAAGTTGCTCGGCAGGCCCGCGTCCGGATCGAGCGGGACGTCGTACTCCTTGAACATGACGCGCGCCGCCTCCCCGGAGGGACGCGGATCAGGCGTGAACTTCATGGCGCTTTCGCCGGGTCCGCGCGCGCGTGCGAGATAGGCCGCCAATTCCTTCTGATGGTAGTCGAGAATGCCGGAAGGCTTGCGCTCGTTGCCCATGAACGTGCCGTAGACGTTGGCATTCTTCATGAGCTCGATGATGGCGTTCCAGCCGGCCTCGTCGAATCGGTGCTGAAGCGCGTAGCTCGCGGTGTGACAGCCGGTGCAGATGTTGCGCACGAGCCGCTTCATGCGCTTGTCTTGCTCGGTCTCCTCGGGCAGCGCCGACAGCATGACGTTGCCC
>Ga0081455_10005059_pt1 | contig 14558 bp, 15 predicted proteins | sample TabmetS3T2R1_FD_70207 | JGI IMG/M metagenome (GOLD analysis project Ga0081455, IMG submission 70207) | Tabebuia heterophylla rhizosphere microbial communities from the University of Puerto Rico - S3T2R1 | ecosystem: Host-associated > Plants > Roots > Rhizosphere ... | reverse complement strand
AAAAAATCGCGGTTGAGATCGGTGATTAGATAGCCCGGCGCCAAGCTGTTTACGCGAATTCCATAGCGGGCCCACTCGAGCGCCAGTGCCTTTGTTAAGTGTGTCAGTCCGGCTTTTGACGCGCAGTACGGTGTGATTCCACTGGCAACGCGACTTGCGAGAATGGAGCTGATATTAACGATCGCGCCCGGACATTGAGCATCGATCATGCGGCGAGCCGCTTCTTGTGCCACGATCCACGCGCCTCTGAGGTTCGTGTCGACGATGTGATGCCAATCCTCATCGGAATAGTCGAGTGCGCGTTTGGTGTCGGTCGCGCCTGCGTTGTTGACGAGCAGATCGACTGCGCCGCCGAGTAATTGGGCAGCCTGCTCGAGTGCAGCTACGACGCTCGCGCGGTCGCTCACATCCATTTGCACAGCATGAGCCTTTGCGCCTTGCGACCGCAGTTGTGCTACGGCTTCATCGAGCTTGTCCATACGACGCGCTGCGAGCACGACCGTCGCTCCGGCTTGCGCCAGCGTCGCGGCAAAGTGGAGCCCAAGGCCGCCGGATGCGCCAGTCACAAGAGCACGGCGCCCGGAGAGATCGAATATGCGCGGCAAAGTATTCATCATATGAGCGGTTATTGAGCCTTGCCGATGGGGCAGAGCGTACTAAGAAAATCCGGAGGTTGACACGCTGCGTGAGTTGAATGCGAGAATTGTACGGCACTGTCCTGGGCGAAGCCGGTGACCTCGAGCCCACGACGAATCGGCACGCCCAGCTCCTTGACCCAGCCGAGCAGGATCCGTTCGATGTGGCCTTGCCCCAGCCCCAGCGTGTACGGATGCCGAGAGGGCAAGCTGGCGACGTTCAGCGGGGTGTTGCCGAAGCTCAGCGACTGGGCCGTCCGTCCCTCGGCGAGGAAACGGTCGGCGATGCCGCGCTGGTCGAAGATCTCGATCGTCCGTGAGTGGAACCCGCGAGCACGAGAGCCGACGAGCTCCTGCGTCGAACGCCGCTCGACAATCTCGACGCCGACCGCCGCTAACGCCAACTCGCCCGCCAACATCAGGCCAGTCGGTCCGCTTCCGACGATGGTCACGTCCTTCATGCCCAACCCCCTCGCATCCTTGGCACAGCCCACCAGTCTGCGCCACGGCAGGGGCCTTGCCACAAGCCCCCCGGGCTCGGCATACCTCGGAGGTGGTCAGCGCCGCCCCATCCGATGACTCTCCATTGCCGCGTCAGGTCGGCTTGAGACCCGATGCGAGCTTGACGGAGACGGGAACCTCCAGGCCGGCAGCGGTGTGGTAGGGCTGCGCCAGGCGGTCGAAGGCGGCTCGGATTCGGTCCTGTGTCTTGTCTGGCTGGGCGAGTACGAGCGCTCGCGTGCGCACCGTTCCGCCGATCAGTCCGTTCCACAGGTCGTCGTCGTCCGCGAAGCGCTGGGTGAACGCGACCGTCTGGACGTCGACGTCATGCAGGCTGGCGTCGCGAAGTAGGCGATTGAAGTTGCCTTCGTCGGCGAAGTGGAAGAAGGGCGGGCCGGCCGGGATGTCGGTCGGAGGGGACACCCCGGCTTCAGCGACGGCGTCGACCAGCACGCCGAGCAGCCGACCGCGCTTGGGGACATCCCACGTGGAGAGCGCCAGTCTGCCGCCGGGCTTGAGAACGCGTGAGAGCTCTGCGGCGACTTGCTCCGGCCTGCCGACGTGGAGGATCACAAAGTTGGCGAGGACTGCGTCGAACGAGCCGTCGGCAAAGGGCAGTCGCTCGGCGTCCCCCTGGCGGAACTCGATCTCTGGGCGGAGCTTGCGGGCGAGTGCCACCATCTCGGCCGCGACGTCGATGCCGACGACGTCCGCGCCCCGCACGGCACAGGCGGCGGCGACGTAGCCCGGCCCGGTCCCGACGTCGAGCACCCGTTTGCCACGGTCGACTGCCGCGGCGTCAAGGAGCCGCTCAATCACCCGCGTTGTGAGCCCAGCGGCAAGATGGTGGTACCCATCCGGCCGCTGTTCCCAGCCCGCCGCCTCGAAGGCGTTGAAGCCATCCGCGTCCACCGTCACGCCACTCGTCTCTACGTCGGTACTCATGTCGCCCATGCTGTCCGTAAGGCAGCATCGCCCGCGTCGGTCAGTACGCCTTATTTTGGCCACCCCGGTGACGGCTCTATCGCTGCGTCGAGTCCCGGCGCATACTCAGTCACCATGGAGCGCCGGACCGCGCCGGGCTTTGTCGGGCGCCGCGCCGAGCTGACTCGTCTGGAGGACGCGGTCGAGTTGGCGGCCGCCGGGCATGGAGCGATAGCACTCGTCGCAGGCGAGGCTGGCATCGGGAAGACCAGGCTCATCGGCGAGTTGTGCGACCGTGCCGGACAGTTGGGGTCAACCGTGCTGATCGGGAGGTGCATCGACGTCGTCGGCAGCGGACTCCCCTTCCTCCCGTTGGTGGAGGCGCTCAGATCGCTGGACGACGCCTCCGCATTGGAGGAGCTCACTGCAGATCTCCACGAACTCGCTCGGCTGGTTCCGGAACTCGGCGACGAGAGCGCCCCGGCGCCGCACGCTCCAGGCGCCACGCAGCTACGCCTCTTCCAGGAAACGGTCGAGCTACTGGACCGCGTCAGTGGAGACCGACCGGTTGTGCTTGTTCTCGAGGATCTGCATTGGGCCGACGCATCCACGCTGGGGCTCCTGTCGTATCTCGCGTACGCCGTTCGCGACCACCGGATCCTCGTCGTCGCGACCTACCGAACCTCCGAACCGGGCGTGGACCTGTCGCGACTCGTGGTCGAGCTCGTACGTGCGGGGACTGCGAATCTCCTGGAGCTTGCCCCGTTGGGGGAGCGAGAGCTGACGCAGCTTCTCGACGAGACCTCCGGCGAGTCCCTCGAACCGACCGTTGCCGCGTCGATCTGTGCCCGATCTGAAGGAAATCCGTTCTTCGCGGAGGAGCTTCTTGCGGCCGCGCGAAATGGCGACGAATCGGTGCCACCCGTTCTTCGCGATGTGCTGCTCGAGCGGTTCGACCTACTCGGGGGCGAGGCGCGCGCGGTGCTCCGTGTCGCCGCAGCCTCTTCGCGCGACATTCCGTACCGACTCCTGGCGGCGATCGTGCCGTACGACGCGCCAGACCTCATGCGATTCCTGCGGGAGGCTGTCGAAGGCGGTTTGCTCGTGGCGGACGCCACCGCCGGTACGTTCAGGTTTCGGCATGCCCTGCTCGCCGAGACCGTCTACGAGACGGTTCTGCCCGGTGAGCGCGAGGAGATCCACGCTCGCCTGGCGCAGGTACTTATCGACGATCCGGCGTCAGCGGCGAGCCCGATCTCGGGTGAGCTGGCGTATCACTGGTCCGCGGCGGGCCGACACGCCGAGGCGCTTCGAGCATCGGTTGTGGCCGCCCGAGATGCGGAGGCGGTGGCGGGCCGGGCCGAGGCACTTCGGCACCTCGAGCGAGTCCTGGAGCTGTGGCCGCGCGTTGACGGCGCAGCGACACTCGTCGACCTGGACCTGGGTGAGGTGTTGCAGTGGTCGTCGGAGGTCGCGTACTTCGCTGGCGCGGGGGCCCGCGCACCCGAGCTGATCCGCCAAGCCCTCACATTGCCGAGTGCGCGTGACGACCCCGTGCGGCTGGGTCTGCTGCACGAGCGGCTGGCGACGTATCTGTTCCCCATCGGCGAGCGCGCAGCGGCGATGGCGGCCTGTGAACACGCGGTCGAGCTTGTGCCGGCCGAGCCACCGACGGCCGAGCGAGCGATGGTGCTTTCCGCCTACGGACATGCCCTCATGCTCGCGTGGCGCTTCGAAGAGTCGAAGGCGACCTGTGAGGAGGCCATGGCGGTTGCCGCCGCGATCGACGATGAGCGGCCCGCCTTGAGAGCGAAGGCCGTCCTCGGCGTGGCACTTTTTCAGCTCGGCGCCAGGCCCGATGGCTTGGCCTGTCTGCGAAACGCTCGTCAGATGGCCCGCAAGTACGGCTTGGTCCGGGACGAGCTCCGAACGTATGTGCTGTTGTCAGACGTCCTTCTTATGCACGGCGAGCTCGCCGAAGCCGTTGCGGATGCGCTTGAGGGACTCGCCAAGGCGGGCCGGCACGGGTACCAGCGAAGTAGCGGCATGGTCTTGGGAGCCAACGCAGCCGAAGCTCTTCTCGGGCTGGGCGAGTGGTCTCGGGCGGATGAGGTTCTCCAGAACACCCTGCGTGACACAAGCGGGTTTCGGCCCGAGGGGGTCCACATCCTCTGTGCGCAGCTTGCGCTGAGTCGGGGCCAACTCGAGCTCGCCCGCGAACACCTCCAGATCGGCGCGGGTGCGAGCGACGAGCCACAGTCCAGGGCCGCCTACGCGGCACTCGAGATGGAGCTAGTGCTCCGTCAAGCAACGTTGGGTAGGTAATCGGGTCGGCGGATCTTGGAGTCGACGGCGAAGTGTCGTTTGGGTTGAGCCCGCTGATTGCGCCAGCGGATGTAGCCGGCGATCGCAGCCTCCTGCGTGGCGTGGTCGGGATAGTCGCTGCCGTCGAGGGTGAAGTACCGCAGCGCGGTGAACTCGGCCTCGATCCAGTTCAGCCAGGACGCGTTGGACGGGGTGAACACCAGCTCCATGTCGTTGGCCTGACACCAGGCGATGACCTCGGCCTTCTTGTGCGGGGAGAAGTTGTCGCACACGATGTACAGCTTCCCGGTCGGGAACCGGGCCCGGAGCTGTTTGAGGAAGGCGAGGAACTCCTGCCAGCGTTTGCGGTCGCGGAACCGGTAGAACATCTGGCCCGTGGCCAGGTCCAAGGCGGCAAACATATGCCGAACCCCGCCGGTCCGGTTGAACGTCGCTCGCAGCCGGGCCGGATGTTGGGTCGGGAACCATCCTCTGCCGGGCCGCGGTTGCAGGTTCAACGGGCCGAACTCGTCGACACAGATCACCCGCCCGTCGGCCGGCGGATTGTCATAGAGGTCGAGGATGCGGGCCATCTTCGTGGTGAAGTCCGGGTCCTTGGATGCCTTCCACGTCTTGGTTGCCTGCCACCTGATACCCGCCGCGCGCAGAATCTGCCGGGCCGACTCGGTCGAGATCGTGATCCGCTTATGTTCGGCCAGGTAGCCGACCAGCTTGGCCAGGCTCCAACACGTAAACGGCTGGCCGAGCTCACCCGGCGGGGTCTTGGCCACTCGGCAGACCGTCTCACGAACCGCGGGGCCGAACCTACGAGGTCGACCCCCGCTCCATTTTGGGTCCAGCGCCGCGAACCCCAGCTCGTTGAACGCATGGATCACCTCCCGCGCGTAATGCGGTGACGCGGCGAACATCGCGGCCGCCTCGGACGCGCTTCGACCCTGCGACGAGGCCTGCACGATCCCCGCCCGGCGAAGCCGAACCCGATCCCTGGTCGTCCGCGTGATCCCTAGCAGTCGCTGCGCCTCCTCCGGCTCCAACGGCCGCACGAACACCTCAGAATGACGAGCCATGACCACCTCCGGCAGCAAGCCTCAAAGGCCGCCACCGGACAGGTCAACCCGACACGATTACGACATCAACGTTTCTTGACGGAGCACTAGCTCGCACCAAGGCTCCGCTCGACGCGCAGAGAAACGTCGAGCCCGCGGCTTCGAGGGATCCGGTCGGCCTCCTTCTCGGTCAGGCTGAAACCCGAGTCCCCGAGCTGGTCCCACTGCGCCACGGGCGGATGCTCGTCTCACCGTTCACCTACTACCGCGGCGCGGCACTACCGATGGCAGCCGACCTGGCGACCACGCCGACCTCCGGTCTGAGGGTCCAACTGTGCGGCGACGCCCACCTGGCCAACTTCGGAGCGTTCGCATCGAAGGAAGCATGGACTTGCTGTGGTGGATCTTGTTCATCTTGTTCGTTGCCATCTGGATCGCGATCGCATTCTGGCCAGCCCGTGTCGCCCACCGCAAGGGAAACAGTTTCCTCGGGTACATCATCTTCAGCCTCTTCTTCTTCCCCGCGGCGCTCATCGTCGCCTACCTCGTCAGAGATCGCACCCGCCCGGCGGTGACCTGACCAGCTTTCAAGGCGGAGCGCATGTGCTGACGACTTCCACCTCAGAACGGCGCGCAGCACCCACCTCCTGCGCGGTACATCTTGGTGGGCGAAGGAACGTAGCATGGCGCCGCAGCTCACCGACGCGAGGAGAAGGCTGTGATCATCCGCGTCTTCAGGCCAACCATCCATCCCGGCAAGGAGAGCGACTTCGAGGCGTTTCTCCGCGACACCGCGATACCGCTCGTGTCTCGACAGAGGGGGCTTGTGGCGCAGCACGTCGGGAAGTCGGGGGATCCGTGGTCCACTGAGTATGTGTATGTGACGGTCTGGGAGGACGTTGACTCGATCCGGGCCTTCGCTGGCGAGGGCTGGCAGGAGGCGGTAATCACCCCGGACGAGGAGCACCTCCTGAGCGACACCTGGATCGCCCACTACAAGGTCCTCGAGGAGGAGTAGCAAGATCGCACGCGTCTCGCCGACGTCTCTCAGACCTGGGAGGTTCTGCCCCGCCGCTGAGGGTGGGCAGAAGTCGGCAACACTATCGTCGGCCGGCGGCGTCAAGTCACAACAATCGACACTCGCTCCGCGTGAATCTCACATCCAGGCCACGGGTTAACGGGTTAACACGCACTGATGGCAACGGACAGCGTTCGGGACGAAGGGGTCGCAGCCACCGAGTGCTGGTCATTTTGGTGGTCCCGATCGATCGGAAACGACCAGCACCGACACCAGGTCGTCGCCATGCTTGGACGGTATCCGTCCAGGCCAGACCACCAGCAGAGCGAGCGACGGGGATCGGCCAGCAGCCTCTGGGCCAATCCCATAGGTTCGGGGTTCGAGTCCCCGGCGGCCCACCAACTCGTCAGCGGCATCGAGATCCCGTGGCGAAAGGCTCACAAGTGGCTCTTTACTAGCACGCATTGGCAACTAGGGATCGGCTCGCAGCGACGGGGTCGGGGTAGGATTCCTGGCTAGAACACATACTCGATGTTCGGTGGTGTCGCCGCGGCCCGTGCGGCGTGACTTCGAACGCTGAGGGGAACTGACCCGCATGCATCCCCTGATCTCGATGCTCGGCATCCTGACCACCCTGGCCGTGGTACTTGGAATCTTCATTCTGACCTACCGGTACCACGATCCACGCCGCCGCTGAATACCAACCAGGTCAGCCGGCGACGGTCGAGCGAAGCAGGGACTAGCGACCCGTCCGACCGAGCACGTTCGCGAGCGTGTTCAACGGAATGATCACTGAGCGAACGAGCCACGCGGCGAAGGCCATGCCATGTTCGGCGATACCCCTGAGCCAGCCTGGCGACGACATCGAAGGATTCGGACTCGCCGAGTCACACCGTGAATGGTGTTGCTCTACGATGCCGAAGCCCTGACCTGTGAGGCGAGTTGGCCAGGTAACGGTCGTTCAGGGAAGGGTCCATGCCAACTGAGCGGTCGAGCGACGATGCTCCCCATCGCGACGTCGCCCAAACTCGGACCAATCCTTTCGCAGGGTGATTGCGAACAATCCGGCAAGACCCAACAGGAGGGATTGTCATGCGAAAGTTCTCAAGGATGACGCTCGCGGCGGTAGCTGTGGCGAGCCTCGCTGCCACATCCGCCGTCGGATCGGCCGTGGCGGGATCGGCGCCGATGGCCGCCGCAGCACCGGGCAGCGGCCAAACCGGCGTTGCGCTCACGGCCAGTGGAGGCTTCCTACGGTTCGTCGACACCCAGCCATCGGCGGCCCGCGCGCTCGGCCAGGTGCAGGGCCTCAACGGCGATCAGCGACTGATCGGGATCGACTACAGAGTGCAAGACGGCAAACTGTACGGCGTCGGCAACGCGGGAGGCGTCTACACAATCCGGCTCAGGGTGGGCAATGTCCGGGCGACCAAGGTGTCGCAGCTGACCGTCGCGCTCGACGGCGCGCAGTTTGGCGTCGACTTCAACCCAGCAGCCAACCGGCTACGGGTGATCAGCAACACCGGCCAGAACCTGCGCCACAACATCGACGATGCGACCGCTCCGCTGACGACCACCGTCGACGGAGTTCTCACCTACCCTGCGACACCGACCACGCCGGCGATCACGGCCACAGGGGCGACGGCCGCGGCGTACACCAACAACGACCTCGATCCGAACACGGCGACGACGCTGTTCGACATCGATACGATGCTCGACCAGGTCGTCATCCAATCACCGGCCAACGCCGGTCTGGTGCAGCCGACCGGCAAGCTGGGGATGGATGTCGGCTCGGTGGCCGGCTTCGACATCTCGACTGCCACCCTTGCCGCAGGCACGACCAACAAGGCGTTCGCGGTGCTCAAGTCGAGCGGGCGTTCGAGGCTGGCCGAGATCCGGCTGCTCTCGGGTGAAGCCCGCTGGCTCGGCAACTTCGCTGCCGGCCGCAACGTCGTTGACGTGGCGATGGCGCTGCCCTAAGGCAGAGCCCACCCGCCCGAGTGCTGCACGATGTCTTGGTGGGTCAACCGATTCCACCAAGACATCGGCAGCAGCGCGCCGTGGTACGTCACCCGATGGCGTCGATGATGGCCTCGCAGTAGTCGTCGGTCCGTCCGGTCGAGCCCTTGATCTGGGTGAAGCTCAGTTCGATGTCATCGGACGGGTCGGTGGGCGTGCCACCGTGGTCGACGACCGCCTCGAAGCGGACCTGGCCCGGGTTGCGCGCGATGGCCTTGCCGTCCGGTCCGAACAGGCTCGACGGACCGGTGATCAGGATGATGATGGTCAGAGTGCCGTCACCGTTGTCGGTCACGTGCAGGTCCTTGTCCAACACGTGCGTCTTCTCGACGACGCTGAGGCCGTTCGCCGGGTTGGTGTTCGTCTGAGTAATAGACCCGTGCTCCGCGTAGTACAGGAGCCCGTCCGGCCCGTGGCTCCTCACAATGAACCTGCCGTCGACGGAGGCCTCGAACGCGATGGTCAGCCCAGGTTCGTCACAAAAGTCCTCGATCTCGCCGGTGAACACGTCGTGGAACTCCCCACGTTCGACGACTTTCGCGGAGGCCGGTGCGACTGAGAGCAGCGTGGACGCGGCAAATCCGAGGAGGACAGCGAGAATCACAGCTCGGCATCGATGCATCGGGGGTCCCTTCGTGAAGACGAATGTTCTTCTAGCGGCGGCCCCACTCATGAGGGTCTACGTCAAGACCACGGATCAGCGCTAGGGCCGGAAGGCTTAGCTGAGACACCGACCCGGATGTGCCGAATTAGGCCGCAGTTTCGCTCTATCGGGACCGGCGTTGCGACCGAGCGGCGGCATCGACTTGCGAGGATCGTCGTGTGCTCGACGACGTGGCGTCCTTCCTCATCTGCCCGTACTGCGGTGAGCCGCTGACGCGGACAGCCGACACCCTGCGCTGCCGCACCGGCCACTCGTTCGATATCGCGCGGCAGGGATACGTGAGCCTGCTGCCGGCTGGCGCGCGAGGCGGCGCTGGTGACACGGCGGCGATGATCCGGGCCCGTGAGCGGTTTCTGGGAGCCGGTCACTTCGCCGCGATCGCAACCAGGCTCGCAGACCTCGCCGAGCAGCAGGCCCACAGTCCTGGCTGCATCGTGGACGCCGGCGCCGGCATCGGCTATTACCTCGCCGCCGCACTGGAACGGATGCCGGATCGAGTGGGACTGGCGTTGGACGCGTCCAAGTACGCTCTTCGCCGGGCTGCCCGGGCGCACCGCCGAATCGGGGCCGTCGCCTGTGACATCTGGCAGGGGCTGCCCGTCGCGGATGATGCTGCCGACGTGGTGCTGAACGTGTTCGCACCACGCAACGCCCCCGAGCTCGCACGGATCATGCGTCCCTCCGGACGGCTGCTCGTCGTCACGCCAACCAGCCGACACCTCCATGAGCTGGTGTCCACCTTGGGACTCATCGAGGTCGACGAGCAGAAGCCGCAGCGGTTGGCCGCGCAAATGGGCCCGTACTTCGAGCTGCTCGACCAGCACGAGGTCGAAGCCACGATGGCCCTGTCGCACGACGACGTGGAGGCCGCAGTGGCGATGGGACCAAGCGCATGGCACACCGATCCGGAGGAGATGAGCCGACGCATCGGGGAGCTCCGGGTGCCGGCAGCGGTCTCGCTGTCCGCCACGGTCGGGGTCTACAGCTCACGCGGTTAGGTCGCCACGCTCACTATGCTCGGGGTTGTGCTGCCCAATCGTTCGGCGCCACCGGCCACCGTGACACCCGTGCTTGTCTATCCGGACGTACGCGCCGCCGTCGCCTGGCTGGAAGCTGCGTTCGGCTTCGGAGAGCGGGTTCGCATCGGCGAAGCGCACCGGGCGCAGCTGCGGGTCGGCGAGGACGGTGCCGTCGTCGTCGCGGACGTCCGCGGCAGCCAGGTCGCGCCGAGCGCGGACAGCGTCACCCACCTGATCAAGGTACGAGTGACCGACGTCGACGCCGCGTTCGTCCGGGCTCACGACGCCGGGGCGCGAGTGATCGACGAGCCGACGACGTACGAGTACGGCGAACGCTCGTGCGTACTGCAGGATCTCGCCGGTCACCGTTGGGAGCTGACCCAAACGGTCCGCGACGTCCAACCCGAGGAGTGGGGCGGCCACACCGTCGCTCCCTGGTGATCGCGGACGACGCCCGTCGCCAAGGGCGCTGGCTATTGAATCTTTGATGCCGATATCGATCCTCCGATCGTTCCCTACGAAACGGGACCTTAGGCCCGTGCCCTCGCCGCGAATAGTGCTTAATGTACGAATCCGTAGCGGCTGAATTACCGGTCGCCGGGTTGAAGCGGGTGGAACGCATGTCGCAGATTGGCACGAAGGCTCCGAGGAGCGATGGTCTCGTCAAGACGGCAACGAGGATCTTCGAAAGCGTCGGCCTGCTTAACAAGGGTTCCAGCACCAGCGCCGCCACTCCAGCCTCTGGAGAGGCAGCCGTCACGGCCGGAATCAACAGCAACTCGCTCAACGTCACGCGGGTCGGCGGACTTGGGGCACTCGTCGCTGGGGTAGGCGCATCAGCACTCGCCATCTACAACGTCAACAAGGACGAAGACCCCACCGCGATTGTGGTCGCCGCCTACGCGAGTGTAGGCGCTGTCATTGCCGCGGCCCTCCTGACTGTCGCCATCATCATCAGTGCCGACATCCGATCTCGCGCTAGTGCAAACCTGGCGACATCGCCGATGGCAACGGCGAAGGCGAGCGAGCCAGACCAATTCGCTGAGACATGGCAGAACGCTCTCGCGAAACTGGAAGGCGCCCTTGATCGCACGGGGAATGAATCAGGTGAGCCTGCTGCCAGAGCTTGGCTCGACGCATCCGCGAGCTCCAGTACGACCGCGAAGCTAACGCCGTCAGATGACAAAGCGAATCTCCACGCACAACTTGTGGCCGGTCAATCGTTTGTACTCTCCAGGTTGGAGAAACTCATCGCCGAGCAAGGCAAGGACAAACGAAAGGCCATACTCGCGAGTGCCCGGAGCGTTTTGAGCTCAATGCGGGCCAGGCTGCCGGGCTGATCAGACTCAGCGGGCTGCTCGCCAGGCCCTGAGTCTGCCAGGAGCCGGGCCACGGTCCGGTGTATCTCCGGCGGACCTCGGGACCTCCTCGCAGTGGCGGCCCTGATCGACCGCAACCCAAAGGATCACATTGTGACTTCGACGCCCGATCTCGAGACACTCAAGGCCAAGCAACTGAAGATGTGGAGCAGTGGCGACTACGGCAAGGTCGCCTGGGTGACCGTGCCGCTGGCCGATCAGCTCTGCGAGTCGGCCCGCCTGCGGCCCGGTTCGACAGTCCTTGACGTGGCGACCGGCACCGGCCACGTGGCGATCGCCGCGGCTCGCCGGTTCTGTCAGGCCACCGGCATCGACTACGTACCCGAGCTGGTCGAGGTGGCGAAGGCTCGCGCGGCCGCCGAAGGACTCGACATCGAGTTCCGGGAGGCGGACGCCGAGAATCTTCCGTTCGCCGATGCCTCGTTCGACTACGTGATGTCGGCGATCGGCGCCATGTTCACCGCCGATCACCAGCGGGCGGCGCGCGAGCTGGTCCGGGTGTGCAAGCCCGGCGGACAGGTCGCCGTGGCGAACTGGACGCCGGCCGGCTTCGTCGGCCAGCTCCTCAAGACGGTCGGCAAGTACGCCACGCCGCCGCCCGGTGCGCAGCCGCCCACGCGATGGGGCGACGAGGCTGCGATCCGCGACCTGCTTGCTGATGGGTCGTCTGAGATCGAGTGCACGACCTACGCGTTGGAGCAGCGATTCCTGTCACCGGAGCACTTCGCCGACTTCTTCATCAACGAGTACGGCCCGACGCATAAGGCGTCGGAGGCGCAGTCGGAGGAGGGTCGGCAGGCGTTCCGTACCGACCTCATCAACATCGCCACCGCAGCCAATCGGGCGACCGACGGCACCCTGTTGTGCGACTGGGAGTACCTCGTCGCGGTGGCCACCCGGGCATGAGCGTCGCAGCCGCGCTGACGTTGATCGGTTTGTGCGCCCGTACGTACCGTTCCGGATGCCTCCGGCGGTGCGTACGGGCGCAAACCGTCGCCTAGCGGCCGAGGAGCTCAGCGTCGAAGAAGTCGACGACGCGCTGCTCGTACTCCTGCGGATAGGCCGCGTAACCCCCGATGTGGCCGCCGCCCGGGACCTCCCAGATCCGCTTCGGCTGGCCGGCTTCGTCGTAGTAGTCGTCGGACAGCTCGACCTCACCGATCTGGCCGTCGGCCGCGTAGATGAGGAAGACGGCCTGCGGAGAGATCTCGGCGACCAGATCCTTCAAGTTCGGTGGCGGTGTCAGATTCCCGAACACCGAAGTGCCTGCCGTCAAAGCCACTCCAGAGGGAGCACCCAGCCACTTCGACCAGCCGGAGAAGTTCAAGCCCTCACGGACCGAGCGCTGACTGCCACCATCGGACACGATGGCGGCGAGCTGGTCGGACTCGGCCGCTGCCTGAATGAGAATCTCGCCGCCGACCGAGAAGCCGATGGCGCCGATCCGTTCGGGATCGACCTCGGGACGACCGCTGAGGTAATCAACGGCGGCGTGGACGTCTTTGGAGGATGCCCAACCGAGCATGTTCGGGTCGCCCTCGCTTTCGCCCTCCCCACGTCGGATGAGGTGGAGCACGCCGTAGCCGTGCCGTACGAGCATCCTGGCCTCGTCGTCCTGCGTGTTCGAGAGCCCGGGAACCACGATGACGGCCGCCCCGTTGCGGGAAGGGACGTACGACGCTTGCAGGGTGAGCCCGTCACTGGTCGAGAGCTCGACTTCTTCGTACGGCGCGCCGAGGTCCGGCGCCGGAACGTCGGTCACTCCGACGTGGGTGGTCACGTAGGAGAAGGCGACCGGGAAGACCAACGCGTAGCCAACAACGAACGCGGCCAGGCCGATCAAGGACCGACGCAGATAGCGCCACCAGCGCCGGTCGTCGAGGCGCCGACTGCGCCACAGCACAGTCAGTGCGCACCCGATCAGCGCCAGGCCGGCCGCGATCGCCAGGATGCCGGTGAAGTCGTCGCCGTCACCGTCACCCTGGCTGAAGTAGTAGACCGCCTCGGTGCCGACCGTAACGCCGAAGGCACCGAGGAGACCGGCGACGACGGCGCGGCCGCCGGGCCGCCAGCGAGGGTAACCCCACCCGAGCAACGCGATCACCGCCAACGGCACCAGGCCGCTGACCAGATGGTCCCCCGCCGATGTACCCGGCTGCGGCTGGAGGAAGTTGTCGTCGACGATGTGCAGAGCGATCAGGCCGAGTGCGATGCCGACCAGCCACCGCTCGCGCGGGCCGGTCCGTTCGACGCTCGACGGCTCCGTCGGACTGGGCGCATCGGTCGTGACGGTGGTGTTCATGGCGTCTCCCTGTCTTCGCCCGAACCTGGATGGTGATTCGCGGCGGCCCAGGCCTCGGCGAGCCGGTCGGGGCCGAAGGCGGCCTTCGTGATGTAGCCCGCCGCACCCGCGCTGGCGTAGTCCACGTCGGATTCGTCGTACGTGGAGAGCAGCAGCACGATCGGACGCTCGCCCGACGACCGCAGTCGCCGCGTGGCCTCGATGCCGTCGATGCCGGGCAGGTTGACGTCCATCAGGACGAGATCCGGCTGGGTGGTCGCGGCCGCTGCCAGCGACTCCACACCTGAGACGGCCGTACCCACGACGACGAAGCCCTCGGTCTCCGCGACCACGTCCTCCCGCGTCTCGCACATCCGCAGCGTCGGCCACCGGTAGATCGTGATCCGGTCCGGCAGCACCCCCGCGTACCACTCCCCGCGATCGGTCAGCGGCGTGCCCTCGTACAGCCCGAGCAGCTCGGGATCGTCCGCCGGCGGCTCGTCCTCGACGAACACCGCGACGTTGTCCATGAGCCGCGTCAGCTCCGGCGGGATCCGGTCGAGCGCCTCGGCGACCAGTTCCTCGAACTCCTCGCGCGTCATCTCCAGCACAGGCCCATTGTCAGCCACCAGGCGTCCGTACGAGAGTCATGAACCCACCTGCATATCCACACCCGCACTTGGGCATACGGGACCAATGGCCCGCGTCCCCGCCATCGCCGCCACCGTCGTGAACCGCATACGCAAG
>Ga0081455_10005058_pt1 | contig 14561 bp, 13 predicted proteins | sample TabmetS3T2R1_FD_70207 | JGI IMG/M metagenome (GOLD analysis project Ga0081455, IMG submission 70207) | Tabebuia heterophylla rhizosphere microbial communities from the University of Puerto Rico - S3T2R1 | ecosystem: Host-associated > Plants > Roots > Rhizosphere ... | reverse complement strand
GGGATGACCGGCGCCGCGCGCGCCGCCAAGGCGGCGCCCGACGGCTACACCGTGCTGCTTTCGGGCAGCGCCGTGCTCGCCATCAACCAGACGCTCTACAAGAAGCCGCTCTACAACGCGGTGACCGACTTCGAGCACGTGGCGCTGTTCTCGGACTCGGCGCGCGTGCTGATCGCGCGCAAGGACCTGCCGGCGAATACGCTGCCGGAGTTCGTCGCCTATGCCAAAGCCAACCAGGCGAAGATGCAATACGGCACCGCGGGCGCCGGCTCCGGCACCCACATCTGCGCCGTCCTGCTCGACGTCGCCATGGGCACCAAGATTACCCACGTGCCCTATCGCGGCGCCGGCCCGGCGATGCAGGACCTGATCGGCGGCCGCATCGACTACATCGCCGAGCAGATTTCGACCGCGCTGCCGCAGATCCAGGGCGACGCGGTGAAGGCGATCGCCACGCTCGGGCTCGACCGCGCGCCCGGGCTCGAGAACCTGCCGACCGCGCAGGAATCCGGCCTGCAGGGCCTCGACTGCGGCAGCTGGGGCTCGCTCTCGCTCCCGAAGGGAACGCCGGCGGAGATCGTGCAGCGCCTCGCCAAGGCGTCGAACGAGGCGGTGGAGACGCCGGCGCTGCGCGAGCGCTACAAGGCGATCGGCGTGACCATCCCGGCGCCGGAGCGCCGCACCCCGGAATATCTCGCGAAGTTCGTTCCCAGCGAGATCGAGCGCTGGGCCGGCCCGATCAAGGCGAGCGGCGCCAGCGCGGATTGAGCCGATGCCTTACGGGCTGTCGTCCCCGCGCAAGCGGGGACCCATATTCCAGAGGCCGGTGGTTATGGGTCCCCGCTTTCGCGGGGACGACAATGGAGAAAACGCCCGCAAACTCTGGAAGGAAGCCCTTGTGAGAATGCCCGTCGCCGCCGCGCTCGCGCTGCTGCTGGCATCGATCCATCCGGCACCCGCGCAGGACTGGCCCGCCCGCACGCTGACCATGGTGGTGCCCTTCCCCGCCGGCGGCCCGATCGACGTGGTCGGGCGGATCCTGGCGCCGCCGATGGCCGAGCTCCTCGGCCAGCAGATCATCATCGAGAATGTCGGCGGCGCCGGCGGCTCCACCGGCTCGAGCCGCGTCGCCAAGGCGGCGCCCGACGGCTACCAGTTCCTGATCGGCAACAGCGGCACCCACACCTACAGTCAGCTGCTCACCAAGAAGCCGCCCTACGACGCGGTCGCCGACTTCGCGCCGGTCGCAGTGTTCGTCGAGAACTCGAAGGTGCTGACGACGCGCAAGGACCTGCCCGCCGACACGCTCCCTGAGTTCATCGCCTACGCCAAGGCCAACCAGGCGAAGATGCAATACGGCTCGGCCGGCGCCGGCTCGGCAACCCACATGACCTGCGTGCTGCTCAATGCCGCGATCGGCGTCGAGGTCACCCACGTGCCCTACCGCGGCACCGGGCCGGCGATGCAGGACCTGATGGGCGGGCGCATCGACTATATCTGCGACGTGATCTCGACCGCGCTGCCGCTCATCCGCAGCAACTCGATCAAGCCGATCGCGCTGCTCTCGCCGCGCCGCAACGCGGTGCTGCCCGGGCTCGCCACCGCCGACGAGCAGGGGCTCGCGGGCTTCGACGCCGACGCCTGGAACGCTTTCTTCCTGCCGCGCGGCACGCCCGAGCCGATCGTGCGCCGCCTCGCGCAGGCGACGAGCGGCGCGCTGGATCTGCCTTGGGTGCGCGAGCGGCTCGAGGGTCTCGGCCTCAACGTGCCCGCGCCGGAGCGGCGCACGCCGGAATATCTCGCCAAGCTTCTGCCGAGCGAGCTCGCGAAGTGGGCGGCCCCGGTCAAGGCGAGCGGCGCGGGCGCCGGCGATTGAGCGAGCGAATGGCACGAACGGTCGCTTTTGCGTTTGCAGCCGTGCTGGCGCTCGCGGGCGCGGCCGGAGCGCAGGACTGGCCGACACGGCCGGTCACCATGGTGGTTCCGTTTGCCGCCGGCGGGCCCACCGACGTGCTCGGGCGCGTGCTGGCGCAGCGCATGGGCGAGATCGTCGGGCAGCAGATCGTGGTGGAGAACGTCGCCGGCGCCGGCGGAACGACGGGCGCGAGCCGGGTGGCGAGGGCCGCGCCCGACGGCCACCAGGCGCTGCTCGGCAATATCGCCACCCACGCGTACAGCCAGACGCTCTACAAGCAGCCGCCCTACGATGCCGCGGGCGACTTCGCACCGGTGGGCCTGGTCGCGGGCGGCCCCTGGGTGCTGGTCGTGCGAAAGGATCTTCCGGTCACCACGCTGGCGGAATTCGTGGCCTATGCGAAGGCGAACCAGGCGAAGATGCAATATGGCTCGGCTGGCGTCGGCTCCGGCACCCACATCACCTGCGTGCTCCTCAACATGGCCATGGGCACCAGCATCACCCACGTGCCCTATCGCGGCAGCGGCCCCGCGATGCAGGACCTGGTGGGTGGCCGCATCGACTTCCTGTGCGACGTGATCTCGACCGCGTCGCCGCAGATCGCGGCGAAGACCGTCAAGCCGATCGCGACCCTGGGCGAGAGCCGCTCGGCCGTGCTTCCCGATGTTGCGACCGCCGGTGAGCAGGGCCTCGCGGAATTCGAAGGCAACGGATGGAACGCACTGTTCTTTCCCAAGGGCACGCCGGGCGACATCGTGCGCCGCCTCAGCCGGGCCGCCAGCGACGCCCACGACACCCCGTGGGTGCGCGAGCGGCTGGAGCAGCTCGGGCTGCGCGTGCCGCCGGGTGACCAGCGCACCCCCGAGTTCCTGGCCAACTTCATCCCGCGCGAGATCGCGAAATGGGCGGCGCCGATCAGAGCGAGCGGCGCGAGCGCGGATTGATGCTGACGCGAGGGAAAGAACACATGCGCAGTACGATCGTCGCCGTCCTGCTCGCTTGCGCGGCGGGCGATTGGGGCGCGGCGTCGGCCCAGGACTGGCCGACGCGGCCCATCACCCTGGTCGTGCCGTTCGCCGCCGGCGGGCCGGTCGATGTCGCGGCACGGCTCATTGCGCCGCGCGTGGGCGAGAGCCTGGGCCAGCAGATCGTGATCGAGAACATGGCCGGCGCCGGCGGCATGACCGGCTCGAACCGCGTCGCCAAGGCGTCGCCCGACGGGTACCTGCTCGTGCTCGGCAACGCCGGCACGCATGCCTACAACCAGTCGCTCTACAAGAAGCCGCTCTACAATTCCGAGACCGAGTTCGCGCCCGTCGGCGTCGTGCTGGAAAACACCAAGGTGCTCATCCTGCGCAAGGACTTTCCGGCGAGCACCATTCCCGAATTCGTCGCGCAGGCGAAGGCGAACGAAGCGAAGATGCAATACGGCTCGGCCGGCGGCGGCTCGGCCACGCACATCGCCTGCCTCCTGCTCAACTACCGCATGGGCACGAACGTCACCCACGTGCCCTATCGCGGCGCCGGGCCGGCGCTGCAGGATCTGATCGCCGGCCGCACCGATTTCATGTGCGAGGTGATCTCGACCGCGCTGCCGCCGATCCAGAGCAAGCTGGTGAAGCCGATCGCGCTGCTTTCGACCAGGCGCGCCGCGGTGCTGCCCGAGCTTCCCACCGCGCTGGAGCAGGGGCTCGCCGACGTCGACGCCGACGGCTGGAACGCGTTGTTCTTCCCCAAGGGCACGCCGGAGCCGATCGTCCGCCGCCTCAACGCCGCCGTGAGCGACGCGCTGGGCAACCCCGCGCTCGCCCGCCGCATGGAGGAATTGGGGCTCACCGTGCCGCCGCCGGAACGGCGCACGCCCGAGCACCTCGCGAAGCTGCTGCGCGCGGAAATCGACAAATGGGCGCCGCCGATCAAGGCGAGCGGCATCAGCGCGGATTGATGGCGCATGCACGCCCTCGTGTCCCGGCCAAGCGAGCGCCCGGATGCATCGGTAGCGTACGGCGGTGCGCGCGAGCGCGAGCCGGGACCCAGGGCCACGCAAGCATTCTCACAAGTCGGCGTGCCGCCTTTTTGTGCTGTTGCCCCTGGGTGCCGGGTCTCGCTGCGCTCGCCCGGGACACGAGGACGACGAAATCACCCCAAATACCGCAGCACGATGAGCGCGCTGTCGTCGTAGTCGCGCCGCTCGAGCTCGTCGAAGCCCGCGGGCGCGGCGAAGCCCGCCTTGGCCGCTTCCTCCACGACGACGAGCGCGTCCTGCACGAGCCATCCGCCCGCACGCGCGCCGACAAGCGCCTGCTCCGCCAGGCCCTGCCCGTAGGGCGGGTCGAGAAAGGCGAGCGAGAATGGCGCGAGCGGGTGCGCCGTTCCGAGCTTGGCCGCGTCGCGCCGAAACACGCGGGTGACGCCGGCAAGCCCGAGCGCGGCGATGTTCTCGCGCAGCAGCGCGCGCGCCTCCGCGGCGTCGTCGACGAACAGCGCGAAGGCGGCGCCGCGCGAGAGCGCCTCGAGCCCGAGCGCGCCGGTGCCGGCGAAGAGATCGAGCACGCGCGCGCCGGTGACGGGGTCGCCATAAGCGTGCACGAGGATATTGAACAGCGACTCGCGCAGGCGGTCGGCGGTCGGCCGGATCGCCCGCGATTTCGGCGCGGCGAGCGCGCGCCCACGCAAGCGTCCGCCGACGATGCGCATCAGCGGCCCTTGTGGCGCACGCCGCGGCGGCCGCGGCGCTTCTCGCGCCGCGCCAGCTCCGGTTGCCCGATGCGGTCGGGGTCGCCACGCCGACGCTTACGTTTGGCAGTCTGCATTTGCGGCGGACGATTTCTTTCGCCGTCATCTTGGGAGGATGCGAGCTTCCTTGCCGTGTTGTCGTCCCCGCGCAGGCGGGGACCCATATTCCAGAGGCCGCGGTGCGGGGCACGATGGGTCCCCGCTTTCGCGGGGACGACAGGCTTCGGCGATTTGCGTGCCCCCTGGCCCTCTCCTGGCTGTGCCTCGCGCTCTATGCGCGGGCCGGCAAAATCCGCTCCGGCCTGGGCCGCGACGCGCGCGCCCAGCTGCTCGCGCAAGGTCCGCGTCTTCACCTCCTCGATCGCGCCGACCGCAAGCTCGCCGAGCTGGAACGGGCCGAACGACACCCGGATCAGGCGGTTGACCGCGAGCCCGAGGTGCCCGAGCACGTTCCTGACCTCGCGGTTCTTGCCCTCGCGGATCGCAAAGGTGAGCCAGACATTGCTGCCCTGGACGCGATCGACCGTGGCCTCCACCGAACCGTAGCGGATGCCGTCGATGGTGACGCCCGCGCGCAGGCGGTCGAGCTCGGCCTGCGTCACGCGGCCGTGGGCGCGCACGCGGTAGCGGCGCAGCCAACCGGTCGCCGGCAGCTCGAGCGTGCGCGCGAGCCCGCCGTCGTTGGTGAGGAGCAGAAGGCCCTCGGTATTGACGTCGAGCCGGCCGACGCTGATCAGCCGCGGCAGGCCCTTGGGCAGCACGGAGAAGATGGTCGGGCGGCCGCCGGGATCGGCATGCGTGGTCAGGAGCCCGCGCGGCTTGTGGTAGAGAAAGAGCCGCGTGCGCTCGCGCACGGGCAGCGGCTCGCCGTCGACGGTGACGCGGTCGGCCGTCGTGACGTTGCGCGCGGGCGAGGCGATGGGCTCGCCGTTGACCGCGACCCGCCCGGCCGCGATCCAGGCCTCCGCCTCGCGCCGCGAGGCGAGCCCGGCGCGCGCGATCACCTTGGCGATGCGCTCGCCCGCCGCCGGATGTTCGTCGCCTCGGTTCATGTGCCTTTCGTCGGGCTCGCTGCTCAAGCCGCGGCGTGATAGCAAAGTTGCGGCGACGTGTCAGGAACCATGCCGACGCACACCTTCATGGATCTCGCGCTCGACGAGGCGCATGCCGCGGCGGCGGCCGGCGAGGTGCCGATCGGCTGCGTCATCGTGTGCGACGGCGACGTCATCGCGCAGACCGGCAACCGCACGCTCGCCGACCGCGATCCGACCGCGCATGCCGAGATGGTGGCGATCCAGCGCGCGGCCGAGGCGCTCGGCAGCGAGCGGCTCGTCGACTGCGACCTCTACGTCACGCTCGAGCCCTGCACCATGTGCGCGGCGGCGATCTCGTTCGCGCGCATCCGGCGGCTCTATTACGGCGCCGCCGATCCCAAGGGCGGCGCGGTCGAGAGCGGCGTGCGCTATTTCTCCGCCCCCACCTGCCTGCACCGCCCCGAGGTCTACGGCGGCATCGGCGAGAGCGAGGCCGCGGCCCTGCTGCGCGGCTTCTTCGCGGTCCGCCGCTGAGCCGCGCGCGGCGGGCGGACGCGACGCCGCGACCTTCGGTTCCCCGCATCGGACGGTATCCGAGGACTGGCGACGCGGCGCGCGCGCACCATAATATCCGCGCGCCGATCAACCGCGCGATTCGAGGAGGCTCCCGTGACGAAACTCTGCGCCTTTGCCGTGGCTTTGCTCGCCGTCGTCCTGGCCCCGCCTGCGCGCGCACAGGAGCAGCAATCGTTCAAGACCATCATGGGCAAGGGCTACGAGATCAAGACCGTGACCTTCGCGCGCGGCGAGGCGACCGACAACCGCGAGATCTTCGTCGTCACCTTGCAGAAGGAGAAGTCGGTCGCGGTCTGCTACTTCGCCGCCGCCAACTGGATCAATCTCAGCCCCGCCTCGCTCGACGATTCCAAGCGCTGCGACGTGCGTTAGTTGTTGTCGTTCCCGCGCAAGCGGGAACCCATAACCACTGGCCTCTGGGATATGGGTCCCCACCGCATGTCGACTATAGTCGACATGCGCACCTAAAGTGCCGATCTCGGGTAAACCCGAGATCGGATGCGCGGGGACGACAGCGGCGCAAGTCCTACCCCTCCAACAACCCCGAAAGCTTCTCCTTCAGCTCCGCCTTGACCGGCTCGGCGGCGCGCAGGATCGCGCTCGCCTTGAGGAAGTCGAGCGCGCGGAAGGCGCCCACGCGCGGCCGCACGAGGAGGTCGGGCGCGCCGTGCTTGACCTTCTCGGCGGTGATGGCGCTGCCCATGACCAGCAGCGTGGTGAGCAGGCATTCCAACGGATTGGGGATGTCGCGACGGTGCTCCGCCGGTGCGCCGGAAATATCGACCGCCACCACGACGTCGGCGCGGCCGGCGAGCTGGTCGAACGGCAGGGGATTGATCGCGCCGCCATCGATCAGCACGCGCTCGTCGACCACCACCGGCCGCATCACCGTCGGCAGCGCGATCGAGGCGGCGAGCGCGGGCCGCAGCGCGCCGGAGGAGAACACCGCCGGCTGCCGGCGATAGAGGTCGGTGGCGACCACCGTCAGCGGGATCGCGAGATCGTCGAAATCCTCCGGCACGCGGCGCGGCAGGAACTGCGCGCAGAATTTCTCCGCGTCGACCAGGGCGGCGCTGCCCAGGCCCATGCTGATGAGGTTGGTGACGGTGCCAGCGCGGGTGGTGAACAATTGCCGGACGATCTTGCCGGGATCGTGCGCGAGGTTGACGACGAAGCGGCGAATGTCGCGGCCCGACATGCCCGCCGCATAGGCGGAGCCGATGAGCGCGCCGATCGAGGAGCCGGCGATGGCGACGGGCTTCTGCCCCATCTCGTCGAGCGCCTCGAGCACGGCGATATGGGCGATCCCGCGCGCGCCGCCGCCGCCAAGGGCGAGCGCAAAACTCTTCGCAGGCGCAGAGCTCCTGCTCATGGCGCGCCCGCCTCGCGCGCGAACTCCCAGGCCCTTCCCGCGAGCGGGCGCACCAGCGGCGCCATGGCGGCGGCGTTGGCGCTGGTGGCGGTGCCGTCGCGCACGCGGCCGACGATGCCCTGCAGGATCGCCGCGAGACGGAAGAAATTGTAGGCGAGGTAGACCGGCAGATGCGGCCGCGGATCGAGCCCGGTGCGCGCCACATAGGCGTCGACATAGGCCGCGCGCGCGGGAATGCCGAGGCTCGCGAGATCGTGGCCGAGGAGCGTACCGACACCGGCGCCGGTCTCCGACGGCGGCATGTCCCACTGCATGAGGTGATAAGCGAGGTCGGCGAGCGGATCGCCCAGGGTGGAGAGCTCCCAGTCGAGCACGGCGAGAATCTGTGGCGCCGACGGCGCGAGGATGATGTTGTCGAGCCGGTAGTCGCCGTGCACGAGCCGCACCGGCGCCGGCGGCGGCAGGTGCGCGGGCAGCCAGGCGATCAGCCGCTCCATCTCCTCGATCCGCTCGGTCTCGGAGGCGCGGTACTGCTTCGACCAGCGCTCGACCTGGCGCGCCACGTAATTCTCGCCGCGCCCGAAATCGGTAAGGCCGAGCGCGGCGGGATCGAACGAGTGCAGCCGCGCCAAGGTCGCGTTCATGGCGTTGTAGACCGCGGCGCGCTCGGTCGGCCCAGCCTCCGGCATGTGCGGCTCCCAGACGACGCGGCCTTCGACATGCGCCATGAGATAGAACGGCGTGCCGGCGACCGCGGCATCCTCGCAATAGATGAGCGGCGCGGCCACCGGAAAGCCCTGCGCATGCAACCCACTGATGACCTTGAACTCGCGATCGACCGCGTGCGCCGACGGGAGCAGCTTGCCGGGTGGTTTGCGCCGCAGCACGTAGCGGCGCGCCGGCGTCTCGATGAGATAAGTCGGGTTCGACTGGCCGCCCTTGAATTGCCGCACGCGAAGGGGTCCGTGGAAATCGGGGAGCCGGGCGGCGAAATAGGCTTCGAGCCGCGCGGCATCGATGGCAAGCGCTGAGGCAACCTCCTTCGTTCCTGAAAACGTCGCCTGGCGATCGATCGAAGGCATCGCTCGATACACACCCGGATGTCGTCCCCGCGCAAGCGGGACCCAGTATTCACAATATGGCGCAAAGGGCACCACCCTGCCCCACGCCAAGTCGGAGTTTACTGGATCGCCCGCTTTTGCGGGCGATGACGACCGAGGAGGGTGCGAGGGCATTGCCGACGCTACCCGGCCGTGAAGAACTCGATCAGCGCGCGCGCCGTCGCCTCCGGCGCCTCCTCGGCGAGATAGTGCCCGCAGTCGAGCGGAAAGCCGCGCACGTCGCGCGCCCATTCGCGCCAGGTCGCGAGCGGGCCCTCGGTCTCGGCCGGGATGCCGCCGGCGGCGCCCCAGATCGCCAGCAGCGGGCAGGCGATCTTCTCGCCGGCGGCGCGCGACGCCTCGTCGTGGGCGAGGTCGGTGGTGCGGCCGGCGCGATAGTCCTCGCAGGTGGCGTGGATGCGCACGGGATCGTCGAAGAAGGCGTGGTAGTGCGCGAGCGCGCGCGGATCGAACGCGGCAAGGCTCTTGCTCTTGGTTCCGGCCGCCGCGCGCTCGTCGAAATAGAACAGCGCCGCCTTGCCGATCAGGGTCTCGGGAAACGGCGCCGGCAGCGCGAGGAACATCCAGTGCCAGGCGCGGCTGGCGAGCCGCGCGTCCATGCGGTGCCACATCGCCCAGGTCGGCACGATGTCGAGCACCGCGAGCTTGTCGAGCCGCCCGGGATGGTCGAGCGCCAGCCGGTAGGCGACGCGGCCGCCGCGGTCGTGCCCGGCGAGACGAAAGCGTGCGTGGCCGAGCGCCTCCATCACCTCGATCATCGCGCGCGCCATGGCGCGCTTGGTATAGGGCGCGTGCTCGGCGTCGGAGGCGGGCGCGTCCGACCAGCCGTAGCCGGGAAGGTCAGGAATGATCAGGTTGAAATGCCGCGCCAGCACCGGCGCCACGCGGTGCCACATCACGTTGGTCTGCGGATAGCCGTGCAGCAGCAGGAGCGGCGGCCCCTCCCCGCCGGTGCGCGCGAAGATGCGGCCGGCCGCGGTGTCGATCCAGCGCGAGGCGAAGCCTGGATAGAGGTCGGCGAGGTCGGACATGGCTCAGACGCTGTTCTCGCGCTCCACCGCGCGGAACCCGATGTCGCGGCGGCAGAAACCATCGGCCCAGCGGATGCGGTCGACCGCGCGATAGGCACGCGCTTGCGCCTCGCCCACCGTCTTGCCGCGCGCGCTGACGTTGAGCACGCGGCCGCCATTGGCGAGCACGCGGCCGCCATCGCCCTTGGTGCCGGCATGGAAGATCTGGACCCCCTCGACCGCGGCCGCGTCATCGAGCCCCTCGATCACCGAGCCCTTCACCGTCATGCCAGGATAGCCCTTGGCCGCCATCACCACGGTCAGCGCCGCGTCCGGGTACCAGCGCAGATCGAAGTTCTTCAGCATTCCGTCGCAGCTCGCCAGCAGCGCCGGCACGAGGTCCGACATCAGCCGCAGCATCAGCACCTGGCATTCGGGATCGCCGAAGCGCACGTTGTACTCGATCAGCTTCGGGCCCTGCGCGGTGATCATCAGCCCGGCATAGAGCACGCCCTTGTAGGGCGCGCCCATGGCCTGCATGGCGCGCACGGTGGGCAGCACGATCTCGTCCATGGCGCGGCGCGAGATTTCCGGCGTCATCACCGGCGCCGGCGAGTAGGCGCCCATGCCGCCGGTGTTCGGGCCTTCGTCGCCATCGAAGACGCGCTTGTGGTCCTGCGCCGAGGCGAACGGGATGGCGGTCTCGCCGTCGCAGAGCGCGAAGAAGGAAGCCTCCTCGCCCTGCAGGAACTCCTCCACCACCACCTCGGTCCCGGCCGGGCCCAGTCCGCCGCCGAACATCATGTCGACCGCCGCCTCCGCCTCGGCAATGCTTTGTGCCACCACCACGCCCTTGCCGGCGGCGAGCCCGTCGGCCTTGACCACGATCGGCGCGCCCTGCGCGCGCACGTAGTCCTTGGCCGGGGCGGCCGCGGTGAAGCGCCCATAGGCGGCGGTGGGGATGCCGTTGGCCTTGCACAGATCCTTGGTGAATGCCTTGGAGCCCTCGAGCTGAGCCGCCGTCCGGCTTGGACCGAACGCCTTGAAGCCGGCGGCGGCGAGATCGTCGACGATGCCGGCGCAGAGCGGCGCCTCCGGCCCGACCACCACGAGGTCGATCTTGCGCGCCCGGCAGAACGCGATCACGGCCGCATGGTCGGCGACATCGAGCGCGGCGAGGTCGCACTCGCGCGCGATCCCGGCATTGCCCGGCGCACAGACGAGGCGCTCGACCAGCGGGCTCGCCGCGATCTTCCAGGCGAGCGCGTGCTCGCGCCCGCCCGAGCCGAGGAGGAGGATGTTCATGCCGGTGCCGCCGAAGCGCTGGAATGGGTTTCGATGGCTGGTGTAGCATGCCGCGACCCCATCGCAAGATCAGCGCGCGGAGGACACGCATCCATGGATATCAAGCCGCTGGGCTCCATGCCCTCGCGCCGCACGCCGGCGGACTATTTCACCGGCACCGTGTGGCAGGAGCCGATCATCGAGGCGCCGGCGCCGGCGCGTATCCGCGGCGCCTGGGTGAGGTTCGAGCCGCGCGCGCGCACCGCCTGGCACACCCATCCGCTCGGCCAGACCCTGCACGTGGTCTCGGGCGTGGGACGGGTGGCGCTGTGGGGTGGCCCGGTGCGCGAAATCCGCGCCGGCGACACGGTGTGGATCGCGCCCGGGGAGAAGCACTGGCACGGCGCCGGACCCGAGACCACCATGGTGCATCTCGCGCTACAGGAGGCTCTCGACGGCACCCACGTCAGCTGGCTCGAGCACGTCACCGACGAGCAATACGACGCCAAGGGCAGCTAGCGGCGGCCGACATCTCTGCCCTAGGGCTGGCCACGGCACCAGCGCTGCCACATCTCGCGGTAGGCGGCCTCCAATGCCCGCGCGAGGGAGCGCGCATCGAGCAGCGGCGAGGCCTCAAGACGCTCCCGTAACGGGTGGCTGAGGGCGGCCAGCCGCGCGGGGTCGGCCGCCAAGTCTCGCGCCAGCGCCGCATAGGCCTCGAGCGAGGGCGCCACCAGCTCATCGAGCCCGACCGCGGCGAGCAGGCTTGCGCCGACGCGGCTGGCGTGGCGGTCGCCGCGCCATGTGACGACCGGCACTCCCATCCACAAGGCCTCGCAGGTCGTTGTCGTGCCGTTATACGGAAAGGTATCGAGCGCGATATCGATGCGATTGTAGAGAGCGAGATGCCCGCCGCGTTCCGGCAGATAGCCGACGAGATCGAGGCGGTCGGCAACAACGCCGTGGGAGGCGAACAGGTCGCGGTAGCGCGCCTGCGTTCCCGCGTCGACGAGCGAACTGTTCTTCAGTACAAGCCGGGCGTTCGGCACCGCATGGAGAATGGCGGCCCAGGTCGCGACCGTGTGCGCGTTCACCTTGGTGAGCGCGTTGAACGAGCCGAACGTCACGTGCCCCGCCGCCGAGCCCGGGCGCGGCGCGACCGGCGGCGCTTCCGGCGGCGGCCGATAGGCGAGGAAGCAGCGCGGCAGCCGGTAGAGTTCTTCGGTGTAGAGGCTCGCGTCCTCCCCAGGCGGATCGGCGCCGGCATCGGTCAGGCGATAGTCGACGCGGGTGAGGCCGGTCGTATTGGGATAGCCGATATAGGTTGCCTGCACCGGCGCCGGCCTGCGCGCGAAGACGCCGAGGCGGTTGCCGGCGGTATGCCCGGCGAGGTCGACCAGGATGTCGAGGCGATCGGCGCGGATGCAATCGGCGGCGGCAGCGTCGCTCATCCCAAGGATGTTCCGCCAGGCTCCAGCGCGGGACTGCAGGCGCTCGGTAACGTCATCGCGCTTCTTGACCGCGGCGTAGCACGTGACCTCGATGGCGCCGGGGTCGTGCGCAGCCAGGAAGGGCTCGGCGAAATAGGCGACCGAGTGCTGGCGGAAATCGGGCGAGACATAGCCCACGCGCAACCTCCGGCCCGGATCGCGGTCGACCTCGTGGCGAAGCACGGCGGCGTTCTCTTGCCGACGTCCGAAGCCGCGGTGCAGCTCGGCGAGCGCCGCGGCCGAAATGTCGGGATCGTAATTGCCGAGAAAGAGCAGGTTGGAGAAACTCTGGCCGTGGTCGGGATCGAGTGCGAGCGCGCGCTCGAACGCCGCCGTCGCCTCGGCGAGCCGGCCCTGGTTGCCGAGGGCGGTGCCGAGATTGGAATAGGCGTCGGCATAGCCGGGCTTGAGGCGAACCGCCGCCTCGCAGGCGGTGACCGCCTCGCTCAGGTGCCCGATCAGGAACAGGGCGTGCCCGAGATTGGAAAAGGCCGTGGCGTCGGTCGGGTCGAGGCGGGTGGACTTGCGCAGCAGCGCGATGCCTTCGTCGACCTCGCCGCGCGCGACGAGGACGGTGCCGAGATTGGTCAGGATATCGCTGTCCTCGGGCCACCGGCGCGCGGCCGCGCGCAAAGCGTCGCTCGCCGCGCCGAGATCCCCCAGTGCCTGCAGCGCGACGCCGAGGCCGTTGACGGCGGCGAAGTGGTCCGGGGCGATGGCGAGCGAGCGCCGATAGGCTTCGACCGCGCCCGCGGCGTCGCCCAAGCGAAACAGGCAGAGCCCGCGTAGCTGGTGCGCCTCGGCGTCATCCGCCGCGCCCGCTTCGAGCGCGCGGCGCAACGCGTCTTCCGCTTCCGCCCAGCGCTCCTGAACGATGCGGCGGCGGGCGAGCAGCATGAGCGCGGCGCGCGAGCGCGGATCGCGCGCAAGGAGCCCGGCGATGAGTTCATCGGCTTCCGCACCGGCGCGGTCGGCCAGCAGCAAGGCCGCGAGATTGGCGGTCGCATCCGCGAAGTCGGGCTGGGCGGCGAGCACCTCGCGATAGCAGTGCGCCGCCTCGTCGCGCTCGCCCGCGGCGGCGAGCGCGTTGGCGAGATTGAACCGCGCCTCGTGGCGCTGGGGCTCGATCGCGAGCGCACGGCGATGGCAGGCGATGGCCTCGTCCAGCCGGTCGAGGCGACGCAACAGGTTGCCGAGGTTCATGTGCAGCACGGCGTGAGCGGGCATCAGCGCGAGCGCGCGGCGATAGGCGGCTTCGGCGGCGTCGAGCGCGCCCCGGTCGCGCAGCACGTTGCCGAGGTTGAAATGGGCCGGCCCCATGTCCGGCTTGAGCGCGAGCGCGCGGGCGTAGCTCTCCGCTGCGGCCGCCGCGTCACCCGTCGCCGATTGCGCATTGCCGAGGTTGAACCATATCTCGGCGACGTTCGGGTGCGCCGTCAGGGCGCGCCGGAAGCACGCGATGGCGTCGTCGGTGCGTCCGAGCCGGCGCAGCGCGCCGGCAAGCGCGACCAGGGTTTCGAGATTGTCCGGATCGCGGGCAAGCCGCGCCTGCAAGTCGGCGACTGTGTTCGCGATTCCCTGCTGTGAAGGCGACATACTGGCCGAAGGCTCCGCGGCGAACCATAACGCAAGTCGATGGTATCGGTCAGGCCGCCCGGCCGCCTGCACTGCCGCTTCCTTGCTTGCCCCGGCGGCACGAATCGCCGATTGACGGCGCAGCTGTTAGGTGATCCACAGAGCCATGAACGAGCCGGCGCGCGTCAACAACGTCCGGGAATGGACCGTCTCCGAGCTCTCGGCGGCGCTGCGCAAGACCGTCGAGGACGCCTTCGGCTACGTGCGCGTGCGCGGAGAAATCTCCGGCTACAAGGGGCCGCACGGCTCCGGCCACTGCTATTTCACGCTCAAGGACGAGGGTGCCAGGATCGACGCGGTGATCTGGCGAAGCGCGTTCGCGCGCATGCGGCTCAAGCCCGAGGAAGGGCTCGAGGTCTTCGTCACCGGTCGGCTGACCACCTATCCC
>Ga0081455_10005057_pt1 | contig 14562 bp, 12 predicted proteins | sample TabmetS3T2R1_FD_70207 | JGI IMG/M metagenome (GOLD analysis project Ga0081455, IMG submission 70207) | Tabebuia heterophylla rhizosphere microbial communities from the University of Puerto Rico - S3T2R1 | ecosystem: Host-associated > Plants > Roots > Rhizosphere ... | reverse complement strand
CGAGCTGTTTGGACGGGCAAGCGAGAGGGTTGAGCCCTTTCTCTACTTCTTTATCCTTGCCTATCTCATCGTCTATGCCCGCCGCATCAAGGAGCTCGAAGTGGCCGAGCATGCCCTGCCGAAATAGGGCTACCGCGCGACAAGGCCGCGACAATGGACCGCTAGCCACCGTGTCATAGAACCGTCATTGTCCAAAAAAATAAGCCTGCCTCGCTTGGCATGGCACAAAGGCGACGGTCCAAGGGGCACGGTGGTGGTCGAGTCGATCCTTGATGCGGACGAGGATCCGTCGCGCGAATCCAAATTGCGCACGATCCTCCGCCTGTGCGGGCTATGGGCCGCCACCTGGGGTCTGCTCGTGCTACCCGATCTCTTGCTCCATTGGAGCGGGTATGCAGTGGAAGCCGCCGTCAAGCCCAAACAACTCGTCTTTGCCGGGGTCATCGCGCTTCTGATCTCCACCGCCAAGTCGCGCCGCTTCCGCATCACGGCAATCGCCTTTCTTCTCATCAATCAAATCATCTGGACTGGGTATGTCGTCTATTTCGGCGAGCCTCTCAGCCCCGAGCATCTGTTCCTGGTACAGGAGGAAGTTGACGACACGGCCTTGGGGGCGTTGGCGGAGTGGCGGTCGCTACTGCCTTGGCTTCTCGGCATGCTGGTCGTGGGAGCGTCCCTTGTCGCATTGCAATGGCGAGAGGGGCAAAACGCAAGATGGCGCTGGCGCGGCTCGGGATGGCTCTTTTGCATCCTGGTCAGCGTAGCGACGACGGCGTGGATGCTGCACCCGAGGATCGATGCGGCCTTCCCCGGCGCGCACACGAGCTCGATGTACGGTCCCTATCAGGCCGCGGTCGGCTTGCTTCGTCTTGGACTGACAGGGGTGGCCGCCAAGAGTTTGAATATCCATGGGCAAACGCAGGCGCAGGCCTCGCTGCCCGCAGAACCGGTCACGGTGGTTTTCGTAATGGGCGAGAGCATCAATGCCTCGCGCTTGTCGCTATTCGGCTTCAACGGCGACACCACCCCCGAGCTTGCCAAGTGGCGTGCAACGCCGCCCGAAGGCTTCACCTTCATTCCTGAAATCGGCTTCTCCGGCGGTCTCGATACGTTTGCGAGCGTCCCAATGTTTTTGCGAGCCGCCTATTGGCCGGTCCAGGCGCAAAGGTTCGGGGTCAATTTGTTCGAGCTCGCGTATCGCCAAGGCTTCAAGAGCTGGTACCTCTCGGCGCAAACCCTGAACTTCCTGAAGGCCGCCGGCGGCGCGCCGCACGCGGAGCGGGTTGCGACCGTACCCGACGACGATGGCCTCGCCAAACTCGCCGCCGAGGTTCCCGAACGCGGAGAGAACAGCTTCATCTTCCTGCATGAACGGGTGAACCACAGCCCCTACACCACCAATTGCGCAACGGGCCATGAGGGGTTGAGCATCTTCAAGCCCGAAACGGAGTCGACCGACGATGAGCGGCGCGCTGCCTACGACAACGGGCTTAGGTGCTGGGATAGCGAATTGACGGCGCTCATCGCGCCGTTCCTCAAGCGCAGCGGCGCCGTGCACATCTTCTACATGTCGGACCACAACGAATTGATGGCCGAGAACGGACGCTGGGGGCATGGCTTCGCCGATCTCAGAGTCGCCATGGTGCCGATGATGCTGTTGACCAACCGGCCGGACTCGGACGTGGCGACGCTGTTCAAGTCGTGGTCGCCGCCGACCACCTATCATTTGGCGCAGACGGTCGCGCTCGCGTTCGGCGTGCGTCTCGACACGCCAGACATCGCGGCCAACCGGTTTTTCTTGAACAGCACGATGCCCTTTGCCCTCGCAGGTTTCATGGAGGTTGAGCAGCTCGAGCCGGGGCGCTATCGCGTGAGGCGCTATGCGCGCAACGGCCAGTCCGTTGGGCAAGAGATCACCAATCTCCCCGAGGTGGCCGCGGCCAACCGGGCCTATGGATCAGGGCAGACAAAGACTCCGCAGGCCGCGCTTTCGGCGCCGGTCGGTGGTAATTCGAACCGGCCGAGCAACTGAGGCCGCTTGGCCATGGGGGCAGGAGCAATGAGCGAGAAGGCAGCGGGTAGACGGCGCCGGGCGCATGGCGATCCCAGCCTGCCGCGGGCGCAGTCGGCGCTGCCGGGGCGCGGCGGCCTTGCACGAATCAAGGCGGCCTTCTGGAACACCGTGGGCGGTATCAAGGAAGGGCTCAGCACCGAGGCCGCGATCAAGCAGGAAGTGGCGATCGCCTGCATCGCCCTTCCCCTCTCCTTCTTTATCGCCAGTGATCTGTGGACCTGGGTCGCGCTGATCGCGAGCCTGCTGCTCGTCCTCGCAATCGAATTTCTCAACACAGCGATAGAGCGGCTGTGCAACCACATCCAACCCGAGAAGCACGATGCCATTCGCATCATCAAGGACCTCGCTTCGGCGGGCGTGTTCTTTGCCCTGCTTCTCGTGGCTCTGGTTTGGATCGCGGCGGCGGTCGAACGCTTTGCGCTTTGAGCTGGGCATACGCACGATGTTGAAACCCACTAACAACGGGTCATGGGTCCTTAAGGACGCCGGACCGCATCTTCCGGATCCGGCAGCCACGGGGCCTTACCGCCCGTTTGCGACGGACCCAGGCTGGAAGGAGGCATGGTGGTGGCTGGGAATTCCGCTCCTTGTCGCCATTTGGCTCATCGTGACCTGGCGCATCGCTCCGGACTGGTACTCGAAGTGGATCATTCCGGAAGGCTACGGCATCCTCGAATTCTCCCAGTTCGTGACGGTGCTGATCGCCCTGGGAATCGCCGTGCGGCTTCTATTCAAGCCCTTCGTGCGCAAGCGCCCCTTTGTGCTCACCGTCACCATTATCGGCGCGCTCAGCTGCTTCTACATCGCCGGCGAGGAAATGAGCTGGGGACAGCATTTCTTCCATTGGAATACGCCGGAATATTGGGCGATGGTGAACCGCCAGGAAGAAACCAACCTGCACAATGCCTACGCGGTGTTCGAGAAGTGGCCGCGGGCGATCCTCGAGACCGGCGTGGTGATTGGCGGCATTCTCGTGCCCCTTGCCGCTGCCTTCGTCTCGCGCGTGCGCGCCAATCGTCTGTCGCTATTCCTGCCACCCGCGGCGCTGTTGCCCACCGCGGTGATCGCCATGGGCCTCAAGCTTGCCGACCTCCTCGATCAAGGGGGGCATTCCGGCATGCTGATCCAGCGGCCGAGCGAGGCGATCGAGAGCTATCTCTACTACTTCATCTTTGCCTATCTCGTCGTCTATACGCGGCGCATCGCTGCGCTCGAGGTAGCAGAGCAAGCCAAGGTGCAGTAGTAGGACCCCTCCCCCTGAAAGGCAGGATAAAGACTAAAGCGCGGCTTCGAGGCGCTTCAACGCCTGCTCGAGCTTGGCGGCGACAGCCTCGGCTTCGGTCTTGCGCTCGCGCTGCTCCTCGACCACGTGCTCCGGCGCGCGCGAGACGAACTTCTCGTTGGCGAGCTTGGCGTCGAGCTGCTTGATCTCGGAGCCGACTTTGTCGATCTCGCGCTTCAAGCGTTTCGATTCGGCGTCGATATCGATGATGCCGGCGAGCGGGAGTGCGAGCACAGATTCGTCGAGCACGATCTGGACCGCGCCATGCGGCGGCTTGCCGAACTCCAGGCCGTCGAGGCGGGCTAGCCGTTTGATAGTCTCGCCGTGCATGGCAACGCGAGCCCTGGTCTCTTCGCCTGCTCCGGCGATGACGAGCGGCACCTTGGCGGCGGCCGGCACGTTCATCTCCGAGCGCACCGAGCGGACCTCGGAGATGAGCTTGATCAGCCAGCCGATCTCGGCATCGGCCTCAGCATTTCCCAGCCCACGCGGCTCTGGCCATGGCGCGAGCATGAGCAGGCTCGCGCGGCCCTCTTTCTCGCTCGCAAGCTTCGCCCATAGCTCCTCGGTGACGAAGGGCATGAAGGGATGCAAGAGGAGCAGCGCCTGGTCAAGCACGAAGGCGGCCATGGCCCGCGTCTCCGCGGCGGCATCTGCGTCAGCCCCGGCGAGGATCGGCTTGATCAGCTCGAGATACCAATCGCAATAGACGTGCCAGATGAAATGATAGATGGCGCCGGCGGCCTCGTTGAAGCGGAAGGCTTCGATCGCCTCGGTGACGGCGCGCGCCGTGCGCTCGCTCTCGCCCGCGATCCAGCGATTTAGCGTGACCTTTGCCGTCGCCGGATCGAAGCCGCTTTGCGGCACGCAATCATTGATCTGCGCGAAGCGGGCCGCGTTCCACAGCTTGGTCGCGAAGTTGCGGTAGCCCTCGACGCGCGCAGGCGAGAGCTTGATGTCGCGACCCTGCGCCGCCATGGCGGCCAAGGTGAATCGCAGCGCGTCGGCCCCGTAGGTTCCGATCAGGTCGAGCGGGTCGATGACGTTGCCCTTCGACTTCGACATCTTCTGGCCCTTCTCGTCGCGGACCAGCGCGTGGATGTAGACGTCGCGGAACGGCGCCTCCTCCATCACATAGAGGCCCATCATCATCATGCGCGCGACCCAGAAGAAGATGATGTCGAAGCCGGTGATGAGCACGTCGGTCGGGTAGTAGCGCGCAAGTTCCGGCGTCTTGTCGGGCCAGCCGAGCGTCGAGAACGGCCACAGCGCCGAGGAGAACCAGGTGTCGAGCACGTCCTCGTCGCGGGTGAGCGCGACCGCTTTGCCATAATGCGAGGCGGCTTCGGCTTTCGCGCCCGCCTCGTCCTCGGCAACAAATGTCTTGCCGTCAGGCCCGTACCAAGCCGGGATCTGATGGCCCCACCACAACTGGCGCGAAATGCACCAAGGTTGGATGTTCTCCATCCAATGAAAGTAGGTGGTCTCCCAATTCTTCGGCACGAAGGTGGTGCGCCCGCGCTTGACGGCGTCCATCGCGGGCTTGGCCAGCGTCGCGGCATCGACATACCACTGGTCGGTCAGGCGCGGCTCGATCACGGCGTTGGAGCGGTCGCCATGCGGCACGGTGTGAACATGCGGCTCGATCTTCTCGATCAGGCCTTGGGCTTCGAGGCGCTCGACGATCAGCTTGCGCGCCGCGAAGCGGAACACGCCGTTCAATTCGAGAATGGTCGTGCGGAGTTCCGCGCTCGGCGCGACGCCTGTCGTGAACTCGGGGTTGGGATCGAGCAGGAGCTTCGCGTCGGGGCTCAAGACATTGACCATGGGGAGGCGGTGGCGCCGGCCCACTTCGAAATCGTTGAAGTCGTGCGCGGGCGTGATCTTGACGGCGCCCGAGCCCTTCTCGGGATCGGAATACTCATCGGCGACGATGGGAATGCGGCGGCCGACGAGCGGAAGGATCGCGTTCTTGCCGACCAGCGATTTGTAGCGCTCGTCCTCGGGGTGGACAGCGACCGCCGTGTCGCCGAGCATCGTCTCGGGTCGCGTCGTGGCGACGACGATGTAGGTCGCCTTGTTGTCGGGATCGAAGACCGTGCCCTCGATCGGATAGCGCAAGTGCCAGAGATGGCCCTTGGTCTCGATCTGCTCGACTTCGAGATCGGAAATCGCGGTGAGCAGCTCGGGATCCCAGTTGACCAGGCGCTTGTCCTTGTAGATGAGCCCGGCCCGGTAAAGATCGACGAAGACTTTGCGCACGGCGCGCGACAGCCCGTCGTCCATGGTGAAGCGGAGCCGCGACCAGTCGCAGGAGCAGCCGAGCCGCTTGAGCTGGCCGACAATGATGTTGCCCGACTCTTCTTTCCATTGCCACACGCGGCGGATGAACGCCTCGCGGCCCATGGCGCGCCGCCCTGGCTCCTGCCGCTCCATGAGCTGGCGCTCGACCACCATCTGAGTGGCGATGCCGGCGTGATCGGTGCCGGGCTGCCACAGCACGTCGCGCCCGCGCATGCGCTCGAACCGCACCAGCACGTCTTGCAGGGTGTTGTTGAGGGCATGCCCCATATGGAGCGAGCCGGTGACGTTCGGCGGCGGAATGACAATGGCGAAGGGCTTGGCCGCGGTGCGTTCGGGCCGTCCCGCGGCGAAGGCGCCGCCATTCTCCCAGGCAGCGTAGATCTCGCCTTCGATTGTCTGCGGCTGATAGGTCTTGTCGAGCATGGAAGGCGGGGCCTGACGTAAGGATTGGCCCCGCGTCCTACGCGCTTGCCTTTCGCACTGTCAACTAGAGGACGGCCGCTTTACTCGCGATACTGGCCGCGATCCCCGAGTTCCTCTTTCAGCGCCGCCGTCAGGACCCGCGACATGTTCTCGTCGAGCCATTTCTGGAGCATGGGACGGAGCATGTCCTTGATGCTGTCTTCGAGGCTCTTGGACGCTGCGCCATGCGAACCGTTCCTTCGCGCGGGTTGACGCTCGGGCTCGCGAAACGGCGCGGGCGCCGGTTGCCACGGGAGCGGTTCGCTCGGCTCGGCAACTGTCTCCTCGGGCGCGCTCTCGACCGGGGTCTCTTCCAGGACCGGCTCTTCAACGACAGTCTCGGCAATGACCGTCTCGGCCACGACCAACTCGGCCTCGGGCTCGGGCTCAAGCTCAGCTTTGAAGAAAGGCTCCGGCTCGGGCGCGATGAAAGGCTCCGGCTCCGGTTGAGGCTCCGGCGTGAGCTCGGGCTCGGCGCGCAGCTCAGGCGCAGCCGCGAAGGTTTGCGGCTCCGGCTCCGCGCGGGGCATGAATTCGCCGACGGAGGTCGGCAAATGACCCGCTCGCAACGCGGCGATCGCGCGCTCGAGCGCCGATGCCGCTTCCTCGCTCGCCGAGAGCGGCGTAGAGGGCGCCGCGACCTCGGGTTCGGGCGTGGCCTCGGCAGCAACCGCCTCGAAGCGAGGCTCCGCCGGAATGAATCCGGTCGGCTGCGTCTCGACCGGCTCGGCAACCTCTTCGAGCATGACCTCTTCGAGGAGAACTTCCTCGACGATCTCAGCCCCGCCGAGCTCGGCCGTCAGGTCGAGAATATCCTCCTCGTCCTCGACTTTCGGCGCGCTCTCGCTCAGGACGCGCGCGATGTCATTGATGATCGCGTCGTCGGCCTCGACCTCCAAAGTCTCGGCCGTCTCGTCTTCCTGCTGCTGGGCTGAGGCCGGACGCGCGCGCGCCGCGTTCGTCTCGTCATCCGAGATAATCCGACGGATGGAGGCGAGAATCTCCTCCATTGTCGGCTCAGGAGCCCGCTCAGTGCTGCTCATGACTTGATCCCTTACCGCCATATCGAAAACTCCCCGTATCGCCCGGCGGTGAAAACACCAGGGTCGCAACGTTGCTCTAGCTTAACACACCGTTAATCCCCAAGTCCCGATATCATTGGCCGGAACGCGACATTGGTTAACTCCTGACGGCTCAATTCGTTCACTCGTCGGGGGCCGGCGGCGGGGGCGGCCTCAAGCCGAAAAGCTTGTTCTTTATAATGTCATAGTGCTGGATCGGATCGTAGTAAGGTACTGGCAAACCGAGCGTTTGCGCGTCCATCCGTCCGACTGCGGTGTACAAGGAATATTCGGCCACGACGCGGTCCCTGAGCGCGGTCACGAGGCCGATCTGCGAGTTCAGAAGTTCCCGCTGGGCATCGAGCACGTCGAGCGTGGTGCGCTGCCCCACTTTCTCCTCCTCACGCACGCCGGTGAGCGCGATCCTGTTGGCGGCGACGGCCGCCTCGGCTGAGGTGATGGCGGGGCCCGAGGACTGCAAGATGCCCCAATTCGCGATCACGTCGGCATGGACCCTGAGCCGCGCGTCTTCGACTTCCTTCTTGAGCTGGTTGTTGGTCTCCTTGGCCTGGCGCACGCGCGCCGAGACGCCACCGCCCTGATAGAAGGGCACGTTGAGGCGGCCCACCACCCGCGTCGTCTCCTGCGAGTCGCTGGTGGAAAAGCTATCGAACCGCTTCTCGTATTGGGCCTCGAGCTGAACGTCGGGCAGCATCTCGCCCATGATCTGTTCGACGGCGTAGAGGGACGCCTCCTCGCTGTACACGGCGGTCAAGATAATGGGGTTCTCGCCGTCGCCAAGCGTCATCGCCTCGTTGAGCGTCGAGGGCAGCAAGTGCCGGATCGAAGCGGGCGTGACGAGACTGCCAGGCGGATGGCCGATGATTTGCTCATAGGCTGCGCGGCTCGTCTTGAGATTGGCTTGAGCGGCAGCAAGGGTTGACAGCGCCTCGGAGCGGCGCGCTTCCGCTTGCGCCACGTCGGTGCGCGTCACCTCGCCGACATCGAAACGGTCCTTGGTCGCCTTGAGTTGCTCGGTCAGCACGGAAACGTCGTTCTCGCGCAAGCGCACGACGGCCTGATCGCGTATGACGTTGATGTATGCCGTCACGGCGTCGAGCAGGACCGTCTGCTCGACCGTCCGCAGCCCTTCGCGGGCGGCTTGCACCGTGGACTTCGCCTGCCTGATGGCATTGAGATTGCGGAAGCCCTCGAAGATTGGCTGGGAAAGATTGACGGCGTAGCCGCGCGGATTGGTCACCCCGTCATCCTCCGTGTCGCCCTCTGTTTGACCGAATGCTTGGTTAAGGGGGACGGCGCCAGTGGTCAGGGGGTTGATGGTTGGGAATACCTGGTTGGTCGGCCCGGTCAACAAACCGACATTAGAAGGAGCGTTGTTGGATGTGCCGCCGACCGTGGTGTTTCGATTCTGAAAGGCGGTGTCGGCCGAGCCGAAGATGAAGGGGCGCAAGCCCGATTTGGCGAACGCTACCTGCTCGTCGATCGCGCGCAGCCGCGCGCGTTCGGCGTTGAGAACCGGATTGATGAGGTAGGCGTCAGCCAATGCTTCTTCGATCGTCTCGGCGCAAGCCGGACGGCCGAACATGCTGAGGACGAGGAACGCAAATACGAGAACAGCCCCGCCACATCGCAATAGCGATCTTGCCGCGCAGCACGACATGTCGTGCCTGCTCACGACGCCTTGCACCCGTTGTTCTCCTGCAGTCCCGAAGTCCCCCGACTCCCTACTGCAGTCGAAGCTTAGAGCAGCATCCTCGGGATGCGATACCCACGAACTGTTGGTTTACATGGGATTTCTGCAAAAAGGCCGGGCCGGTGTGGGATTGGCGCAACAGTCCCCGAAGCGCGCCGAAAGCCTCAAAAACTGAAGCTTGACTCGCGGGAAAAGCGCGGGAGCGGCGCTGCACCCGCGTCGAAATGTGGCAGGCCGCTCACCTCGCCTTCGGCTTTGACGAAGAGAGTGGCTCTGCCTAGGGCACCAGGACCCGGCTGGGAGAGAATCGCGGCGAGCCTTCCACCTTCCTTCAACTGGCCGAACAGGGATTCGGGCGGCACGGGCACGCTTCCGTTGAGAAGGATCACATCGTAAGGGCCCTTTTCGGGGCAGCCGCGCGCGAGATCGCTTTCGACAATTTCCACATTGGCAAGGTCCAGCGCGCGCAAATTCGCGCGCGCCGCGTCGGCGAGCTCCGGCTCGGGCTCAACGCCCACCACCTCTCGCCCAAGCCGAGCGAGGATTGCGGTCGAATAACCCGTGGCGCAGCCGACATCGAGGACCGTGTCGCCGGGCTCGACAGCAGCGAGCTGAACGAGCCGGGCCAAGACCATGGGCGCGAGGAGAAAGCGCGCCGGGGACGCGTCGATCGCGGGAAAGACTTCGAGCCGCTCGTCAATATAGGCAAAGGCGCGAAGACGCTCCGGCACGAAGCGCTCGCGCGGCAACGCGCTCATGGCGGCGAGAAGGCGCGTGTCCGTCACCTCGTTCGGCCTGAGCTGGGTCTCGACCATGGTGAGACGCCGGCGCGCAAAATCGATCATCGTTGCCCTGCCCCGGTGGTTTCGGTCGCCTCTTAGCATCAGCGAAGGCCCCCCGATAGCCTCGGCCGACAGGGAATCGCGTATTGACATGGGAGGGGGGATTATCACTTAGTTGGATGACATCCCTCCACAAATCGGCCACGTGGCGGAGTGGTTACGCAGCGGACTGCAAATCCGTGCACACCGGTTCGATTCCGGTCGTGGCCTCCACCTCTCAAGATCAACTTTATGAAGGTCCGATAGGGAGCGACCTTGGCTCGGTCGTTGCGTGCAGGCTCTCGCGCGCCCAGTCTTCCTTGCGCTTCTTGGCGACCGCCGTTTCGCCGCCGCGCGTCGCCTTGAACAAATCGAGAGAATCGAGCTCCTCCTCGCGCGACGGCGCGATGGCGAGATCGCTGTAGCTCCAGCGGTCCGGCGCCCGAAGCACCTCGTTCAAGGTCTTCTTGTGCCGGCGATAGACCGACCAATATCCCCACGCCTTGCGCACGATCTCGCCGAGATAGCGCGGATAGAAGATCAGCGGATTCTCGCGCGGCAGGCCGTGGCGCCGGTCACGACGGAATTTCATCCGGAAGGCGCCGCCCTCCAGCGGGTGCACGCCTTCATAGGCGACCATCAAGTAGAACCACAGGATCGTCGAGAGCGTCGTGGAGGGCCGGCCCAGCCTGTTGGCGGCGACCCGGCGGAGGATGGAGCGGACGTGATCGGGCGTGTAATAGGCCTGCCACGCTTCGCGGTAGGCGTCCTCCCACTCAGCATCCGACATCTGCGGATGTCGGCTGACGCGATGATCGAGGTCGTATTTGTTGAGATCGGAATCCATCCACGCGCCCTGCTTCAGCAGAACCACGTGATCCTCGGAGCCCGGCAAAGGCGTCAGGAAGAAGAATTCGAGGATATCGAGCGGCAATTCCCGCTTGATGATTTCGATGTCGCGCAAGATCGATTCCTTGGTGTCGCCAGGGAAGCCGAGAATGTAACCGGCATAGGTAAGGGCGCCGTGCTCGCGCCACTTCTGCAGCATGTAGCGATATTCGGTGATCTTGTTCTGGCGCTTCTTCGCCGCGAGGAGGTTGTCGGGATTGATGTTCTCAAGCCCGATGAAGACCCGCCGCACGCCGGCCTTGGTCGTCTTCTCGATGAAATTGGGGATGCGATGGCAGAGCGTATCGACCTGGATGGTGAAACCGATATTCAATCCCTCGCCGCGCAGCGCGATCAACCGGTCAACCAGTTTTTCCCAATCGCGGTTGCGGGCAAAATTGTCGTCGGTGATGAAGAAGCGATTGATTCCTTGGGCGACGTTCCGGCGCACCAGCTCTTCGAGATCGTCCGCCGAGCGGAACCGGCTCTTGCGCCCCTGCACGTTGATGATGGTGCAGAAGGAGCATTGATAGGGACAGCCGCGTCCGAGATCGATGCTCGACAGCGACCCCGCGGTGCGGCGCACATGCTGGCGCGGCAGAATTGGCGGCGGCTCGCCGGCGAGCGCCGGCAGATCCTTCATGTGGTTGTAGAGCGGGGCCAGCTTTCCGTTCCAGGCATCTTGCAGCACCTGGTCGAGCCTCTTCTCCTCGGCCTCACCGGCGAAGAAAGAAATTCCGAGCGCCTGCGCTTCCCTCATCTCGGGCGGCATCTCCGGCAGCATCGAAATGCAGCCCGACACGTGAAAGCCGCCGATGCAGACCGGAAGACCGCCGGCAATGAACGTTCGCGCCAAATCGACCGCGCGCGGAAACTGGTTCGATTGCACGCCGACGAGCCCGATCAGCGCCTTTCCGCCCTCTTTGCGGATCATGCGCATGATCCGCTCCGGGCGCACGCGCCGATTGGTCTCGTCATATGTGTGGAGCCGGATGTCGATTTCGGGGCCGAGGACGTGACGGGATCGCGCATCTTCGGCAAGAGCAAAGAGACACGCCAGCGTGTTGGACGGGATGGCCGATCGCAACCACTGTATGGGGTAGCCGTCGTCGTCATAATGCGACGGCTTGATCATGACGAAATGAAATGGCTCCGCCCCCGTCGCCTTCACCCTCGCCCCCTCAATGTCCGGCTGCGCTGGGATAAGTGCCGTCCCAAGACTTGCTGCGGACGGGCTCCCTCTTTCCGTTAACGCTGCGCCTGTTCAACGCCATTTGCAAGCGTTGCTTGGTCAGGATCGAGCCTGTGGGTCGATTTTAGCCCTAAGATCGCCCCTGCAATGGGGCGCTTTGGGGGCGCCTTGGCGTCTCAGCGGAGGTTCTCGGCTTGACATCGGCATGTTGCGCTGCCATGTACGCCTCAGTTGATTGCTCGCGATCGCGCGCAGCTGCCGCCTATGGCGGCGCCTCATCCCGAGACAATTTGATTTCATCGTCTGCCCCCAGATAGCGCGTGGGGTGAGGCAAATGCCGCTCTCCGGCCTTGCGCATCATGCGCTGGCGTCCGCTGGCGGCCCCTGAGGTATTTTCGTGACATTAACGACTTTCGACGGCCTCGGCCTGATCGAGCCCCTGCGGCTCGCGCTGAAAGCCGAAAACTATTTGCGACCGACGCCGATCCAGGCGCGGACCATTCCGCTGCTTGCCGCCGGCAAGGACTTGCTCGGTATCGCCGAGACCGGCACGGGCAAGACTGCCGCCTTCGCTCTGCCCATTTTGCAGCGTCTCGCCGCCGAGCGGCCTGCCGCGCAACGCAAGCCCCTCCCCGGCGCGCCGCGCGCCCTCATTCTCGCGCCGACGCGCGAGCTCGCCGGCCAGATCGGCGAGCGCTTCCGCGCTTACGGGCGCAGGCTACCCTTGCGCACTGAAGTGATCTTTGGCGGCGTCAACCAGCATCACCAAGTGAAGGCGCTGAAAGCGGGCATCGACATTCTCATCGCCACGCCCGGGCGCCTGCTCGATCTTTGCCAGCAGCGTCACGTCCGGCTCGATCAGGTCTCGATCCTCGTGCTCGACGAAGCCGACCGCATGCTCGACATGGGCTTCATCCATGACGTGCGCAAGATCGTGGCGCTATGCCGGCGCGAGCGCCAGACGCTGCTGTTCTCGGCCACCATGCCCCCGCCCATCGCCAAACTCGCTCATGACATTCTCGATCGCCCGGCCCGCATCGACATCGCCCCCGCCAAGGTCGCGGTCGAACGCATCGACCAGCGCGTGTTCCTCGTCGGCGCCAAGGAAAAGCGGGCGCTGCTCGAAGCTCTGCTCGCCGATCGCGCCATGGACAAGGTGCTGGTCTTCACCCGCACCAAACGTGGCGCCGATCGCGTGTGCCGCAATCTGATGCAGGCCGGTCTCAGCGCCACGGCGCTTCATGGCAACAAGGCGCAGAACGCGCGCGTGCGGGCGCTCGATGCCTTTCGCAGCGGCCGCGTGCGCATTCTCGTTGCCACCGATATCGCCGCGCGCGGCATCGACGTTCCCAACATCTCGCATGTGGTCAACTACGAGCTGCCGAACGAGCCGGAGAGCTATGTACACCGCATCGGCCGCACCGCGCGCGCCGGAGCCGGTGGCGCCGCCTTGTCACTCTGCGACGCGAGCGAGCGGCCCTATCTTCAAGCGATCGAGCGCTTGATGCGTGCGCCGGTTCCCGTCGGCGACCACCGTCTTGCCGTCGCGGCTCCTTCGACACCACGCCAGTCTGGACGGGGAACAACGATCGCCTCTGCCAAGCCGCGCCGGCGCTCCCGCCGCCGCCGCTTTGCCGGCGCTCGTCAACCTGCGTTTGCGCCCGCCAACGGCGCTCGCGCCATTGGAGACTCGATATGAGCAAATTTTCGTCAGGCACATCCTCGGCACGGCGCAATGCCGAAGCTCTGCTAAGCAAGAGCCAAAAGCGCGAGTCGAGCTTCAAGCTCGAGCAGGCGCAGGAGCATGAGGCCTTGATGCGCAAGACGGCGAGGCTGCGCGAGCTTCGTCTCGCCAAGGAAGAAGAAGACAAGAAATTGCAGGAAGCGGCGCCCGCCCCGGTCAATCGGCCTGGCAAGCCGCGCCGGTCGCGACAGACCTAGGGCCTTGCCAACACGGAGTTGAGAGATGGCGTTCAAGCCGAATTACAACCAGCAGCGCGCGGATCGCAACCGGTCCAAGGCGCAAAAGAAGCAGGAGAAGCTGAAGCGCCTCGAAGAAGAGACAGCGAGGCGCAAGGCGGCGCGCGGCGAAACGCCGGATCCCGGCAAGACGCAAGAGGACGCGTGAAACGCGAAGACAGACATGGCCAAGAAACAACAAGCCCGCCCTTCCGGCTTCGTGCTTTTTGACGTCTGCTACGAGGACGGCACGCAGACCTCGAACCGCAAGGTTCCGGCTGCCGATCTCGGCGGCCTCGACGGCGATTTGCCGGCCCGCACCTTTGTCGAAGCGCAGGATCGCGAGATCGGCGCAGTGTCGGGACGGCCGCGCGGCCGGATCAAGTCGATTACGCGCTCGCGCGCGGGATCGCGCGCCCCCGCCCAGAAATAGCCGGACCGTTTCCCTCGGGGAGACAGCAAAAAGCCCTCGTCAAACGACGAGGGCTTTTGCGTTCCGCGCTTTGCGGTTCCGGCTTAGTAGTAGCCGGTGCAATTGTAGTAGCGGTTCCACCAATAGGGGTCGCCCGTGGCTACCGCGTTGCGATAGAGCCAACCGCACCCGCCATAGCCATAGCCGTAGCCTAATGCGACGTACGGCCAGCCGTAGAACCGGCGATAGTTGTTGTAGTGGCCGTAGTTCTTGTAGTGCTTGTAGTTGTGACCGTAGTTCTTGTAGGCGTAGTTCTTGCCGCCACCTTTGTAGTGGTACTTGCCGCCTTTGTAGCCGGACCAGTTGCCGCCATAAGCATAACGCCCACCGCCG
>Ga0081455_10005056_pt1 | contig 14568 bp, 17 predicted proteins | sample TabmetS3T2R1_FD_70207 | JGI IMG/M metagenome (GOLD analysis project Ga0081455, IMG submission 70207) | Tabebuia heterophylla rhizosphere microbial communities from the University of Puerto Rico - S3T2R1 | ecosystem: Host-associated > Plants > Roots > Rhizosphere ... | reverse complement strand
AACGCAAGGTTGGATCTCCAAGTTGAGCTCCGATGACGAGCGCGCGCCAATTCGATCATGCCCGGCGAGACATCGATCCCGATGCCACGAGCCACTTCAGCTCCAAGGGCGAGGAGGTGATGGCCAGTGCCGCAACCGAGGTCCAGGACGACGTCGGTGGGCCGCGGCCGGGCCAGACTTCGCACGAGCGCAAGCCGGTATTCGAGCAGCCGTTGCGGGTGACCGTGCTGCTCGGGAGATCCCGTTGAGGCACATTGATCAAAGTAAGCCCTGACGTCCGCGGTGTTGCATGCGGGAGTGGTCACGACACCGGAAAATCTCGACCAGGGCGCTCGTTGTTGCGTGCCACGCGACCTCTCCCGCGGTTTGTTTTCGAGATCGGCCGTCCCTAAACAACGCGCGGACATGGACACGAGATCAGCTCCTTGCGGGAGTGGCTTTGGGCCGACGGCTGGGCGTCAACGGCAACGCGGTGGCGAAAAACCGTTTCGCCGCCCTTCCAGCCGGTAAACGGGGCAATGCCGACGACGTTCGGATCAGCCCGTCGCGCAACACGCCGGCCCCGCCATCACATTGCCGATCGCGTGCTGCCAAGCCTCTCCGACTATGCGAATGCGTTCATCACCAATGATGGCCTTCAGAAACGAGTCTGGCGCCAACCAAACAATCCCATTGCTCCAGGTAGGTTCCCGAGCGGCTGATGCAAATCGACACTAAGTCGGGCACCTGACGCAAATCGATACTAAGTCGAGCGGCTGACGCAAATCGACACTAAGAGAAGACTTGCTGCACTTGCTTTTTTCGCTCCTGCGGAACCCGGCATCGATGCGATCGGGTTGCACGGTCGCTATCAGGGCTGAACACGCGGATGTTGAATGCCAGCACCGCATCATCTGGCAAGGCTGCAAGCGCCAGGCTTGAGGGATCCGGAGGGATGGAGGATGGCTGAAACCGCGAAGAATTTTTTCGGTGCTGACACGGTGGGACGCGCACCCGGGGCCGGCAGTCGTTATCGGCCTCGGCCACAGTCTCCACCTCGGCGCCAGTTGAAAACAGTTCCGGCGGGGTATCGATTATGAGCTGGTTTTTTATCGCGCTGTGGGCTCCATTCCTCGTTGCCTGCGCCAATCACAACGACAAGTTTTTGCTGTCGAGATACCTCAAGGCGAAGAATATCGGAGCCATTGTCATCCTCTCTTCGCTGTTCAGCGGCGTGGCGAGCGCGATCGTATTGTTCATTCAGCCCGACGTGTACGACGTCAGCCTCGTTCAAGGAACTGCGCTGGTCGTGACCGGGATGTTGAGCGTCCTTGCCTCTGCTTGCTATCTCTACGCACTCGACCTCGATGAGGCATCTTTCGTCACACCGTTTTATCAGACGGTGCCCATCTTCGCTTACGTCCTCGCCTATTTCATCCTGGGTGAAACGATCACGCTTGCTCAAGGATTGGGCTCGCTCGCCACTATACTCGGTGCGCTCGGATTGTCGGTTGAGTTTGCGCGGCGGGGCATGCGGTTCAGGCGAAACGTCGTCGCATTGATGCTGGGCGCTTCTCTCTTGAGCGCGATAAATGGCGTCATCTTCAAGCTGATCGCAGTGGACAGGGGTTTTTGGGTTTCGCTTTTCTGGGGCTTCGTCGGCCAAGTGCTGGCCGGCTTGATCTTTCTGGTCTGCATTCCAAGTTATCGCAGAGACTTCCTCGGCCTCTTCAGACAACAGAAAGCCGCCGTCGTTGGCCTTATCGCGTTGAGCAGAATATTGTTCAGCGTCAGCGAAGCCGTCACGCTTTACGCGACGCTCCTGGCGCCCGTCGCGCTGGTTCTGCTCGTGAATTCGTTTCAGCCGCTTTTCGTCTTTGCACTCGGTGTCGTGTTGACGCTGTTCTTTCCTCGCGTGGCCAAGGAGTCGCTGGGCCGCATGAAGTTGCTGCAAAAGGGCGCGGGAATTGGCCTCATGCTCGTCGGTGGTTACTTGATCAGCAGATAGGATCAGACGGTCCCGCTTGCGATCTTGAACGCGACGCAGAAGCTGCTTATGGCTTCACGGATGCACCTGTCAAACCGTTGACCGCCGCCCGGGCCTGACCGCGAAGCAGACTCCGGCTCGATGGCGGTCAGGCCGCGTCGAGCGCACTGAGGGTGACGTAGTACCCGTCAGGATCTCGGAGCGAAAACTCCGCGGTTCCAGTGCTGGGATTCACGTGTGGCCCTTCTTCCAGCCGGCTGACGAGAGCGCGCGCCCTTGGCAACGCTTCGTCAAAGTTGTCGATCCGGAAGAACAAGAGGAGGCCGTTTCCAGGCTCGGCGGTGGAGGGACTTGTCAACGACGGATGCTCGTGGGCGCCCCACTTGTGGAGACAGAGCAATACCGTTCCATCCGAGTCGAGGATTTGCCCGAAGTAGTCGTGGGCAGGAGCCGTCTCCGGCAGGCCAAGCAGCGACTGGTACCACTTGAAGCTCTGGGGCACGTCAGCCACGCCAATGATCGTCCAAGTGCGCTTCATAGGTCCCTCTTCGGCTACCGTTCGACATGAGCGCCGGCTGGAGAATAGCCGCTTGCACAGGCGTAGATGATATAGGCCCCGGCCGAGCTTCGGGGTTCGGCCGGGGCCTTCCACATCGGGGATGCGATGCATGTCGGATCGCTCCGACGCAGAGAGCTTAGCTGCGATGGCCTAAGGAAAAGTAAGTGGACGTGCGGAACTTGACGAAACGTCATCACTTGCGCGGTAACTGGATGAGGCCGAAGAGAGAGCGAGCCGATGATGCTACCGCCGAAGCGCGTGGTCGCATCGAGATCCGTCCGAGCAGCATTCGATTGCTGCGTCTGTCGAAGGTTGAAGTCGAGCACGGATGTCTCGAGACGTCAGTTTGATCGCACGCGCATTGATGATGCGAGGTTCGTGTTCTTGAGATCTTTTTCGTGTGGCTCCGAAACCAGATCTCTGTGGTCCGGATGGCACACTCCAGGATTTTTGAATCGGAGTCACACTTCCGGGCACATTGATTTGCACGCTGTTGTGTGCGTGTATCAAATCGGGGGCTTCATCATGGACATCGGTAGTTCGACACCGCTTCGACAGCTTACTTCGTCGACGGAATGTTTTTCAATCAACGATGTGCGCACGCTCGTCGCCAGACAGCTCCGCGTCGACATCGAGTCTGTCACGAGTGAAACGCACTTCGCGAACGATCTCGGAGCCGATTCGCTCGATCGCGTCGAGTTGATGCTGGCGGTCGAGGACCGATTCGCCGGCGTGGAAATCACGGACGACGACGTCGAGCGCATACAAGTCGTCGGCGATCTCATACGATACCTCAACATCAGCCGAAGGCGATAACCCTCGCGGCTACGCGAGCAGTGGTGTGAACGGAACTTCTTGCGAGGTTAAGCGTTGTAAGCGTGCTGATTGTTCGGGGGGCGATATCCGAACATTGATCGATGGGCGATGACCGCGGGCCGCTGCGAAGGCGCCACAGCGGAAGAGGCCGTGCCGTCCCTGAGGCATCGCCCATCGATCTGCTTTTGTCTGGGTGATCAGGGGATCTTGGGTGATCAGGGGCTTGGGCGAACTTTATGCGGTCGCCCATCGGGGAGAGGTCTTGCAGGCAATGCCGAGCATGGATTGGGATGACTACCTTCGAACCGAGGCGGCGATGTATCGGCAACTTGCCGAAGAGGCCGAAAACAGCTTCGGCAAACTAGAGCTCCTCGACCTGGCGGCCGTCTGTGAAGAGGTTGCCAACAGCATCGAGGATCGTCTGACCGGCGGATGAGGATCCACAGACGACGCTTCAGGCTCCCGTGCCAAGTCCCCGGCCGCCATAGATGAATTGGGCGCGGTCGGTCGGACAACAGACTGCCTGTTCTGGCGACCGAGAGGGCACCGCGCGAGACGATGACGGTTCCGGCTCGGGGCTTGCAAATTTCTTTCGCATGCGTTGTCGGATCGCCCAACGATCTGATCGAGGCAAAGCAAGCGGCCGAGAGCAACACGCCGCGACCTGTTGAGCATCGCTCGCCGCGATCTTGAACGCGACGGAGAAGGTGCTTATGGCTTGACAGATACAACTGTCAAACCGTTGACCGCGGCCCGGGCGCGCGCTGCACTCGCGGGTCGAAGGCCCTCGCCCACGTCAGAGATAGAGTCCGACAAACATCCTCGCGGCAAGGCAATCCGCAATCTCGCGATCGAATGGAGCACCAGCGATGGCTCGCAGCAGCATTTATGTCGACGAGATCGCGCACCAGTCGCCCATTCCCAACGCGAGCCGCGTCGGCAATATCATCGTCTCGGGCCTCATCCGCGGCGCCGATCCCGCCACCTCGAAGCTCGCCGCCACCCTGGAGCAGCAGTGCGCGTTCATGTTCCACAACATGCGGCGCACGGTCGAGGCCGGCGGCGCCACGGTCGAGGACATCGTCAAGGTGACGGTGTGGATGGAGAAGCTCAAGCGGGCGCCGGTCAACCACGAGTGGGTGAAGATGTTCCCCGATCCGGCCTCGCGGCCGGCGCGCCAGATCATGGAGACGCCGATGGAGCCGGGCGTGCTCATCCAATGCGACTTCATGGCCGTGATCGAGAGCTGACATGAACTTCGGCATCACGCTCTCGAACCGCGGCGTGCTGGTCGGGCTGTGCACCGCGCGCGACCTGCTCGCGCTCGCCGACGCGGTCGAGGCGAGCCCGGCGCTCGATTCGGTCTGGTGCGGCGACGCGCTGTTCGTCAATCGCCGCCTCGATGCGCTCACGCTGCTGGCGGCGGTGGCCGGGCGCACCGAGCGCGTGCTCATCGGGCCGGCCTGCATGGGCTCGTTCGCGCTGCGCAATCCGCTGGTCTTCGCCTACGAATGGGCCTCGCTCGATGTCCTGTCGAACGGCCGCACCCGCCTGGTGGCTTGCGCCGGCGGCGGCGCCGGTCCGCTCTGGGAGGCGGAGAGCGCGGCGCTCACGATCGCGCCTCCCGAGCGCCGCAAGCGCATGCTCGAGAATATCCGCGTGCTGCGCCACTTGTGGAGCCGAGACGACGAGCCGTTCGCGGGCGAGTTCACGACGTTCGCCAACGTCACGCTCGAGCCGAAGCCGGTGCAGTCGCCCTGTCCGATCTGGCTCGCCACCAACGCCGAGCGTCTCTCCCGCGGGCAGGCCGATTCCGGCGGCTCGGAGGCCGCGCTCGGGCGCGTCGGCACGCTCGCCGACGGCTGGATGACGCATTCGGTCAGCCCGGACGGTTTCCGCCGCTCGTGGGACTTCATCCTCGCGGCCGGGCGCGAAAGCGGGCGCGACATGGCGGGCTTCGACAACGTGCTCTATCACCACGTCAACGTGAACGACGACAAGGACGCCGCGCTCGCCGATTCGAAACGCTTCCTCGATCTCTATTATTCGGCCGACTACAGCAGGGAGCGGCTGGAAGCCTGGCTGACCTACGGGCCGCCGCGCGATTGCATTGCGCAGCTGCAGCGCTACGCGGCGTGCGGCTGCCGGCGCATCACCTTCCGGATTTCCACCATGGGCGATCCGATGGCGCAGCTCCGCCGGCTGACGGAGGAGGTGCTGCCGTACGTGTGAGCGCGCCTGGCCCGCCAGAATCTGCCTACACTAATTACGTGCGCGGCAGAACCCAAGTCGATAACGGGGACAGCTAATGACACTTGAACTCAAGATGCTCGCCCTCAGCATCGTCCTCGGGCTGGTACAAATCGTACTGGCCTCGCATGCTGCAAGCCTGCAACGCGGCTATGTGTGGACGGCGAGCTCCCGGGACGAGGCGGTGCCTGAGCTGACCGGAATGGCGGGCCGACTAGCACGGGCGCTGCACAATTTCGTCGAGACGTTTCCTCTGTTCGCTGCAGCCGTCCTCACGGCGCATGTTGCTGCCACACATAGTTGGATGACCGAGTGGGGTGCTCAGCTCTATTTTTGGGCGCGTGTCGTCTATCTCGCGCTGTACGCAGCCGGGATTTTTCTGTTGCGCTCCCTTGTATGGAACGTGGCGACGCTCGGGATTGTCTTGATCCTTCTGTCTCTGGTCTAAAGCCATGAGCCGGCCACTGGAACTGAGGATTTGCTCAGGTCTCCATTGGCGTCCTCTCGACTTCTACTATACGGCCGACTACGGCAGGGAGCGGCTGGAAGCCTGGCTGACCTACGGGCCGCCGCGCGATTGCATCGCGCACCTGCAGCGCTACGCGGCGTGCGGCTGCCGGCGCATCACCTTCCGCATCTCGACCATGGGCGATCCGATGGCGCAGCTCCGCCGGCTGACGGAGGAGGTGCTGCCCTGTATCTGAGCGGGCGCCAGCCCCTGCCGAGGACCTGTCACGCGCGGCAACCAAGTCCCCTTCCGCCGCGAGGCGGATCTGTCCGCCGCGTCGGTCGATGTCTTCTCATGGGGCAAAGCGGACTCACGGCGGGCGTTTCCCGCACGTCCGGTTATGACCCAGGAGGAGACATCAGGGATCGTCGTGGGGCGGCGCGAACCTTCAGCGAGAGTGGAAAGCGCTGAGCGGTGTCGCCAGGCGGAACGAGCCGGTCAAATCAACCAGAACCCCTCATGGGCGATGGTGAGAGCTTCCATTGCTACTGCGGGCCCGGTTTCGAGCGGCGGCACAACCACATCTTGGTACAGGAGGTGGGACCCCTCGTACGCCGAGGGTTCGACGGTAAAAGTGAACGTGACGAGATCGCCAAGGGCGCGTGCGGCTCCATCCACATCGCCGCAAGCGACGGAAACTCCGCCAATGTTGCTGGGGGGCACCAACAGACCATCGTCCATCTGGACAGCGGGCAAGCCTACGTTATCGTCGGGGCCGGGCGTTTCCATCGGCCGAAGATCAACGTTCGGATTGGTCGGATCGACAGCGAGACTTTCCGTGGGCTTGTAGTCGGCGAAGATGAAGCTGTCGTTCGTGCCGTCGGCGTCCCCCGATGTGCTCCAGCTCTTAACAAAGCATCGCTCGAGTTGGACGCCCTGCGGCGTGTTCCCGCCGCCGTTCACGGCTACGATCGTCATTGAGGACCTCCGTGTTGCCTTGGGTTTCCGTGGCTTGCCAACAATGGGTCGCGTGCGGTGGCGGCCGGGTTCGCCGAGCACCGTGAACCGGATCGCCGACGGCACCCAAATCAGACTTTTTGTGATGGCCATCACAGGCCGTGCCGCTTGGGCAACCGAACGGCCCTTTCATTCACGGACCGGGAGCGGCTGGAAGCCTGGCTGACCTGCGGGCCGCCGCGCGATTGCATCGCCCACCTGCAGCGCTACGCGGCGTGCGGCTACCGGCGCATCACCTTCCGGATTTCCACCATGGGCGATCCGATGGCGCAGTTGCGGCTGGTGGAAGAGGAGCTGCCATATGTCGGGGCAGGCGCCGATCCTCCGATGATGCGTTGATCGCGTCGCCCTAGCGCTGCGCGATCACAAGGGAGGCCCGTCGCAAGCCGGCTCTCGGAGGCAAAGCGGATGTCTTCCGCTCACCATGAGTCTTTCCGGTTATGATCCCGACTCGAACATCGGCTGCGGGCTCGTTAACCCCACATTGAGAGCTGCCCTAGTGGCGGATTCTCACAGAATGTTGGAAACATCGAAGTCAGTAACGGAGGTCAGCCGTTGAGTATGGACTCCGCGCGCTCTTTCGCAGCATCGAAACGGGGCGGGTGGCTCGGACGTGCTAGATTGTGACGTTGTCCCAGTCGAAGTCAAACTCGGATGTCAGGCCTTTCAATATGATACCCACTTCGACACCCGCCCAGTATCCGTCGGTGACGTCTCCGTCTCCGTCGGGCTTGAACCAATCGACGAACAGGTAGCCATCGACCTCGTCGGTCACGAACACGTACGACTTCTCAAGGCCGGGACCACCGCCGGTGTTGAGTAAGGACTCGGCGTGCAATTTCGCAGCATCGTAACCATCGCCATGGCCGATCTTGGCCACCGCATAGTCGAGTTGGGATGGAGGACCAAAATTCCATCCCTCCAGAACGATCGTATCGTAGTTGTAGTTGAAGTCCCAGATCTTATCAGGGTTGAAGACATTACTGTCGTGCCCCACAAGCGGCTCATCGTGCCAAGCAAACGCAAAGAGATCGAGGCCGCTTCCGCCGGTCAGGTGGTCTGCATCCTCTCCACCGACGAGTAGATCGTCGTCCGATCCGCCGAGGAGCCAGTCAATCGATTCACCGCCAGAAAGGAAATCTTTATTGTCTCCGCCCCACAGCTTGTCAGAACCGTCCTCGCCGAAGAGTTTGTCGTCGCCATTGTTGCCATAGAGGTAGTCGCCGTCCTCGCCGCCATAGATGCGGTCATCGCCGTCCAAGCCATAGAGCGTGTCTATGCCCTTGCCGCCTTTGATGAGATCACCGTTGAGGCCGCCAAAGAACTCGTCGTCGCCGTCCGTGCCAACGAAGTTGAAGAAGAGGACCTCGCTGAAATCGTTTTTCTCATAGAAATCATTTTTTTCGTAAAAGCCGTAGGTCGCGCCATCATCATCGTCGCCGGGATCATCTCCGTCGAGGGTGCCGACCAGGATGTCGAATTCGTCACGTTCGTAAGGGAAAGCGCGGTTGGGGGTGATGTTCGGCATGACTGGCTCCTGTTGTTTTTCTTGCGCTCGTGTCCGGTCGCTGGCAGCCGCCTGCTGGTCCGGTGTGCACGTGGGTTCTGCGTTTTCAGGCCCGGCGGCTCAATGGCGGCGCGGGGACACTATCGTGAGCGAGACTAGGCGGGGTTCGCTCCGGCCGCTGTGATGGCCGTCACAAAATGGTGGGTTCTGCGCCGAGTGCCCTGGTCCGCGGTCGTACCACGACAAGGACACGGCGCTCGCCGATTCGAAGCGCTCAGAGATACCGTCTGACGCGATGGCAATACTGCTCGTAAGCCTCGCCGTAATGCCCCTTCAGATAGTCTTCTTCGCGCAACACCTGGCGGTGCATCAGCCCCGCGGCCGCAACGAGATAAATCAGGGTGATCCAATTCGGGAATATCAAGAACTCGCCAAGCAGGACCAGCGCAAACGCGACATAGATGGGATTGCGGCTGAAGGCGAAAACGCCGTCCACGATGAGCTTGTCGGCATGATCGGTGTCGATGCCGATCCGGAAGCTCTGTCTGAAGGAAATCAGGCTCCATAACAAGATAACGAGGCCAGCGACGCAGAACAGCACTCCGGTCCATGCCACGGTCTGGAAATGGAAAAATGCACGCGCGCCGACATTAGGCCAATCGAACGCGGCGGCGAACAGGACGTAGAAATAGAAGACGGCAAAAGGCGGAATCAGGAAATCCGTCTTGTCGGTGCTCCCGAACTTCATCGCCTTGATCCCCTGGCGTTTCAGCAGAAAGACCCGGGTCAAAACCATTCCCAACAAGAGAACGATCGTGAGGGCTCCAAGATATTTCGGCATCGGAGTCTTCTTCGTTCGCGTGGCGATGGCGAAAGCGATAGCACATCGGGAGAGTCGCGTGTCGGCTTTCGGGGGGTACAGCGGAAGTCTCACGATCACGATGAGTTCGGCCGTGGGTGGCATGCCCGATTGTTCCACCGCAGGGTGGCCAGGAACCTGTGCGACTGCATCATTGTTGTCTTCCGGAGGGGGAGCGTTCACCGCATGCTGGAAGGAACAGGAACATGGTCGCCCTCGCCAGATCCTCTGCCCAAACCCTTCACCACCTGCACTTTCCGAACGAGAGCGAAGCCTACCGACGGGCCCGTAACACGCTCCTCGACGAGGAGATCAAGCTTCGCCGCCAGATCGAGCGGGTCGCCGCGCAACGCCGCGCGCTTCCGCCCGGCGGGGAACTCGCCGAAGACTACGTTTTCGAGGAGGCCGCGGCGCAGGGCAAGCCGGTCAAGGTGAAGCTGTCGGAACTGTTCGCCCCCGGCAAGGACACGCTCGCGATCTACAGCTTCATGTTCGGGCCGGAGCGCGAACGGCCCTGCTCCGGCTGCACTCATTTTCTCGATGGCCTCGACGGCGCGGTGCGGCACACGCGCGAGCGCTTCAATTTCGCCGTCGTCGCGAAGTCGCCGCTGCCGCGCATCCTCGCCTTCGCGGACGAGCGTGGTTGGCGGCACCTGCGGCTGCTCTCCACCGCCGGCAACAGCTACGACCGCGACTATTTCGGCGACTCGACCGCGCTCACCCCTGGCATGCGCAAACAGCAGGAGTTCAAGCCGGGCGAGGAGTGGGACATGCCGATGCTCAACGTGTTCCGGCGCGACGGCAAGACCATCCGTCATTTCTGGGGTTGCGAGCTCCTCTATGTGCCGCCCGAGCCCGGCCAGGAGTACCGCCACAACGACCTGCTCGATCCGGTGTGGAACATGTTCGACCTGCTGCCCGAGGGCCGCGGCGATTTCGAGCCGAAGCTGAGCTACGCATGAGCGCGGTCGCTCGCACGCCTATACGAACCAGACGCTGACGGAGCGCAAGAGCGCCTCGCCGGAGTGGGTCAATCTCGTGGCCGAGACACTGAGGCTTTCACCAAAGCAGCGCGCTACCCTGCACCGCGCCGCAGCGAAAGACCAAGGCTATGAGATCGACTTGGGCGAATATCGTCCGAGGAAGCGGTAGCTAACGCGGCCGCCGGCTCCCTTCGGCGACAGCCCCGGCGCGCGGGGCCCATGTCGATCGCGTCCTCACGAGAACGAAGCGAGCGAGCTTCCCGTTTAGGCGCCGGTCAAGTTCGAGTCTTGTCGTCAACCTGAGTCGGGTCTTGGCACATTTCGGAACTGCCGGAAGGCAGCGACGATGTCTGCTCACGGGGGTAAACCGGACTGAATATGCTCATTGCGAGCCTTTCAGCTTTTGACCCAAAGCGGTCCTCGACGAGCACCATATTCCCTCCTCCGTGACCGTTTGTCGTATGGACCGTGACAGTAGCGCGTGAGACCCTCCCGGCGTTCGCGCCTGCCGAATGACGTGTGACGTCTCGCCTGCGAGCAAACTTTAAGACAGACAAGAAATCGTTTCGTAGCGCGTGCCGCGCCGGCTTCGTTTGAACGAAGACCACTGAAACTGGTTTGCCAATCACAGCGGAGGAATTGTCATGAGGAGAATTTCATCCTGGCTGATGGCGAAAGTCTTGCCATTGCCAGGGACGCCTTCCTTATAGGCGTCCCGGACGGCGCCAAGATGGCGAAAATTCATTGGAACCCGAAAAAACAAGAGACGTACCCCGGTCAGCCAACGGTGCCAGGTACGCAGCATGACGTTGGTTTCATGGTGAAGGACAGCAAGAGGTTCGCGGACAGCGGCGGATGGGGATGGGGCGCGTTCGACTATGACGCGGCGTCCGATACGTTTAAGCCCGCCACTGTAGCGAGCAATCCGCCGCAGGAAAACGACGCGAAGTGCGGGCTCGCGTGCCACACGGTGGTGCAGAACCGCGACTACGTTTTCACGGAGTACGGAAAGAGGTGAGTATCGGATAGTGGGAGCTAACGAGGTTGATTAGTCCGATGCGCCGTCGAAGTTCAGCGCGGAATAGCAGAACAAAATACCGATGTGCCGCAGGACAAGCGGATCGGGCTTCGCATCGGCATTGGTGGCAAATACGACATTCGGGACAAAGTCCACACCGCTTATTCTTCTCAAGTCCGGCGATCATGGCGGCAGACGAGGAAGGATAACAGGAATGAGCACGATCGATGCTGGCGCCGCTAATCTCCAAGGGCACGAGCTTGGCGCAGCAACTGCTTCTGGAGCCATTAGACGGGGCGAAATCACGGCTGAAGCTCACGCGACCACGCTTATACAGCGAGCGCGGGTTAATTCCGATCTGAACTCGTTTATCACAATTCATGAGACTGCAGTCCTTGAAGCAGCTAGAGCAGCGGACCTGGCGCGGGCTGCAGGCAGGAACTTGCCTCTCCTCGGTGTCCCGATTGGCGTCAAGGACAGTTATATGACCCGCGGGCTTATAACATCGTTCGGCACCTCCGTGCTGAAGGATTTCGTACCGACCCGTGATGCTCTTGTTGTTAAATCTATTCGCGACGCCGGTGCTCTTGTTTTCGGCAAGAACAATCTCGTCGAAATGTCGTATGGTCTGACCGGCGAAAACACTCATCACGGCCAGACTAAAAACCCCTACAACAAAGCACACGTAACGGGTGGCTCATCATCGGGTGCAGGCGCATCGGTCGCTGCTCGGATCGTCCCGGCCTCGCTTGGCGGTGATACTGTTGGCTCGATCCGCGTGCCGGCGGCACTATGCGGTGTCGTGGGCTTCAAGCCAACGCCCGGCCGCTGGTCGGGCGATGGGGTCGCGCCAATCTCGCACACTCTTGATACCACTGGCGTACTTGCGCGCAACGTCGATGACTGCATCCTGCTAGATGGTGTCGTGGCCGGATCACCCTCTCCGACAATTGGCGCACATCCCGATCTAAAAGGGCTCCGCATTGCTTACGCTCCGAAGCAATACCTTAGCGGCGTCGATAGCGAAGTCGAAATCAACATCCGCGAGAAGCTGCTGAGATTGAAGAACGCGGGGGCGCAGATCGTTGAGGTCGACCTTGGCGAGGACTTTGGGGAACTAACCGAGCGTGCAACATGGACCATCTTTGCCAAGGAGACCCGACCGGCAATCATGGAGTTCCTGAAACTTCAAGGGATCCCGGCTTCATTCGACGACATCCTTGAGGATTTGGGCCCAGAAATTAGAGGAGCTTGGGAACATATAGTACTACCTAACGGCCGCGGTTATAGTTCGGATGATGTCTACAATGATGTCCTGAACAAGGATCGCCCGGAACTCCAACGTCGCTTGATGCAGCTGGTGTTCGATCGCGCCGACTTCCTCATCTTTCCGACGACACCATGCACGGCACCCGCAATTGAAACGCAGCGCAGATTTGTTGTCGGCGGCAAGGAAGTTTCCGATCTTGTGCTCGCAAAAAACACAATCCCAGCCAGTTGCGGCGGTTTGCCAGGTGTTAGCCTGCCAGCCGGGCTTTCGCCAAGCGGATTGCCTTTCGGCATTGAGATCGACTCCGCTCCAGGGCGAGACAGCCAGTTGCTAGCTTTCGCACGGCGTGTGGAGTCAGTGCTTGGCCCCGTGGCCCCGCCACCTGGCTTTTCATAAGCTCCGCTTCGCGCCGGGCTTCACCGAATGTCCGCACTTGATGCTGTGGACGGCTCCTCCACCCGGCACGTGAGTGCCACGGATGTGGGTGCTGTTAAGGCCCCCACGATTCGGAGGAGCCAGACATGCAAGCGGTTACGACGATCGGTCTCGACATCGCGAAGTCGGTCTTTCAAGTTCATGGCATCGATGCGGAAGGCAACCTTGTCGTCCGGCGCCAACTGAAGCGTCGGTACGTTCTATCATTCTTTGAGAAGCTGCAGCCATGCCTGGTGGGCATCGAAGCCTGTGCCTCATCGCATCATTGGTCGCGTGAACTCCAGGCGCTTGGCCATACTGTGCGTCTCATGCCACCGGCCTATGTGAGACCTTACGTCAAGCGGCAAAAGAACGATGCTGCAGACGCTGAAGCCATCTGCGAAGCGGTCACCAGGGCCAACATGCGGTTTGTGGAGACCAAGACACCCGAGCAGCAGAGCTGCCTGATGCTCCATCGCACGCGCCATCTGTTCATCCGCCAGCAGACTGCAGTCATCAATGCGATCCGTGCTCATCTTGCCGAGTTCGGGATTGTCGCGCCGGTCGGACGCCAAGGTGTTGATGAGCTGCTCAGGGTCGTTGCCGATCCAAGCGACAAGCGGCTGCCCGAGGTCGCGCGTGCCTGTGTCGCGGCTCTCGGCAGCCAATTGCGGATGCTGAAGACCCAGATTTTGCAGTTCGATCGTATGATCATGGCTTGGCATCGATCCAACGAGGTGAGCAAGCGCCTCGATAAGCTTCCCGGCGTGGGACCGGCACTCGCGACTGCATTGGTTGCCAGCGTCGCCGATCCAAAGGCTTTTCGATCGGGACGAGACTTCTCGGCCTGGATCGGGCTGGTGCCAAAGCAGAACTCGAGCGGAGGCAAGGCCAGACTGGGCAATATCAGCAAACAAGGCGATCGCTATCTGCGCAGCCTCTTCACGGCCGGCGCGCTCGCCGTGATCCGCTACGCCAAAATCCACGGCACCGGACACCGGCCGTGGCTCACCGCCTTATTGGCCAGGCGACCGACCAAGGTCGCCGCCATCGCGCTTGCCAATAAGCTCGCCAGAATGGCCTGGGCTATGATGGCCAGGGGCGAGTGCTACAAAGAACCCGTCGCGCTTGCGGCGTGAATGAAATCGCGCTGGGCATCCGGCGTGATGTGAAGGTTGGGAGGGCGAGCAGCACGTAATGCAGAGCCGGTCGATCCGGCGATCAGGACAACCCACACGTGCCATTGCATCATCGAATGCGGGCTTTTGACCGGGACCTGATCCGCGGAGGGCATTATGGCCAGCGGCCCTGTGTGCCGCGCTAACAGGCCGAACACATGGCTGCACCGACCAACCTGCGACGTGAAGATTCTCCTTGCCAACCCGGAGCCGTCCACACATGGCACTCAACGGCCGTGCCCGCAGTCACCACATATGTCCGCTATTGAAGGTAATTCGGTCG
>Ga0081455_10005055_pt1 | contig 14568 bp, 12 predicted proteins | sample TabmetS3T2R1_FD_70207 | JGI IMG/M metagenome (GOLD analysis project Ga0081455, IMG submission 70207) | Tabebuia heterophylla rhizosphere microbial communities from the University of Puerto Rico - S3T2R1 | ecosystem: Host-associated > Plants > Roots > Rhizosphere ... | reverse complement strand
TGTAAATAATATAGTTTATTACATATTTTATATATAAAGATTTATTTTCTATGAAAAAATTATTTTTTCTTCGTATAGTTCTATTATTGTATACGACCCATAATAATGCCATATTTGATCCAAAATTTGATCCCACAAAAACTGTTGTTAATTATATCACTCAACAGCTCATTTCTCCTACAAAAGACAATCGTCTACCAATAGAAATTGATTCTAAAAATATTGAAGATTGCATCGAAAAAGTTATGGACAAAATCGATGAGAGAACAGAAGGTATGCTAGAAAATGGTATCGAAAGTTTTAATGATATCCTCAAAGAATCCATCGCTCCACAACTAAAAGAATCATGGCAATTAATTGTTGGATCATTCCTTAATTCTGAAAATGCTATCCGATTTGGTTGGCCAATCGCATTATTCGGTCTTGTGAGCATATCTGGGCTTTATGGAACACATGTATTCTGGAAATTCATTGAAAAAAAAGTCCTTTATCCCAAACCAGCCATTTTACAACCAGGCTCTAAATATGGATGGTTAGACCGTTGGAAGCGATCACGAACAAATTATACAACACCATCCATGGTTTTTGATGAATCAGTTAAAGAACGATTAGAAGAAACTCAAGAAAAAACCAAAAATATTCGTGAACATATTCGTCAAGGGAAAAAAGTTACGTACGATAATCTATTACTTTATGGCAAACCTGGAACAGGAAAAACGTTTTTTGCCCAAATACTAGCAGATATCACTGATATGGATTTTCTTTCAGTCACCGCAGCATCTCTATTACAATCAGGCATTGAAGGAATCAAATATTTTGATGAAATAGTTGAAATGGCAGCAAAAAGTAAATATGGTGTTATTCTCTTTATTGATGAAGCTGATGCTTTATTTATCAATCGCAATACACTCAACCCAGAATCTGATCATTACAAATTGTTAAATCATATATTAGCTGCAACAGGAAATGGTAGTAGTACCATGATGATGATTGCTGCCACTAATCATGCTCATATTATGGATCCAGCAATGGGACGCCGATTTCAAGATCGCATAAAAATGCCGTTGCCTAATGAACAAACACGCAAGGATCTAATAAATTTATATATCAAAGAATATCTATTACATGAAACCAACTCTGATTTTGATAATTTAGCAATTCACAAAATATTCACCCCCCAATACATTGATGCTATTGCTGAACAAACTCTAGGCTTATCACATGCTGAAATTAAAGATATGATAATGATCATAAGTAAAAAAGCTAGCGCTACTAAAAATGGAATTATTACTGAAAAGCACGTACAAAGTGCTCTTGCTGAAGCAATTGAAAAGGTTGCAGCACAAAAAAGAGATAAAATAAAAATGAAAAAGAAACGAACGTCAGCTCAAGAAAGCAATCAAAAAAATTAAACATAAAAAAATATATAATGAAAAAGTACATCATAGGATTAACATTATTGTTTGTAATGTACAATACGCATGCAATGGAATTATCACTGTTATCATCTGAAGATGATGCAAAAGCTAAAAGATTTGCAAAGCTTATTTATAAGTATCCAAATGGATTTGATGGAAAAAAAGAAAAAAAGGATGTAACCAAATCAAAAATGGATCTTCTGCTGAAACAAGACACTATTTTTAGTAAGTGGGTAGTCAGATATCATAATTTACTTAACAATAGGGATGCAGAAGAAATTTTAGATGGAATGTATAATAATAAGCTTTTATCTATTTCTAAAGACTCACAACCGGGTTTTAAAGTTGACCTAAAGAACAAAATATTTTCTACTATTGTATTTGATTTTTTATATGAAGACGCTAAGCAATATTATGCAACAAGCAATGCTTTAGAATTTATAAAAATAAAAGAAGAAAAGTGTCGTGGTAATTTCTTTGATATGAATTTATATAAACGATGTTTTTTATCTGAAGTTAATCAAGATGCAAAATTTACATTATCAATTAAATGCTATGACGTGATGCAAGATGGAAAAGTTTCTCCACAATGTGATATTTATGAAAATGAAAAATTTAACCGTGGTTTAAGAAATTATTCACAAGACATAATTAAAAACCTAGTTAATTTTTTAAATGAGAATACAAAAACACTTAGAATTAATAATTTTAAAATATTATTAGAAGATTATATTAATGATCTTTCAAAGGCTAGCGCATCTGACATCGCTAGAAATAAATTTATTAAACTATTAGAACTAAAAAATCATAATAATGAACAATATCTACTAGGATTTAAAGGTCCAGATAAAGAATATCTTATATTACCTTTAAAAGAATTATTAGCAATAGAAAATATTGATTATGATATCGAATTTTATACTAAACTAGCAGAAAGCAATGGTAAAGGCGCCTCAATGATTAACATTGATGAAAAATATTCAGAAAAATGGAAACAATTTACTCCCTCACGCCAAAAATCCTTAGAAAACATTTGTATAAAACTTAAAAAAACACCCCGTACTTTTATAGAACATGCAATAATTCTTGGAGCATTTGGTATAAATGCCATAATGCCTGATATGATAACTCATGGCATCAATATTATTATTCCAACAAGCGGATGGAAAAATACAACCATAACAACATTGAGTCTCTTTACAAGCCTTGTATTCAATATTGCATTGGGTAATGGTTTTTTTCCTCAATTATATGCTAAATTTAATTCTCATACACCATTAGTAGAAGCCTGTATCAAAAAAGAACAAATTAGAGAACACACTTATGAAGATCTCTTTTCTTGGCTAAATCTTTTCCATATACTCAGTTCTTTAATTGGAAACAAATGTTTATCATTTATTGACTTACCAGCTCAAATTATTGGTATTACCATACATGGTTTAAGAGCAGTTGTTTATTATCTAACTATTAAGAATTTTACTGATTCAAGAGATGATATTTATCGAGCAAAACATTTAAAAACTAACATAAACAATTAACCAAAAAAATTAAACATGAAAAAATATATTATATTACTTCTCTTTTCCAGCTATTTAACAGGCATGGAGCTTGTTTCTCTTGAACAAACAAAAGAACAAAAAAAACATGCTAAAAAATGCGATCGTGTTGCTCGTTATTTTATACAGCAAGTACCAAAAATGAAAGAGCTCTCTGATGCATTTAATACCTTTCAAAAACTTCATACTCCAATCCAACTTTTAATTAGTGAATATGCTATAAAAAACAAAGCTATTACTCTTATGGTTATCACTACGCACGCAGATATTTTTACCGCAATCATACAATCGGTTATCCCAAAAAGTGAAATAAAACAAACTGTTCAATTATCAACATCTACATATGCTGAATATGATCAAAATGGCTATGCTAAATCTATTCCACATCTTATCATTGTGCCACTTGGCGTAATACCTAAAAAAAAGACTCCTGATAAACCAGAAATAGTACCTCTCGATAAAGAGCAACAAAAAATTTTTAAACTCAATGTAATTAGCGCTTTCAGCATACTTGCTGATTATATGAACCAAAAAAAAATTATGGTAAAAGATATAGTAGAATATAATAGTATCAGTAAAACGTCTTTAAACGATGATTATATTGATTATTTTGGTGATAAACTAACAAAAAGCTATGGTTGGACCTTTGATGATTTTCTAAATACCAATACAGCTCAAAGAGATAAACTTTACGAAATAGCTACAGCTCACACAGAAGGAAGATATAAATTGGATGAGCGTTATACAATGCTGCAAGAAGACACGGATTCACTTATGCCAATAAAAAAAAGAATTAAAAACAATGTTTTACTTAGACTTCTTCAGATCGGCATTCCTTTTGAGCCGCCAACACCATTAGAAAAAATTAAAGATGTATTACTTTTAGCTATTCCATTATCTATTACTGAAGGCATCATACCTTACCTGATATATAATAATATTAAAGGGAAGCTCCAATGGTTTCTTGGTGGTGTTGCAAGTTGGGGAAGTGGTTTTATTATAGGATATTGGATATTTCCACTGTTTGATTCATGGAACACTCATGCATTAACGATACACAAACATTTTGGTTCTAATAAAACCGTTGTTGAAAAAAGATGGTCTTTTGCAATTTTAACTCTATTTCATTACATAGTTCATGCTATGGCAGATAAATTTTTAAGCATACCAACCTTCACATTTCAAGCTCTTGGATGTGCATTACATGGATTACGTATTTTATCATATACCGCAGGTGTTTTTGATTTGAGATCTGTTACCAGAAAATTTTGTGTTGCGAATTTATTTACAGAGATATTTCATCTCAAAAAATATGATCATCCACTGAAACGTAGAAACAAAGATGATAAATCGTATACGTTAATTGATTTACTTAATGCACAATCGACAAAGAAAATTTAAGGAATATTATATGCCAAAATTAACTTTACAGCACATAAAAGGCAACAGTTATTATTGCAACGGAATTCTTTCCATTGGTGTGTACGTGCATGAAAAAATGGCAGTCCTCATTGATAGTGGAAGTGATGAAAACTGGGCGAAGGATATTAGCAAGACGATAGAAACTGCTGGATATGCAACATAATATTTTTATTGTACTTGGGTAACTGTTCCATTAGTAATACGTGCTAGATCAGCTGGATTAATGCAAAATACTGTGTGAGGAGTTCCTGCAGCTGCCCATACACAATCATATTGCAATAGATCCTTATCTATAAATGTAATCATTTTCTCTGCATGGGCTAATGGTGGAACACCTCCAATAACAAATCCCGTAACTTGACGTACAAAATCAGCATCTGCTCGCTTAATTTTTTCACCCATTAATTGTTCTATAATTTTCTCATTTACTCGATTAACGCCACTGGTTAATATAAGAATGGGCTTGTTAGTTTCTTGAGTACAGAAAACAAGAGATTTGATTATTTGTGCAACGTTACAACCAATTTGATCAGCAGCTTCTTGAGCAGTGCGAGTACTTGCAGAAAATTCTATAATTTTTATATCAAGCCCATAATTTTTGAGAGCTGATTGTACTTTTTCTACACTTTTATTTACCGGTTGATGAGACATAAGATCCCCTAGATATTATTTAACAAATTTTTTACTTGTTTATTTATTCTTTATTAGTATACTATTATATAATTTTATTATTTTTTCACTTATCCAAGGAGTTTCTCATGACTATGCAACACATGAGACAAAACACACATCATACTTACAAATTGTCTTCTTCTACTTCTCATCAATTCATTGTTTCTGTCTTTACTGTTCTTACTATAGTCTCTTTATTTCTGCTACTGCTACTCTTTATTATGCACATTGTCGCATAAATTACCATTTTAAATTTATATTTTTCAATACATGAGCAATAAAGCTTATACATAATTAAAGCTAATGATTCATGTAAAAACACTTTTCAACAAAAAAAAGGTTTTAAATAAAAAACCTATTTAACACGTATTTTTCTTATTTTTATAACAAAGGAATTATATGTATTACACATATATAATCGTTTTTTTAATCGGATGTACTATGAGTACAACAACTCTTATGACTATGGATACTTGTAAAGAACAAAAAACTCTTTCTTTTAAAAAAAATCATACTTTTATAGAAGATGTTCTTAATGGTGCCATCGCAGGAAGCATTGAGGTTTTAATAAATAATCCATTAGTTGTGATAAAAAATGATCTTATTTTGAATAAAAAAGAAACTCAAAACAAAAAAACCATTGTATGTTCCTTAAAAGATCATCTTAAAAATCCTCAAAATATGATTAAAAAATATTATAAAGGTTGTGGTGCAGGTATGGCCTCTATGGCTCCCATAACTGCATTACAAAATGGTATAAGCTCTCTTCTTGCTAAAACTTTTGGCGATAATCCCACACTTTGTCAAAAAACAATCGCTGCTTGTGGAGCCGGCTGGCTTTCAGCTTTATTAGCAAGCCCTGCCGACTTAATAGTATTACAACGCCAAAATCCACTTTATGCTAAAGAATCTCTTCATGGTACATTGCAACGTATTTATGGAATTAATAGTTTTGCAACTATATACCGCGGTCTTAATGCAACTGGAATTCGTGATGGAATTTTCACCGCTGCATATAAAACTGGTGGAAATGCTATTCATAACATAATTCCTACTATTACCGGTAATACTGAAACTGATAAAATTCTTTGCGCCTCTCTTGCAGGATTGGTAGCTGCAATTATTTCTCATCCAGCAGATGTTGTTGCGGCCCGTATGAAAAGTGATCTTCCTGCAGCATATTACAAGACTACTACACAAACAACAACTACGATTGTTAAAAAAGAAGGATTTTTAGCATTATTCAAGGGACTTCCTCCTCGAGCATTCAGAATTATGCTTGCAATACCTTTAATGAGCATGATACTTGATCATGAAATTGGTACTAAAATAATCAAAAAAACAGAAAGCTAAAAAACTAAAAAAACTTAATTCAAAACAAAAAGGTATCTTTCAAGGATACCTTTTTTATTAAAAAAACAAGTTTGTTTTTACGTCTGTAAATACGCTAACCACGATGCAATCCACGCACTTTTGAACATTAAACTCTTTTTATGTTTAATATGGTAATAATCTAAATCTTGTTGTAAAACAGCAATAACATCGTTACGAAATTCAGATTCAAGCGTCCAGCACAAAATTGCTAATGCCAATCCAACAGGGGAAGATTCCATATCAAATCGCCTTTCAACATACTTTACAATACTGCCGGTGGTAATACCAATCGCTCCACTTAAAATTAACGATGCGATATATGATGAGCAAAGTCTTATCAGTGAAGCTCTTTTTGGTAACTTATATCTTTTTACTGTTTTGGGTATAAATGTTGGTTCAGCAAAACCATAGGTAGTTATTGTTGACGCACAAGAAAATAAAAAAATAACAGATAATAACCGTTTATTCATTTCTTATAACCTTTCTAAAAATCTATCTCTAAACTAATTACTCCTTCGCGCTCATCAGCCACTCCCCATCTTCAGTTCCTTTCGATGGGGTCCCCAATAAAATGAAATGGAATTGGGGTAAAAGGATTTCCTCGAGCGCTCGAAGAAACCCTTCAACCCGCCTTCGCCAAGGCTTCTGCGGGCAGGCGGGTGTTTACTCCTGAGCCTGACGAAGGGTCAGGGCGAGCGCAATAGAAATAATTTTTTAAACTTTGTTGATAAATTCTAAATATATTTCACTGGATTAAGTCCATATACTTTTTATATTCAATCAAAAAGTTTTTTGCAATAGTTGTAGCAACTTGCGCCGTCCCCACACGCTCAACAAGAATTACAATAACCAGCGGATCATAATTTTTGTACTGAAAATGTCCCACAAACCAACCATGTTCAAGATATTTTTCATCCAATTTACGTTTGCTGAAATCACTTGTTTGCGCCGTACTTGTTTTTGCATATATAACAATATCTTTTACTTTACGCACAATACGACCTGTACCACTTTTTACTACCGATTTCATTGATTTTTTCAGAAAAGCAATTGTTTCTGGTTTAATAGTAAGTGGAGTGGTAACAACTGGTTCATTAACTAACAATCGTGGTCCAACAAGATACCCCGTAAAAATACTTGCAATCATACACGCAATTTGAATTGGTGTGGCAAGTAAAAAACTTTGGCCAATGGCAACTGATAGTGTTTCTCCTGGCCACCACGGTTCACCCTTATGATCAAACTTCCATTCTCTATTTGGTATCAATCCCATTTTTTCAGGGAAAATTATATTCGTTTTTTTACCTAATCCAAATTTATGGGCATACTCAGCAAGAACATCAATATCAAGCTTTTTAGCAATTTCAAAAAAAAGTGTATTACATGATTCTGCTACTGCTTTTTTTATTGATATTTCACCATGCCCTGATCGACGCGCACACCAGTATTTACGCTTGCCAAATAAGGTATATCCTTTGCAATTCCACAATGAATCTTGCGGAATTATGCCCATTTCAAGAGCAGCACTAATGGTAACAAGTTTAAATGTTGATCCTGAAGGATAACTTGCATCAAATGCACGATTTAAAAACGGATTATTTTCTTGCAAACCCTGCCATGTTTCGCGCGAAATGGGATCAAGAAAAATATTAGGATCAAAATTTGGACGAGACACCAAAGAAACAATTGCGCCATCAGCAGGATTAAGTAAAATCAAACTACCCGTCCGATGCTCTGGAAAAATTTTCTCACATAAAAGTTGCATATCAATATTAATAGTTGTCTGAACATCATTACCCGTTAATGCCTTTTCCAATTCAATCTGAGACATGCATTGTCCCACTGAATTAACAACGTTGCGTATCGATCCTTTTTTACCTGATAAATCTTCATTAAATAATTTTTCTAATCCTAATTGACCAGATGCAAGTGCGGTAATATTACCTAAATAGCCAACAACATGACTACCACATGCTTTATACGGATAAAATCGCTTAAAATGCGTATCAATAACAATATTTTCATGATTGGGAAACGCTTCTAACAACTGGCTCAAGAATGCAAAATCAATATCTGAAATCAATGCTATTTTTTTACTTTTTTTTTCACTTACTATAATTGCATCAAATAATGAACCTGAAGTAAGCGTAACATCGGTACTTTGCTCAATTATTTTCAATAATGCTAATTGGTTTTCTGTTAAAGATGATTTTCCTGTTCCTCGCCAATACACGGTAGTCACCGGACGATTCGTTGCAAGGAGATTACCTTGCACATCACGAATATTACCACGAGGTGAATCGACAATGGTATAACGAATAAAATTTTTCTGACTTCGTGAACTAAAATATTCTCCACAATAAATTTGCAAAAAAATAAGTCGCAAAAAAATAATACCAAATAATAATGTAGTGCCTACCAAAATACATATAATTTTTTTATTAATAGTTACACGTGCTACTGACATAATTTACTTTTTATTATTTATCATATTATTTATTGGATGAACACCTTCACATAATTTAGAAAGATTCTCAAGTGAAACATGGGTATATTTTTCTGTTGTTGCAAGCGTTTTATGGCCAAGAAGTTCCTGCACTGCACGTAAATCAGCTCCTTGATTAAGCAAATGCGTTGCAAAAGAATGACGCAATTTATGTGGCGTGAGTTGTCTTTCTATCGGCAAAAATGATCTAAACATTTTAATAATTCTTTGCACTGAACGAGGCGTTAATTTTTCATACCGATAATTCATAAAAAGAGGTTCTTGCTGATCTTGTATGGCAGGTCGCTCTGTTTCATAATATTCCAAAATTTTTTCCCGCGCTTTAAGACCAAACAATACAATGCGTTCTTTTTTTCCTTTGCCAAAAATACGAATAGTCTTCACTTCCATATTAATATCTTTAATACATATATTCACCAGCTCCGAACACCGAACTCCTGTTGCATATAATAATTCAAAAATAGTTTTATCACGCACGGGATATTTCGTTGGTAATGCTTCGTTTTTTATCGAATCAAGTAGATGAAATAATTCATCAACACTAAAATAGACCGGTAATTTTTTATCAATACGCGGTCTTTTAAGATTAAGATTAAGTTTGATACCTCGACTCTCTAAAAATCGTTCAAATGATGTAAAACAAGAAAATTTTCTTGCGATAGAAGTTTTACTGATTTTTTTATAGAACAGCGCAATTAAATATCGTTCAATAATTTGTCTGAAATTAAGATGTTGTATATCATAATCAGGCATATCTGCCCAAAAAGATATAAATTGCTTAAGATCTAAATAATAAGCGCGCAGCGTATGTTCTGAAAAATGACGCTCTGCTTTTAAATATAATAAAAATGCTTCTTTGTGCTGTTCAAATTCTTCTTTTTTCATGAGATCCTCTATTAGAATCTATCCCTAAACAGGTCCTGAATGATTTTTATATACTATAACAGATTATACTCTTTACAGCGACGATTAACAGAAGAACGATTAACACCCAAGAAAAACGCAATTTTATTTTGATTTTTAAACTTATTCCACAAAAGCACCATGATGCGTGGTTCTTTTAATGCTTTCTTACCAAGACGTGCCGCTTCAATCAAATCAGGATCAGTAATATCATACGCAGGATCAAAAGCAACCTCTTGATAGATATTATTTTTTTTAGATTTTTTAACAAGAATGTGTTGAATACGAGTTTTCAATTCCTGCAAGCTAACTGGCCGATTGCATGCAACTAAATTTTTTTCTTTATCACTTAATGCCAAAACATGTTGTAACGCATCAGTCATAAGTGCCTGTTGAGTAAATCCATCAGTTAATGAATATAATTCATCTTCAGGCAACGTTAATAATGATGGCATTGTTACTACCGTTGATCTTAATTCTTGAAATAATGCTTTACTAAATTTCCCTTCTTGTACCAAGGTACCTAAATTTTGATTAGTTGAACAAATAACACGAACATTACTAGTATATTTTTGATCGCTTTTAAAGAGATTATAAATCCCTGATCTTATGAATGTTGCTAAACATTCCTGCGTTTCCATATCAAGAAAATGAATATTTTTAATAAGTAACGTTCCAACATTATCAAGTTTATCTAACAATGGTTGTCCATGTTTTGCGTGAACATCAAACACAGCATTAATTCCAAATAATGCAATAGCAACATCAAAATTATGTGATGGTCCTTGCAGTGTCATAACATGTAAATCAGTACGCATACTAATATGATGCAAAATTTCTGCTATAGACAATAAATCTTGTTCTGGTAGTTCCAATAAAATTGCTTTCTTACTTAAAGCAATTTTCAATAACTGTATTTTAAAATTAAGTAACGTTGATCCTGATCCTGGAATAAGCTGATTAATTAATTTACCAGATGACGTTGTTTGTAAATATAATAAGTAATCCCACTCATTAGGATCTTTTAATAAATCAACGTGATGCTTAATAATATCAGAAATCGATTGATGGGAAACGGTTATGATAATAGTATTTTTTTCTAAATGCGGCAGCGCGGAAATAACGAGAGGCATATCTTGAGTTTCTTTTACCAATATTGTCTTTGGAACTTTAAATGTTTCGACCTGTTGAACTAATTGACATAATGATTGCACTAAAGGATGACCATGTTGTTGATTAATATTAATCGATAATAATTCTTTTGCTGCTTGATTGCCATAGGAAAATTGTCTATTTTTATAAAATAATATACCAATATGTTTTACTTTATTTTTACGTAAAAAAGATTTAATACTTTCTTTATATTGTTCAATTTCTTGATATTTATGGTATAGTTCTTCTCGCAATTTTTGTTCTTGTTCAACTAAAAGATCCAGATTTTTATTTTGTAATAAATTGATAATATTACCTAAATAACTGGCAAAAACAATAAACTCATCTCGTTCAACACCACTATAAAAATCTTCTATGCGTGCATGCCGCTCAATGATAATATATGCAATTAATTTTTCTTTTTCATAAATAGGTAAAAAAATATCAGCATTAATCGCACTTAAAAACTTCAACGTTGCTGCACTTCTATCACACGCATGATAAAAATGAGTAAAATCAATTTCATCAAAAATAAGAATTTTTTCTTCTCTCATGGCACAATCAAGATTGTCAGCATGAGTAGCCAAAAAAGTTTCCACTAAAGAAACTGTTGTATCCTCTATAACATTTAAACTTACTTTATGCTCTATGGGATCCATTTTTCTTAAATAAAGACGTGTTTTATGTGGCATGATACAAAAAGTTTCTTTAAAAAAGTTTTGCGTTATATGACCAAGTTCACGCAAATTAGTCACACGACTCAGCCGCTCTAACACACCTTTAAAATCATCAATGAAATTAATATTCATTGGTCGATGCACATGATTTTTAAGATTTAAAAAACGTAATCCAAAAATTTTTCGTGCACAAAAATAAATAGCTAATGTTGTAAATATTGTTGAAAATCCAACACCAGCATAACTATGAGCAATCCATGTGATTGCATAAATTTTAAAAGGAAATAATTGAATAAAATCAGCCAATAAAATTGGTGCTATAAGCCCTTGAATTAATAATTTAAGTTGTTTTTTCAACAAATGAGGTAATGTTGATGATCGAATTTTTTGAATAGCTACCCATAAACTAGGAATTACTAAAATAAATACATAAAATGCCGTCAAGTTTTGGACAGTTGATTCAAATGCGAACTTTCTATGAGCCAAACCTATACATCCAAAATCAATAATAGCAACTATAGCAAAAAATATTCCAAACAAACTACTCATAACAAAAAACAATTTTTGTCTTAAAGAAAAAATATAATTATTCGTAACCAAGCTTTCCAAAAATAATGACATTGATTGATACTGTACAAGAAAAAATACCCAAGCAATACGAATAATGAATAAAACAATTTGATAGTTAAATTGAGACGAAAAAACTTCTCGTAACGATTCCAATATCCATGCCAAATCAGAAAACATATTACCAATAAGAATAGCAATTAAAAAATAAAGTGGATAAACAATAAAATCCATAACCATTATTTTTCTATTCAAAGCTACTAAAATTCCTAATTTCAAAAAGAAAGATACAAGCGTAGCTGGTAAAATAAAATAAAAGGAACCAAGAATCTTTTCTAAATATTCTAAAAAAAACATAATTTTATTGCTCTTTTAACAAGCCTTTATTATACTTTGTTTTGTTCAATTACAAAATTACTAACCCAAATTGGAGTCACTATGAAAAACTATGCTGATCTCGTTATGTTTATGGTTACATATCATAAACAATTACTTTTCGTTACTATGTTCGCCCTTAGCCTTCTTGGCGATGTTCCTCCAGGGGGAGCTAAATAATTTCATCCTAGCATATTTTTAATGCTATACCAAATATTGAAAGTGGTAATATGGCAACATGTCCGGACAAACAAAAAGACCATATTACTACTATCATTGAAATAATGCGGGTTGCCACAAAAAATATGACTGAACCGGCTGCAGCGACTATCACCAAGCAGTACGGCCGCAATCCGTTTCTTGTGCTTGTAAGTTGCATTTTAAGCCTGCGGACAAAAGATTTGGTTTCATTACCCGCCTCCCAGCGGTTATTTGCCCAAGCTCAAACTCCGCAGACTTTTTTATTGCTCTCTCCCAAAACTATTGAAAATCTTATCTATCCAACAGGTTTTTACCGCCAAAAAGCAAAACAACTTTTAGCAATTTGCTCCATCTTAATCAAAAAGTATCATAGCAACGTTCCAAATACTTTAGAAGAACTTATCGAACTTCCTGGCGTTGGACCAAAAACGGCAAATTTGGTGCTTTCTGAAGGATTTGGCATCCCTGCCATCTGTGTAGATACACATGTTCATCGCATTTCTAATCGTCTCGGATTAGTTAAAACAAAAAATCCAGCTGAAACTGAAGCTACTTTAAAAAAACTTTTACCAAAAAAATATTGGTCCGAATATAACAAATTAATGGTTATGTGGGGACAAAATATTTGCGTTCCTATTTCCCCCAAATGCTCTATTTGTCCACTGCTGCCTCTTTGTCCTCAAATTGGCGTTACCAAACATCGCTAACAAACCAAAATCTTTTTATAACCGACAATATTATAGTATAGTTACCCATATAAAATGCCTAAATTCTTTCACACAAAGGATTTGCATGAAAAAACAACTTCTTATTCTTTTTAGCCTCATACATATAAATATTTACTCCATGGACATAATAAAGCCTAATCTTTTCATACTTTATAAGGTACCAATCGACATTTTAAACTATATTGCAAGCTTTTTAATTTTTAATGATAATGAAACTGAACATGAATTTATTGAACGAACATACGCAATAACAAAACCAATTTTACCAAAAAAATATTTTTCATATTTACCAGAAAACAAAAATTGTTTTTTATCAGAAATTGTATGTTCTCAATATTGTCCAAATAATAAAATGCTTATAGTCTTACAACGTTTTGAAGACTATGGCTATAATGCATCAACTTTAACCGTTATTAACACAAAAAATGATACAATCGTATATGAACAAAAAGAAAATCTAAACAATTGTTCTCATGCCACAGTTTCTCGTGATGGCGCCCTCATTGCATTGCTCAATAAATTAAAAAGCAAAACTAAAAAAGAAAATGATTTTACAGATTACTATCAAGAAGTGTTAACAATCAAAAATATTAATGAAAAAAAAGAAGAGATTATTATTATTCCTCAAGCATTTTTACTACCCTCAGATCAACCTTCATTTGCATTTAATAAACAAGGAACACACATTATTATACATGACTTAAATGCAAAACAATCAAAAAATAATGTGCTTTCTCGTCATATGATCTTTCCGATAACAATAAATACTCTTTCCGATGATCATAATAAAAAAACATTGGAAAAATATTTTGAACAAAAAGGCATTTGCAAAAATTTACTCAAGAAAATCACGCAATAATGCTTGGATTTTTATCGGATATTACATTATAATTTAAAATAAAATATATACTTAACAGGACTTTTCCCAAAGTTGAAAAAGTTTAGAATTTAATTGACTAAAACCGCTATCTGAGGTCTAATTTTTTTAGGAATTTCAAAACTAAAAAAGGAGTCCTC
>Ga0081455_10005054_pt1 | contig 14571 bp, 15 predicted proteins | sample TabmetS3T2R1_FD_70207 | JGI IMG/M metagenome (GOLD analysis project Ga0081455, IMG submission 70207) | Tabebuia heterophylla rhizosphere microbial communities from the University of Puerto Rico - S3T2R1 | ecosystem: Host-associated > Plants > Roots > Rhizosphere ... | reverse complement strand
CGTATGGATCGTCGCTCTGCGGCCCCCCGCAGTGAGGATGCGCGCTGGGTTCGCATCGGCGAGAAGATGCCGAAATCGGTCGGCGACATCGGCTTTCCGATGGTCCTGCACCCGCGCGATCCCGACACCGTTTGGGTTTTCCCGATGGACGGGACTCAGGTTTGGCCGCGCACCGCTCCCGGAGGCAAGCCTGCCGCATACGTCACCCGCAACGGCGGAAAGACCTGGAAGCGGCTGGACGAAGGATTGCCCCCAGAACAGGCGTGGTTCACCGTCTTTCGACAGGCGATGACCGCTGATACGCGCGATCCTGTCGGAATTTATTTCGGCACGACCTGCGGCGAGGTCTGGGCCGGCGCAAACGAAGGCGAGAAATGGAACTGCATCGCCAGACACCTGCCGCAGATTTACGCCGTCGAAGCCGCTGAGGTCTAAAGAGGATCGAGGATCGAGGATCGAGGACGGAATATTGCGATCCTCGATTCTCGATTGCGGGGCGGTCACAAAGTTGTTATGAAGAAGGGGGAACCTCATGATCACAGGCGCTCATATGATCGTCTACAGCAAGGACGCGGAAGCTGATCGCGACTTTTTTCGGGATGTCCTCGGATTTGCGAACGTCGACGCTGGACACGGCTGGTTGATCTTCGCGATGCCGCCGGCGGAGGCCGCGTTCCATCCTTCCGACGCTAACGACGTACATGAACTCTACTTCATGTGCGAAGATCTGAAGGCTGAGATGGCGGCCCTCGCTGAGAAAGGCGTCCGCTGTTCGGATGTGCAGGAAGCCCGATGGGGTTCGATTACCAGAATTCAGCTTCCAGGCGGGGGCAAGGTCGGTCTCTACCAGCCGAAGCACACGACCGCGATCGGAATCAATTTATGAATGTCCACATTCCAAGCCCGTTGCTGTCTTACACGAACCAGCGGAACGACGTTGAAGCAAGCGGTTCGACCATCGCCGAAATGCTCGACGACCTGAATCGCCAATTCCCCGGCATACGCTTTCGGATGATTGACGAGCAGGATTCGATCCGGCCGCATATGAAGATCTTCGTCAACGGCGAACAGGTGTGGAGGTTGGATACGGCTCTCGAATCGTCGGACGAAATTTACATTCTTCAGGCGTTGAGCGGAGGCTGAATGGCCAGGTCAGGTAATACGTTTCAAGAGGTTTCGGCGAGCGTGTACTCGAAGTCGTACGAATGCTTGCCGTCGGCGATCTTGATCGTCATTTTGCCCGCAAGACCCGCCAGTTGCCCGGTTCCAGAATCCGGCACAACAGTGATAGTCAGTTGTGGTTCGCCGCGCGTCATCGTGGCGCTGTGCTGGAGTGTGAAGGAGCCGTCGAGTCCATGCAGCTTTCCGCTGACTCGCTCGATCGCGACATAACCGGCCGATCCATTAACGGCCGTGACGGCGGTCAGCATCTGGCCCTGGCTGACGGCTTCTAGATCGCCGTGAAACTGTTTGTCAATTGTCATTCTGCCCAGGGTCGCATCCGCGGATTTGTCGTCCTGAGGGGTCAACTTTACTTCAAACGTTCCGCTTGCATAAGTCGTCATAAAATTCTCCTTTAGGACAGGCTGCCATCTCTGGTACGGTACAGGGAGCGGTAGCGAGTGGGCTTCAAGCTGAGACGCGCTCGCTACCGCTCGCGGTACTGATCCGTACTGTCATCTCAGTATGCCGTACATTGATTTGCAATCCGCTCTAGTTAGCCAAACACTCAATGCGGGAAAAATCGCAACTTCTGGAAATCGAAGCCGAGTTCAATGCGATTCTCGAAAAGTATGGCGCATTCCTGCGCCAGACCATCGCCCGCGTCTGCCCGAAGGACATCGGGATTCAATTCGACGACATCGAGCAGGATGCGCGCTTGCGGCTCTGGCGAGCCATCGAGGCTGAGAGGGAAATCAATTTTCACGGGTCTTATATCTACAAGATCGTGATATCTGTAACGATCAACGCCATCCGCCGGGCAAAGGCTCGGCGTGAAGAGCAACTGCGCCTGGTCTGGGATGATGAAGATGAGAATGCGGCGGAAGTGAAACCTATCATTCCGGCGGCAGGCGCGGAGAGCTCGCCCGAAGCTCAAGCCGAGAGAGAAGAAACGCTACGCAAGGTGGAAGAGGCGATGGCCCGGCTTCCGGAAAGCCGTCGGCTGGCCGTAGGACTTCATCTAAAGGGAATGACGACCGACGAGATAGCCGATTTGATGGGATGGAGCGAGCCGAAGGCGCGCAACCTGGTCTATCGCGGACTTAAAGACCTGCGGGGTAAGCTGCGCAGCGCGGGCATCGAGTATAACGAATGAAGCTGACTGAAGCGCGACTCAAAGAGATCTGGCAGGACCAAACGGCGCGCGCGACGCCGCGACAGGCGGAGTGTCTAACTGAAGAGCTGTTCGAGCGATTGGGCGCCGGAGACGCTACCTCGCAGGAGCGTACGCAGGCGGCGAGCCATTTGGCCCTCTGTTCGGATTGCGCTGCGGAGTATCGCGTCCTGCGCTCGCTCAAACCCCTGGCCGAACAGGCGGAAGCGATCCTGGCCGCATCGGAGGGCGCGTCGGGGGTCGGGCATGCGCCGCGCGCGGTCGGAAGAACGGACACGCGACCGGTCGCATTGTGGCGGCGCTTCCCCACGCTCGTCTTCCACGCCCGCGCGACCTTCGCGCTCGCGGCCTTGCTCATGATCTCGCTGGCGCTCGGTCTCTGGCTCGTCCTGCTCCGCCAGGGAAACGACCGCGAAATCGCGCGGTTGAACCGGGAGATGGCCGAGCGAGACCGCGCGCTGGCTTCGGTCAAGGAATCGCATGATGAAACGCGCCGCCGGCTTGACGAGGCAATCCGCCGCTCCGAACAGGGAAAATCCGCGGGCGACTCCAAACGACATGAGGATGAGATCGCCCGACTCCGCCAAACCGTCACGGAGCTTTCACGGCCACAACTTGATGCGCCTATCGTTGACCTCGATCCTTCCGATCAAACGCGCGGGAATACGACGGGCGACGCCGCCAGAATCGAGGCGCCGCCGACCGCAAACATCATTACCTTAATTCTGAACCTCACCGGCCAGCCCTCCCATTCCGTTTACGCGGTGGAGATTCTCGATTCAAACGGCAAGCAGATCTGGCGCGGACAGCGTGCGCGAAATGGACCCGATCACGCTGTGAACCTGACGATCGCGCGCCGGATGATTCCCGCCGGACGATACCTGATCAAACTCTACGGCCTGCGAGACGGGAAACAGGAACCGGTAGCCGACTATCCGGTGTTGATCGACTACCGATAAGATCAGGTGGATCGGGCGAGGATAATTTCGTCTGTTCCGTAACGACTCAGCCTCTTCGCCGCGTTAGCGGCGGTTTGACTTTAGCAGTGGGTTTCAACCCACGGAACGGTCGGCCAACATACCAGCGTCGCGTCAGCGACGGTTGAATTCAATCGTCGCTGACGCGACGCTGGGAATGTCATACGCGGCGCCGTGGGTTGAAACCCACTGTTAAACTCAGGCGCCGCTAACGCGGCGAAGAACTGAGCAGTTACAAGAAGAGGCTGAGCAGTTACTTTACCTCTTTATCATCCTCAGTCGCCGCCCAAAACTTCGTCCAGGAATCCGAAGCGAAACGACTCACGGAAACTGAAAAATGTCGACTTTGTTCGCGATTGGGGTAAAATCCGCGTTCTTGCCGTGGGAGCAAAGATGACTTCGACGCCTGATGAAATCACTCGATTGCTGATCGCCTGGAATCAAGGAGATCAGCGCGCCCGCGATGAGTTGACGCCGCTCATCTACGACGAGTTGCGCCGTCTGGCGCGCGGCTACCTGCGCCGTGAGCGGCCCGGCCACACGCTCCAACCGACGGCTCTTGTTCACGAGGCTTTTCTGCGACTGATAGACCAGAGTCAGATCAATTGGCAAAACCGCGCCCATTTCTTCGGCGCCGCAGCGCGTCTGATGCGCCAGATCCTGATAAATCAAGCCGAAGCGCGCCGGGCCGCCAAGCGTGGCGGCGAGGCCGAACGCGTACCGCTTGACGACGCCGATCATTTCGCGGCGGCGCCTGAGATAGACTTGATTGCTCTCGACGAAGCGCTGCGGCGTCTGGAGCGCCTCGATCCGCGGCAAGGCCGGATCGTCGAGCTGCGCTACTTCAGCGGTCTGACCGTCGAAGAGATCGCTGAAGTCATAGGCGTTTCGCCCGTGACCGTCAAACGTGATTGGAGCCTGGCCAGGGCATGGCTGAGGCGAGAGCTTAGCCGTTAATCAGGAGCCCTGCCCTTTACCATGTTTAGGCCTCGGATCGCTGGTCTTGAGATCGATGGGGCGCATTGAATTTAGCCGTGGGTTTATGGTGTTTGAAAAAATAATATAACCACACTCTGCTGATGGCGTGGCGCGATTTGTTTTATCGCGCCACGGCGGCCGAAGCGGCGCGATAAAACAAATCGCAAGGCGCCGGTCGTTGCATTTATTTCCCGAAGACCGTCAACCCCCACGGCTAAATTCAATGCGCCGCTATGCGGCAGGAAGAGACGCTCAATGTCGCTGGCAGAAATTTGGTCGACGACCAAGCGCTCTTGCTCCTCAATTCTTCATCCAGAAAGCCTGCGCGAAGCGGCTCATCGAGTCTGAAAAATTTCGACTTTGTCGGCGCTTGGGTTAAAATTCGCGCTCTCGCCGGACTGCGCACGACAATCTGAGGCGGGCGCCGTCCCGGCCACACGCTCCAACCAACGGCTCAGCTATGGAACAGCAGGCGCTCACATCCGAACGATGGCGGCAGATGAAAGAAATCTTTCAGGCCGCCGTGGAGCTTCCCGCGGCCGAGCGAGAGGCTTATCTCGCAGGCGCGTGCGAAGGCGATCCTTCACTGCGGACTGAGATTGAATCGCTCATCGCAGCCCACGAAGAGCCAGGCAGTTTCCTGGGCGACCCCGCCTTCGATCTCGCCGCGGAGTCCTCCGTCGATGCCCTGTTGGGCAAATCTCTCGGCCGCTACCGGATTCTGTCGCTGCTCGGCCGCGGCGGGATGGGCGCCGTTTACAGGGCGAAAGACACGACGCTCGGACGCGACGTGGCGATCAAGGTTCTGCCTTCCGGTTTCTCGATCGACCGCGACCGTCTCCGCCGCTTCGAGCAGGAGGCGCGCGCGGCCTCGACGCTCAATCACCCGAACATCATTACCATACATGAATTCGGGCAGGAAGAAGGCGTCCATTTCATCGTCAGCGAATTCGTCGAGGGCGAGACGCTGCGACGCCGAATCGGGAGCGAGAAGGCGCCGGGCGGGCGAATGAACGCCGCCGAGATTATCGAGCTCGCGATTCAGATAACCAGCGCCTTGAATGTGGCGCACGAGGCGGGGATCGTCCACCGCGACGTCAAGCCGGAGAACGTCATGGTGCGGCCCGACGGGCTGGTCAAAGTCCTCGATTTCGGACTGGCCAAATTGGTCGAGCGTCGCTCTTACGACACGGCGACGGAGGTGAATGACGGGTCTGAAGCGACGACGGCGAGCGGCGGGACGGGTCTGGTGATGGGCACCGTTAATTACATGTCGCCGGAGCAGGCGCGCGGAGAGAGGTTGGACGCGCGCAGCGACCTCTTTAGCCTGGGCGTCGCGCTTTACGAGATGGCCGCGGGCCGTTCGCCTTTTGCGCGCGAGACGGTGGTCGACACGGTCGCGTCTATTCTGGAAAAGGAGCCGCCGCCGCTCGCGCAATTCACGCCCGAAGTTCCCGAAGCGCTGGAACTGATTATCCGCAAAATGCTCGGCAAAGACCGCGAGGATAGATACCAGACGGCGAGAGAATTGCTCGACGATCTGAAGAGACTGAAGAGGGGCGAAGCGCCCGCCGCGTCCTCGCCGGCGAAAAAAGAATTTCCGACCGGCGCGGTCAGCCAGCGCAACGCCGCGATTGCGCTGGCCGCGCTGATTGCGGTCATCGCCGGCGTCGTTTACTTCAACAAAAGCGACAAGGCGATAGAGTCAATCGCCGTCTTGCCGTTCATCAACGCGGACGGGAATCCGGAGACCGAGTATCTGGCGGACGGCGTCACCGAGAGCGTGATCAACAGCCTTGCCCAATTACCCAATCTGACAGTGAGGCCGCGCAACCAGGTCTTTCGATACAAAAAACGGGACGTCGATCCGCAGGTCGCCGGGCGCGAGATGAAGGCGCAAGCGGTTTTAACCGGGCAGGTGTCGCAACGCGGCGATGAGATCACCATCAGCCTTCAATTGATCGACGCGCATGAAAACCGCCAGATTTGGGGCGACCGCTACCAGCGCAAGTTCGCCGACATTCTAAAGACGCAAGCGGAGATCGCGCGAAGAGTCTCGGAGAACTTGCGTCTGCGACTGTCGAGCGTCGAAGAAAAACAACTCGCCAAACGCTACACCGATAACTTCGAGGCGTATCGCGCATACCTGCGAGGTCGCGAACTCTGGAACAAAAGAAGCAGAAAAGATTCCGAAAAGGCCATTGAATACTTCAACCAGGCGATCGCCATAGACCCGAACTATGCCCTGGCTTACTCGGGGCTGGCCGATTGCTATATCACAATGACCACGTATGCCGTGATCGCGCCGTCGCAAGGCTTCTCCAAAGCGAAAGACGCGGCGAAGAAAGCCTTGGCGATAGATGACACGCTGGCGGAAGCCCATACTTCTTTGGCTCACCTGACCTGGCTCAGCGAGTGGGACTGGGCCGGCGGAGAAAGAGAATTCGAGCGGGCGCTCAGACTCAATCCCAAATATGAAACAGCGCATCAATGGTACGCCACCTATTTGTCGGCCATGGGACGTCACAAGGAGGCCATCGCCGCTATAAAACGCGCTCAAGCATTGGACCCGACTTCGAGCATCATCGGTTTAGACGTGGCCAGAACTTTCTATTACGCGCGTCAATATGAACAAGCTGTCGAGCAATGTCTCAGAGTGCTTGAGATGGATCCGGATTTTTATAGGATTAGCGACTGGCTGTCGTTGGCTTATGAGCGGCAAAAACTCTACGACAAGGCCTTTGAAGCGACCCTCAAATCAATGGCCGCGCGCGGCGTGAGCCCGGAAGAGATTACTGAGTTTAAAAAGGCCTACGCCGCCTCGGGGTGGAAAGGATTCTGGCGGAAACAACTCGAGCTTACGCGGGAAGCGGCCAAAGAAAAATACGTTCCTCCATACTTCTTCGCCAAAATGTACGCCCGCCTCGATGAGCGCGACCGGACTCTCGAATGGTTGCGGAAAGCCTATGATAGCCACTCCGATAACCTGGTTGTGCTCAAGGTCGAACCGATCTTCGACCCTCTGCGCTCGGACCCGCGTTTCACCGGATTGCTGCGCAATATCGGCCTCGCCCCGGCGAATTGATCCGACGTTCAGTTGAATCTATGATCCCGCGCGTATGAGCCAAATGTTCAATTTAGCGCGCCTCACTCTTCCCTGTTGCGGCCCCGGATAAAACCCCAAGCGGCGGCGACAGCAAAGACGACCATTAGAACAACGGAAAGAGCGCCGATGCCCCATAATGGCTTGAGCGCGCGAAGGAACCATTGAAGTGCGGGAAGAAATCGCCAAGATATTGGTTCCGCAAACTCGACGGGCAGTGTATCCGCCGCGTACTCCAAGACACCCTGAAGCGCCGCGAGAAAAACGACCACAAGGCCCATGGAAAGCGCCATTATTTTGAGCGCCGAAAGCCATTCTCTCCCACGAGGCGTTTTGACGCCGGTTCTCATTTCGCGGCCCCTTTCTTTGCGGACTTCTTTGCAGCGGCTCTCTTCGGGATCAGTGGCTATCCTGGCCGCCCGGCCTGCGCGGTTTCGGCTTGTCTTTGTCAGGCTTGTCGGGCTTTCTGTTGTCGGGTGAGTCAGCCATATCAAGTTCTCCACCCGCTCCGAAGCCGTGGGTCGACCTCGACAGTATTCGAGCAACTTTGAGAATCTTTTTGCGCTCGGGTTTTAGTTCTTTGGCCAGGTCATAGATTCTGACTCTACTCATTTCGCCACCTTCTTCGACTTCTTCACGGCTTTCCTATCGCCACGCTTCCGGCTCGGCAAAGGCCGCCGACGCTCTTCTGAGCAACCCCTAAGTATAAGTTATGGACAACGGCGACGCGCTGATAGTTTCCGAGTCGAGCGGCCAGATTTACCAGGTTAACGGCAGATGTAAAGGCGAAGTCGGAAAGCCCTGCAAGGGCTATCAGTTCAACCACGGGATTTGTTACCACCGGGCTTTGAAGCGCCTGGCCACAAGATACGCCGAGAGAGCCAATTAAGGCTCTCTCTTTCCCCATGAAAGGAAATTTCCCATGACCAGCACATCAGACCAAATCCAATCCGCGCCGCAGGACGACGAAGCGGCGACCATCTCGCCGCGATCCATCAAAGACATCATCGCCGACCTGTCGAAGCCCTTGCCCAAGCGTCATCTTAAGACACGCAAGCAGGGCGGCGCCGAGCTTACCTATATCGAATGGCATACGGCGGTGAAGTATCTCGACCACTTCGCGCCGGGCTGGTCGTATCACGTCCGCAGCGTCCAGCTTGTCGGCAATCTGGTCACGGTCATCGCTTCGATTTCCATCCCATGCGCCGAGGGAGTCGTTACACGGGAGGCGACCGGTTGCGAAGACGCGGACGCCAAAGGCTACGGCGACGCTTGCTCGAACGCTGAGGCGATGGCGCTGAAGAGAGCGGCCAGCAAATTCGGCTGTGGCTTGTACCTCTATCAGAAGTCAACTACTCCATCTAAGCGCGAGGACGCGCTATAGAGGGAGCTTGCGGTTTCAGGTTTCGTACTTGACGCTTCTTTTCAGAAGAACGAACCGCTCCGGGCCGGTTGACTTCCTTCCGCGGATATTCGCAGAAGTAACGGCCCTTCGCCACAAGGTCATGCCTCGCGGCGATAGATTTCGCTCCATTCAGATCAGCGTTGATCTGATAGCCGCAATCGCGGCATTGGAAATTCGATTGACTCGGACGGACACCTAAATGCAAACAACTCGAACAGGTCTGAGATGTGTACCGAGGCGAGACCACCACGACCTCCACGCCCGCCCCGGCCGCCTTGTAGCGGATCATCCATTGAAGTTGTGCAAAACTCCATTCGTGAACGCATTTCGCCTTGCCTGTCTCACGAAGCCCGTTGAGGTCTTCCAGGACGATCCGTTGATTGTTCGCCTTGGCGTCAGCCACGATTTGTTTGCTGACGCAGTGATTGGTGTCCGCGACAAAACGCCTCTCACGACCAGAGACACGCTTGAGCGCTCGCTTAGCGCTCTTGCTGCCGTTGGCCTGGAGAGATCGTCTCGTCCTTTTGTAGCAGGCTTTTTTGTGGCGGATATTCTTCGCCGTGTGGAACTTCTGGTTCGATGTCACCGCCACGCGGCTGAAGCCGAGATCTACGCCGAGACTGCCCTGTGGTTGTTTAACTTCCTGCGCCGGAATCGTGATCGAAATGTGCAAGTAGAAGTTCCCCTTGCGATAGACCAATTCGGCGGAGCCGAGTTCGCCCTGGCAAAGTTGTTTGCGCATCCTGGCAGACATCTGCAACCGCCCGGCAACGCGGCCTTTCGGACAGATAGTCAGCGAGGCGCTATGACAGTCCTGATCAAGAGTCATCGTGCGGGCGTCATAACGCACGGAAGAATGTGGTTTGAATTGGTGAAACTTGTTCTGGTCACGGGTATAAACGGCGCTGACCTTGGCAATCGCGTTGACCACGTGCTGGGCGGGAAGATTCGTTTCTTCTCGGATCAGGCGATAGCCTGCGTGATGGATGTCATATCTGCGATGCAAATCTTGCTGAAAGGCGAGTTCGGAAAGGGTGTTGCAGGCGCGATTGAACTCTTCCATGCTGGACTTGAGTTCCTGCCCGGTGTTAGCGGCTAGTACCAATTTGGCCTTTATCGACAGGTGAACACCCATCCGCCCAATATGCCACAACTGTTTTACTTGAGAAAGAGGCGGCGCATTCCTCTCCACCCAAAACGAAGCGTTTATGGGTGGAGTATCCTGCGCAAAGAAAGATGAGTTTTGCACGCCGGGTTGGAGAGTCCCAGCAAGCGTAGCGGGACGGCGGTTTTCGAGTCCTTTCGCCTCCGTCCCACTTCAACCACTAACCCACGGTATGGCGACGCCGAGAATGCGGCCTGCGGCTGAGATAAAGTGATTGCGGCGCTGACGTAGTAGCCGCCCTGCCCTACTGCCGCGAGCGGTTAACCGGCGCCTCAGACCCGGCAACCGCCCGCTCGAAGATTATTTGGCGCCATTCCGTCTGTTTTGCGTCTTTATATCATGTCACGAAGCGGATTTACTGCCCGCAATCCGTGCCCAACCCAGAAACCCCACATACACGGAGAAACCCAATGGAGAACTTTTTATTCATCGGCGGCCATCAGGACGGCCTAAACATTCCCCTGACGGACGACTTGGAGTCCATACAACTGGCGGACGGCTCCACAGGCCGAGAGACATACATCCGCGACACACTCGCCCTCGGCGCCCTCGCGTCCATCACGTTTTACAGACACGAGGAACTGACGCCTGAAGAGGTTATCGACCTCCTGGCTAAGCATTACCAGGCATGGTGCGTGAATATACCCGGCGTTCACCGGTAGTCCGACACGACACACGAAAGCCGGGTTCAATGCCCGGCTTTCTAACCTTCACATCTTGAATTACCGCGCATAGAATAGCGGCGATTGCTCTCATCATGGAGGCGTGGCTCAGTGTCTTTCTCGCTGACAAGTGTCGCAGGCACAGAGAAAACGCGCTTTATTGGCTTACTCGTTATGATCAAGCGCCCAACTTCCATCACAGTCCTCAGTTGGCTCTCCGTTGTGTGCGGCGTCTGCGGATTTCTCCTCAACCTCTATGGTCTGGAGATGGTTGACTCATCTTGGCGCATCCTCCTGTATCCGCGTTTTTGGTATTCCGACATGCATCCGCTTGCAATGTGGCTGTTCCCGGGGCAGTGGATTGTCCTGGCCGCATGCGGGATGTATATGCTCTTTGGATTCAAGTGGGCGCGATGGATGCTCGTCGCCTGGGTCGGATATCACACCTTCCAGAGCATTGCGCACACGCGGTTTGAGTTGGCGTTTGAAGTCTTGTACTACCTGCATACGCCCTGGGAGTCCTTGGCTCACATGCATTTGTACATTGCCATCCTGTTGATTGTTTTTACCCCCTCGGCGCACAGATATTTTCGAGGCGCGAGCGGCGGTTTGACAGCGAGCGCCGCGAGTTCTAGGAATCACACTTTTTCAAACTGCCCAGGCGCCTCTTCAACGGCTGCGGAGCCAACTGCCCCGGTAGCGGCGCTCAAATAGAACTCCGCGATCGTATTCGGCGAGCGTCCCGTAAGCGGATGCGCGAAGTTTGCGACTTCGGCCTTGTCGCCGATTTCCTCAAGACGCGGCTCGACTTTTTTATCGAAGTCGTCGCCCGTTATCTTGCGCCAGTCGAGACGCAACCCTGCGCCTTGCCATAGCTCCTTTGCCGCTTGCTGCGGCTGCTTCCTTTTCCCCATAGCAATCTTCCCATGCTCTCTTCCGTGGTTATTGGCTCACACGGCGCGGAAGAGACGCCGCCGCCCGGTTCATGGCGCCGGACGTTGCGAGCCGAACGTTGACGGTTGGCGCCGGTGTGCAAGAACGGCGCCAACCAGTTCAAACCCGTTCGAAACGGCTCAAAGTGAGTTTAGCTAAACTGGCTTTTTATCGGCGGAAATGGTAATCAGTTCAAACCGGCTCAAAGCAGTTAAAACAGTCGGGTCAAATGTTCAATATAGCGTCTCCACACGAAACAACATCAACCGTTCCAAGGAGGAGGAATTGTATGTCGCGCACTCCACTCACCACTCGCTCATATTCATTGCTGCTCTGCGCGTTGCTGGGACTCTCCCTGTTCGCCGCCGACTTGACGCAAATATTCCGCTCAAGCGCCAAGGCCCGGCGGCAGGAGGAGAAGAAGGATGAAAAGAAAGAGGAGAAGAAAGAGGAATTGATTTTGAAGCCCGAGGGCAAAGTCTCGTTCACGACCGACGAAGGCACGTGGATGTCGCTGGACGTTTCGCCCGACGGGCAGACGATCGTCTTCGACATGCTCGGAGACATCTACACCTTACCGATCGCCGGCGGCGAGGCCAAACGCATAGTCGGCGGCATGTCGTTCGAGGCCCAGCCGAAATTTTCGCCCGACGGCAAACTGATCGTCTTCACCAGCGACCGCAGCGGCGCCGAGCAACTGTGGGTCTGCAAGCCTGACGGCTCCGACCCGAAGCCGGTCACCAAGGGGCGCGGGCCGGGAATGCTCTATTTTCTGTCGCCTTCGTGGACGCCCGACGGCAATTACATTCTGGCTTCGAAAGCGGAGCGCGGCATCGGAACGTTTCACGTCTATATGTACCACAAGGACGGTGGCGCGGGCGTCAGCGTAGGCCCGCCGCCGCCGCCGCCGCCAACGCCGGGACAGCAGGGCCCGCCTCCGGGGCCGCAGATCAACAAGATGGGCGCCGTGGCTTCGCCCGACGGGCGTTTCATCTACTGGGCGCAGCGCACGGGCGCTTTCAGCTACAACGCGCAATTCCCTCTCTGGCAGATAATCCGCTTCGACCGCGAGACTAGCGAGAACGCGACGGTCACGAACGCGCAAGGCAGCGCGATGCGCCCCATAATCTCGCCGGACGGCAAGAGCCTGGTATACGCCACGCGCTATGAAACGAAGACTGCGCTGCGCGTGCGCGATCTGGAAACAAACCAGGAGCGGTGGCTGATCAACAGCGTCACGCGCGACGACCAGGAATCGCGCGCGACCCGCGACACCTTCCCCGGCTACGCCTTCATGCCCGACGGCAAATCGCTGATCGTTCCGATCGACGGCAAGATCAAGCGCGTGGATTTCGCCACGGGCCAGTCGACGGTGATTCCCTTCTCCGCGAAAGTCGACATGGAGATCGCCGCGCGGCTGCGCTTCGATTACAAGGTCGACGACGGGCCGAACGTCAAAGCCAGATTGATCCGCTACCCGGCGATGTCGCCCGACGGCAAACGCCTCGCGTTCTCGGCGTTCAATAAAATCTACTTGATGGATTTGTCCCCGTCCGGCCCCGCCGCCGCGCCGAAGCGGTTGACCGACTTCACGGTAGGCGAATTTATGCCCACCTGGTCGCCCGACGGGCGCTACGTCGCGTTCGTCACGTGGTCGCGCGAAGGCGGCCACATCTACCGCGTCGCGGCCGAAGGGGGGCAGCCGGAGCGGATGACCAACAAGGCGGCGTTCTACACCTATCCCGTCTACTCGCCCGACAACACGAAAATCGTCTTCACGTCTGGCGCGATTGACGACCATCTCTTCGCCGACCTGAAGCCTGATCACGAATTCCTGTCGGAGACCGAAGCCGCGCTGCACGGCCACGCCGACGGCGAGATCACCGGCCCGGGCGAGAACACCATCGTCGATCTGCGCTACATATTCGCGAGCGGCGGAAATTCGATATTGATCGCGTCCGCGCAGGGCGGGCGTTATCCGCATTTCTCGAACGACCCGAACCGCGTCTATCTTACGACCTCTCAAGGGCTGACCTCGGTTCGATTGGACGGGCAGGATCGCCGCACGATTCTGAAAGTCACGGGCACAGGGGCGCCGCCCAATCCGGCGCCCGCGAGCATGATCAAAGTATCGCCCGACGGCGCACATGCCTTCTGCGAGGTCCAGGGCAAACATTACATCGTCACAATCCCGAAGGCCGGCAAAGAGACCGTCAACGTGAGCGTCGTCGGCGGAACGCCGCCGGTCCCGGTGAAGAAGATGTCGGCCGAAGGCGGCGATTACATCGCTTGGTCGCGCGACGGCAATTCGGTCACTTGGTCGTGGGGCGCGAAGTTCTACCGCCAGGCGGTTAATCAGACTGGGGAAGCCAGCGCCGACAAGCCGGAGAGCTTCGACGTCGTGGTCGAAGCCCCGCGCGCCAAACCTAAAGGCGTGGTCGTGCTGGCCGGCGCGCGCGTCATCACGATGCGGGGCGACGAGGTGGTCGAGAAGGGCGACATAATCATCACCGACAACCGCATCACCGAGATCAAGCCGTCGGGCAAAGGCAAGTCCTCCTTCCCCGCCGGCGCCAAGGTGATTGACGTGAGCGGCAAGACGATCATACCCGGTCTCATCGACGTTCACGCGCACATGTGGCCCCCTCGCGACGTACATCAGACGCAGGTCTGGCAGTATCTGGCCAACCTGGCCTACGGCGTGACGACGACGCGCGACCCGCAATCGGCGACGACGGACGTTTACGCTTACGCCGACCTGGTCGAGACGGGCGAGATCGTCGGCCCGCGCGTCTACACGACAGGCCCCGGAGTCTTTGACCGCTCCGGCCTTGACGACAAAGACGCCACGCGCAACTACATTAAACGCTACCGCGAGGCCTACCAGACCGACACGCTGAAAGAGTATGTCGCCGGCGACCGCATCGTGCGGCAGTGGGTGGCGGCGGCCTGCAAGGAGTTCAGGATCACTCCCACCACCGAAGGCGCGCTCGACATGAAGCTCGACCTGTCG
>Ga0081455_10005053_pt1 | contig 14572 bp, 6 predicted proteins | sample TabmetS3T2R1_FD_70207 | JGI IMG/M metagenome (GOLD analysis project Ga0081455, IMG submission 70207) | Tabebuia heterophylla rhizosphere microbial communities from the University of Puerto Rico - S3T2R1 | ecosystem: Host-associated > Plants > Roots > Rhizosphere ... | reverse complement strand
AGGGGCGTTGCCATGGGATGGTTGCATGGGATTCGCTTACGCTTGCGCGGCTTTCTCCGCCGCCGCCAGTTGGAGCGTGACCTTGAGGATGAGTTGCAGTTTCACCTCAAGATGAGGGCGCTGCGCAACCGTGAGGCCGGCATGTCCGCCGAAGAAGCCATGGACGCGGCGCGGCGCCGATTCGGAAATCCGGTTTGGTGGAAGGAGTCGATTCGAGATATGTGGAGTCTTGGGTTGCTAGAAAGTGTGTTACAGGATTTACGCTACGCCGGTCGGTCGTTGCTGAAGACGCCGGGATTCGCCGCGGCCGCGATACTGGTGCTGGCGCTCGGCATCGGCAGCGTCACAGGGATCTTTAGCCTGTTGAATGCCGTCATCTTGCGCGGCTTACCCTTCCCGAGTCCCGAACGGCTAGCGCTGTTGTGGGGCAATGTCCAGCGTCAAAAGATTGAGCGCAGAGGCAATTCTTACCCCGACTACTTAGATTGGAAAGCGCAAGCGACCTCGTTTGAAGGCATGGCGGCCTACAGCGACGATTCTTTCAATTTGACCGGCGTGGCGGAACCTGAGCGCCTCGCCGGGGAATGGGTCTCCGCAGGTTATTTCGACCTGCTCGGCGTCGCGCCAATCGCCGGGCGCGCGATCGCCCCCGCCGATGACGTCAGCGGAAATTCCAACACAGTCGCCCTCATCGGCGAGGGACTATGGAGGCGGCGCTTCGGCTCGGACCAGGCCATCCTTGGCAAGCAACTACAGATGAATGGTCGACTGTTCACCGTTATCGGGATTTTGCCGGCGGGGTTTCGCGGGCTAAGCGACGGGGCCGAGGTTTGGGCGCCTTTCGCCGCCTCCGCTTCGGCGTCCGACCTGGCGGAGCGGGGTTCACGCGGCTTTCCCGCCGTCGCAAAGCTGAAGAGGGGTGTCCCGGTCCGACAGGCGCAAGCGGAGCTCGACGCCATCTCAAAACGACTCGAGCAGGCGTACCCGGAGACCAACGCGAAGCGCGGGGTCGAAGTCGCCTTGCTTACGGATGAGCTGGTGGGAGGGCTTCGTACCCCGCTATACGTGCTACTCGGGGCAGTGGGGTTTGTTTTGTTGATCGCCTGCGCGAATGTCGCGAACCTGCTGTTGGCCCGTTCAGAGGCGCGCCGCCAGGAGATTGCGATCCGGATGGCGCTCGGAGCCGGGCGCGGCCGGATATTCCGACAACTGGTCACGGAAAGTATGCTGCTCAGTCTGATCGGCTCGGCTTTGGGACTGTTCCTGGCGGTATGGTCGGTGCGACTCCTGAGCAAGGCGAGTCCGATCACGCTGCCGACCTTCGTTAATCCGACGACGGATTGGACGGTGGCGGCTTTTGCGTCGGGCGTTTCGATTCTGGTGGGTGTCTTTGTAGGCTTCGTGCCCGCGTACCAGGCCGGCAGGCAGGACCTATACGAGGCGCTCAAGGAGTCTGGCGCGCGGTCGGGCGACGGCATAGCGCGGAGGCGTTTCCGGGGGGCGTTGGTGATTGCTGAAGTGGCCCTGGCGCTGACTCTTCTAGTCGGCGCGGGTCTGCTGATGCGCAGCTTCCAACGCCTTTCGGCCGTGCATCCGGGATTCGATCCGAACGGCATGTTAACCTTGACAGCGGCGCTGCCGAGGGCGCCGGTAGCGCCGCCGCAACCGGCGGCCGCCGTGACATCGGACACAGGCGCTGTTGTCACAGGGCGACAGTTACTGGAGCGCCTGCGCGCGCTGCCTGCGGTGGTTTCGGCTAGCGTGGCCTCCGACATCCCGCTCGGCCCCGGCGGCAGCGCCATCTTCTACAGCGCCGAAGGGCAGTCGATCACGGACGCTCAGACAAGGCCGCGGGCCTATGTCCATCGGATTACGCCGGAATTCTTTGCCACCGTGGGCGCGCAGATGCTAAGCGGTCGCTCCTTTAGCGAGACCGAGATGGAAGGCCGCGCTAACGTAGTGGTTGTGACCGACAATCTGACTAAGCGCTTTTGGCCTGGACAGGACCCGATCGGGAAACGTATCAAGGCCGGCGACTCAGCCTCCAAGAACCCATGGTGGACCATCATAGGCGTGGCGCGTGAGATGAAGTATCGCGGGCTGCCCGAAAATCCGACCGCCGACCCCGACGTGTTCATCCCGTTCTCAGACCGCCAGCGTGAGGTCGCCATCCTGATCCGCAGCTCACAGGACCCTTCGGGGCTCGCCGCCGCCGCTCGCGCCGCCGCGCGTGAGGTCGACCCGTCGATTACGATCTACGAGATCGCGACCATGTCCGAACGAGTGGGCCGGGCCATTGAGCGAGCCAGATTCGCAGGCTGGATGATGACGATCTTCGCCAGCCTCGCTTTGACTTTGGCCTCGGTCGGTCTTTATGGAGTGATGGCCTATACGGTCCGCAGGCAGACCCGTGAGATTGGCGTGCGTATCGCCCTCGGCGCCAGCGCGGGCGATGTCGTGGGCATGGTGATCCGAAGGGGGATGACGCTCGTTTCAGTCGGAATGGGAGTGGGCCTGGCCGTGGCGCTCGCGTTGACCCGACTGCTCCATACTCTCTTGTTTGAAGTCAGCGCGGTCGACCCGCTTACCTATCTCGGGGTGGCGGCGGCGCTCGGAGTGGTGGCCCTGATCGCCTGCTATGCGCCGGCGCGGCGCGCGGCGCGGATCGATCCGGTGACCGCAATAAGATGCGAATAGGAGAAAAGGCTTTACGTCTACTGAAACAGAGAAAGTTGATGGAATTCAGCGGAATGGACGGCTTATCTGAGCCCACACGATTTTCTGTTTCCCATTTATCTCCGCGAGCGTCAGAGAAAAAAGATAGGATGTTGGCGCATCCAGGGTCCGTGCGCCTGGCGGAAATCCAAAATACTCCTTGTCTGAAATCACCAAAGGCGCTCTGATTTCTATCTGTTAGGCTGAACGGACTACTTTTGGGCGCCCGGCGGCTGCGGCTGCGGGTTAAGGTCCCCGAATCGAAGATTTTCAACTCTCCCCCAGGTGTATTGGCCGCCAGACGGATCCGGCTGCGGACTGACGAGGGTTGGGGAAACGAAGACTGTAGTCTTGCCAGTGGCGTTGTCTAAGACCTCGAGTGATGTGTGGAGGTAGATCGTGTCCGGGTCTTCAATTGTCCGTATTATCGCGATCACCTGAACCCGGCTGGAAGGATCCCTCGTCGCGTTCACTTCATCAGCGTTGAGGTCAAACGATCTCATTTGGCCGGGAGGAATAAGCTGAGGCTCCCGCGATTGCGCGAGGATGCGGCCCTGGCTGTCGAGAAATCTCCAATCGATGATGATCCCGCGATCCGCATTGGTGTTGAGCGCGTTGAGGCGCGCGGTTTGTCCGGAGGCGATCCCAATAGTTTCGATATAAGGTAGGAAAGTCTCGGATCTCTGAAAAGCCTGCGCTCGTCTTGCGCCTAAAGTGGCCCAGATCGCAGCCGTCGTAACCAGGGCAATGGCTGTTACAATTAGCTTCTTGGTCGTCTTTGCTGTTTTCATTCTCGCCTCCTTGTATGGCTTGAAGTTCGTTTCAAATTGATCAAATACCCGCGCTGCTTTCGCTCTCATCTACTACATGCGGGATTGAAGGGCGGGAACTTGAAGACGCTCAAAAATTAATTCTCGACCCCATGCGTCCAGAGTGGGTCCGTGGCGTGAATTGATGACGGACAGATTTCGGCCAGACAGTCAAAGAGGGCGCCCCTGATGAAGTCGTCCTGATGAGCGCGCGCGAACGCGATCCGAAGACGGCCAAAGAGAACGCGCTAGGACATACAATCGCCTTTCTTGATCTAAGTTCAATTCTTTCGTTTATGAACACGAACCACGCCCCAGTTCGCAAGAGTGTTGACACCCGGAGGATTGGTCAATTGCGCCTGGCCACTGCCGTCCGCATTCATCAGCCAAAGCTGTTGTACTCCTGGCGTTCCTGGCGCCACCGTCCTGAGGAACAGGATTTGTTGGCCGTCGGGTGAGAACGTTGGTGTCGCGTCGAGCACGGTGTTGTTGGTGAGCTGCCGCCGGTCCGAGCCGTCCGCGTTCATAGTGCAGATCTCAAAGATCGAAGCGCCTCCGCCTATCCGGCACATGTAAACAATGCGCGAGCCGTCTGGCGACCAGCTTGGGGCCCGCTCTTCTTCGGCGTTGAAGGTCAGGCGCGTCAGCCCAGTCCCATCCACGTTGATCACGTACATCTCGGCCAGATTCGACCTAATGGGATCGTCAGTGACAGGGTGGCTCGTGAACACTATTCGGCGCCCATCGGGCGACCAGTCCGGGTCGTCATCGATCGCTTCTGGATTGTTCGTGAGGTTCATCGGCCCGGCCACGCCGGCGAGCAAGTCGTCCACGTTCGCGACGAAGATGTCACTGTCGCTCGTCGCCGCGCCCGGGTCGATTTTGATCGGCAGGCCGAGGCCCGACGCTGAGGCATGGAAGGCGATGTTCTTGCTGTCCGGAGACCAGGTGGCCGAACTGCCACGGATCACAAACATCTGCTCGTCGCCTTTGGTGTTCATCACGAAAAGGTCTGAGGTGTTGAGGGGCTCCCCCTCCGCGCGGTTCCGGTTGCTGTTGAAAACGATCTTTTTCCCGTCCGGCGACAAAGCCGGAAAGATGTCGGCGGCGTTGTTATCTGTCAGCCTCCGCACATTCGTGCCGTCCGGGCTCATAAGGTAGACCTCGCCGGCGCCGGCGAGGAAGGGATTGAGGACTGGGTTGTCTCGCGAACTCGTGAACGCAATCGTCGATTCCAGCGCAAACTCGCTCTTGGACAGCCCGGCGCCCCCTCCCGCCAGGCAAGAAACAAACACCAGCGCCATTGCAGTCAAACGCATGAACATTGAAGTACCTCCTCGGTATGATAAGACTTCGCAAAAGCGGCCCGCTTGGATAGAAATTCAATATTGCGCCATGCGCCCGCCTGAGCGTAATATCGGCGCGAGCCTGGGTGCTCAATCCCAGGCGTCTTCGGTCCTTGATTCGTCGCAGATCGAGAATCACTCAAGCCGTCATTTGTTTCAGTCAGTTTTTGCTTTCATCTAGTAATTGCGCGATTGGCGGGCCTCAACTTCAACGCAGTCGAAAAAAATTATTCGGACGAATCAGTACCGCGAGCGGTAGCGGACCTGTATCCATCAGCCGGTCATTGATAGGGACACGCTCGCTACCGCTCGCGGCGCCGACTCGCAGACCGGTCTGAGAGTGGGAGAAGCCATGACACCCTCGTCACAGGAAGTCACTCAGTGGCTCGTCGCCTGGAGCAACGGCGACAGTGCGGCCCTCAATCAGTTGATCCCTCTGGTACATGAAGAACTGCGCCGTTTGGCGCGTCGCTACATGGGACAAGAACGCAGGCGCGAGCATCACGGCGTCACGCTGCAAACCACGGCGCTGGTCAATGAGGCCTACCTGCGATTGATTGACGCGCGCAACGTTCAATGGGAGTGCCGCGCGCATTTCTTCGCGATCTCGGCCCAATTGATGCGGCGCATCCTTGTGGATTACGCCCGTTCGCGTAATCGCGCGAAGCGCGGCGGCGCGGCGCAGCGGGTGTCGCTGGAAGAAGCGGCGGTCTTCTCTGCGGAGCGCGCTCCGGACCTGGTCGCGCTCGACGACGCGCTTGACGCGTTGGCCAAAATTGACGAGCGGAAGGGCCGGGTTGTGGAGTTGCGATTCTTCGGGGGACTGAGTGTGGAGGAGACTGCCCGTGTGCTGGAAGTTTCGCCCGAAACCGTCCAGCGCGATTGGCGGTTGGCGAAATCCTGGCTTTTGCATGAACTCGACGGGAGGACCGGCTATGACGCCTGAACGTTGGCGACATATCGAGCGGCTCTATCACGCCGCTGTGGAGCGCGACACGGGTGAGCGGGCTGCCTTTCTCGCCGAGGCCTGCGCCGGAGATGAGGCGCTGCGCGGCGAGGTTGAATCGCTGCTCCTCTGTGACACGCGCGCCGAGCGATTCATTGAATCGCCGGCCTTGGAGGTCGCCGCGCAATTGTGCGCTGAAGATCGAGTTCAATCCATGACCGGACGGCAGCTTGGCCCATATCAGATTCTCTCTCTACTCGGCGCGGGCGGGATGGGCGAAGTCCATCTGGCGCTCGACACGCGGCTCGGCCGCAAGGTCGCCGTCAAACTGCTGCCGGCCGAATTCACGACCGACGCCGAACGCCTCCGGCGCTTCGAGCAGGAAGCGCGCGCTGCCTCGGCGCTCAACCATCCGAACATCATCACTGTTCACGAAACCGGCGAAATCGAAGGGCGGCGATTCATCGTCACCGAATACGTCGAAGGAGAAACCTTGCGCCGGCGGATGGAGAGCGCGCCGCAGCGGCGGATCAGGCTGAGCGAGGCGTTGGAAGTCGCGTCGCAGGTGGCCGCCGCGCTGCAGGCCGCGCACGAGGCCGGGATCATTCATCGCGACATCAAACCGGAAAATGTCATGTTGCGCGCCGACGGACTGGTGAAGGTACTCGACTTCGGCCTTGCCAAGCTCAGCGGCGCGCGCGCCGGCTGGCACCCGGCGGAGGAGGAGGAGCTCAATACACAGAGCGGAATAGTGATGGGAACGGCCAATTATATGTCGCCGGAGCAGGCGCGCGGAGAGAACGTGGATCATCGGACGGACATCTTCAGCCTGGGCGTGATGCTGTACGAAATGCTGGCCGGGCGAAGGCCGTTCGAGGGAGCGGCGGCGGTGTTGACGAGCGAGCCGGTTTCGCTGGCGGAGGTTGTCCCGGAGGTTCCTGCAACCTTAGGGCGGATTGCGCATCGGTGTTTGGAGAAGAGACCGGGGCAGCGGTTTCAATCAGCGGGAGATTTGGGCTTTGCGCTGGAAGAATCGTCTACATCATCAGGCGCGCGGCCAAAGTCACTATTGGACACACAGGCGCCGGAGAACGCTGGCGCGCGGTCCCTACGGAAACCTGAGCGGATGGCATGGCTGGCGACTGTGATGGCCTTGCTGCTCGGAATGCTGGGATTCGCATTGACGTACTTCACACGCCAAGCCGTAACCAACGATGCGCGAGCGATGAGATTCTCCATCCTGCCTCCGGAAGGATCGACCTTTCGCCAGATCGCTGTGTCGCCGGATGGACGTCATCTGGCCTTCACAGCTGGGCCTCGCGGCGAGTCCCAACTCTGGGTGCGCGCACTCAATTCAAGCGAAGCCGGGGCGCTCCCCGGCACGCAAGGCGCGAGATTCCCCTTCTGGTCACCTGACAGCCGCTTCATCGGTTTCTTCGCCGCCGGCCAGCTCAAAAAGATCAAGGTCACAGGCGGGCCGGTACGAACGCTCTGCGAGGAGCCGCGACCTATAGGCGGCGACTGGGGCCACTCCGGGGTGATTCTCTTTGGGAAAGTGGCGGGTGGATTATGGCGGATTTCTGCGACAGGCGGAGAAGTCACACAGGTGACAACACCCGACAAGGCGCGCCAGGAGATTGCGCATGGCCTACCAACTTTTCTGCCGGATGGTCATCACTTCCTCTACGGCATTCAAAGTGGGCAGAAGGAGACGCGTGGGCTCTACCTCGGCTCGCTCGACGGGACCATTAAGAGTCGGCTCCTCGACGAGGTCACATTCGCCAAGTATATGGCCGCGGTCCCCGGCGACACGGCCGGCGGCGGCGGCTGGCTGATCTTTGGATACAAAGGCGCATTGCTGGCCCGGCGCTTTGACACAAGCCGGCTCGATTTCACCGGCGAGACATTCCAGCTCTCAGACAAGGTCGCGAGTGATACTATTAACGTCCTCAACCCCATCTTTTCCGTTTCAGACAACGGAGCGCTGGTCTTCGATCCGAACTTCGATCGGTTCCGTCTTCAATACCGCTGGGTGGATCGTCACGGTCAGTCGATCAACTCGATGAACGTGGCCGCCGGTAATTCCATTCCTTGGCTCTCCCCTGATGATAAGCGTTTTATCGCCGACCGTTTCGATCCCTCGACCAACACCACCGACCTCTGGTTGTGTGACGTATCGGGGAGCAATCCCGAGCGCTTCACCTTCGACCAGGCGGGTGATTTTACCCCCATCTGGTCGCCGGACGGGAGCCGCATCGTCTGGGCTTCGGATCGGGACGTTATTACGAACCTCTATCAGAAGGCGGCCAGTGGCGCAGGAGAAGAGACGCTGTTGTTGAAGTCGGATTACCTCAAAGCTCCCACCGACTGGTCGCGCGACGGGCGCTTCATCATCTATCGACAAACCGACCCGAAGACGAAAACGGATATCTGGGTCTTGCCCATGACCGGGAGTGGCGAGAAGAACCCGTACCCCGTGGTACATACGGAAGCTAATGAAACTGCGGGGACGCTCTCGCCCGATGGGCGGTGGCTGGCCTACATGTCGAATGCGACAGGCCGGAATGAGATCTACGTGCAGGGCTTTCCTGATGGCGGCGGCAGGCGGCAGGTCTCGAATGGCGGGGGCATAGGTCCGCGCTGGCGGCGAGATGGGCGGGAATTGTTCTACTACGCGGAGGGTGGGAAGCTGATGGCGGCGCAGGTGAGAGGTGGGGAGAGATTCGAGGTGGACGCGGTGGTCTCGCTCTTCGAGTTCAGAAGGGGGAATCGTATGGACCCCTTTGCGCCATATGCCGTAACGGGCGACGGGCAGCGGTTTCTGATCCACGAAGAGGTTGAGACGAAGCCGAACGCGCCGCTGACAGTGGTGGTCAACTGGGCGACGGACTTAAGACGGTGAACAGACCTTATCCGAGAAGCTATGCGAATGGAGAGCGACAAGAGCGGTGGAAACTATGCGTAGGGCAAAATGCCTGATTGATCTTCAGGGCGAACTCCTGGCCCAATTGAATCACTTCCTCTTTCCTCGGTTGCTGCGCGAACAAAGTGGAGAGGGAAGCGAAGAAGGCAAAGAACGCGAAGGAGATAAAAAGGGGATGGGGAATGGGGATGGGAAAGAAATTTCCTTCTTTCCCACTCCCACTCCCTACTCCCCACTCCCTTTTCGCTTTCTCTTTGTACTCCGTCGCCTAACGCCTGATGTTCCCGCCGCTCAGGCTTATTGGATCGAACGTCAGATTGGGGACGATCACTCCCGACGGAGAGATCACCTGCAAGCCGAACCGATCTCCTCTTCCCGACTTGCTGCTGTCGACGACAGTGGCGCGGAACTTGTGATCCCCCGCGACGTTGACAATCGCCTCGCCGACGATCACTCCCTTATTGCCGATAATCGAAAGCGATTGCACGGCGTTGGTCTGGAGCGGCGCCAGGTCGGTCGGTCGGTGTTCGAAGTAAAGCAGTCCTCCCTGTAGACTGCCGTTCTTCCTGCGCTTGACGGTCAACAAGAAGCTGCCAGAACCGGTGTAATTGTTTCCGCCGACACTGATGTTCCCATCATAGACGTTCACAGGAACATTACTAAACACCGCGCATGCCGTGAGCGTCCCGCCGACGCCCCCGCCGCTCGTGGTCGCAGTCTGAGTGATCGCCGTCCCGCCAGACGCGACAGGCGTCAGGGTGAATGTCACCGGCGTCGCCAGCGATATGTCACCCGGACTGCCGTCATTCGCCTCGTTGATCGCGGCGCAGAGAGTGATCGGGCCTGCCGTTCCTCCTGGCGCCTTCACTATGACTTCCGTCGGGTTCGAGGCCGATGGCGTTACGACGGCATTTTCCTTTGTAACAGTCAGCGTCGAAGTCCCCATGCTGTGGAGGATAAACGCAGTCGAACCGGTAAAGACGGCCCTCACCGGGTAGGAACCCGCGGCCAGAAGGATCTGCGCATTCTTTGTCGCCACGCCGCTGCTATTGACCGGCGCCGCGCCGACCGAGATGTTGTTGACGAAAAATTCGACCGAGCCTGCTGCGGTTGGAGCCGGGCAGTTCTGCGCGACAGTCGTCGAACTCAAGGCGCCGACGTCACTGTATTGAACCGGCGGCGGAGTGGAGACCGTGGTAGTGGTGGGCGCCTGTACTGTCACTGTAGAGGAGCACTGGCTTGTCGCGCCTTTACTGTCAGTCACCGTCAAGACCACATTTGTCGCGCCCAGCGGGTATGGCCCGGCCGGCGTCTGTGTGATCGTTATAGAGTCGCCGTCGGGGTCGAAGGACCCGTTGTTAATGGAAGCGTTTGCCACGCAACCGGCGCCGGCCTGAACAGTCACGTTGTGGCACAATGCCACGGGCGAATTGTTCGCATCCATAGACGCCCAGGAGAGCCTGGCCACGGCGCCGCCGCTATCATCGTAGTACCACAGGCTGACCTGATGGCTGCCCGCAGGAAGAAACACGTCGCCGGTGTAAGTGGTAGGCGCATACGACAACTTGTTGTCGATTACCGTCCTTCCATCGATGTAGAGACTGACTCTGCCGTCTGCTGTGACGGAGAAGCGGTAGCCGCCTGGGGCAAAGTTGACCATACGCGTCCAGCGCACATGGAAGTTGTCAGCGCCCACGCCGCAGACCGGGCTGGGGCTGCCATCGCCGAAGTCGAAATTGAGGAAGCCGACGCCGTCATCCCGCAGCATCAGCAGATCGGGCCCGGTATTATCGTGGATGGGGGGGCCGTAATACTCTCCTATCCAATGGTCAACGGGGAGAACGCCCTCATAGCAGTTGTTATTCAAAGCCTCCCAGGAGAGCCTGGCCGCGGCGGCGCCGCCGGCATCATAGTACTCCAGCTTGATCTCATGGCTGCCCGCAGGGAGAAATACATTGGCTGTGTAAGTGGTAGGCGTCTGCGGGCGCCACTCGTCGATTACTAACAGTCTATCGATGTAGAGCTTGACTCCGTCGTCTGCGGTGACGGAGAAGCGGTAGCCGCCCGGCGCAAAGTTGACCATCCGCGTCCATCGCGCTGAGAAGTTGTCCGCGCCCACGCCGCAGGCCGGGCTGGGGCTGCCAACGCCGAAGTCGAGATCGAGGAATCCGGCGCCATCATCCCGCACCATCACCGGAATGCCCAGGAGGTTTATGCCGTAATACTCTCCCCTCCAATGGTCCGCAGGGACGTCCGCAATACAACTACCCGAATCCACAGGCGCCCAGGAGAGCCTGGCTATGGTGTCGCCTTCAGCTTCGAAGTGCAACAGCGCTATCCGATGGCTGCCCGTAGGGAGAAACACGTCGGCGGTGTAAGTGGTAGCCTCCTGGACGTTCCAATTGTAGATTACCGTCCGTTCATCGATGATGAGCTCGACTCCGTCGTCTGCGGTGACGGTGAATCGGTAGATGCCCGCTGTAAAGTTGACTGTCTGCGACCAGCCCACTGAGAAGTTGTCCGCGCCCGGGTCGCAGTTTCCACCCGGGCTACCATCGCCGATGTCGAAATTCAGGAAACCGGGGCCGTCGTCGCGCACCATCACCGGCAGGCCAGCGAGTTCAGTGTTGCTGTAATACGCTCCCATCCAATGGTTCGCGGGAACATTTGTCGCGATACAGTCGGGCGGAGGGCCCAGGTAAAGACGCGGGAGGGTGACGCCGTTGCGCGCATCAGTGATGGGGAACCCTCTCGACGTCAATAAATTCAACAATTCGGTCACACTGGCTGTGGGATTTCGCTCTTTGAGTATCGCCAGGCCGCCCGCCACGTGCGGAGCGGCCATCGAAGTGCCGGAAAAAGCAGCGAATCCTCCGCCAGGTATGGATGATGTGATAAAATCGCCCGGAGCCAGCAGATTCAAAAACGATGCGCTGTTAGAGTAAGGAGCGACTTGATCTGCCGCTAATCTGGTACCGTCACCGGTGGCGCCCACGCTGATAGCCGAAGAGATGCAGGCGGGCGAACTGAGAGCGTCCGTGTATCCGTCATCGCCCGAGGCGATCACGGTCGCAATCCCGGCCGAGCGCAGTTGATCAATAATGCTTTTGAGCGGATTCGTGTCGCAATTACTGGTGAATCTTCCACTCCCGAGACTCATATTGACTGAAGCTATACTATAGGTATCCCTCAAAGTATAGACACGCTCAAGCGCCCTCATCAGGTCGGATGTGAAACTGCGTATGCACGACGCGGCCCCGTCACATTCGGATGGATCATCGATACGAGAGAATACCTGGATCGAGATGAGGCTGGCGCCTTTGGCGACGCCGGACAACCTGCCGCGATTACCGGCCGCAATTCCCGCGACGTGCGTGCCGTGCTCACAACCGCTCAGTCCAGCGCAATTAAGACCCGAATCGACGGCCGTGGACTCAGAAACCCCTCCCGGGCACAGGGAACTGGCATGGGCAGTCGTGTCGTTGGTCGAGTAGCAGGCTTCTGAAACTATCCTGTTGTAGTCGAAGGTGTATGGTTGGCCCACGCCGGCGATCTTGGGCAGTGGAACATATAAATCTATGTACCCGGGGGTGGAGAAGAATGGGTGTTTTCTGTCAACGCCTGTGTCAAGAATCGCTATATTACTCGCGCCGCCCGTGTAACCATCCGACCAGGCGTATGGCGCGCCGGTTATCGGAACACTCTCCTCCAGCGCCGTTCGAAAGAGTACGTCCTCGTGAATGTCGATGACGTCGGACGCCAGGCGGAGCGATTCCAGCCCCGCCTCATTAACTCTAACCGCGAGATAAGGCGAATATTCATACCGTTTGAGCGATGCCGGATCATATCCGGTCAACCCCTTCATCAATGAATCCTGAGTTTGATTGATCACGGCGCGTTGCGCCTGGACCTGGGCCGCGCTTAGCAGCTCTCCTTCAGGCCGAAAGGCGACGCGTAATTTGACGATGACCGGCGCCGTCCCATTGAGCCGCGCTTTCGCGTACAACTCCTGGAACTTCTGGTCAGCCAGTTGGCTTCGCGCCATATTCGCGGCTTCTTGTTTTTGTTCTTCAATAGCGGCCGCGACTTCGGCTGCGGTAGTTTTGTCCTGTGACGCGGCGACCGAATACGGGTTCCAGGTCGGAATCAAATCAATGAACAAAGCCGGCAAGCAAAAGGAAAGCGCAAGCAAAAGTGGAATTAGCTGTTTTCGCATATGGTTACCTCTGATTTGTACAGGTCAGTTTTTCCTCTCATCTAGTAACTGCGCGTTTTGCGGGCGCCAACTACAACGCCGTCGAAAAAAAATACCGCCAGGTGGATCGCTGCGGTCAGCAAATCAACTTGTTGGACCTGGACGCAGGTAATTCCGGTCTTTGGCTCTCCTCTAATGAAAAGCGTTTTGTCGCAGATCGTCGGTTGCGAATTCATCAGGGACTATGATTATTTTTTCTTCCGCCACACACTCTCCTTGCGATCGCCTCTCAAACTGCTTATATTTCCCCTAAGGAGCTTAGGGGTGAAAGAAAAGAATCGCCAAGACAATAACCAGGAAGAATTTTTACGCGGCACGCTGGATATGCTGATTCTGAAGACGCTCACGCGCGGCGCGCTGCATGGTTACAACATCGCGGAGAGGATCGAGCAGGTGGCCGATGGCGTGCTATTGGTGGAAGAGGGCGCGCTTTACCAATCGCTGCACCGGCTGGAACTGCGCGGCCTGCTCGATTCCGAATGGGGCGTTTCGGAGAATAATCGTCGCGCGAAATTCTATCGTTTGACCGCAGAGGGCCGCGCCCATCTTGAGCGGACCGCCCGACGCTGGGAGCGGGTGTCGGAGGCGGTCTCTCGCATAATGCGGTTAGCTTAGGGGCGTTGCCATGGGATGGTTGCATGGGATTCGCTTACGCTTGCGCGGCTTTCTCCGCCGCCGCCAATTGGAGCGTGACCTTGAGGATGAGTTGCAGTTTCACCTCAAGATGAGGGCGCTGCGCAACCGTGACGCCGGCATGTCCGCCGAAGAAGCCATGGATGCGGCGCGGCGCCGATTCGGAAATCCGGTTTGGTGGAAGGAGTCGATTCGAGATATGTGGAGTCTTGGGTTGCTTGAAAGCGTGTTACAGGATTTACGCTACGGCGGTCGGTCGCTGCTGAAGACGCCGGGATTCGCCGCGGCCGCGATACTGGTGCTGGCGCTCGGCATCGGCAGCGCCACGGGGATCTTTAGTCTGTTGAATGCCGTCATCTTGCGCGGCATACCCTTCCAGAGTCCCGAACGGCTCGTGCTGTTATGGGGCAATGTCCAGCGTCAAAAGATTGAGCGTAGAGGCAATTCATACCCCGACTACTTGGATTGGAAATCGCAATCGACCTCGTTTGAGGGAATGGCGGCCTACAGCGACGATTCTTTCAATTTGACCAGTGTGGCGGAACCTGAGCGTCTCGCCGGCGAATGGGTCTCCGCAGGTTATTTCGACTTGCTCGGCGTCGCGCCGATCGCCGGGCGCGCGATCGCCCCCGGCGATGACGTCAGCGGAAATTCCAACACAGTCGTCCTCATCGGCGAGGGACTATGGAGGCGGCGCTTTGGCTCGGACCCGGCCATCCTTGGCAAGGATCTACAGATGAATGGTCGACTGTTCAACGTTATCGGGATTTTGCCGGCGGGGTTTCGCGGGCTCAGCGACGGGGCCGAGGTTTGGGCGCCCTTCGCCGCCTCCGCTTCGGCGTCCGACCTGGCGGAGCGGGGGTCACGCGGCTTTCCCGCCGTCGCAAAGCTGAAGAGGGGTGTCCCGGTCCGACAGGCGCAAGCGGAGCTCGACGCCATCTCAAA
>Ga0081455_10005052_pt1 | contig 14574 bp, 13 predicted proteins | sample TabmetS3T2R1_FD_70207 | JGI IMG/M metagenome (GOLD analysis project Ga0081455, IMG submission 70207) | Tabebuia heterophylla rhizosphere microbial communities from the University of Puerto Rico - S3T2R1 | ecosystem: Host-associated > Plants > Roots > Rhizosphere ... | reverse complement strand
CAGGAGATTGAATTCGACCGTGGGCTCGGCGCGCCAGTCGCGGGAATTCAGCTTCACCTGGCCGGTCTCGGAATAGGTCCGGTAGATGCAGGTGAGGAGTGAGGCGATCTGCTCGCCGACGGCGTGCCAGGCTGACTTGTTCACGACAGCGACGAACATGTCGCCCTTGGGAATGCCCGGGAGGTCCGAGGAGTAGCGGATGGCAAGATGGATATGGCGGCGTGTCGCGCCATTCATGCGCGCGCCGCGGCGGAGGAAGGAGGAAAGCGAAATCGCGGGATGGTCCATCAACCGCTGGCCGACGCCCGGCAACGCGGCGACGACCGGAATGCCCATGTCCTTCAGATGCCCGACGGGTCCGATGCCGGCGCGTAGCAGATGTGCCGGCGAATGGATGGCACCTGACGAGAGGATCACCTCGCGCGCGCGGAACTCAGTCTCCTTGCCTTCGACCATGGCCGTGACACCGACGCAGCGCGTGCCGTCGAACAGCAACGACTTCACCTGGGTGTTGGTCGAGATGGTGAGATTGGCGCGCTTGCGGGTCTCGGCGTTGAGATAGCCCATGGCGGCCGAGACGCGCTGCTCGGCGGCATTGGAATGAGTGGCCGGAAAATAACCATCGGCGAACTCGCCGTTCTGATCTGGCAGAAAGGCCATGCCAGCAAGCTTACAGGCCTCGCCCACCGCCTGGGTGTACTTGGTCCATTGCTCGGCCGGGATGCGGCGCACAGGGATGTGGCCGTCCTTGCCATGCCACGGACCGTCGTAATCGAGATCGCGCTCGACCTTCTTGAAGTAGGGCAGGACGTCGCTCCAGCCCCAGCCCTCGGCGCCGCGATCGACCCATTCCTGATAGTCGGTCGGCGCGCCGCGGTTGGCCATCTGGCCGTTGATGGAAGAGCCACCGCCCAGCACGCGCGCCTGCTCGTATTTGCGCAATGGCGGGCGGTTCTCGTCGGGATTGTTGTGCGAGACGACCTGGGTATGGACCTTGAGCTCCGTCCAATGAAAGCGCGGATCGAAATAGGCCGTGCCGGAGTAGGAGTCGCGGATCTCGGGAGGTTCCCGACCGGGCGGCGTGTCCTGGCCGGCTTCGCAGACGAGCACTTTGTTCGCGCTGCGGGCGGACAACCGGTTCGCCAGCGCCGAGCCCGCCGAGCCACCGCCGGCGATAATGTAGTCGTAGGTCAAGCGTTTCCCCTTGTCTTGCCCGCACGCTACGCCTGTGCTGAAACCGGGGCAAAGAAAGAATGTTTCGGCAACGTGCTCTGCGAGCCGGGCGTTACTCGATCATGATGATCAATCTTCCGTTAGCGTCAGCTTTGATCTCCGCTTCCGCCATGGTGGTTTCGGCTGCGAGTGCGCAGACGATGCCCAAAGGACCTGCGCCGACCAGCCAGACGACGCAGGCGGGCGCTGCCGGCGTCTCTTCGCGTCTGCAGTCGCAGGGCTATTCCCAGATCCACAATCTTCACCGTGGACCAGACGGCAAATGGGTTGGCGAGGCCACCCGCAACGGTGTCCGGCATACCGTTACCGCCAATCCGGACGGCAGCACGACAGCTCGTTGAGTTAGCCGAGTTCCCGTCGAACCAGCGCAGCACCCTCCACCAAAGCCTTCAGCTTGCCGAACGCGGTTGCGCGCGGAAGATATTTCATGCCGCAATCGGGAGCGGGGAGGAGCTTGTCAGGCGTGACGTGCTTTAGTCCAGCACGGATGCGCTCAGCGACTTTCTCCGGCGTCTCGATCTCGGGATCGTTGAGATCGATCACGCCCAGCATCACTTTCTTGGGCGCAAGGTCCTTCAGCACACCGAGATCGATCTTGGGTTGCGCCGACTCGATCGAGATTTGTTGTGCGATGGTGTCGGCGAGTTGCGGCAGGAAGGAATAGCCACTGGGTTTGCTGAGACCCGGCACGACGGCAGCATAGCCGAAGCAAAGATGCACCACCGTCGGCACGGTGATGCCCTCAAGCGCGCGATTGATCACCTTCACCGCATAGCGCTTGGCCTCTTCCGGATTGTTGCGCAGCCATGGCTCGTCGAGCTGGATCACATTGGCGCCAGCCTTGACGAGGTCGTGCGCTTCCTCGTTCACGGCCTGCGCGTAGTCCATGCACATCGCCTCAGCGTCGCGATAGAACTCGTCTTTCACCTGCTGGCCCATGGTGAAAGGTCCGGGCAGGGTGATCTTCGCCGGCTTGGCCGTGTTGGCGCGCAGGAACTGCATGTCGCGCAGCTCGACAGGCCGGGTGCGCTTGATTTTGCCGACGACGCGCGGCACGGCCGTCTTGTTGCCGGTGCGATTGACAATCTCGGCCGGATTGTCGCTGTCGATACCGTCGAGCGCCGTGGCGAAGTGATTGGAATAACTCTCACGGCGCATTTCGCCGTCGGTGATGATGTCGAGGCCGGCGCGTTCCATGTCGCGGATGGCCAGGAGCGTGGCGTCGTCCTGCGCCTGTTGGAGGAAAGGCTCGGCGACGCGCCAGATCTCCTTCATGCGGGTGCGCGGCACGACTTTGCTCAGCATGTCCCGGTTCACCAGCCAGTCGGGCTGGGGATAGGAGCCAACAACGGTCGTTTGCAGAAGCGCTTCAGCCATGACGCGCTCCTTATTGGATCTTGATGCCGGCTGCCTTGATCAAGGCGGCATTCTCCACCAGCTCGCGCGCGATGGTCTTGTCGAAGTCGGCCGGTGTCGTGGCCGAGGCGTCGGCTCCCAGCGATCCCAGGCGATCCTTGACCTCCGGTGCGGACAGGGCCGCTTTCACCTCGGCATTCAGCTTGTCGATCACCGCCGCCGGCGTTCCGGCTGGCGCCAGCATGCCGACCCAGAAGTTGTAAGCGCTGTTGGCGAAGCCCTGTTCCTCCGTCGTCGGCACATCGGGCAGGACCGAGGAGCGTGTGGTGCTGCCGACGGCGAGGGCCACCAGCCGCTTGTCGCGCACGATGCTGAGGCTCGCGACCACCGGCGCAAAGAAATAGTCGACCCGGCCGTTCATCGTATCCGTCATCGCCTCGGGCGTGCCCTTGTAAGGGACGTGCAGAGCGTCGATCTGCGCGGAGAGCTTGAACTTCTCGGCGTTCATGTGCGTGCCGGTGCCCGTTCCGGCGGAGGCGAAGGTGAGCTTGCCGGGCGAAGCCTTGGCGGCCTTCACGAGGTCAACCGCGCTTTTCCAGCCCTTCTCCGGCGCCGTGACGAGGATGTTGGGCTGTTGGGCGAGCAGACTGACGCCGATCAAGTCCTTGGCAGTGTCGTAGGTGAGATTGGGATAGATCGACGGGTTGACGGTATGGCCGGATGAATGAACGAGCAGGGTGTAGCCGTCGGGCGCGGCTTTTGCGACCTGCGCCGAGCCAATGGTGCCGCCGGCACCCGGCTTGTTGTCGACGACCACCGGTTGGCCGAAACGGATCGACAGTTGTTGCGCCACGGCACGGGCCACGACGTCCGTGGCGCTGCCCGGTGTGAAAGGGACGATCACGTGGATCGGCTTGTCGGGATAGGTCTCCGCCCGCGCCGGACCACCTGCGATAACCAGGGCCGCCGCGACCAACAGATAACGCATCGTCTCCTCCCAAGTTCGTTTGTTCGGCCACCCGCCGGCAGGGCGGCAATGCGATGCCTTGCCGTTCATCAGTGAAACCTTTATTCCGCTTCCGTGTTCGACGGTATGCCTCAGTCTGGGGGAGGGACCAAGCCGCTGTCCATGCCTGCTGCCAAGAAGGCATTCGCCTTCGCGCTCATTGGACTTTTCTTCGGAATTCTGGCGGCCTGCAGCGGCGTGCTGCCGAACACCGCGATTCCACGCCATCTTGCCGTACGCTATGTCGGCGCGCTTGATGCTGCCACGCCTGTCGCGACCGTCATCCACGATCGCGGCATCCATGTTCCCGACTCGACGTCAAACGTACCGCTGCTCGAGCAACTGGAAGCCGAGCTGGCGCGCAGCGATGTCCATCAGTCTTTTGCCGGAGTCACCTACGATCTGACTCATGGCAACAGGCTCGCGAGCAATTGGATCGTCCAGAGCCCGAACCGGTGGGGCCGACGGGCCAGCGATCTGCCGTTCTATCCGCTCGACTGCACGAACTGCGAGCCGGATGTCCGCTTGCCGACCTGTACAGCCGATGCCGACTGTCCGGGAGGCGGAACCTGCAATGAGATCTGGCCGCGTCCGGGCAGCCCGCGTAATGCCAGGCGCAAGGTCTGCTTCGGCCATTCCGATGCGTTGATCGTGCGTCTTCATGACCTGATTGCGAACGCCCGGCAGCGCGTCGACATCAATCTGCTGGAGCCCCCGCCGGGGACACGCTTCCTGGGCACGATCCGCGACGCCCTCGATACGCTGGCGCGGACGCACCGCGCGATCTCGGTACGGATCCTGATTGGCCAGTATCCCACGGGCGAGGTCGATGTGCCGGCCTTCCTGAAGGCGCTGACGGCCGGGCTGGAGGACATCAGCGGCTCGCGTCTGTCGGTCAGCGTCTCGGCCATGCGCTCGTGCGTCGCGTTCGAGGATTGCGACAGCTATTCGTGGAACCATTCGAAGATCGTGGCGGTGGATGGCCGTGAGGCGCTGGTCGGCGGCCATAATCTCTGGTCGGACGATTATCTGATCGACAATCCGGTGCACGATCTTTCGATGCAGGTGACCGGCCCGGCAGCCGCCAGCGCCTCACACTTCGCAGACGCCCTCTGGCAGTTTGTCTGCGCCAACCTCGACAAGAAGGCGGCGATCTCCGTGTCGAGCCTGCCAGCCGGTGCGACCGACCCGATCGGCGAGTGCCTGCCGCCGCAGCCGTTGCTCCCTCAGCCGAAGGGCACACGGGACGGCATCCCCATCCTTGGCGTCGGCCGGCTGGCGGCTGGCATCACGAAGGACTTCGCCAATCAGAGCGAACTCGCGCGCGATCTGATGCTGGGCGCTGCCCAGCATGACATCCGAATCGTCCAGCAGGACCTCGGCTTCGGTCTGGGTCGCGCCGACACGCTCTTTCCCGATTCGACATTCGACCGTTTCGTGGACTTCCTGCGTCGCAAGCAGGGCGACATTTACATCGTATTGTCAGACCTCGGCGCCATCGGCGACAGCGGCAGCAGCTACTCCAATAACGTGACCCTGGCCCAAATCGCGCTGCATCTGCGCGATGCCGTGCAACGACGGATATATGCCCGCGATCCTCTGGCGCGGTACGAGATCCGCCGCGGTCCCGACCCAGTGAACGAGATGCTGTGCAGTCGTGTCCATCTCGCGCCGTTTCGCTTTGGCCCCGACTCCGCATGGCCCGGCGGGCATCCCATCGCCAATCATGCGAAGTTCTGGATGGTCGACGATCGGACCTTCTATATCGGCTCGGACAACATGTATCCGGTGAACCTGCAGGAGTACGGCTACATCGTCGATGATGCTAAGGCAGCTGCGGACATCACCGAAGCCTACTGGAAGCCCTTGTGGGAATGGTCCGGCCGTGCGGCCGTCTCCGGCCCCGGCGTCGAGCCCTGCATCTTCCGGACGATTCCCAACAGGTAGCCGCTTCTAGGCTGTGACAGGATCGATCGGCGTCACGATGCCTTCGGCAGCTTCGATGACCTCGCCGGCATCGAGGCAGAGATCCTCGCGATTGCGCATCGCCATGATCTGCACACCGGTGCGCAGCTTGCCATGGCTGCCGACTGGGACCGCGAGGCCGGGCAGGCCAAGCGTGGGTGCAACCAGGGTTGGCCGCATCGAGTCCAGAACCTGCCTTTGCCCCTCGAGCGTAGTGTCGGCGTCTTGCTTGGGCGGCAGTTCGGCAAGTGTCGGCATAATGACGAGGGGCCATTGCTGCAGGAAGGACATCCAGCGGAACATCACGCCTTCGCGTTCCGCCAGTGCGTCGATATAGGTCGAAAGGTCGGCCGGTTTGTGCAATTCGAGCCAGGCACGCATGGCAGCGATCCCGTTGGGGTCGCCCATCTTCTGCATCTGGGGCCACAGCCTGTCCAAGACATCGGTGACGCAGATCGCGTGCCAGAGGTCGATGATGCGCTCGAGGTCGGGCGGTAGGATCTCCTCGACAACATAGCCCGCTGCCTGGAGGTGCTTGCCGGCCTGGCGCACCGCGGCGGCCTGTGCCGGATGGGTTTTGGTATTCGGGTATTCAGGCACGAGGGCCACTTTGATCGGCCGTGCCGGCGACGGGCCCTGCATCGGCACATGGGTCCACCGCCAGTCGCGCCCACCGCTGCGGGCCATGATCTCGAGCGCGAGGCGGGAATCACGAACGGTCCTCGTAATCGGTCCCTGGACGGCCATGAGCACGAAGCCGGAGGGTCGCCCGACATTCGCACCGGAGGGATTCTGGGACGGGACGCGGCCAAAACCGGTACGCAGGCCCACTACTCCGTTGACGTAAGCCGGGACGCGCACGGAGCCAGCGATGTCGTTGCCGAGGGCGATGGGGCCGATACCGGCAGCCGTCGCCGCACCCGCACCGCCGCTCGACCCGCCGGGCGTGACACTCGGATCGCGCGGATTGAGGGTGCGGCCATGAAGCGCGTTGTCGCTGAAGAGGCGCATCGAGAAAGCCGGTACATTGGTGCGACCCACGATGATCGCGCCCGCGTGCCGCATATTCGCGGTGACCGGGCTGTCCTCGTGCGCGATCACGTCCTTGAAGCCAACCACTCCGTTGTCGGTCGGCTTGCCTGCCACATCGATGTTGACCTTGATAGTGATCGGAACGCCATGCAGCGGCGGCAGCGCATGACCGCGCGAGCGCGCGGCGTCCGCTGTCTCGGCAGCGGTGCGTGCCTCATGCTCGTAGACGCTGACCACGGCGTTGATCGCAGGGTTGACCTTGTGCAGGCGCTTCAGGACGGAGTCGAGGGCTTCGACCGCCGAAGCCTGGCCAATGCGAATGAGCCGCGCCAGGTCGGTCGCGTCGAGTTGCCAAAGTTCCATGTTCTCTCCGTCAGGTCTTGGGAATCTCTGTGCCGAAGAAGATCATGTTGTCGTCGAGATCGGCAACATCGAAGTCCCGCAGGCCGTAGTCTTGATTGGCCGGGGCCTTGACCACTTTCGCACCGCGCTTCGTCAGCTCAGCATGCAGCGCATCGACATCGTCAACGTAGATACATGCCGTGCCGTGACCTGGTTGACGTGGAGTCCGGCTGGCAGCGATCAGATGCAGGGAAACGTCGCCGCTGCATAGGCCCACGTAGCAGGTTGGCACGCCATATTCGAAGGCGACATCGAAGCCCAGCCTGTCGCGGTAGTAGGCGAGACTTGCGGTGATGTCCCTGACCGTGAAGACGGTCGCGCTGCCACGCATCATCAGTCTCTCCCGTGCCATGTCGAAGGCCGCAGACGTAGACGAAGACCGCTACCATTCGGAGTCTTTGCGGTCTTCGGCAGGCAAGTGCCAGAAAAGGCCCATTTTATCGATACTCTTCCGAAGACCGCAAAGTTGCGGCCTTCGGTGTGGCAACAGTCGAGGACCGACGAAGACCGCAGGACCCGTCGGAGGTTCTGCGGTCTTCGGAAGAGTGTCGATAGACTCAATACTTTTTGAGGGTCCGACGGCGAAGACCGCAGCGACTACCGGTGGTGCGGTCTTGGACGTGCTGTGACGTGCTTCTGGAAGGCCAGCAGGGCGCTGGAGCACAGCATGTCGCGGCGGCGGACGAAGACCGTCTGCACGCGTGCCTCCGTCTTTGGCAAGCGATGCACGGCGATGCGGCCACCGCGCCATGTCGGCCCGACAAGCGGCCGCGGCAGAAGGGTGATCCCCAGATCCGCGGAGACTGCGCCCAGGATCGCCTCCAGCGTGCCGAATTCGAGCCGGCGTAGCCCGACGATGCCGCGACGCGCCAGCACCTCCTCCAACCGCTGGCGATAGGAGCAGCCGGCGCGCAGGATCACGAGGCGGAGATCGGGTTGGCTCAAAAGCGCCGCCATGGATTTGCGCGACGGCGCACTCAAGAGCGCCAGTTCCTCCTCGAAGATGGCCGTGGCCACGAGGTCGGGATGAGCGACCGGCCCGCAGACGAACGCACCCTCCAAGGTGCGATCGATCACCTGTTCGATCATCTCGGCGGTCGTGCCAGTGCGCAGCACCAGGTCGACGTGCGCATGGGTGCGGGCATAGGAGGCAAGCAGGGGCGACAGGCGCAGCGCCGCCGTCGTCTCCAATGCCCCGATGGTGAGCGTGCCGCGCGGCGCGCCGTCATCTCGTGCGGCCCGCGTTGCCTCGGCTAACAGGGCATCGACCCGCGCGGCATAGGGCATCAGCCGTTCGCCAGCAGCGGTAAGGCGGGCGCCGTGGCGGCTGCGCTCGAACAGGCTGACGCCCAGCGTTTCTTCCAATCGCCGCACGCGCTGCGTGACGTTGGACTGGACCGTGTTCAATTCGCGCGCGGCCCGACTCATGCCGCCGAGGCGAGCGACGGCGGAGAATGTGGCGAGATCCCTGGTATCCATAAGATCATTTTAGCAGATGGTTTCGATCTCGATAAATCGCTATCGAAGATGTCAGCGTGGCGTTAGGGTCAGGCCCTCAGAGGAGAGTTCGCATGAAGTGGCAAGACCGCCGTCTGCTCGACCTGTTCGGCATCGAGCATCCCATCCTGCAAGCGCCCATGGCCGGCGCGAGTTCGACGCAAATGGCGATCGCTGTATCGGAGGCGGGCGGGCTGGGGGCGGTCGCGGCCGCGATGCTGACGCCCGAGACGCTGCGCACGGAGTTGCAGCTCGCTCAGCAGGCCACGGGACGGTCGATCAATGTGAACTTCTTCGTCCATAAACCGCCTGTCGTGGATGCCGGCAGTGAGGCTCGGTGGCGCAAGCGCCTGGCGGCCTATTACAGCGAGCTCGGCCTGGCGCCTGATGCGGGCGCCGGCGGGCCGGTGCGCGCGCCCTTCGACGCGGCGCTCTGCGAGGTCGTGCTGGAATACAAGCCCAAGGTCGTGAGCTTCCATTTCGGCATGCCCGACGCGACGCTGGTGCGGCGGCTGAAGGACAGCGGAATCGTCGTGATCAGCTCGGCTACCAGTGCGGAGGAGGCGCGCTGGCTCGAGGCGCACGGGTGCAACGCAATCATCGCTCAGGGCGCTGAGGCGGGTGGCCATCGTGGCATGTTCCTGAACGACGACATCGCGCGCCAGGCGGGGACGATGGCGCTGGTGCCGCAGGTCGTGGACGCGGTGAAGGTGCCAGTGATCGCCGCAGGTGGCATCGGCGATGGCCGCGGTATCGCCGCCGCGCTGGCGCTGGGCGCTTCAGGGGTGCAGATCGGCACCGGCTTCCTGCTGACACCCGAGGCCAAGACCGTGCCGCTCCATCGCGCCGCGCTCAAGCAGGCGCACGACAATTCAACCACCCTCACCAATGTCTTCACCGGCCGGCCGGCGCGCGGCATCGTTAACCGCTATGTGCGCGAGGTCGGGCCGATGAGTCCGGATGCGCCGGCGTTTCCTCTGGCGGCGGGCGCTGCCTATCCGCTGCGGGCGGCCAGCGAGCCCAAGGGTTCGACCGATTTCATGCCGCTCTGGAGCGGACAGGCGCCGACGCTTGCGCGCGAAATGCCGACCTCGGCCCTGATCGCCACCTTCGTGAAGGAGACTGCTGCGGTGCTGGAGCGCTTCGCTTAGCGCGTGCTGCTGTCGATCCAGTCGGCGTAGGCCGCGCTGATGCGCTCGAAGGCGAAGGCGTGGATGGCCGGCAGCTCGTAGGAATGCAGGTCGCGGATCACGCGCTCGACAAGGTCGTAACGCTCAATCTTGGTTTTGAGCAGGACACGGTATTCCTTGCCGTGCTCAATGGCGCCTTTCCAGGCATAGACGCTCTCGATACGGGAGATCTGCGCGCAGGCAGCGAGTCCCGACTCGACGAGGGCATGTGCCATCCGGCGCGCTTCCTTCTTGCTCCCCACTGTGGTGACGACGGCAATAGCAGTCATGCGGCACTCCTCAGTCGAGTGTGGCGCCAGATGCCTCGACGATCGGCGCCCAGCGCTCCGATTCCTGGCGGATCCGGGCGGCAAAATCAGCCGGCGCAACTGCTTCCGGTTCCGCGCCCTGGCTCAGGAAGGCCTGTCGCAGTTTTTCGGTCGCCATCAACTTGGCGATCTCCGCGTAAAGGCGATCGATCGTCGAGGCCGGCGTGCCGCCGGGCGCGTGCAGGCCTACCCAGGAATTGACGTCGATGCCATGCAGGCCCTGTTCCTCGAAAGTCGGGAGGTCGGGCAACAGGGGCGAGCGCTTGGCAGACGTGACACCCAACAAGCGGATGCGGCCCGACTGGGCATAGCCCAGCAGCGAAGGGATGCTGCCGCAGTAGAGCTGGACGGTGCCGGACATCACGTCGTTCATCGCCTGGGCACCGCCCTTGTAGGGGACATGCGTGAGCTTGATGCCGGCCTTGAGGTTGATCAGCTCGCCACAGAGATGCGGCACTGAGCCATTGCCGGACGAGGCGAAATTGACCTGCTCCGGACGTTGCCTGGCGAGCGCTATCAGCTCGCCCACGGTCTTGATGCCGAGGTTAGGCGCCACGCCCAGAGCATAGGGCACGTCGGCGAAGCGTATGACGGGCGCAAGATCCTTCTGCGGGTCGTAGGGCAGCTTGCGATAAAGGTGCGGTCCGATGGCCAGCAGTCCGTTGGTGGTGACCAGCAAGGTCTGGCCGTCCGGCGTAGCATGCGCGACCTGCTCGGCGGCGATGTGCCCGCCGCCGCCCGGTTTGTTGTCGACGACGACCGACCGGCCCGTTGCCTCGCCGAGATGTTGCGCCAGGACGCGGGCCAGCGTGTCGTTGGCCGCGCCGGGCGTGTAGGGCACCACGAAACGCATGGTTTGCGCCTTAGCGCTTACCACCATGCCAAGGAGCAACAGAAATGCTGCTCCAAGTCGCATCAGCCGCATGGGATCAGTTCTGTGGCTGAGGCGAGGTGACGACGGTGCAGACCGAGACGCGCTTGTCCTCGATCAGCGGTTCCTGCCAGGCGTGCGAATGTCCGGGCTTGGCCGCATGGGCGGTGATCGAGGCGCGGTCGCGCCACAACTCGATCAACAGCACGCGCGCATCACTTTCCTTTTCCGGAACCGAGACCTCCATGCGCAGACAGCCGTCGTCCTCGCGGATGCAGGCCTCGGCCTCCTCGCGCAGACGGGCGAGCAGCGTCTCCCGGCAGCCCGGACGCGGGGTGAATTCGATATAGATGCCGATGGCCATGAGCTTTCCACGCTAGAAGATCGAGAAGTACTCCCGCTGCTCCCAGTCGCTGACGTCGAGGTTGAAGCGGTCGATCTCAGCCTGCTTCAGCTTCACGTAATAGTCGACGAAGAAATCGCCGAGTCCGGCGCGCAAGACCTTGTTCTCCCGCAGCGCGTCGACAGCATCGGCCAGCGTGCGCGGCAGCATCGGCGCCTTGGCGGCGTAAGGCTGGTCGGCTGAGGGACCGGGATCGGCGGTGCGTTTCATGCCGTCGAGACCGCAGATGACTTGGCTTGCCATGTAAAGATAAGGATTGGCTGCCGGCTCGCCGATGCGATTTTCAAGATGCGTCGTCGGATCGCCCGGCGCGCCCAGCACGCGCACCATCACGCCGCGATTGTCGTGGCCCCACAGCGCGCGGTCGGGTGCGAGCGAGAAGGGACGGTAGCGCTTGTAGCCGTTCAGCGTCGGCGTGCTGAAGGCCGAGGCAGCGGTCGCATGATCGAGCAGGCCCGCCATGAAGGACATTCCGATCGGCGACAGCAGTTCCTTGGTGTCGACGAATGCATTTGCGCCGGTCTTGCGGTCCTTCAGTGACTGATGGAGGTGCCAGCCGCTCGACATGATGTTGGGCAGCTTCGGCCGGCACATGAAGGTCGCGTGATAGCCGTTGCGTTCGGCCACTTGCTTGGTGGCGCTGCGGAACAGCACCATCGCGTCGGCAGGATCGAGGCCCGTGGCGGCGCGGAAGGTGAATTCGATCTGGCTCGGGCCAAACTCGACCTCGAGTGAGCGCAATGGCAGACCAAGGCCCGCGATGTTGGTGCGCAGGATCTCGAGGATCGGATCCATCTCGTCGTAGCGCTGCTCGGTCAGGTACTGATAGCCCTGGTTGAGCAGCGAGACTTCCGGCGGCAGGCCTGGCTGGCCAGGCGCACCGGCATCGCCGGCGCCAAGGTTCGTCTTGTTGAGCTTGAACAGATGGAATTCGACTTCCAGGCCGGCGAAGAAGTCGTAGCCCGCATCGGCCAATGCCGCCAACGCCTGGCGATAAATATGGCGAGTGCTGATCGGCACCGGCTTGCCGTCGGGGAAGACGATGTCGCACAGCATCCAGCCGGTGTGCGGTGCCCAGGGCAGCACGCGGAACGTCGCGGGATCGGGCAGCATCATGACGTCCGCCGCGCCTTCCCATTCCGCCGATCCGAACGGGCCGCCCGGTCCCCAGATCGGGAAGGCCGTCCGGTGCGATGTGTCCTTGAGCAGCATCGTGGCGCTGAAGCCCACGCCGCTCTTCATTGCCGCGGCGATCTCTGACGCAACCAGCGTCTTGCCGCGCAGGATGCCGTGCTGGTCGGCGAAGGAAAGCCGCACGACGGTGAGTTCGCCGGCCTGTATACGGCGTTCGACTTCGCGGATCGCCGCCTTGCGATCGTCGGTCCAGAGACCGGCCTTTTCGGCGAGATGCATTCGATCAGGCAGCCAGCGGCGAGGGGGTGGCGGCGGCCCAGCTCGACCCGCTGCGCCGTCGCGCGTCGAACTCCTTCCAATAGGCCTGCCAGCCCTCGGTCGGGCCCATGCCGTCGACGGTGATCGGCCCGCGGATCAGGGCGGCACGTGCCGGATCAAGCCACATCGGCGGCTTGTCGCCGTTCTGCACCTGGCCGATCGCCGACAACAGCATGCGGCGATAGGCGATGATCGCCTTGTCGGTCGTGCCAAGATGCTCGCGCGTGCGGTCCTGGATGACGCCCTGACCCTCGATCGCCCACTGGTCATGGACGTTGATGTCGAAACCCATGCCGGTGAAGGTCTGCGTCGCCTGCTCGGCGACGTTGTAGCCGTAGTGATTGTGCCGGCCGAGGCGTGGGCGATAGTCCGGCAGCTCGTAGAGCTTCAGCCGCGTCTCGCGCATTTCCTTGTGATCGACCGGCGCGCCAAAGCTGGTGAAGATCGCATACCAATAGCACGAGGTGTCGTCGATCGGCACGTGCCACTGGGTAATGGTCATCTCCGTGCTCATCGGGATCACGAAGGCGTAGGGGAAGACGAGGTTGGTCACGCGGATGTGCGTGTTCCTGTCGCTGATCCGGCGCAGCGTGAACAGGCGCATGCCGAAGTCGGTGCCCTCGATGTCGATCTGCGGCCGCGGGTACTCGCGCTGCATGCGCGACATCGGGATGTCGGAGTCCGAGGACGCGGCGCGGAACTGCTTGCCGTAGGCGGTACCGGACGGATCTTCGTCCTCGTAGAAGCGATGAAGGTACGAGGCGTGCGCCGGATCGATGCCGACCTCGAGCGCCTGCAGCCAGTTGCAGTCGATCAGCCCCTTGAAGGCGAAGGCGTGGGTGCCGGGAGCCAGGAAGCAGTCGAAGTCGGGGAAGGCGGGGGCTTCGCCGTCGCCGAGATAGGCGAAGATGATGCCGTTCTTCACCACCACTGGATAAGACTTCTGCCGCACGCGCTGGCACAGCACGCTGCCTTCGGGCTCGGCCGGGGTCTCCAGGCACTTGCCGTCGACGTCGAACAGCCAGCCATGGAATAGGCAGCGCAGACCGCCATCCTCAAGCCGGCCGTAGGCGAGGTCGGCACCGCGATGCGGGCAGTGGCGGTCGAGCAGGCCGTGGCGCCCGCGCTCGTCGCGGAACAGCACGAAATCCTCGCCCAGCACGCGCACCGCCTTGGCCGGCCGCGGCCCGTCCAGCTCGTCGGTGAGCGCCACCGGGTGCCAATAGTGACGCATCAGTGCGCCGCACCCGGTGCCGGGCCCGACGCGGGTGATCAGGTCGTTCTGCTCGGGAGTCATGGTAAGAAGAGTGGCGCAAACGAGGGCAGGGCGGAAGAGGCGGCGTGATGCGGTTCGCCGGTAGGGGATGATGACGAGCCAGGGAATCCTGTCGTGGCCAATGACGCGTGCTTTGGCGTTGCGTCCGAACAATGAAGCGATTGTCGACGGTGAAACCCGCCTCACCTACGCGCAATGGGGGCGCAGGGTGCGCGGCCTCACGGCGGGCCTGCGCAACCTCGGTCTGCGCACCGGCGACGTAGTTGCCGCCGTCGGCCAGAACAGTTTTAGGCACCTGGAGTGCTGGGTCGGCATTCCGGCGGCGGGAATGGTGCTCAACGACCTCAACTACCGGCTCGCCGTCCCTGAACTCGAATTCATCGTCAACGACTGCGGAGCCCGAGCCCTCGTCGCCGACAACGCGTACCTGGAGGTGGCCCGGCAGTTGAAGCGACGCTGCCCCTCGCTCGAGTACCTGGTCTATTTCGGGATGGAGTCGACCCCGGAAGGGTGGGTGTCCTGGGACGATTTATGCGCGGCAACGCCTCTCGATGAAGATCACGCCGAGCTGCGCGCGATCGGC
>Ga0081455_10005051_pt1 | contig 14579 bp, 5 predicted proteins | sample TabmetS3T2R1_FD_70207 | JGI IMG/M metagenome (GOLD analysis project Ga0081455, IMG submission 70207) | Tabebuia heterophylla rhizosphere microbial communities from the University of Puerto Rico - S3T2R1 | ecosystem: Host-associated > Plants > Roots > Rhizosphere ... | reverse complement strand
TGGAGCTGCCGCCCAGTAAGAAGGATAACGCCTTCCAAGTGCGCCTCATTTTCATCAAATGACGGTGGTCTTTCAGGCTAATCGCGACAGTACGGGGAGCGTCAGCGACCTGAGCATAGATCTAGAAACCTCTAGATCTATGCTCAGGTCGCTGACGCTCCCCGTACTGTACCGCTCGCTGATGATTAGCGACTTGAGCGGCCCGCAGCCTGCACATCATCGATGCTCAGGTCGCTGACGCTCCCCGTACTGTACCGCTTATCGTCCCGTAAACGCTTCTGCAAACCGCAATATATCGCTTACGCTCTCCGTACTGCGCAGTGTTCTCAAAAATCGAACTCCAATCCCACGCGCATCGTCCGCGGTTTGACCGTTCGTCGAGGCGTGAGGAAATCGCCCAGGCCCGTTGCGCCGAAATTAATGAACTCCGAGCCGAAGCTGAATACCGTCGCGTTGAACGGGTTGAACGCCTCGACCTGAAGCTCGGCCCTGCTCCTCTCGCCGAATGCGAATTCGCGCGCCAGCCTCAGGTTGAGCGTGTAGGCGCTTGGTCCCCGCCCGGCGTTGCGCTGCAGATTGCCAGATGAGCCGATGGTCGGGAGCGAGAATGCGGCGGCCAGGCCTGGGTCGAGCGGTTCGCCCGGACGGCGCCAGACGATTCGGTTAAGGTCGCCGGCGCCGTTCGGCCTGTCGTTGTTCACGTCGTCGAGGTTGCGGTCGGCGCCGCCGACGCTGATGTTGAATGGAGACGATGAGCTGTAATTGAGCGTGCCGGAAAGATTCAGACGGCCAAACCAGGCAGGGAAGAGGTAATTGCCACTTATCGCCACGCGATGTCGCGCGTCCAGCAGACTCAAGGCGCGTTCACGTCGGAAATCTCCCACCACGAGCGGCGATGATGTGTTGACGACGCCGTCGTCGATCAACTTGCTCAGCGTGTAAGACGCGCGCAGGAAGCCGCGCTCGGCGCCCCGCATCTGCGCCTCGAAACTCACGCCGTGATAGTAGCTGTTCCCGCGCGATTGCAACTCTTCGACTTGAGTAACGGACGGGTCGGGGCGAAGATTGCGTAGCGCGGCCAGCGCTCCCGTGTGTCCGATCGAGAGATTTGAGGTCGAGGGATTATCCAGGCCGATTACGACAATTCTTCCGCCGCCTTGAGTAATTGTCCGGCTCGGCGTCTGGCTCCGCTCGAAACGCGCTATGTCAGGCGCAGTTCTGGCCGTGACGATAGGGCGTTGTCCTGTGGCGGGATCGGGAGAGTTGTCGAAATCGCGCGAGAGCAGGTACTCGGTGAAATTGTTGAAGCCCGCGGGGAGTCGCGGGGCGTTGGCGTTGATCTCGCGCCAGAGATGAAGCCCGCGATTGAAGACGTAATTGACTTCGAGCTTGAATCCCCTGGCGACTTCGCGCTCGAGGCCTAGCGACGCCTGATAGCTTTCTGGGATGCGGAAGTCTTTGCCGATCCGCCGCAGGAAGCCCGATTCGCGCACGCCGAGTTCGGCGCCTCGCGGATCGTTCGCGGCCAACACGGCCGGGAATCGCAATTCCGTCAGCAGCCGTCCGGCCGCTTCGTTATTAGTGTCAATCTGGATCGCGTTCGAGGTCAAAATGAAATCATCGAGCGTTCTCAGCAACGCGCGGTTGTAGAAGATTCCATAGCCAGCTCGCATGACCGTCTTTCCGGATTTGAACGGGTCCCAGGCCAGCGACAGACGCGGGCCGAAGTTGTCTCGGTCCTCGATGACCGTCTCGTTCTCCCAGCGCAGTCCGAATGAGAGCGTCAGGTTCTGTTTCGGCTTCCATTCGTCCTGAATGAAGACGCCCGTGTAAGTGTTGCGCAAGTCGGATTCGGTGTTGAAGCGGTGCTGGTAGCGCGACGGTTTGTTGTCGAGAAAATCAGCCGCGGTGGCAAAATTGAACGTCCCGGTCGTATCTTCCAGATCGACGAAGCGCGAGCGGATGGCTTGCGCGTCAACGCCGACTCGCGCCGTGTGCGCGCCGCGCGCGTAACTCAGCGTGTCTTGAATCTGGTAGCGATCCTCGCGGCGATCGACGCCGAAGAGCGTGCTCGCCCCCGCCGTCAGGTTTCCGGAGCGTGTGAGGGGGTTGGCGTTCGGATCGCCGGTCACGTCGCGAGGGTCGGCGATATTAATGATGACGACCGGTTTGTCGGTCGGGGGGACGAAGACTGGCCTGAGCCGCGAGAATTGGAAGCGCGCCGTGTTGACCACCCGCGATGAGAGGATGAGATTGTCAGAGAAGGCGTAAGACTGACTGTTGCGCCCGGAGCTGAGTAGCGTGTCGAGCGTGCGCCGCCCGCCCGGAAAGCCCCGTTCATCGCGGTTGCGCGCCAGCGTGAAGAGCGCGAACGCCTCGCTCTTTTCGCCGGGCCTGAAATCGACGCGTGATTGAAGTGTGTGCGCGACGCGTGGCGTCGTGACCGTCTCATCAAATAGCCCGACGGGCGCTCCGCCGTTGACGGTAGTAGTCTGGCCGTTTCTGTTGCGCCTCGTGACGCCCAGATCGGCGCCGTTCGGCTTCGGCAATGGGAACGCCGGGTTGGCGTCAACGGGCGTGAGCGCGGCGATCTCCGCGCGGTCATAAACGTTGTCGTACTCGTAAGCTCCGAAGAGAAAAACCTTGTTCTTGATCAACGGGCCGCCGGCGCTCGCGCCGGGGTTGTGATTCTGGAACGGGATGCGGAAGCCGCGCGCAGGGTCGGCGTTGCGCCTGTAGGAATTGGCGTTGAGGCTTTCGTCGCGGAAGTAGTAGAAAGCTTGCCCGTGAAACTCGTTCGAGCCGCCGCGCAGACGCAGGTTGACGCGACCGCCGGAAGCCCTGCCGTACTCGGCCGCGAACTGATTGGTGATGACCTGGACCTCTTCGACGGCGTGGGTCGAAAGGTTGATCCTTTCGCGCGCGCCGCGGTCGTCGTTGTTGTCCAGGCCTTCGATAGTAATGTTGTTGGAAAACGGGGCGCCGCCGGTCAGCGAAAAAACTCCGGCCTCTTCAGGCGTCGAGCTGAAGTTGTCCTGCGCGTCGCCCTCAGCCAGATCGCGGACGCTCAGCGCCGGCTGCGCGACGCCGGGCAGCGTGAAGATCAGGTCGAGCGGGTTGCGCGACTCTGTCGGCAGTTTGCCGATCTGCTCTCTCGTCACTGTGCCGCCGACCACCGTTCGCGCGGTGTCGACGAGCGTTGGGTTCGCCGCCGCGCCGATCGTTATTTGCGCCTCGACGGCGGCGGGGCTGAGCTTGAAATCGCGGCGAACGGTCTCGCCCGCGACCGCGCTGATCTTTTCGTCGCGCGCGGTCTGAAAACCGGCGGCCTCGGCGCGGAGCTCATAATCGCCAGGCGACAGAGTGGAGAAGCCGTATCGACCTTCCCGATTGGTCTTGGTCGAACGTTCGGCGCCGACTCCCGTCCGCCGGACGAAGACGCGGGCGTCGGCGATCACATTGCCGCTCGAGTCGACCACGACGCCTTCGAAATTGACGTGGTCCAGATCGTCAATTGATTTGATCGAACCGGCTGAAACATACGACGCAGCGCACAGCGCGCACACGACAAGGGCGAGAGGATTCATAATTCACCTCCTGAGGAAGAACTAGCCGTTAGTGGGAAGCTAGTTTTTGTTGTCGGTGTTTACTGCTTGGTGATAGCTGCGGCGCGAATGATAGGCGCGGACTCAGATGAAGGCAAGAGTTTTTTGCGAAGATATGGGTAAAAAAAAGCGAGTGAGTCGGCAGAATTGGTGGAGCGTGGCGGTAGCCCGACCGTGAGGGAGGGCGTAGATTCACGCCCTCCCTCACGGTCGGGCTACCGCCACGCTTGCGGAAAGAGTCCGAAGCGCAACCCCTTTGTTGAGTTACTGGCAACTACTCGTCACCGTAAAGGCCGGGGCGCCCTTCACAGCCGGGTCGCCGTTCTGACTATGCGGCACGCTCACTTCGAAGTAAGCCCGCGTGACGGCGCCGCCGCTGTCTCTCACTCGCAAGGTGATGGTGTAGACGCGTCCGTCGCCCGGCCCGGCGCGCTCCGCGCGCAGTTGAACTGACCGGCAGTTGGCGCCGATGACGATGTCGTTGATCGTATTGCCGTCTCCGAGAGCGTTCCCAGGTTCATCGCTCGTCACCTTTTCGATCACCACCTGGTCGATGCTGATGGGGCAGTTGTCGGTAACGCTCTGGACCATCTGCGCCACGGTCACGGTTTGGTATTTGTGATTGGGCGGCCAGAGCGAGATGAAGGGATTGAGCGTGATTTCCGGCGGCGGATTGAACGCGGTGGTCGTCGAAGAGGCCGAGTTGTTCGCCGGATTCGGGTCGACCTCCGTGGCTGTGATCGTCGCCGTGTTGTTGATCAGAGCGCCGTCGGCGAGCGCGCAACTCGCCGTCGTTTCGATAGTCACCGTCGCGCCGGCGCCGTCGGCCAGGGTCGCAAACGTCACCGTGCGGTTCTGCCCCGCGCCGCCGCACACGCCGCCGCCAGTCGATGAGCAGTTGTTGAAGAGCGCGCCCGGAGGCAGCATATCGCTCAAGGTAACGCCGGTGGCCACGCTCGGCCCGTTGTTTCGAAGCGTGATTGTGTATGTCAGCGGATTGTTCGTCGTCACAGGGTCCGGCGAGTCGACTTTCGAGACGACTTGCAGATCGGCGCGGCGGACCACGGACGTGGTGGCCGTCGCCGAATTATTGGCGTTGTTCGGATCGGCGACCGTGGAAGAAACCGTCGCAGTGTTGCTCAGAGTCGCGCCGTCGGCGACGCCCGGGTCAACGCGGACGACGACTGTAAAACTGGCGCTCTCGCCGTCGGCCATCGTGTCCTTGTTGCAAGTGATCGAGCCGCCGGAACCGATTGGAGGCGTCACGCAACTCCAGCCCGCCGCTGGTGAGAACGATTGCAGCCGCGTCCCTGCGGGCAGCGTGTCTTGCCATCGCGCGAAAACCGCCGGGCCCGAGCCGTTGTTGCTGACGTTGATCGTGTAGGTGAGATCGGTTCCGGCGATTACTGGATCGGGCGAATCGGCCTTGGTGATGGCCAGATCGGCCGAAGAGACGGAGCCGAGCGCTTGCAGCGCCATGACGATGCCCGCGCCGGAATCGCGGTCCACGCCAGCCGCCTCGATGTCGAGCGCCGTCGAGGTGAGCGCCGTGCGAATCTGCGCCGGCGTCAGCGCGTTGTTGAACGACAGCAACAGTCCGGCGATCGCCCCCGCGTGAGGGGCCGCGGCAGACGTGCCGAAGAACGTGAGGAAACCAGGCGTCGCCGTGCTCACGCCGTCCGCCGCGGCGAGGTCGGGCTTCTGCAACACCTGACCGCCGTTAGTCCCGAACAGAATGTTGCCCGGCGTGATGGCGTTGCCCGCCGGATCGTAGAAGATGCGGCGCGGGCCGTCCGAGCTGAAGGGTTCGACCGGATTCGTCGCGCCTCCCACGAAGACCCCACCGCCGGCGGTCGCGACGTTGACTGCGGCCACCGTGAAGGCGCTGCCCGCCGCGTTATGGCCGAATGTCTGGCCGTCTGTGCCAATCGCCAGCCGCCCGCGATTGGTGTCCAAATGCAGCGCGCGCGTCGCCGCGCCGTTCTTGCGGAAAATCACCAAACGGTCGCCAACATTGAATCGCGGCGGATTTGGCGGTTGATTGTTGTTTATTACTTCGACCGGGTTCTGACTGCCGTTTTGCACGTTGGTCGAAAACGCGATGACGGCGGTCATGGTCGAATTGAGTACAAACAGGTCGTAGTCGTTGTTGGAGCCGCCTAGCGGGTCCGACCACTTGAGTGTCACCGGAAAGCGACTACCGCCGCCCACGCCGATTCTGGTGAGAGCATCGCTGATCGCCCCGCCGCCGAAGTCGTGCACATGGCCGCCCGGCAAGAGCGCCAGCGTGCCGCCGTCGACAAAATCGCCCTCCCAGACGCCCGACTGGCCGTCGTTCAAATTGCCCCCATTCGCCGCGTCCGAAAAGTAGAGCGCCCCGGCGGCCGTCACCGTGTTCACCGCCCGAGCAATCACATCATCCTGAAAAACGCCTTCGGCGAAGTAGGTAAAGTCGTCAATGATGATGTCGCAATTGTTCGAACCGCCCGCCAGCGCCAGAATGTTCGCCGCCATGTTGGGCTGCCCATTCAGGGCCGTGGCAAAGAAAAGCTGCGCGCCCGGCGCCAGGTCGTTTACGATTTCGAGCATCGCCGTGCCTTCGGTGCCGCTGCCGGCCTGCCCGGGCACGACGGTGACAGCCGGCAACTCGCCGGCCATTTGCAGCGCGGCAAGCGAGTCAACGCCGTCCGAGAGCACGCCGATGCGAATACCATTTCCGTTGATACCCAGCGCGCGGACCTGATCCGCGCGGTGCGCGACGTCGCCTTGCGAGTTGACGGCGCCGGTGAACGCCGGAACAAATTTTCGCCCGCCGGCGTTGAGGCCGGGATTGACGGCCGGATTGGCTCGCTTTGCGATGAGCGGCAGCGCCTGGCGCAACTGTTCGCGGACGCGTTCGCGGCGTTCGGCGCGCGTCGGGCGAGGAACGGCCGCCGCTTTACCCTGGCCGTTCACTGATCGCCTGATGACGGCGCCGTTGTTCATTCCTTCTTCCGCCGGACCAATGAATTTGATCTCGTCCAACCCGGCGACCGCTTCGAGCGCATCCATCGGCAGCCTGGCGCGAATCGCGTCGAACTGCTCGTAAGCGTAAACGACTTCGCCGCCCGCCTTCCGGATCGCTCCCAGAACTTCCGGCGTCACTCTCGCCTGAATGTCGAGCAACACACTTCCGTCGGCGGCTTCCCGCACGCCCCTGGCGAGACTCTCAACGCCGGGCGCCATCCGTTCGCCGCGCTTCCGCTTGAGACTGTAGAGAAGTTGAGAATCGATCTTCTTCTGCGCGGGCGTTCTCGACTCCTTCTCCTCGATTAATGCCTCGATCTGTCGCAGGGCGCTCTGGCTTATTCCTTCTCCCTGCGCGGCGGCGCTTCCGGAAAGAAAGCGCGATGACTGAGTAAAGACGGCCGCGACGCCGAGCGCCGAGGCGATCAGCAAACCGGCCATTGCTCGCAAGGTTCGCTTGCGACGGGGGGATGACTGGGTAATTGCTTTTGATGTCGATTTGAACTGAGGTTTCATTGGCTTACTCCTAGAGTTTGGTTGAATAGTACAGGTCACTTCAATCCGGACACGACGCCGGACAGCGGCTTTTACTTATCGCCGGAATCGATCGGAAAATCATTCAAAGAGATGGCAAGAGAGGGCAAAGGATTGTTCGATACACACGGAAAAGTGGCTTGCTGCGGAAACGTGAGCCGGGATCATACACCAACAGCCCATAACGGCATAGCATATTTATTTATTTTTTGATCGAGGCGAAAAGAGAGTACGAAAATGAATGGGCAGGTTGCCGATCAATTCGAGGTAAGCCAAACTGTTTATTATGGCGGTTTGCAAATGCGTGTCCCGTGCCGGAGATCGCGCAACTTCCCGTACACGCAATCGCAATCCGATCTAACCAGTGAGTTTGAAATCGCTGGCAAATCGATAGTAAAAGCCGGGGAAGCAAAATGGACTCGAATGATCTACATGGAAGAGATGATTTTTTCTGGCCGCGGGCGAGCGCCTGGCTGGCTGGCGAATTTGCGTCGTCGTCGTCCGACGAACTGGCGGTCATCGGCGCGCCGTTGCGATTGGGTTCGATCACGCCGGGCCGCTGCGACCTCGCCCCGGCCGCCGTCCGCTCGATCCTGCGCAAGTTCAGTTGCTATGACATCGAATCGGACGTTGATCTGCGGCGGCTGGCCGCGCGCGACCTGGGCGATCTGCCGCTCGCCGATCTGAAGCCGGAAGACGCGTTCGAGCCGTTGAGGGACGCGGTTCGCAACGCGCTCGCCGGCGCCGACGCGGTCGTCGTGATCGGCGGCGACAACGCCGTGACGCGACCCGGCGTTCATGGTGTCGCGGATTCACCCCCCAATTCTCTTGAAAATTGCGGCCTGATCACGCTCGACGCCCATTTCGATCTGCGCGATCTGTCGAAGGGATTGACGAACGGGAATCCCGTGCGGGCGCTGCTGGCCGACGGGTTGCCCGGCCAAAACATCGTCCAGATAGGCATTCAGCCCTTCGCCAACTCGCAAGCCTACGCCCAGGTGGCCAGCGACGCCGGGATCACCGTCGTAACGATGAGCCAGATTCGAGCGCACGGCGTCGAGCGCTTGTTGACCGAATCGCTCGACGACCTGTCGGAGCGCGTCGAACACATCTACGTCGACCTGGATATCGACTCGCTCGACCGGGTCTTCGCGCCCGCGACCCCGGGGTCGCGCCCCGGCGGATTGACGCCCTACGAATTGCGCCGCGTGGCCTGGCTGTGCGGGGCGCACCCCCTGGTCCGCGCGATTGATCTGGTCGAAGTCGACCCGACGCAGGACGTGGCCGACGCGACAGTGATGGCGACGGCTTCGTGCTTGCTTTCTTTCGCTTCCGGGTTGTTGGCGAGAAACTGAAAGTATGATGAATGAATCACTTGCCATCATCGGGGCTTCCCAACTCGTCACGCTGGCCGGGCCGCATCGGCCTCGCGTCGGGGCGGAAATGCGCGAACTGGCGATCATCAACGATGGCGCGATGATCATTCGCAACGGGCGCATCGTTCAAACGGGCGCGCGCGGGGAGATCGAGCCGTTGATTGACGCCGATTGCAAAGTCGTTGACGCCGGCAAGCGAGTCGTCATGCCCGGCTTCGTCGACGCGCACACGCATCCGGTCTTTGCGGGCAATCGCGCGGATGAATTCGAGATGCGCGCGGCTGGGAAGAGTTATCAGGAGATCGCCGCTTCGGGTGGCGGTATCCGGTCGACAGTTATCAAAACACGCGCGGCGAGTGAAGACGAATTGTTCGTGGCTTCTAGGCCTTACTCCGAATGGTTTCTGCGCGGAGGAACGACCACGGTCGAGGCAAAATCGGGTTACGGACTAACGCCCGAAGACGAATTGAAAATGCTGCGCGTTATTCGGCGCTTGGACGAAGAGACGCCGTTGCGATACGTCCCTACATTCCTCGGCGCACACGCCGTGCCTGATGAATACAAATCCAACCGCTCGGCCTATGTCGATCTGGTCGGAGACGAAATGATCCCGCAGGTCGCGCGCGAGGGGCTGGCGCGATTCTGCGACGTGTTTTGCGAGGGCGGCGCTTTCGACGTTGATGAATCGAGAAGGATTCTGCAGGCGGCGCAGGCTTACGGGATGGGATTGCGAGTCCACGCGGAACAGTTCTCGCCGAGCGGCGGATCGAGACTCGCCGCCGAACTCGGCGCAATGACCGCCGATCATCTTGAATGCGCGGGCGCCTCTGAAATCTCCGCCCTCAAATCAGCCAATGTGCAGCCCGTCCTTTTACCCGCGTCGGTATTGATGATCGGTTCGCATCGTTACCCGGACGCCCGCGCGATGATTGACGCGGGATTGGCCGTCGTACTGGCCACCGACTTCAATCCCGGATCATCGCCCACGCCATCGATGCTGTTGGTTCTAACGCTGGCATCGACTCAGATGAAGATGTCGCCTGCGGAGGCCATTGCGGCCGCGACGATCAATGCGGCGTATAGCCTGAGCTTGGGCGACGAGGTCGGGTCGCTGGAAGCGGGCAAGCGGGCCGATTTCGTGATTCACGATTGCGATGATTATCGGGAACTCGGCTATTTCGCGGGGATCGAGCATCCATGCGCCGTGTATGCGAAGGGACGGCTGGAACAATCTTCTTCCGTCAGTAGATCACGAAATGGATAAAGAGTTCAATTTACCATTTGCCACTTGAGGTTTGACATTGGTCATTTATGGCAAATGGAAAATCCTTTTCCCTCCCGATTTCACGATTTATAGCCCGTACGGCATTGTCATCGCCACTCGCCCTGCATCACGAAACCGGCCCAGTAATAAGGCGATGACCAGCGCGGGCTTCTAGACAGCTCGATCTGCGCCGCGCGCAATGCCGCCGCCGGGCGCAGGTTTTCTTTCAACATCCCGCGATAGAAATGTCCCATCAGCTGCGCGGTCGCCATGTCGTCCACTTGCCAGAGACTTGCGACGACGCGCCGCGCGCCCGCGTGCATGAATCCGCGCGCCAGTCCGACCAGACCTTCGCCTTTGATCTCTTCGCCCAGAGCGGTTTGGCACGCGCTCAGCACGACGAGTTCCGCCGGCAATTGCAGGTTGTAGATTTCGTGCATTCGTAGGAATCCGTCCTGCGGTTTTCCGTTTTCGTCAATGAGCGAGAAGACCAGCCCCGACAGTAAAGGGTGTTCGCTGTTAAGCAGGCCGTGGGTGGCGAAATGGATAATGCGATAGCGACTGAGTTCCGAGCCGGTCGCTGTCGCGCGGTTGGCTTGAAAGCCAGTGGCTTTGAGCAATGAACTTTTCGGAACGAACTTCGCGATCGCTTCGGCCTCTTCACGAGAGAAGGGAAGTCGTGAGAATCCTGTGAACAGCTTGAAGTCCTTCGTCGATGCCGCCAGCTCCGGGCTGATGGCGGAAGAATCGCTCGTATCGTCCGCTGACCTGGTTCGCGCCCTGGCGCCGCCAATTGACGACCTCTTCTTTCTTTGCGTTACCAGGCGTGGATCGTTGGCCTCGAATACGGGGTCGGCCAACATCGCCAGGGTCTTCATTCCCGCTCCGCCCGCCGGTGTCTCGCGCCGGATCATCGCCAGCGCCGTGGCCGACGGCAAATTGACGACTTCGTAATCGGCGATCAATGGTCGGTAATTGCCAGCTGAAAGGCGCGGCAAGGCGGCGAACGGAAGGTATTCCAGCGGTCCTCCCGAAGCGACGATGGCCAATCGCTTGCCTTTCCACTCCTGCCGCAATTTGGAAGCGATGGGCGAGAGCAGGATCCGGCTCATCCTGGCGGCCACGCTTCGAAATTCGACGTCCGCTTCGGCGATCAGAGCCTCATGCTGAGACGCGGAAATGCCTTTCTTCGGCTGGCGCGCGGTCAATAGTTGATGGATCCTGCGCGAACCGGAGTTGATTCTGGCGGGGAACTGGAGGTTATAACTGCTGAACGTGTCTCGCGTGACAGCCCACAACCAGGCTTGCCCTCCGATAATCGAAAACTCCAGCAACACAGTGTCTTGATCGAGCAAGTCCCGCTGGATTTCCGCGACCGTGATCGGCTCCGGCAGAGTCAACGCGGCGTAACGCGGGCTGGAGACTCGAATCTGCGCTTCCACCTCGCTGTAGCGAACTGTGAGTTCGTCAATCTCTTTGTCTAACGCCGGCGCCAGTTCCTCGGCGCCTTTGTTTTGGGAAGCGTTGGCGCGCGCCGCGGCCTTCGCGTTCAATTGCCGCTGCAACGCGCGTTCGCGCTCGAGGAGGCGCCGATCGACGCCCTGACGGATATCCGCGTTGGATTCGGCAAGTTGTTCGAGCAAGCTGCGCGCCCTGGCGCGTTCGCTGGCTTGCAGGGCCAGCGCGTCATAGCCGGCGGCTGGCTCACGTTCGTGCAGCGCCATCAAAATATTTATATTGAGGCCGATAACCCGTAGCACGGGATTGAAGAAACTCTCGCGAAAATCCCTCGCCACGAGATCGGCGCGCATGGATTCGGCGATCTTCAGCGACTGTTCGATCTGGCGACGGGCTTCGGGCAGATTTCCGGAGTTGTAGTTCTCACGGGCGAGTTGGAGGAGCGTGAGCCCTTCAAGCCAGCGCTGTCCGTTCAGGCGAGATTGGTTTAACGCCTGACCGAGAAGGTCGAGCCCGTTTTCGCGGTCTCCCATTGACAGGGCGGTAACGCCGAAGGACCTCAAAGATTCCGCCACACAAGTGGCGGCGCCCATCATCCTGCAGGCTTTCAGTTGCGCGTCGTAACAATCGTAAGCCTTACGCATGCGGCCCATAGCAAAATAGACGTCACCCATATATCCAATGGTCCGCGCCTCGCTTATCGCGTCGCCGGACTCGCGCGCAATTGCAAGCGCTCGATTGTGGTATTGGAGAGCTTTTCGCGGTGCGCCAACCCTGCGGTGCGCCGCTCCCAAATTGTTAAGCGCGTTGCACTCACTGGATTTGTTTCCCATTGATGAGAATATCGACGCCGACTGAGTAAAATTTTCGATTGCGCGTTGCGGGTCTCCCAACAGTAGATAGATTGTTCCTATAGCTTCAATCGCCAGCGCCTCTCCAAACCTGGACGATGAGCCGGCGAAAATTCGTCTCGCCTGGGAATAGTTGTCGAGAGCTTTCTGGTAATTCCCGCTGTCTTTATGGAGGCTGCCGAGTTCCACGAGCAGATTCGCCTCCTGGTCGCGGTCGCCAATGGCCTGTGCGATCTGAATCGCCTGGCTTTTGTAATCCAACGCGATTTGTAGTTCGCCGAGTTGCGAGTATTGATCGCCGAGAATCTGCAAGACCCCGAACTCCTCCCGGCGTTCGCCCGACTCGCGCCAAAGCGCCAGCGCCCTTTCGTAATTTGCAATCGCCTGGCGGCGTTGTTCGAGCGTCGCGAAATCGCTCGTCCGCGCCGCTTCCAACTCGGCTCTCTCGGCTTCAATGCGTTTTCTGTCTTGAGGCGTGGCGGGCCGCTGCTCTTTTATCTGCGCCTTTATTTCGTATCGTTTGGATGTAGCCTCCTTATTGGACGCAAAAACTTCGAGCCTGTAAGTTCCCGAAGACTCGGCGATTAGCGAGAAAATCCGCGTCTGATGATCGATCAGGACATTTCCGGCGGCGACGCTGAACAGAGGTTTATCGCCGGATTGCCTGCTTTGGCCTGGCGCGAACAACTCCACCGCAACATCGGCGCCCTTCACGTCAACCAATAGACGCATATAATCGCCCGCGGAAAGGATTATCCGCCACGTCAGTGACTGCCCGGCGGTAATCTCGCTCTCAGCCGGTACGCCGAGCGTGAGCGTTTGTTGTTGATTGATGTCCTGCGCGAGGTTTTTTGCGGAAGAACGCCATTGGCCGAGAGTGAGCGTCGCAATCAGCAGAACCGAGCAGAGGCGGATCGTTCGCGAATATGAAGTGACAGGACGAACCATATGATTCTTCTTTCAGCGCAGGCCAGGTCTTTAATGGCCACAGGGCGCCGCACGATCAGTCGCCGCCCTGTGGCCTCTGGATATTATCCGTAAACATCCGATCGTCAGCGCTGCTGCGCTTTTTCATAAGCCTGCTGGACGCCCTTATCCGCGGACTTGCCGAAGGCTTCCGGATGCAGGTAAGAGCCGCGCTCCGCGACCGGTTTCATCTCTTCGACCTGGATGCGGCGCATTTCGGCGTAAGCGTCTTTGCGAACGCCGGTCAATTGCCACGACACTTCCATCCCGGGTTTGCCGCCCGCGATCTTGAACCTGTTCCCGTCCACTTTCTTCGCGACGTAAACCGGAGCGAAGCCGCCGATGCAGGTCAGTTGATAGCGGAACTCGCGGTTGAGCGCTTCGAACCAATCTGGCAGAGTAACCACGGCAGAGCCGTCTTTGCCGAGGGTGACGATGCCGTTGTAGATGTTCATCATATCGGGCGATTCGACGACCGAATGCGAGAGGTATTTGTTTTCGGGGTCGAGCGGATGGTCAATCTTGAATGTGCTGGAGCCTTTTATCAGGTTTCCCGTCACTTCGACGTTTCCGACGAAGTAGCCGGCATAGCCATTCGGGCTTGCGCTTTCACCCTTCACGCCGTAGTTGCGTCCCGTGGCTTCGGAGGCGATTCCATACACCCCCGTGCCGGTAGGGCTGACACTTTCACCGCGAACGCCGATGTTCTCGCCCGTCGTCGAATCGGCTGTTCCATGAACGCCGATTCCATCGGGACTCTTGCTGGCTCCTCTAACGCCGGTCGTCTTGCCTGTATCACTTACAGCTGACCCTATCACGCCAAATCCATGCTTGCTGTAGCTCACGCCGGTAACGCCAGAGGTTCCGCCGATCGTATTGGTCGCGTAGCCGCCCACTGCGGTTCCGGTAGTATGTCCATCGGGCTCATCGGAGGGCTGGAGCACGGCCTGAAGCGCCGTGGCGAAATTCCTGTCATCCGGCTTCAGATAGACCCGCAGCCTGATTCTTGCGCCGGGCTCCGAGCCGATCGCGACATTTCCATTCTCTTCGAGAATGATCGAGTCCTCCAGTTCAGTCGCCGTCTTCCACTTTGGAATTGCTCCGACGTTTCCGCTGCCGTCCACTACCGGCGCGGGCGCGGACGAGGCGCCGCCGTTTGATTCGTTCGTGTTTTCGAGATTGAAGCTGCCGCGTTTAACGCGCGGCGCGGCTTCGCCGGGATCTTTGACTGTCAACGTCCAGTCATACAGGCCGGCTTTCAAGGCGACGCCGTTTTTATCGAACGGCGACCAGGTGAGATCGGATTTCGCGACGAGGCCGCTATCGTGGATGAGCGCGCCAGCCGCGTCGTGAACCTGCAGGCGCAGATGTTCGACAGGACGCCGGGACGCGAACCGCAGGCTCCGGGATTCGACGGATCCCTGGCTGCTTTGCGCCAGTCCTGTCAGGGCGAACGCGAAAGTAAGGATGATCAGGAACAGTGTTTTTGTGATTTGAATCGAACGCATATGAGAACTCC
>Ga0081455_10005050_pt1 | contig 14580 bp, 16 predicted proteins | sample TabmetS3T2R1_FD_70207 | JGI IMG/M metagenome (GOLD analysis project Ga0081455, IMG submission 70207) | Tabebuia heterophylla rhizosphere microbial communities from the University of Puerto Rico - S3T2R1 | ecosystem: Host-associated > Plants > Roots > Rhizosphere ... | reverse complement strand
CTTCTCCAGTCGGGCGATGCGTGCTTCGTCGTTGTCCATACAGACGACGTTCACGCCGAACTCGGCGAAGCACGCGCCGGTGACCAGTCCGACGTAGCCAGTCCCGATGACGCTGATTTGCATGAGTGAACAGCCTCCAATGTCGGACGTCTAATCAATCGCAGTATACTCGTGACATACGGCAGGGGCAATGTTAGATGCATCTCGTTGACAGCTTCGTGATGCCCTCGGTACTATGAGCCCCCCTCGCGAGAGATGACGGTTTTTCCGTGCATTGGAGACCATGATCACGGTTCCTTTTCCTGCATGACGTCTTCCTCGCCCACCCAACATCCCCCCTGGTTCCTGTTTCTCACGGCGTTCATCACCGGCGCGGTGGTGATGGCGTTGGAAATTCTGGGCAGCCGGCTGTTGGCTCCTGTGTTCGGCAATTCGCTGTATGTTTGGGGCGCACTCATCGGAGTGATTCTCGCGGCGATGAGCAGTGGGTATGCGTTCGGCGGGTATATCTCCGACCGTCGTCCCGGTGGACAGGTGCTGGCCGGGCTGCTGCTTTTTTCCGGCGCCTGGACGTTTCTCATCGCTTGGATGGGACAAGCCATTCTCTTTAGGGTTGCCGGCACCATCGAGGATCCTCGATGGGGCCCCTGCCTGGCTGCAGCCATTTTGCTGGCGCCACCCGCGTTCGGATTGAGTGGTGTGCTCCCGGCGATGCTGCGGCTTGCAGTGTCGAATTTGGAATACCTGGGCCGGCATACGGGTCGCATGATCGCGCTCTCGACTGTCGGAAGCTTGGCGGGCACGTGGGGCACCGCCTTCTTTTTTCTTTCATGGATCGGTAGTCACGCCATGGTTGCCTGGTTGGGTGGCCTCCAGGCGGCGTTAGGATTGTGGTGGCTGCTGAGAGGAGCCGGCGCCCGACCGCTGACAGTCTTTTTTTGCGCGGGACTGATCGGGGCACTTGGGACGGGCGCTTGGTTCCCCATCCAGATGCTGAAAGCGCCGGTGTACCAGGAGGACAGCCCCTATCAACAGGTCAGAATTCGCGACGATGATCTTTTCCGCTATCTCGTCTTAGATCGCACCTTTCACGCGGTCATGTGGAAAGCCGAACCGGATACGTTGTTTCTCCCGTACAGCCAGCTTATGGTGTCTTCGCTTGCACTCGTCGCGGAGCCGAAGCGCGCGTTGGTCCTTGGTCACGGAGGCGGCTCTTTTGCCAAGTGGCTGGCTCGTTATTGGCCCGATCTCGAACTGGATGTGGTGGAATTCGATCCGGTCGTTGTCCGGATGGCGGAAGATTTTTTTTCCTACCGTGCTCCTCCGAAGCACCACGTGCATGTGCGTGACGCAAGAGTTTTTTTGAACCATACCGACGCGACGTATGATCTCATCTGGGCCGACGCGTTCGCCCGTCACCTGGTGCCCTTTCATTTGACGACAGAGGAATTTTTCTCCGAGTTGCGACGGCATCTCGCCCCAAACGGGGTGCTTGTCGTCAATCTGGCAGCTTCGGGTGCCAGCGGCGATCAAGCCAGAGCACAAGCGGTGGTCGAGACCATGAAACAGTCGTTTCCGGTGATCGTGACCTATGCGGTCAAGGGGCCATGGCCCTCCAGTTCAAAAGCAGAGAATCTACTTTTTTTCGCCGGGACTCCGATCGAACAGCAGGGTTTGACCGACTTCACCGAAAAAGTTGCCGCTCTGGTCGAACGTCAGCGTCTCCCTTTGGAGGCCATCGCGTTACTCGCAACGCGTCGGACGCAACCCTGGCAGGCAGGCGCGGTGCTGACCGATGATTATGCCCCGTACGATCTCCTGATGGGGGCCGAGACAAAGGAGGACCAGGCACAGCCAGCGAACTAGCAAGATATTGAAAACACGTCGTGTTTCCTGTTGATAGCAATGAAGCTGGCGGACGCCTCAAAGAGGAATCACCAATTCTTGCTTCCGTTTTCGACCCTGTGCTATAAGGTTGCCTCTCTACAGGTATGGACGTGAGCGCACAGAACGCGGATCAGATCAGTAGTTGTCGGAAGGGTCAAGGCTACCTGATCGTAGCGGTAGTTATTTACCAACCTAATCACATCTCTTCTTCTTTTTAAGGAGGTAGGTCATGGGCAAGACGATGTTATGGGTCTTCTTCGGCCTCATAATGGTCATTGCAGGCGCGTCCGTGGCGCTGGCGCACCAGGCCGGCGGTGTCGAGGTCGGCGACTTGGAGACGGGATCGGTCGTCGGTCAACCGTTCAAGGAATTGGATGTAGATGCGGAGTTGTACGCTATCGAGATCGGCAACCTCAAGACATGGTATCCGCCCACGACCGCCATTGACTTCAAAGTGCGAGCTGGGCGTCCTGTGGTGATCAAGGTGACCAACAGCTCATCGGCTGAGCATGGATTCTTGCTGACGGCGGAGGAAACACAATCCGCGCCGACGGTGCTGAGGGCTCAGTTGGTGCTAAAGCCCGGTGAGACGAAGTACGTCGGTGTCCCGACCAGTGACCTGTTTTATGCCACGAGCGGAAACGTCCTAAGGTATCGCTGTCACCTTCATCCCGCCCACCTGGGTGGGAAGCTCATCATGATCAAGTAGTTGGGAACTTAAGCGGTAGACAGATTACCAACGCCCTCGTCGCGTGAAGCGGCGAGGGCGTTTTTTTAGGTGTCTTCGGTGCGGCAGTCCGCAGCGGGATCAAGCGGGACATTTTGGCTGGCTTTGAGCTCTCCCGCGACGATCAATAGAAGAAAGCGACTCAGCATGGGTTCGCTATCACGCCGTTCTGTGACGATCGCCTGTAAATCGACGATCATTTCATCCCCGTCCCACTGGGTTTCGTTGATTACCCAATAGTGGCTCGCAGCATCCGGAAATTGTCGAACGACAAATTTCTCGACGATGCTTCCAACGTCTCCGGTGCTGGCCAGAGTCGGCGGCGTGTAAACACTTGCCAAGAGTAAGAGGAGGGGGCCCAGTAGGACCCATTGGTAGCGCATAGCATCACCTCGCACGTGAGAGGCACGACAGGCTCCGTTGGGAGTAGAGAGGACCTGGAGCCGGGTGGTTGCAGGAGGCTACTTCTTAATTCTACTGCGTCAGTGACGAGAAAGCTACCAAACGATGAATTCGCGAGGAAGGACGCCCAAAATGCACGAGCCCTGCTTCGTTTGTGGAAGCAGGGCTCGTATCAAAAACAGGAAGTGCTACGCGCTTAGTTGCGGACGCCGCTCCACACCTTCGCGGCATCGATGCTCTTGTCAGGATTAAGCGTGCGGGCCTTGTCCAGGAGTACGTCAGTTGTTTCGGGATAGGCCGGATCGGAAATACAACAGTTGTCGACTGGGCAGACAGCGGCACATTGCGGTTCATCAAAATGTCCGACACACTCCGTGCAGCGATCATGAGTGATCACATAGATGTTGTCGCCCACTCCTTGGCCGTCGCCTACATGGTTGCCCTTGGTCTCCGCATCGCTGCGAGTTTCAAAAATCGCCTCGTTCGGACATTCGGGCAGGCAGGCTCCACAGGAGATACATTCGTCGGTAATCAGCAGTGCCATGACCCTTGCCTCCTTCTCACACGATAGCTAGAACAGGTTGACAAGATTGCGACGCCACGACATCATGCGTGGCGCAATAAGGCGTCATTCTATTCTGCCGCTCTTTTCCAAGTCAACAGAACGGCGTCGGATAAGAAGGCCTAGATTCGCTGTTATCATGGGCCTTTGGGCCCAATTGCCCTTCGCCCGACATCGGTTTTTGCCATGACCCAGCCAGTGCCAGCGGACAAGAAAAAGCGGATCATCATGATGGTCCTGCTGGCCATCTTGCTCATAAGTGTGTCGATGTTTCTCGTGCAGCGGGACGATGGTAAAACCATCATCATCGCGTTTCCGAATGGGGCAGAGATCGAGGCGGAAGTAGCCGATACCCCGGAGAAGCTGCTCTTCGGCATGGCGTTTCAGGATGCATTGCCTCCGAACGGCGGAATGATCTATATCTTCGAATCAACCGGGCCTCATCGTGTGACGACAAAGGAGTACCGGTTCCCCGTTGACATGATCTGGGTAGACGAAAGCCGACATATCGTGTCCATCGCGGAGCATGTTCCGCCCTGCAGATTGGACACCTGCCCCTGGCACGGTTCGACGTCACCATCCGTGAGATACTTAATACAAACAGCAGCGGGTTTCGCGAAGCAGGCAGGCCTGGAGGTAGGCGGAGAACTCAAATATACGCTTCGCATGTAAGTGGAACGGCAATTTTTTTAGCGAGGAAGTACGTGGCCATTGAAGGGTTTCAAGCGGTCGCCAAAGTCGACGACGTGCCTCCGGGATGTTCTAAGGTCGTGACCATGAACAACCGCACGATCGCGCTGTTCAACGTCGACGGGAAGTTCTATGCGATTCACAATCTGTGTCCTCATGAAGGGGGGCCCCTCAATGAGGGGCGCGTGAAGGGATTTGTCGTGTCCTGCCCATGGCATGACCTGGCGTTCGACATCCGGAACGGTCAAGGCACCGATGGAGGGGGGTATTGCGTCGGCAGCTATGACGTGCGTATCGAGGGCGGTGACATTTATCTCGGTCCTCGTCGCAAGAGTTAGGACTCGGGACCGATTCGACGGGTGAACATGCTCAAGGACGAATTGCACGATCAGGACAAGGTCATTCGCACCACGCTCGATCAGTCGATCGAGCTCCACCTGTGGGAAGATCGAACAAGGGGAGAACTTTGGATTCCCACCTATGATCCTTCCGCGTTGGCTCTGCTGAGCGACGACTATTTGCGCGTTGCAGGCAACAATGCGGTCGATAACGGGCAACGGACATTCGAATTCAAGACGCTCAAGCCGGGAACCTTTGAGGTCGTGTTTGAAAAACGCATGGGTTGGAAGTTCACCGCCGAAGACCGGCGGGTGTTTCACATCACGGTGTCCTCTAAGTAGGGATGGCTGATTGTGCCTGAGACGGCGTTTATCAATGGACGGTTCTTGCCACTGGCTGAAGCGTCGGTGTCAATCGAGGATCGGGGCTTTCAATTCGGCGACGGTGTCTATGAAGTCATTCGCACGTACGGTGGCAGGCCGTTTAAACTGGAAGCGCACCTGGCCCGTTTAAACCGAAGTGCAGAAGCCATTGGTCTCCGCCAGCCGTATCCCATCGAACGGTGGAGCGGCTACATCACCGAAGGTCTCCGTCTGGCTGGGTTCCCGGAATCTAAAATCTATGTGCAGATCACCCGAGGTGCTGCGCCTCGCGACCATGCCTATGCGCCAGACCTTGAGCCGACCGTTGTGATGACCATTCGCGAGCTGCGTCCGATCACCAGCGGGCTACAAGCGGCCGGCGTCGCCGCGATGACGGTGGAGGACATTCGGTGGGGTCGTTGCGACATTAAGAGCGTGAACCTCTTGGCCAACGTGCTGGCGCGTCAACAGGCGAAACAGGCCGGCGTATTTGAGGCCATCTTAGTGAAAAACGGCGAAGTCACGGAAGGATCAGTCAGCAATGTGATGCTTGTCGAGAATCGCACCCTCATCACGGCACCTGAGGGGAGTCACATTCTCTCAGGCGTGACGCGGGAGGTGGTCCTTGCGTTGGCCAGACAAGAGGGGTTGGAGATCAAGGAGCGGTATCCTTCTCAGGCCCAGCTCTACGGTGCATCAGAAGTGTTCTTGACCGGTACCACGGTCGAAGTGTTGGGTGTCATCCGAATCGACGGCAAGCCCATCGGGGATGGCGAGCCTGGTCCGGTGACCCGCAGCCTCGCTAAGCGGTTTCTCCAGCAGACCGGGTAGCTGTCCCCTTGCTTTGACCCTGGTGACATGTTAAGGTGCGACCTCCGGAAAGTGGGCTCACGCCCACTTTTTTGTTTGGGTTGAAGCAACAGCCAGAGAAGCGGGGCTAGGGGTGTTGGTGAAGGAGTCCCGATCCGTCGTCGACCGCATTAGCGAGGCAGTGTCCCCCATCTTATGGACGTTGGGCCTGGAATTGGCGGATGTCGTCTGCGTGGGGCAAGGTCCCCGTTCGGTCGTACGGGTCTTCATCGATAAACCGGAAGGCGTCACGCTGGATGATTGCGAGCGCGCACACAAGGCGCTCGGTCCTGCGCTCGACGTGGCTGATCCTTTTCCTCATGCCTATACGCTGGAAGTTTCCTCCCCGGGTCTGGATCGTCCCTTCAAACGGATTCAGGATTATCGCCGGGCAATCGGAAAGCGCGTGACGCTGAAGCTACGGGAACCTCTTGCCGGGCAATGGCGTCTGGTGGGAACATTGGCCGACGTCATGGATCACGCGGTGAGCTTGGAGGTGAGCGAGCCGCCTCCGCCTCGGACCGTGACGCTGGAATACAAGGTCATTACCGAGGCGAAACGGGCGGTGAGCTGGTGAGCCTCGAAGGCGCGGGAGTGGAGAGCCAACTATGAACCGAGAATTGATCTCCGTCATCGACGAAATCGGCCGACAAAAGGGTATCGACAAGACGAAAGTCATTGGCGCCATTGAAGCCGCCTTACAAACGGCCGCCAAGAAGCGGTTTGGACAGGCCGAGAACATTCAGGTGGAAATCGACTCGAAGACGGGGGAAATCTCAGTCGTTTCAAAAAAAATCATCGTCGAGTCAGTCAGCAATCCCAAAGCTGAAATCTCCTTGAAGGAGGCCCGCGCCTACGACAGCGAGGCGGAAATCGGAGATGAGATCGGCTCGCTCATTGAAATGGATGAGTTGGGCCGCATTGCGGCGCAGACGGCGAAGCAAGTCATCTTTCAAAAGGTCCGAGAAGCGGAGTGGGAAGCGGTCCAAAAGGAATATTCGACCAGGCAGGGTGATCTCGTCAACGGCATCATTCTGGGAATGGAGCGCCGCAATTACCTTGTTGATCTGGGCAAAACGGAAGCCATTCTTCCCATTCAGGAGCAGATCCCTCGCGAAACCTACCGCCGCGGGGACCGGGTGAAGGCCATGTTGCTGGAGGTCCGCCGGACTCCGAAGGACGTGCAGGTCATTCTCACCCGGAGCCATCCTCAATTCGTCTCCAAGTTGTTCGAATTGGAAGTGCCCGAGGTCATGGAAAAGATCGTGGAAATCAAGGCGGTGGTCCGTGAGCCCGGTGACCGCACGAAGATCGCCGTCACTTCCAGAGAGAAAGCTGTCGATCCAGTGGGAGCGTGTGTCGGCATCAAGGGCTCTCGGGTTCAGGCAGTCGTGCGGGAACTGCGCGGAGAGAAGATCGATATCATTACCTGGACCTCCGATCCGCGCGTGTTCATTGCGGAAGCGTTGAACCCTGCCACCATTGAGAAGGTGGGTGTCGACGAAGAAAAGAAATCGGCTTTGGTCGTCGTGGCGGACTCACAGTTGTCTCTCGCCATCGGCAAAAACGGACAAAACGTCCGGCTGGCTGCCCGGCTGACCGGCTGGAAAATCGACATCATCAGTGCGACGGAGTACGAGAAGGAAAAAGCGGAGCGGGACAAGGAAATCAAGGCTGCCCTCGCCGAGGAAGCCGAAGCACAACGGCAACAGGAAGAGGCGCGTCAACAGGAAAAAGCCCAGCAGGAGGCGGAAGGGTAACGAATTTACCGTATGCGTGTGTACGAACTGGCCAAACAGCTTGGGATGGAGAATCGGGATCTTATCCCGGAACTCAAGCGCCTGGGTATCACCGTGGCTTCCCACAGCAGTGCCCTGGAACCGGACGCCGTGCAAAAAGCCCTCGAGAAATTAGGGCCTAAGCAAAAGGCAGCGATCAAGCCGGATGCCGGACGTCTGGATAAGCACCGGGATGCCGATGGAGGAGGCCACCATCCAGCGGCAGCCAAAGGCGCTGGCCTCCACGCCCCCATCGAAGAAGCGAAACCAGACAAACGCCGCATTCTCATCAAGCGAAAACGCGTCGATGAGCCGCAGGCTGAAGAACCGGCGCCCTTAGGGCATGAACCGCTCGTGGCCCATCCCGTGGACACCGCGGCACCCGGGACGATGTCGCCATTGCATCCGCCCGTGGAAGGTCCGGTAGTTCATCACGAACCCCATTCTGCGACCAGCACCCCCGTTGCAACTGAGCCGCCGGTGGTGCCAAAACCTGCCGTACCGCCAAGTCCGGAGACGCTATCCGGGAAGAAAAAGGTGCTCGAAGAGCTTCAAAGCGAAGGCCTGAAGGACAAGCTCAAGAAAGTCCGCAAGCCGGGACGGCCACGGGAAGAAGATGAAGCGCGTGTGCGGGAAGATGCCGCCCGGTGGCAAGACCTGCGTGCGATCCCTGTCCAGCGGCGCGACGACCGCAGTAAGCACGTCCATCATAGTACGCCAGCCGAAATTACCAAGCCGCGCAAGAAGAGTGTCAAGCTCACCCCGGGCATGACCGTCAAGGAATTCGCGGAACTGATCGGCCAACGTCCGGCCGACATCGTGCGCAAACTCATGGACATGGGACAGATGCTGACCTTTAACCAGTCGATGCACGTCGAGGCGGCCTCAATGATTGCAGAAGAGGCCGGAGTGAAGGTGGAGATCGCCGTGGAGAAAGCGGGTGAGGATTTGCTAGAGGACATCACCCAGGTGCAAGGCGAGGTCCGCCTTGAACCTCGGCCGCCGGTCGTGACAATCATGGGCCATGTCGACCACGGCAAAACGTCGTTGTTGGACGCGATTCGCGAAACGAAGGTTGCGGAAGGTGAGGCGGGTGGCATCACCCAGCACATCGGCGCCTATACCGTCACCGTTCATGGCAAGCAAGTGACGTTTCTCGATACGCCGGGCCACGAGGCATTCACCGCCATGCGCGCTCGAGGCGCCAAGGTCACGGATATCGTCATCTTGGTCGTTGCCGCGGACGACGGCGTCATGCCGCAGACGGTGGAGGCGATACATCACGCGAAAGCGGCCGGCGTCCCGCTCATCGTGGCGATGAACAAGATTGACAAACCCGGGGCCAACCCTGACCGTGTGCGCAATGCGCTCTCCGAGCACGGCTTGATCTCAGAAGCGTGGGGCGGGGACACGATTATGGTCGAAGTGTCGGCGAAACAAAAGACGGGCCTCGACCAGCTCCTCGAAATGATTTTGCTCCAGGCTGAAGTCCTGGAATTGAAGGCGGATCCGCACCAGCTCGCCAAAGGCGCAGTCGTCGAGGCCAAACTCGAGCGGGGGCGCGGCCCAGTCGCGACGGTGCTGGTACAAAGCGGTACGCTGCATGCCGGCGATGCGTTTGTCGTCGGTTCGTTCAGCGGCAAAGTGCGGGCCTTGATCAGCCATACCGGCACAAAGGTCCAGCAGGCCGGTCCGTCGGTCCCCGTCGAGGTCATCGGGTTACCAGGTGTCCCCTCGGCCGGTGATGTGTTTCAGGCTGTGAAAGATGAGCGCGTGGCCCGTGAGATTGCGGAGGATCGCGCGAGGAAGCAGCGGGCAGCCGAATTGGCCGGCGCCGGTAAGGTCTCGCTCGATGATCTGTTCGCCAAGATTCAGGAAGGGTCCGTCAAAGAACTATCGCTCGTCATCAAGGCCGATGTCCAAGGATCTTCGGAAGCCTTGGCGACGGCCATCGAAAAGCTTCCGACGGACGTCGTGAAGCTTCGGGTCATCCATAACGGTGTCGGCGGAATTACGGAATCCGACGTCCTGCTCGCGGCGGCCTCTAACGCAATTATCATCGGGTTCAACATCAGACCCGAACCCAAGGCCTCCGACCTTGCGGAGAAGGAGCACGTCGACGTCAGACTGTACACGATCATTTACGACGCCTTGAACGATATCAAGGCGGCGATGGAAGGGCTGCTTGAGCCGACGCTCAAAGAGCGGGTGCTCGGTCGGGCGGAAGTACGTCAGGTCTTCACCGTGTCAAAGGCCGGCACGATTGCGGGTTCTTACGTGATCGATGGCACGATCACGCGTGCCAGCGCAGGTGTGCGGGTGATCCGTGACAGTGTGGTGGTGTATCAAGGGAAATTGGGATCGTTGCGCCGTTTCAAAGACGACGTTCGCGAGGTGCAGCAAGGCTATGAGTGCGGGATCGGCGTGGAAAACTTCAGCGACATCAAGACCGGCGATGTCATCGAAGCCTATGCCATCGACAAGATTGCGGCAAAGCTGTGAGCCGGTTGCAGCGTGAGCGTTATCGTTGGACTCTGCACGATCGAGCTTTTCATCGCCGACAGCCAATCGCTGAAAGACAAGCGTCAGGTGCTGTTGAGTCTGAAAGACCGGCTGCGGCAGAAATTCAATTTGTCCGTCGCTGAAGTCGAGGCGCAGGACCTGTGGCAGAAGGCGGTGCTTGCATTCGCCTGCGTCGCGAACGATGGCCGGCACGTCAATCAGGTGTTGGATCAGGCGCTGAATTTGGTGAGAGAGAATCCGATGGTCGAGATCGTCCAGTCTCGGATCGAGTTGTTGTGACGATGCAAGGGCTTGTCATGGGCAATGGCAGGCCGGTCAAGGGAGCTGGGCGATGGCCAAGACGGGGTACAGCCGGGCGGAGCGCGTCGCCGATCAGATTCGCATGGAGGTGGCTGACATCCTCATGCGGAAGATCAAGGACCCGCGTGTCCGTTCGGTGACCGTGACCGACGTGGAGTTGACTAACGATTTGCGTATTGCGCGCGTCTTTGTGACGGCATTGGGGAGCGAGGCGGAAACAAAGGATGTGTTCGCTGGTCTCAATAAGGCGAGCGGTTTTGTCAGGAGTGAGTTGGGACGTCGATTGGCCTTGCGGTATCTGCCAGAGGTCGTGTTCGTGAAGGACGTGAGCGGACCGCGCGGTGATCGCGTTTTGCAGTTATTGGATGAAATTCAGGAAAAGACGGATGCCGCCTCCGAGGAACCTTCATCATAGCTGTGTACCCTGGTGACGTGTGACGTGATGACCGCAACGGTTTCAAAATGCGAGGTGATGGACGGCGTCTTGGCCGTGAACAAGCACGCCGGATGGACGTCTCACGATGTGGTCGCAAAAGTCCGGCAGCTTCTCGGCGGGGCGAAGGTCGGTCATGCAGGAACCTTGGACCCGGCTGCAACTGGCGTGCTCCCGCTACTGATCGGCAAGGGCACTCGCATTGCGGAATATCTCGTCGACTGGGACAAGGAATATCGCGCGGAACTGCGATTAGGAGAGACCACCGATACGCTTGACGCGACTGGAAATGTCCTTGAGCGGCGGTCGACGGAACACCTCACACCGGCTGCCATCGTGAACGCCGTGGAGCGGTTTCGAGGAGCAGTCGAGCAGGTGCCGCCGATGTATTCGGCCGTGAAAATCGACGGCGTGCCGTTGTATCGTTCCGCTCGTGCAGGGAAAACCATTGCCCGCGAACCCCGGACGGTCGTCATTCACGAATTGGATGTTGTCGACGTGACTGCTCAGGAGGTGGCGCTTCGGGTCGTCTGTTCCAAAGGCACCTACATCCGTACGCTCTGTGCCGACATTGGCACAGCGCTGGGGGTTGGCGGCCATTTACGAGCGTTGGAAAGGACCCGTGTGGGGCCACTGGTGCTGAACCGAGCCCTGACGATTGACGACATCATCCATCAGCATCACCTCGGCATTCTCTCGGATCACGTGTGGTCGCTCGATGATGTTTTGCGCGATCTTCCTACCCTCGTCGTTGATGGGCGGGCAGCGGAGCGTGTCTGTCACGGAGCGCCGGTGACGTGGTCGAACGTACTGTCGACGAAGGACGACCAGGGACAACAGAAAGCGGGTATGCCGGTGCGTATTCACGATAGTAACGGCCGGTTGTTGGCCGTGGGACGGCTTGCGCAATCGCACTCTGACCGCATTGCGATTGAAAAAGTGTTTGTCACAGACGCGGTGTAGCCAAAAGAGAAAGGAAGAGGAGAATCGATATGGCCTTGTTAAAGGATGCGAAAGCCGAGTTGATCAAACGGTACCGGCAGCATGACAGCGATTCGGGGTCGCCGGAGGTTCAAATTGCTGTCTTGACGAATCGTATCAGCTATTTGACCGAGCATTTCAAGCTCCACAAGAAGGATCATCATTCGCGGCGAGGACTGCTGCAACTGGTTGGGCGCCGGCGGCGATTGTTGGACTATCTTCGTGACGTAGATGATGCTCGGTATCGGGCGGTCATTGAGCGCTTGGGTATTCGCAAGTAATCAAAGATTCCTGCTGTCGCTCACGTCGACAGCAGGTTACCGTCGCACAGGTGAACACTGAGATGCGCTCGTCACATTTCCCTCATTACAGTCGAGCGTATCTCTGTGGGCATCTGTGGGACACAATTATGAGGAGACCATAGATGGCACACGTTGTTGAGCTTGACGTCGCCGGGCGAACTTTGAGGCTCGAGACGGGTCGGGTTGCCAAACAGGCGGACGGTTCGATTTGGGCTTCATACGGAGACACTGTAGTCCTCGCCACGGCGGTCGCATCGCAGAATGCCAAGCCCGGAGTCGATTTCCTCCCCCTCACTGTTGATTACCAGGAAAAAGCGTATGCCGCCGGGAAGATTCCCGGAGGCTACTTTAAACGAGAAGGGCGCCCTTCTGAAAAGGAAGTGCTCACCAGCCGCTTGATTGACCGGCCGCTCCGCCCGTTGTTCCCCGAAGGCTACTATTATGAAACGCAGGTGATCGCGTCGGTACTGTCGTCCGACAGGACCGGCTCTTCTGATGTTATCGGGATTACCGCCGCGTCAGCCGCTCTCGCAGTTTCCAACATTCCGTTCCTCGGTCCCATCGCCGGGGTCAAGATCGGCAGGGTCAACGGTCGATTCGTCGTGAACCCTGATCTCGAAATGCTGAAAAGCAGCGAACTGGATCTGGTGGTGGCTGGAACAGCCGACGCCGTCATGATGGTAGAAGCCGGGGCAAATGAGTTGCCGGAAGCGACGATGTTGGAAGCGATCGAGCTGGCCCATGCCGAGATCAAGAAGATTGTCTCCAAAATCAACGAGCTGCGTGCGCTGTCGGGGAACAAACCCAAGCGTGTCGTGGCCACCGAGGAGATTGCTCCTGAACTGGCGACGAAGGTGAAAGCGCTCGTGGCACAGGGCATCAGAGACGCGATCATGATTCCCAACAAGACCGCGCGACAGGAGCGGCTCGATCTGATCCTGAAAGACGCCCTTGAAAAACTCAAACAGCCGGACGATCCCGATCGGGAGCGCCATGTCAAGATTGTGTTCCATGGGTTGGAGTACACCGAAGTCCGCAACATGATCTTGGAAAAGGGATCGCGCGCCGATGGTCGAGGACCGGCCGATATCCGACCGATCACCTCGGAAGTGGGCGTGCTTCCGCGCACTCATGGATCCGCATTGTTTACGCGGGGAGAAACACAGAGCCTTGCGGTCGTCACCTTGGGAACCACCGATGACGAACAACGGATCGACGCCTTGGAGGGTGAATACACCCGGACCTTCATGCTCCATTACAACTTTCCGCCCTTCAGCGTGGGCGAGGCACGGCCGCTTCGTTCGCCAGGCCGTCGGGAAGTGGGGCATGGTGCACTGGCCGAACGGGCTCTGAAGCCGGTCATTCCCACCAAAGACCAGTTCCCGTACACGTTGCGCATCGTGTCCGACATCCTTGAGTCGAACGGCTCGTCGTCCATGGCGACGGTCTGCGGCGGGACATTGGCGATGATGGATGCGGGCGTGCCGATCAAAGAGCCGGTCGCAGGAATCGCCATGGGCCTGATTAAAGAACAGGCTCGCGTTATGATCTTGTCGGATATTCTCGGTCTGGAAGATCACCTCGGGGATATGGATTTCAAGGTCTGCGGCACGAAGCGCGGCGTGACCGCACTGCAGATGGACATCAAAATTGGCGGCATCACGCCGGCCCTTATGCATCAGGCGTTGGAGCAGGCAAAGGCCGGTCGGCTGCACATTCTCAGTTGCATGCAGAAAGCTCTCGAAGCTCCGAGAGCGAATATGTCCGCCTTTGCGCCGCGCATTTTTACGATGAAGGTGAAACAGGACAAGATTCGTGAAGTCATCGGTCCCGGTGGAAAGACCATTCGCGGCATACAGCAGGATTGCGGCGTCAAGATCAATATCGAAGATACTGGCGTCGTGACGATTGCTTCGGTGGATAGCGCTTCGCTCGAAAAGGCCAAGGAGATCGTCAACAGGATCGTTGAAGAGGTGGAGATCGGAAAAACGTACCTGGGCACGGTGCGGAAGATCATGGACTTCGGCGCGTTCGTCGAGGTGCTGCCGGGGACCGACGGGCTAGTCCACATCTCACAGCTGGCGCATCACCGCGTCAAATCCGTGGCCGACGAAGTGTCGGAAGGTGATCAAATCCTCGTCAAGGTGCTGGAAATCGACCGCCAGGGGAAGATTCGCCTCAGCCGCAAGGAAACGATGCCGGCTCCTACCGGTGCGGGAACCAAAGACCAGACTTCTGGGTAAGCATCTTGTACCGCAAGCTCGTGCTCGACAATGGGATGCGGGTGGTGACCGAGCGCATTCCGACGCTGAAGTCGGTCACCGTTGGAATCTGGGTGAATACCGGTTCACGCGATGAGCAACCGGCACAGGCCGGGTACTCCCATTTCATCGAGCACATGTTCTTCAAGGGCACGCGCTCTCGCTCGGCGACGGAGATTTCGCG
>Ga0081455_10005049_pt1 | contig 14582 bp, 13 predicted proteins | sample TabmetS3T2R1_FD_70207 | JGI IMG/M metagenome (GOLD analysis project Ga0081455, IMG submission 70207) | Tabebuia heterophylla rhizosphere microbial communities from the University of Puerto Rico - S3T2R1 | ecosystem: Host-associated > Plants > Roots > Rhizosphere ... | reverse complement strand
TTCCAGTTCGTCGGGGACGGTGACAAGAAGCCGAAGCTCGAGGCGCTCGCCGCCGACCTCGGTCTCGAGAACGTCCAGTTCCTGCCGTACGAGCCCATGGAGCGTCTGGCGGAAATGCTCTCCGCCGCGGACGTCGCCGTCGTGTGTCTCGAGAGCGGGCACACGGGGATCAGCGTCCCGAGCAAGGCCTATGGGGTCATCGCGAGCGGGACCCCGATCGTTGGCATCCTCGATCCCGATGGCGAGATCGGCCAGATGATCAAGGAGACCGGTTGCGGCGTCCTGGTCGATCCGGTGGGAGAGGAGATCGCTGCCGTGATCCGGGATCTCATGGCCGATCCGGTCAAGCGCTCGGCGATGAGTGCAGTCGCTCAGCAGGTCTTCCTCGAGAAGTACACGCTGAGTAAGGCCGCTGAGGCATACGACGCAGCCCTCTCCTCGATGCTGAACCTCTCTCAGAACGGCGGCGAACGCGGGATCCGATGAGCGCGGCCAGCGCTCACCCAGCGGGAGGAGCAGATCAGTAGGCGCCGTGCCCGTGCAGAACCGCAGGGATCGTTCGTAGCAAGATCCGGAGGTCCAGGAGGAAGCTCCATTCCATGACGTACCGGTATTCGAGGAGGGCTCGCTCGTGCTGCGCGACCTCGCTCCTGCCACTGACCGCCCAGAGGCCCGTCATCCCCGGCTTGATGCTGAGGATCGTCGGCGCATAGTCTCCGAAGCGCTCTACCTCCTCACGGACGATCGCCCTCGGTCCCACCAGGCTCATGGTCCCGGCGAGAACGTTGAACAACTGTGGCAGCTCGTCCAGGCTGGTCTTCCTCAGGACGCGGCCGACCCGCGTCACGCGAGGGTCGTTCCGGAGTTTGAACCTCGCCTTCCACTCAGCCATCTGATCCGGATGGGCCTGGAGGTACGTCTGGAGCCTGGCCTCCGCATCCGGAACCATCGTCCGGAACTTGATCAACCCGAATCCGGTGCCGCCCAGGCGGAGGCGGCGATGGGCGAAGAACACGGATCCGGGGGATTCCATCTCGATCGCCAGGGCGATGATCAAGAAGAGGGGAAGGCTCACGATGATGAGGACCAGGGCGGCTGCGATATCGAACGATCGCTTCAGCGCCCGCCATCCCGCGGAAGAGGCGATCGGCGACGTTGACGAGGCGGCGCCCCCGAAGTCAGCCGCGCCACTCCATGCCTCGTATTCAGCCTCCATCCGAAGAGGATTGCCGTTTCCCTTCTCCGATCCGACCGTCACCTGCCGTAACTTCTCTACCGCCGATTGCCGTATTGCATGAGCCCACCCTTGGCGGATCGAGAACTCGGGGGGCGGGACTCCTCCGCCCTATTCGGCGGGTCCCGTTTCCTCGACCGAGAGCTCCTTCAGCCGGACGATGGGTCGTGTGGAAAACTCCGCGGCTCGGCCCTTTCCCCCGCTCTCGTAGAGCCCGGATGAGGGGTGCGAGGCGCTCTGAGCGCCTAGGGATCGCGAGGCGGACCTCGTCCTCCACGAACGCTCTGCCGCAGCGGTGTCCTCGGACAGGTGGGGAGCCCCTTCCGCCACCGTTGCTCGGAGTCCATCGATATCCACCGGGCGGAGGCCGGCGACGAGCGCGACCGAATCGTCTTCCACGTCTAGCGGGGACAGGTGCCGAGGCTCACTGAGAGCCCCCGATGATCTGACCCGGGGATCTCGAACGTCGTCGCCCCGGCGGAGCACCAGGTCGGTGGTTCGAGGACGTAGTCGATGCGCAGCGCGAGCAGGCGGAAGAAGCCGCTCCCGTACGTCGTGACCGCCCAGGTGGTGCGCATCGCGTCCCGCGTCGACGCCGTCAACGCGCCATACGCGTGCGTTCGATCACTGGTGTTGAAGTCACCCGCCAAGACCACGGGCCCGGCCCCCGCGTCTACATCCGCAAGCAGGCGTTGTGTCATCGCGAGATGATCGCGAAACGAGATCTCGTGGAGTGGGTTCGGCAGGTGGACGGCCACCAAGCCAAATGGGGCCCCCGGACGGTCGACGGTCACCGCGAAGGCCGCCGACTTGGGAAGGTCCTGGAAACGTTCGAGCGGCTCAAGGGGCCACCGCGAGAAGATGTCGAGTTCCCCCAGATCTTCCCCACGAGCTTGGCCGCGAGTGGCGTGCGCGTAGCCCGCGAGTGAAGCGGCCAATGCGTCACGCAACTCCTGCGTTGCCTCGACGACAACGAGCACGTCTGCCTGCCGGTCGGCGAGCGATCGAGCGGCGGCCGAAGGTGTGGGGTTATCGATGAACACGTTCGCTGAGACGAGCACGAACGGGTCGACCGGAGCCGCGGTCGCGTGCGGTGTCCGAGGGGACCAGATCGCTACCACGGCGCACAGGAGAAACGAGGCGACGGGCACTGCGTATGGAAGTCGCCGGCCGAGGACTGCGGCGAGCGCGCACACCAGAGCGGCGGCGACAGCGGCGGCAGGGAAGAAGATGGCGGCCAGGTCGAGTTCGGGACCGAAACGCCGCACTGGAAACCACAGCCACGGCGCGAGGGTCAGGAGCAGTGGCCCCACCCAACGGCGCCGGACCGGTAGAGCGGTTTTGGCCCGACGCCCGCGTGTATCAGTGTCGATCACGCCCATCGTCTATGAGGTTCTTTCAAGGCCGGGTCTGGATGGGAGCAGCCTCGTTGAGACGCAACCCTGGAGGACGCCTGTCTCTTACGCCGTACCTAGGACAACGTACCCTAAGTGGGGGTTGACTTGCTTCCTCGTCCCAAGTACATAGTGGCTCGCTCTCTGGGAGGCCGTGCTGCGTAGGATCCTGATCATCCTGGTTTTTGTGGCGGTCACGATGCCGCTCAGCCCAAGCGCCGGAGCCGCAACGGTGACGGTGGCGGCGGCTGGTGACATCGCCCGCCCGTCTTTCGGCCTGCCCCAGCAGCAGACGGCCGACCTGGTGACGGCGTTCAACCCGACGGCGGTCTTCGCCCTGGGAGACACCCAGTACGAGAACGGTGAGTTGGCAAACTTTCAGAAGTACTACGACGCGAGCTGGGGGGCCTTCAAGTCCACGACTTTTCCGATCCCGGGCAACCACGAATACCAGACTCCTGGGGCGGCGGGCTATTACACGTACTTCGGTGCGGCGGCCGGCGACCCGTCGAAGGGGTACTACAGCTTCGACCTGGGTGACTGGCACGTCGTGGCGGTGAACACCAACTGCAGCAAGATCGCGTGCACGGCCCAGAAGAGTTGGATGACGGCCGATCTGGCCGCCGATTCCCACCTGTGCGACATGGTGATCTATCACGCGGCAAACCTGCAGTGGCCTCGAACGAAGGCGAAGGCCGCGGGGGTGGATGTGGCGCTCACCGCGAGCCGGCACGTGTATGAACGATGGGCTCCAGAGGGTGGGCTCGTCCGGTTCATCGTGGGCACGGGCGGTCGGTCGCTAGGGAAGCTGAATTCGGGCGCGGTGGTCGGCGTCAGGCAGTATGGGATCCTGAGGCTCAGCCTGAATGCGACGGCCTACTCGTGGTCCTTCGTCGACATCAATGGGACGGTCGGCGACTCGGGCTCCGGGAGCTGCCACAGCTAATCAGCGGAACCGCATCGGCCGTATCCCGTCTACGCCCGACGCGTGATGTATGACGTACGCAAACACGCTTATCTCCTTGCACTTGTCGTTCTCTTGAGGAGGCACGCGCGTGTCCAGCGACGAACTTGCGGGGGTTCTCATCTCGCTCGCAATCCTGGTCGCGTGTGGACATCTCCTGGGACACATCTGTGTGCGGCTCAGACAGCCCCGCCTGATCGGTGAGATCGTGGTGGGGGTCGTTCTCGGCCCCTTCGTGCTCGGCAAGATCGCGCCTGCCTTGACGACCGACTTGTTCGGGGGCCCTGGGTCCACCGAACAAGTCACGAGCACCGTCCTCGGTTTCAGCTACTGGCTCGGGCTGCTCCTGCTGATGTTCATCTCGGGGAGCGAGGCTCGACGTGTCCTGGCGCGCGAGAACCGAAAACCGACCGGCTGGATTCTCGCGGTCGGGACCACGATCCCATTCATCATCGTCCTCTTCCTCGGGTCGTTCCTGTCACTGGGCCAGCTGTCGGGTCCGACATCCGCTCGCGCAGCCGTGGTGCTCGTGCTCGCGATTGCTGTCGCTGTGACGTCGATCCCGGTGATCTCACGAATCTTCTTCGACCTCGGAATCATCCACACCCGGTTCGCAAGTGTCGTCCTCGGTGTAGCGATATTGGAAGACATCGTCCTCTGGGCGGCGCTCGCTGTCGCCACGGCACTGGCGAGCCAGTCGGCTCTGGGGGGGCAGGTTGCAGGGACGGTCACCTGGCACGTCGCTACGACGGTCGCCTTCATGTTTGCCGGTTTGTTCCTTGCTCCGCCGCTCGTCCGAAAACTGCACGGCGCGAGATGGAATCTGATCGAGAAAGCGACGCCAGTCGGATACGCCGTGCTGATCCTCCTTGTTTATTCCGCCATCGCGGCGGTTCTCGATGTGAATACGGTGTTCGCCGCGTTCCTCGCCGGGTTCGGCTTGGTAGGAGGGTTCAGTGGCTCGGAGCGTGAGAAGTACGCCGACGCTCTCGACGCCATCGGGAAGGTCGCGTTCGCGGTCTTCATCCCCCTGTACTTCATCATCGTCGGCTACCAGCTGCAGTTCGGTGCTGGATTCTCGCTGGCACTCCTGGTGGTGTTCCTAGTCGGATCGTCGGTGCTGCGCGCCGGGTCGGTGGGGATCGCAGCTCGGCTCGCGGCATTCCGGAGACTCGACATCCTCAATCTCGCGGTCGCGTTGAACGCAAGAGGAGGTCCTGGGATCGTTCTCGCCAGCGTTGCGTTCGAGGCCGGCATCATCTCGGGGAGATTCTTCACGACGTTGGTGCTGACGGCGATCTTGACGTCTCAGCTCGCAGGGGTTTGGCTCGGCTACGTCTTACGAAAGGGGTGGCCGCTGCTCTCGGCTGAAGGTGTCGTAACGCCAGTCCCGCCGCTTGGAGCCGCTTCGTTGGGAACGCATTCCGGGCCCGGGACGCTCTCCTCGTCCGCGAAAGGCCCGGAGAAGAACTAGGGCAGCCCGGGGCCCGGCCGGGGAAGCCAGGCGCTCGTAGGCACCAGCCTCGGCAGAAGCGCGATGCACTGAGAGGCGGTATCGGCCGGGTTCCTCAAGTCGCCCGGCAGCAAGAGGGACTACGATCAGTGCCGATTCGGTAGCCGGATCGGGCCTCTTCCCGAGTATCGACGGCTTGGACCGGGAGAAGCGAGAGTCAGCGACGATCCGGGGGGACCGAGATGAGGCGAAACGGAGCGCGCGGGACAACGGGAGCGTTGACGAAGCGGCGTCTCGCGGCAGCACTCGCGTTGAGCGTCCTGGCGATCGCGTCGGTGGCGCCCCCCGCATCGGCGGGCGGTGGGAACGACGGCGAGATCTTCTACCTCTGCTATCGCAAGGCTCGGACGCGGATCAGCCATCGCCTCGTCGAGAGGTGGCGCCCATGCAAGGCATCGGATGACAAGGGCCTGTACTGGACGCCGGTCCTGCTTCGCAACGGCGCCCGGGTCAAGCCGCACAAGTCGCACATCTACCTTCGCAACCGCACGTCGGTGACGCCCGTCGCCTTCCCGTCCGGGTTCGACTACGTCTGGGGCAAACCAAGGGCGACCTCCAGGCAGCGGAACTGGTCGCGCCAGCTCTTCTGGCAGTGCGGGGACACGAGTGCGAGCAGGCACTACGCGACACCTCCGAACTGTCCGAACGCGGATAACGGTGAGGGTGAGACCGCGTTGACCCTGATCGTGCGGTTCGGGCAGTGCTGGGACGGCACGAAGCTGAGGTGGCCCTCCGGCGGTGGTTGTGCTTCGGGGACGAAGACCCTTCCGAAGCTCGAGATCCACATCCAGTACACGGTGCCCGACGCCGGGTCGTCGAGGATGTCGCTTTCGAACGGGTCGATCTACGGGATCTACGGCGGATTCCGCAACGGGTGGGACCCGGCGACGCTCCAGACGTACATCGACGAGTGCATCGCGGCGGGGACCAGCTGCCATCTATCGTCGTGAACGGATCCGCCGGTGCCTTGTCTCGGGCGGCACGTTGCGTCCGAGCCGCGAGGTCAGCGGGTGAGATCGTGCTCGGCGGCAGCCCGAAGGACTGCCGCGACGACGATCCCGAGGAACGTCCCGAGCCACAGACCGATCAGGAAGATGCCCATCGCCGGTGACCGTACTCGGCGCATATGGCGGTGTCGCGGCGCCGAAGTAACCGGTGGGGGAACGTTCCCGAATGAGGCTCTTGGCGACAGCCCGGCCACAACGCTCAGCCGAGGAACTCCAGCAGCTGCGGTTCAGATCGACGCTTTTCGATCGCCGTGAGCGTGTCCAGCGTTCCGGGTCGGCACATCCGGGTGCTCGCCCTCTCGCGACCCGACGACCTCGTCTCCGACCTCGGCGAGCTCTCGCGATGAAGGGGGTGATATCGGTGCGGCGAGGCCTCTCCACATGAGGTCAGCCACGACAGCGAAGATGGCGACCCAGAAGCCGCCGACCGCCGCCCCTGACACGACGTCGACGAAGTAGTGATCGCCGGTCGCCATCACCGATAGAGCGACGGCACCGACCACCGCGATGGCCACCGCCACCGCCGGAAGGAGCAGCTCTCGACGTCTAACGAGCCAGATGACGACGACCAGCATCCCGAACACGGCGACCGCGACGGCCGCATGCGAGGACAAGAAGGCGCGATCCTTCGGGCCGGTGATCGGGGCGGAAATGGGCATCATGTGCACGAGCAGCGTCTTCAAGACGTCGACCGATGCCTTCGTCACCACGAACGCCCCTATCAGCAACACACCCGGCCGAACGTCTCGTCGGCGGAGCCACGCCCACGCAGCGACACCCAGGATCAGCACCGTGGCACCCTTGACGGAGCCAGGGGCAGCGGCCAGGCGCTCGACGAGCTTGAGTCCTTGCGACGTATGTGGCTGCCGAATGTTGTCCGAGAGCCAGATGTCGAAGGGCGACGGTCCGTCCAGGAGAAGGAGCAAGAGCCGCGAGATGAGCAACGTGACGAGGCACAGCGCGGCCACGACCATCCAGGGGCGGAGCACGTGTCGGTCGAGGTCGGCGATCAGCCGATCGCGGGGCATCGGCGGAGCCTAGCCCGGAGCTCGATCCTCGTGGTCATGCAAACGGCGTACGTCCATACGCCATTCCCCAATGCACGCCAACGCCAGGCACGCGATGTCCCTAACCGCGATACAGGCCTTCGACCGTGTCCGTCCTGGTGGCACGATCAACAGGTCACGACGGCGCGGACTGTCGCTCCAACGGGGATCGCGTGTCACCCCTTGTCCGGTTGTTGCAGACGGAAGGTATCGAGGACCGTTCCACTCGCCGATACCGCCGTTCCGACGAGTTCTGCCGGCGTCGCCGAGATGTAGAGGAACCCGTGAACGTCATCGTTCCATGCGACCGGGTCGGGCGTGTCGGCTGGGCAGTCGCCGACGGGGTAGAGTGTCGCCCCTCCTCCTCCAGAGACGACGTACGTCGTTCCGTTCACGGGCGCGAAGCGCTGGTAGTCGTGATCGTGGCCGTTCACGACCATATCGACGCCCTGACTCGCAACGATCGGCAGAAGCTCGCGCTGGATCCTGGGGGTGCTGCCATGCTTTCCGCAGCTGTAGACGGGATGGTGAAAGACGAGGACCTGCCAGGGTGCGCTCGACGACGCCAGGGCGGTCGAGAGCCATTGCATCTGGCCCTCCTCTTCCAGGTCATTCGAGTCGAGGACGAAGACATCGACGGGCCCGACACGTCGTTCGTACCAACGATTCGGCATGTCGAAGAGGTCCATGACGGGACGACCGTCGGCGGTCTCGATGTCGTGGTTGCCGAGTGAAGCGACGACCGGAACGCCGGCGTCCTCAACCCACCCGTAGGGCTCGTTCCATGCCTCGTCGAACCGAGACGGACTTCCATCGCTGTAAACGTTGTCCCCGAGCGTGACCAGCGCGTCGAAGGGGCGGTCATCGACCCAGGTGCGTATCGCGGACGATACGTCGGCCTCCGCCTCACCTCCGGTTCCGAAGTCCCCGCTGAAGACGAAGCCGGTGGCCGGTCTCGGGCTGGCGAGCACGGGGCCTTCGCTCACACCTCGGTCGCCGACTCGCTCGGAGTCGCAGGCGGTGGCCGCTACAAGCAGCACGACCGAGCATGCAACGGCCGTTAGACCGCGCATATCCCAACGAGCGCCCACACTGTTGAGCCTACCCACCGAACGACCCGGTCGCTCCTGCGGTTCGTCCCGGAACAGCCCAAGGACGGGGTCCTGGACGCCAAGACGCCGCTCGACCGCATCTACGGGTGGATCACGGATTCGAAGGGACCCCTTACGGTACGCGATACGTGGTATCGCGGTTACGCATACCGGTCGATGTGCCGATCGGACGAGCGTCAACAATTCGACCACGGGGCGCGGATGGAGGTCCTTCGATAAGACGTTCTGTCACGCGAGATGAGGTGTGAAGGAGAACATGCGCACGATCACGAGCAGGCTGGCGTTACGGGTCGCAACGATCGTATGTGGCGCCGTACTTTCGGCTGTCTTCACCACATCGTTGTCCGCCGCTCAGACGACGCCGCAGCTGAAGCGTGTTGGCATCATCCGGACGAACCCGTTCGTCCACACTCGAGTCTCGATGGGCGACGGTGAAGGCAGCGCCTACGTTCCGCGGGATCACTCGCTCTGGCTCGCGGACGACAACCGTGACGCGATCTTCGAAGTCGCCCCGAGAAGCGGAAAGCTCAGACGGGTGATTCGCGAAGACGCATTCCGATCCACGCGTCGATTCGGCGGCGGCCCTGTTGCCAGACCAAGCCGGACCGGTGATTTCGAGAGCATGGCCTACGACGAGGCGAACGACGCTCTGTACGTCTTCTCCGGCGAGTGCTGCGACGGAGCTGGCCGACCGACGGTCTTCCGCCTGACGCGCCGTCATGGAGAACTCAAGCTCGACTCGTGGCAGCCGTTGGACGAGACCAGCGACTTCTCGGCCGCGGGATGGAACTCCGTCGATCACACTGTGTACGTCGCCAACGGAGCCGATCTTCAGACCTACGATTATCCGAGCAACGCGCTCGGCCAACCTTTCCAGATCACCGATCTAGACGGCGTCCTCGGCCTCAGCTTCTCGCGAAACGGATCGAAGATGTACGCCGTCAGCAGCGGCGAGATGCTGTATGCCGTCGACTGGGAGAGCAAGACGAGCATCCCGGGTTGGTCGTTCGATCTGACGCCCTTCGGTGTCCTGGACAGTCGAGCCGTGGAGCGCATCGGAGGCCGGTTCTTCGTGTTGGACGGCGCTTCTCGGCCCGCCGGTGATCGCCTGAAGGCCGCCGTGTTCAAGTTCGACGTCCAGGCGTAACGGCATCGCGCCGCACCGCCGTCGTGTCGAGATTGACCCTTGGCACTCGTCCCGATATCCTGTTAGCACTCGTCGTAGCCGAGTGCTAATGAACAAGGAGGGGGAACGTATGGCCAAGAAGGACTTCAACCTGAAGCCCCTGGAAGACCGGATCGTCGTGAAGCCCGGTGAGGAGGAAGAGAAGACGGTCTCGGGCATCGTTATCCCCGACACCGCCAAGGAGAAGCCCCAGGAAGGCTCCGTGGTGGCGGTCGGCCCCGGACGCTTCGAGGAGGGACAGCGGGTTCCGCTGGACGTCGCCGTCGGCGACACCGTCATCTACTCGAAGTACGGAGGGACCGAGGTCAAGGTTGAGGGCGAGGACTACCTGATCCTCTCGGCACGGGACGTCCTTGCCGTCGTGGGCAAGTAACGGGATCCACGGGATCATCGATCGGGGGCCTCGCGCAGCACGCGCCGGCCCCCGATTCTTCTTTGAAAGGAGACGATGGTGGCATCGAAGCTACTCAAGTTCAGCGAGGACGCCCGTCGCTCGCTCGAGGCCGGTGTGAACAGACTGGCCGACACCGTTTCCCTCACGCTCGGTCCCAAGGGCCACAACGTCGTCTTGGACAAGAAGTGGGGCGCGCCGACGATCACCAACGACGGCGTCACGATCGCCAAGGAGGTCGAGCTCGAGGACCCCTGGGAGAACATGGGGGCGCAACTCGCCAAGGAGGTCGCCACCAAGACCAACGACGTGGCCGGCGATGGGACCACGACCGCCACCGTGCTGGCTCAAGCCATGGTTCACCGCGGCATGCGCAACGTCGCGGCCGGCGCCAACCCGATGGCCCTCAAGCGAGGGATCGAGAAGGCGGTCGCGGCCGCCGTCGACGCGATCAAGGACCAGGCCAAGGACGTGGGGTCGCGCGAGGACGTCTCGAACGTGGCCGCGATCTCGGCCGCCGACCCTGCGATCGGCGACGTGCTCGCCGAGGCGCTCGACAAGGTCGGCAAGGACGGCGTCGTGACGGTCGAGGAGTCGAACACCTTCGGGATGGAGCTTGAGTTCGTCGAGGGGATGCAGTTCGACAAGGGCTACATCTCGCCGTACTTCGTCACCGACCAGGAGCGCATGGAGGCCGTGCTCGAGGAGCCGTACGTCGCGATCGTCAACAAGAAGATCGGGAGCGTGCAGGAATTGCTGCCCCTGCTCGAGAAGGTGCTCCAGGCCGGGAAGCCGCTCCTGGTCATCGCGGAGGACGTCGAGGGCGAGGCACTCGCGACGCTCGTAGTCAACAAGATCCGGGGGACGTTCAACGTGGTCGCGGTCAAGGCACCGGGGTTCGGCGACCGGCGCAAGGCGATGCTGCAGGACATCGCGATCCTCACCGGCGGCGAGGTCGTCAGCGAGGAGGTCGGGCTCAAGCTCGAGAATGTTGGCCTGGACCTGCTCGGCAGCGCAAGGAAGATGGTCGTGACCAAGGACGACACGACGATCGTCGAGGGAGGCGGAGCCGCGGACGCCGTTAAGGGCCGCATCAACCAGATCAAGGCCGAGATCGAGAAGACGGACTCCGACTGGGATCGCGAGAAGCTTCAGGAGCGTCTTGCCAAGCTGGCCGGCGGGGTCGCGGTCGTCAAGGTCGGAGCGGCAACGGAAGTGGAGTTGAAGGAGAAGAAGCACCGTATCGAGGACGCCCTGTCGGCGACGCGCGCCGCGATCGAGGAGGGGATCGTCCCCGGCGGGGGAGTCGCGCTGATCCGCGCCGAGGCCGCAGTCGACAAGGTCGACCTGACGGGCGACGAGGCCACCGGCGCGAGGATCGTGCGGGACTCACTGGCCCAGCCGGCCCGGCTGATTGCGCAGAACGCCGGCAGCGAGGGCGCGGTAGTCGTCGAGCGGATCCGCGCCGAGGGCGATTCGCGGGGCTACGACGCGCAGAACGACCAGTGGGTGGACATGTTCAAGGCCGGGATCCTGGATCCGGCCAAGGTCGCCCGCTCGGCGCTGCAGAACGCGGCCTCGATCGCCGCGATCATCATGACCGCGGAGAGCGCCGTGGTCGAGAAGCCCGAGGAGGAGGAGCCCGAGGCCGCAGGCGCCCATGGACACATGCACTGACGTCCCGAGGCTAGAAGCGGTGCAAGCTGACGGGGAGTAAGACGCTCGTGGTGTCCGTCTCATCGAGCAGCACCTCGGTTGCGGGGTGAGCCCTCGGTCGGGGAGCCGGCGGTTGCTTCGATCCTGGCGTTAGGCGGCCGGCCGTTCGGTCCCGATCTGAGCGAGCGCGGCCAGCTCGACGAGCGCCAACCCGGCGTTCACGCCTGCGAGCAACCACCAGGGCCATGAGGCCGCTGCCTCCGGCACGCCGAGGAGGGCGTTGAGCAGCAGCACGACGGTTGTCGCGACCTCGAGGATCACGAACATCCACGACCACCACCACAGTTCTTCGCGGTGGGAGACAAGCACCATCAACCCGGCGAGCGCGATCGCCATCACGCCGGTGACGCGGAGCCACACGTATTCACCCAACGGCGGCTGGTCGAACACCGATTCGATCACCCAGCCGGGCGCGACCACGAGGACGAGTCCGAATGCGGACCACAGCGCCGCTTGCCATGACAGGACCCGTCTCAGGAGCTTCACGGGGGCGCATCCTCGCAGGTCGGTGAGCCGCTGGCACGGCCTGCTGGTAGCATGCGCGACGGGAGCCCGAAGGGCTCCCGTTCCGTGACTACATGTAGGGAGCGCGAGTGACCGATTCGCCGCGGATCGCGGTCATCGGGTTGGACTGTGTGCCGCCCCAGCTGATGTTCCGTGACTTCGCAGCCGAGACGCCCAACATCCACGAGCTCATGAACCGAGGGATGTGGGGGGATCTGGCGAGCATCACCCCGCCGATCACCGTCCCGGCCTGGGCCTGCGCGATGACGGGCAAGACGCCGGGTCAGCTCGGCATCTATGGTTTCCGCAACCGCAAGGACACGACGTACGAGGGTCTGTCCATCGCGACGTCCGAAGCCGTCAGGGAGCCCGCCGTCTGGGACAGCCTCGGGGCGAAGGGGATGCGATCACTCTTGGTCGGTGTCCCCCCGTCATACCCCCCGCCGAAGGAGTTCCCCGGCTGGCGTGTCGGATGTTTCCTCACGCCGCCCTCTTCGAAGTCATGGGCCTACCCGGGCGAGCTCGAGACCGAGATCGTCGGCGAACTCGGCGAGGACAACGACTACATCTTCGACATCCCGGACTTCCGTCGAGTCGGCTATGACGTCGCATTGGAGCAGGTCTTCAAGATGACGGAGCGACGCTTCCAGGTCGGACGCAAGCTGGCGACCGAAAAGCCGTGGGACTTCTTCATGCTCTGTGAGATCGCGCCCGACCGCATCCACCACGTGTTCTGGCAGCACTGGGATCCTACCCACCCCCTCTACGAGCCGGGCAACAAATACGAGTCGGCGTTCGAGGAGTACTACCGGTTCCTGGATGACCAGGTCGGCTCGCTCCTGGAAGTCCTTCCGGACGACGCCATCACGATCGTGATGAGCGATCACGGCGCCCGCCCGATGATGGGCGGCTTCTGCTTCAACGACTGGCTGATCCGCGAGCGATACCTGACCGTCGAGGCCTACCCGTCGAAGGTCATTCCGATCAACGAGGCCGCGATCGATTGGCCGAACACGATCGCATGGGGGGACGGCGGCTACTACGGGCGGTTGTTCCTCAACGTCAAGGGCCGCGAGCCGCAGGGTATCGTCGAACCCGCCGGGTACGAGCAGGTTCGAGACGAGCTGATCGCGAAGCTCGAAGCCACGAGCGGGCCCGACGGCCAACCGCTCGGCACCAAGGTGTTGAAGCCACAAGACGTCTATCCGGAGGTTCGGGGCATCGCGCCCGACCTGATCGTGTACTTCGGCGACCTCGCGTGGCGCTCGGTCGGCTCGGTGGGCAATCGCGGCATCCACACCTTCGAGAACGACACCGGACCCGACGGCGCGAACCACGACCGGGCGGGCGTGTTCGCGATGGCGGGGCTCCCCGGCCAAGCGACCGGCGAGGTCACGGGTCTGGATCTCGTCGACGTCGGCCCTTCCATCCTGTCCCTGTATGGCTTCGCGGAGCCGGAGGGCGCGGCCGGGAGGAACTTCCTGTGACGCATCGCCCCGAGCGGAAGGGCTTCACCGTCTGGTTCACGGGCCTGTCGGGCGCGGGCAAATCCACGATCGCGGAGATGCTGTACCACGAGTTCCAGGCGCGCGGGATGAAGACCGAGATCCTGGACGGCGACGTGGTCCGGCAGAACCTATCGAAGGGACTCGGGTTCTCCAAGGAAGACCGCGATACCAACATCCTGCGGATCGGCTTCGTGGCGGAGCTGCTCACTCGCAACGACGTCGCCACGATCTGCTGTCCGATCTCGCCCTACCGGCAGACGCGAGACCAGGTCCGGGAGATGGTGGGTGCGTTCGTCGAGGTCTACGTGCACGCAACGATCGAGGAGCTGGCGCAGAATCGAGACCCGAAGGGCCTGTACAAGAAGGCGCTGGCCGGACAGATCACGGGCTTCACCGGTGTCGACGACCCCTACGAGGCGCCGGAGCATCCCGAGCTCGTGCTCGACACGATGGTCGAAACCCCCGAGGAATCGCTGCAGCGGACGCTCACCACGCTGATGGAGCTCGGCTACCTCGATGACGACACGATCATGGTTCGGGGCGACCGGTTGCACTCCGGCCTGACCGACCTACGGGTTCACCGGACCGGACACGTCGTCGAAGAGAGCTAGGCCCCCAGGAGGGGCCCGAGGCCACGGGGGTCCTCGCGCGCGTCCGCGTCAGCGTCAGGTGAACGGCCTCATCCAAACCGATCCTGCCTCGCGCACTCGCGTCGCGCAACCCGGTTCGGTGAAGAGGGCGTGGTACCTTCCCCGCATGGAGTGACGGCGCCTACCCGGATGCGGGGTGGGCGCCGCTGCGTATCGGGAGCAGGGTCGAGCGGGGAGACGCGGATGGAGATCGAGATCGGCAAGGGCAAGGAGGCCCGCCGGGCCTACGGGTTCGATGAGGTGGCGATCGTGCCGTCCAGGCGGACGCGCGATCCCGACGACGTGGACATCTCCTGGCAGATCGACGCGTACACGTTGGGCCTGCCGATGATGGCCTCCGCGATGGACGCGGGGGTG
>Ga0081455_10005048_pt1 | contig 14583 bp, 12 predicted proteins | sample TabmetS3T2R1_FD_70207 | JGI IMG/M metagenome (GOLD analysis project Ga0081455, IMG submission 70207) | Tabebuia heterophylla rhizosphere microbial communities from the University of Puerto Rico - S3T2R1 | ecosystem: Host-associated > Plants > Roots > Rhizosphere ... | reverse complement strand
GCGATGATGTTGAATCATCTGCTCGAGAAAGCTCTGCTCGAACTCCGCACCCTCCAGCTTCTCTAGGGAAGCATTCATCGGATCCGGTTTTCCACTTGGATTGTGTGCCAGCGCGGCTGATGCACCTAGCAACAGGCCCAGTATTAGTAATCGTGCGATGTAGTGTTTCGTTTTCATATAAGTTAGTTGGTTGATGTGTCGATTGACTGGCGCGCGCCGCCCATAAAAGAGATAGAGCGCACGCGTGAATGACGCGTACGGCTGCGAAGCGCCCGACAATCCGGGTTGCAACCGTTTAGCTTAGAACAGGTGGAGCGTGAGCGAGAATGCTCCGCTGCAAAACAGATTCAGCGAACGATTCGCTAAACGGCGGCCCAGTGTCTAATTCAAAGGACTGCGACCAGTGGAACGGCTCAGGGAGGGCAAGAATAGCGACGAACCAAGCCTGCAATGAACCGCTGAAGTGTGGTTGAGTGACAGCCGGGGTCGGCTGAACCACAGTGGCACGAAGTAATTTGCAACACGGTGCAACGTCACCTTTAGTCGGCGACTTCTCCGAGCCAGATCCATTTCCGTGACACGCCGCATGCGCCGCGCTTGGCTTTGCGTTTTCTAGCGCACCTAGCGCGCAGTGGTTGGAAATTGAGAACCACGCTACGATGCTGACGGCGACTATCGCGATTCGATTCGTCTGTTTCAGCGTCGCTGTCATAAAAAGCTTTGTAATACTTGCTGCGTCTGCGTTCAACTTTTTCCGTCGCAAGGATTCATTTTATCCGCAATCGCCAAGACGAAGCTCGAATGTCGAATGACGAAAAATGATGATGGCTCTTGCGCCGATGTACTCCTGAGCCAGTCGCACGAATGCTATTTACTGACCTTTGGTTGGTTTGCCGGTCTCGACGAACAATTTGAGCCGGTTGAGCTGATCGTTAAGCATGCTCTCAACGGCTGAAGCAATCTCCTCGAATCCGCCTTGGATAAATCCACCAACGCTGTAGGACAACTCGATGCGCATGTTTTCGGCTCCGCTGGTCAGCTTCCACGTCATGCTTCCAGCAAGACCAGACGCCTGGAGCGGACCGAGCGTGCCGGCGAACCGCACTAGTTGAGGCGCAGCGATGTAAACGACTCGGAGATGTTCGACTCCGCCGCCGTTCGGCAGCTTCTCGCAAAAGCACCCTCCTGGCCGCGGATCAATCGAAAGGTTCTTCGCATCGTGTGAATACGTGTGTTCTGGATTCCACCACGAACCAATCTGTCCAAGCAGTGCATCGTACACTTTCGCTGGAGGTGCGTTTATATTTGCCTCCAGTTTAACGAGAAAGCCGTTCGGCGTGACCTGTGGCGCCGATTGTGCCGCCGTCCCTGAGAACATCACAAGGACCAGCACGCTTAACGAATGTGGGCGCATGATTGCTGCGCCAAGCATTAAGCGGCCTTCGCGGTTTCCATCTCTTCGGTGTATTTCCCGAACCGCGCTTTGCTGTTGCACCACGCACGGTGATGAAATGCCGTTTGAGCTGCACCGACATTTGCGGTGGCGCCTTTCCAAGCTTTGAGGACCGGCGCTTGCAAGGCGCGGCCGTAGGAGAAGCTCAACTGCCACGGCAAATCACCCATGCGATTCATCGCGTTTAGATGTTCGGTCGCTTGCTGATCGGTTTGGCCGCCCGAGAGAAACACGATTCCCGGCACGGCGTCTGGAACCGTCTGCTTCAGGCAACGAACTGTAGCTTCGGCGACTTCCTCCACCGAAGCCTGTTTTGGATTTTCTTTGCCCGAAAGGACCATGTTCGGCTTTAGCAATGTTCCTTCGAGCACAACGCGATGCGCCGCTAAGGAATTGAAAACACTGCGCAACGTTTGCTCGGTGACTTCGAAATGCCGTTCCAATGTATGCGTGCCGTCCATGAGCACTTCCGGCTCGACGATCGGCACCAGACCGCATTCCTGACAAAGTGCCGCGTAACGCGCCAACGCCTCCGCGTTCGAGTCGATGCACGTGCGCGTCGGAATCCCGTCGCCGATCGTGATGACTGCGCGCCATTTGGCAAACCTCGCGCCAAGTTTCCGGTAATCGGTCAATCGCTCACGGAGTCCATCCAAACCTTCCGTGATCTTTTCGCCGGGGAAGTTGGCCATGGCCTTGGCGCCTTTGTCCACTTTGATTCCGGGAACGATCCCCTGTTGTTCGAGCACTTCGACAAAACTGCGACCGTCGCGAGTCTTCTGGCGAATCGTTTCATCAAACAGAATCACGCCGCTGATGAAGTCGCCTGCGCCTTTTGTGGTAAACAAAATTTCACGATACATCCGCCGGTTCTCTTCGGTCGAAGGCACATTGATGCTTTTCAATCGTTTCTCGATTGTCCCTGAGCTTTCGTCTGCCGCGAGGATCCCTTTGCCCGGCGCGACCAGTTTTCTCGCTACAGCTTCCAAATTATCAATTTTCATAATCGTCTTCTTTCCTTGAGCTAAATTCTGCCCTCCTTCCTCGCAAAAACCTCGTAGAAATGCAAACGAAAATCGGCGGCTGTAGCGTCCGTTGTGTCAGCGGAAATGCAGGGCGTGCCAACTGATGCTTTAAGAACACGGCACCGGAAACGCATGAATATGAAGATAACAAGGAGCACGAACGCGCTGAACGCTCTTCTCGACGCGCGGTCTAACCTGTGTTATACGCAAATTAATGTTGAGCAGAATCATCACCTCCATCGCGATGGTTGCCGCGCTGACTACAGCTCCGGTAACTGTCACGGCCCGAGCGTGCATTCTGTCCAGTGCGCCAGAACAACAAGCGTGCAAGCCGGGTTCTTGCGGTAACAAGACTTGTTGCGCGACTTCAAGCGAACATAAATCGACTCCATCGCACCCGCTGACGAAAGCTGATTCGAGCTACAAGGTAAATGCGACATCTATCGCGTTGCCCCTAGTTCCGCCGAGTCCGGAGTCCGACGCTCAACGATTCGCAGTCTCCGATACCAAGTCCGGCGCGCATTCGCCGCCGACGCTCGCATTGATCTGTATCCGACTCATCTGATCCAACACTGCTGACGCCCGGGGTGTGCCCATTCGCTGGCACGCCTGGTCTTCAACCCCGAAAGCCTTCGGGGTCAACTGCAATTCTGGATCAATGAAAACGACAACTTTTTTATTCTTATTAACTACATGTTTAGGTATCCGAAACCCGATTGCCGCGGATGCCGGCGAATACGGTGCTACTTCATCCCAGCTCTCGTTAGGCGAAGTTACCCGCGCCGTCCTGGCGAATAATCCGGCGATCAAGGAAGCGGAAAGTCGGTGGCAGGCCGCAATTCATCGTGTGCGGCAAGCTAACGCGTGGGACGATCCCCGCATAGCCGGCGAATCACGCGTGAAGCGTTATGTCGACATCCCGCCGAATGCGTTCATGGATCAAACGCTCGCCATCGAGCAATTGATTCCCATTACCGGCAAAAACCTCGTGCGCGGGCGAATCGCCGGGGCCGAAGCGCTTTCGGCATTTGAGGAAGTGCGACGGACGCAACTCGATGTAATCGCGAAGGCGCGAGGCACGTACTTCCAGTTGGCGAATGCTTACGATCAGCTCGACATCAACAACAGGAATCTCACTTCGCTGAAACAAATTGCGGATATCAGCCGATCTCGATACGAAGCTGGTTTGGAGAGCGCGGCCAACGTGCTCGTTGCCGAGACCGACTATAGCAAGCTGCAAGAAGCGCGCCGAGATCTGGAGCGTAACCTGTCTGATGCTCAGTCGCAGTTGAACACGTTGATGAATCGTGACGCGTTTGCGCCGGTTGGCGTGCCGCTCATGGCGACTGTTGACCATGCGCACCTTTCAGTGAGCAGATTGCAGTCGATCACGCTGGTTCAGCGGCCGGAAGTGCAGATGGCACGCGCAAAGATCGACGGCGAGAAGTCAAAGCTTCAACTGGCACACCGCGCGTGGATTCCGGATCCAGCAATCGCTATCAAAGGTCAGCGCTACAACGATGCGGCCGAGGCGGTGAGCGAACTCGATGCCGGTTTGTCGTTCACAATCCCATGGGTGAATCCCAGCAAGTATTCAGCAGGTGTCCGCGAGGCGCGTGCGAATGTTGCAGCTGCCGAGAAAGGACTTGAGCGCGAACAGAAGGAGGCGCTGCGACTATTACGCGATCAGTTGACAAAAATCGACACGTTTCATCATCACGTCGAACTCTTCCGCGACAAGCTCGTGCCGCAGGCGGAGCAGGCATTTGAAGCAACACAGCTGAGTTACGAGTCGGGAAAAGCGACGTTTCTCGACTGGATCAGCGCGCAGCGCAACCTGCGCGATATCGAAGCAATGGGGCGTGAGCATTTGGCCCACTACCAGGTGGCTGTCGCTGAGTTGGAGGCGGTCATCGGCGGAGAAATTTACGCGGCGGGGCCAGCGTTATCGAAAGGAGGAAAATGATGATGAAACACATCATGCGACACACAGTGCTGTTGATGACGCTTGTTACTCTTATTGTTAGCGCCGCGTCCTGCTCCAGAAAGGGCGCTGCGGGAAAACCAAGCAACGTCGATTACTACACCTGCACGATGCATCCTTCGGTGCGGGAGAAGGAGCCTGGAAAATGTCCAATCTGCTCCATGGATCTTGTGCCGGTCATGAAAGACGAGGCGGCGCCGGCAAGTTCTAGCAAACAGCCGCCTAAACACGATCACGCGGCAATGTTAGCGGGTAGAGCGACTGGAGGAAGGGCGAGTGGGCCGTCTTCACACGAATTCGTTGTGCCCGTTGAGCGTCAGCAGCAAATCGGCGTCACTTACGGGACAGTTGAACGCAAACCGCTCTTCCACATCATCCGTGCAGTTGGTCTGATTGTGCCGGATAAGGGGCGCAACTGGCAATTCGTCTCGCGAGTCGATGGCTACGTGCAAAAACTACAAGTCACCGCACCTGGGGAGTTGGTCGACAAAAATGCCCCGCTCTTGTCGATCTATAGCCCGGACTTGCTCACCAGCGAACGGGAGTTTGTCGAACTGTTGCGAATGCGCGACCAGGCCAAGAGTAAAGATGCCCGCGAAACGCCGCAGCGCTTGATCGAATCGGCAAGGCGCCGGCTTCAACTTTGGAACGTCACCGAAGAGCAGATTGCCGAATTGGAAAAAACACGCAAGGCCTCTGACACACTGACATTGCTCTCGCCGTTTCGTGGCGTCGTGCAGTCGGTGCCCGTCGAGCAGGGCAAGAACGTGAAAGTCGGCGACATGCTCGTGGAAGTCGCCGATCTGAGCGTCGTCTGGGTATGGGCGGAGTTTTACGAAAACGAGCTGCCTATGTTGCAAGTCGGCCAGAAGATCGACGTCACAACCAAATCCTATCCGAGCGAAAAATTCGAGGGCAGAATCAGCCTGATTAATCCGTTTCTGGAGGAAGCGAAACGCACGGCCAAGGTGCGCATTGATATCGCTAATCCGGATTTCAAGTTGCGTCCCGGGATGTACGTCAACGCGGAGCTCGCGATGGACATGGGCGAGGCACTCACCATCCCTGTAAGTGCGGTCATGCCGACAGGCACACGCAACGTGGTTTTCGTGGATAAAGGTGAAGGAAAGCTTCAACCGCGCCTCGTCGAGCTCGGCACCAAATACGCCGACATCTATGAAGTAAAAAGCGGTCTCAAGGAAAATGAACGCGTGGTTGCGAGCGCAAATTTTCTCATCGACGCCGAATCAAAAGTGCAGGGAGCGCTGAAGGCGTTTGAAGAGACCCCGGCGCCTGGAACAAACCCATGACGGAACGGGAACTGATTTCGCCAGAAGCAACCGCCGAGATTCGAAAGCGCGAACCATTCATCGAGCGCATCATCGGTGCGAGCGCGCGCAACAAATTTCTTGTTTTCATTTTCACGATTTTTGCCGTCGCGGCGGGAATTTATGGGCTGCTCAATACACCGCTCGATGCCATCCCGGACCTGAGCGATGTGCAGGTGATTGTTTATACGGAGTGGGAAGGGCGTTCGCCCGATCTGGTCGAGGACCAGATCACTTATCCGATATCCACGGTATTCATCGCCGCGCCGAAAGTGAAATTCGTCCGTGGCGAATCGATGTTCGGCAAATCATTCATCTATGTCATTTTTCAAGACGGCACTGATATCTACTGGGCGCGCTCCCGAGTGATTGAATATCTGAACTCAGTCCGCGGATCGTTGCCGGAAGGTGTAAATCCGGTGATTGGTCCCGATGCCACCGGGGTCGGCTGGGTTTACCAATACGCACTGGTCGATGACACCGGAAAACACGATCTCGCTGAGTTGCGTTCCATTCAGGATTGGAATCTGCGTTACGCGCTTTCCTCAGTAAAAGGCGTTGCCGAAGTCGCGGCGGTCGGCGGATTCGTAAAACAGTACCAGGTCGATCTCGATCCCAATGCGCTCGTCGCCTACAACATCCCGCTCAGCGATGTCGTTAATGCGATCAAAGTGAGTAACGCCGACGTTGGCGGCAAAATCTTCGAGGTCGCTTCCACTGAATATTACATTCGCGGCCGTGGCTACATCAAAAGGATCGAGGACATCGAGAACATCGTCCTCAAAGTCGAAAACGGCACTCCGGTTTACTTAAAGAATGTTGGAAACGTCCATCTCGGCGGTGATATCCGGCGTGGTGTTGCCGAGCTCGACGGACGCGGCGAGGTCGTCGGCGGCATCGTTGTGATGCGCTACGGTGAAAACGCACTCAACGTCATCGATGCAGTAAAAAAGAAAATTGATGAGATAAAGCCTTCATTGCCGGCTGGTGTACGGATCGTACCTGTTTACGACCGCAGTGATTTGATTCGCCGCGCCATCGCGACGTTGCGCGAAAAACTGATTGAAGAAAGCATTGTCGTCGCGCTGGTCTGCATCGTTTTTCTCTGGCACGTGCGCTCATCGCTGGTGGCAATCATCACGCTGCCGATCGCGATTATTCTGTCGTTCATTCCCATGTGGTGGCTGAATGTCACCTCCAACATCATGTCGTTAGGCGGAATCGCCATCGCCATCGGCGCAATGGTCGATTCGGCGATCATCATGATCGAGAACGCCCATACAGCGCTCGAACATTTTCGAAATGAACATGGCCGCGACCCAACCAGCATGGAGCGAGTCAACGTGATTATTACTGCCGCAAAGAGCGTCGGTCGCTCGCTCTTTTTCGCGCTGCTCGTGATCACGGTGAGTTTCATTCCCGTCTTCACTCTCACCGCTCAGGAAGGACGGCTGTTTAGGCCCCTCGCTTTCACGAAAACGTTCTCGATGTTTTTCGCGTCATTTCTCGGCGTCACACTGGTGCCGGTGCTGATGCTGTTGCTCATTCGCGGAAAAATTGCGCCGGAGATCAAAAATCCGGTGAACCGGTTTTTGATCCGCACGTATCAGCCGTGCGTCAATTTCGTGCTGCGTTATCGCTGGTTCACACTGATCGGCGCCCTGGTCGTCTTGCTGCTCACTTTTTTTCCGTACAAACGACTTGGCAGCGAATTCATGCCACCGCTTAACGAGGGCACGCTTCTCTACATGCCCACGGCGGTACCGGGAATGTCCATCACTGAGGCGACAAAGATTTTGCAAATTCAAGACCGCCAGCTGAAAAAAATTCCCGAAGCGGTCACTGTGTTCGGAAAAGCCGGACAGGCCGACACGCCGACTGATCCCGCTCCCTTGTCGATGTTCGAAACCGTTGTCGCACTTAAACCACCTGATCAGTGGCGCCAAGGAATGACCTGGAACAAGCTGCTCGCTGAAGTCGATGCCAATATCAAGACGCCCGGCATGGCGAACCTCTTCTGGATGCCCATCCAAACGCGCACCGAAATGCTCACTACGGGTTTTCGAAGCGTGCTCGGTGTTAAAGTTTTCGGACCTGACCTCGGCGAAATCCAAAAGCTCGCGGTGCAAATCGAAAAGGAGTTGTCCACGTTGCCGAATACGCGCAGCGCCTTCGCTGAACGTACAATAGGCGGCTATTTTCTTGATTTTACAGTCAATCGCGAAGCCGCCGCCCGTTATGGCCTGAAAGTGGGCGACGTTAACGACATCATCGAATCGGCAATCGGCGGCAAGAACATCACAACCACAGTCGAAGGGCGAGAGCGTTATCCAATCAATACGCGATACGCACGAGATTTTCGCCAGGACATTGACTCGCTTAAACGGGTGCTTGTGCCCACGCCGACAGGCGCGCAGGTGCCCATCTCACTGCTGGCCGACATCCGTTACAAGACCGGCCCACCTTCTGTGCGCAGCGAAAACGGCAAGCTGGTCGGTTTCGTTTTCGTGGACATTACGACGAGCGACATTGACGGTTACGTCCACAAGGCGTCTCAACTGCTCAGCCAACGCATCCAATATCCGCCGGGATATTACATCGAATGGGCCGGACAATTTCAATATCTGCAACAGGCGAAGGAACGATTGAAAATTGTGATTCCTTTCACCCTCCTGATCATTTTCGTCCTCTTGTATATGAATACGAGTTCGGTAACAAAGACTGCAATTGTCCTGTTGGCCGTGCCGTTTTCGTTGGTCGGAGCGTTCTGGTTGCTTTGGATTCTTGGCTACAACATGAGTGTGGCCGTATGGGTCGGACTGATCGCTCTGGCTGGCCTCGATGCTGAGACCGGCGTGGTCATGCTCCTTTATCTAGATCACGCGTGGGAAAAATTTCGCGCCGAGCATCGCATGAACAATATGCGCGATTTGCACGACGCAGTTATTGAGGGCGCGGTGGGACGGGTCCGTCCAAAGATAATGACAGTCTGCGCGATTCTCTTTGGTTTATTGCCAATCATGTGGTCGCCAGCGACGCAAGCTGGCGCCGATGTGATGAAACGAATTGCCACGCCCATGATTGGCGGCGTCGTAACGAGCGCGATTTTAGAGCTCCTGATCTATCCGGTGATTTACGTCCTTTGGCGTCGGCGAGAGCTCCCGGATAAAACTGAGGAAACTGCGCCGCTTCTCCCGCCCGCGTTGGTCCTTTCTCACCAAACGCGACAACGTTTCATCAAATGGATCGCACTGATCGTCGGCATCATCGCGATTTTTTATGGTGGAAAATGTGTCTGGCAAAAAACGCGTCCCGCGGAGGTCGGCATTGCGCCATTTGCCACCCAAACGGTTAACGATCTGACGGTAAGTCTCACTGATCCCTTGGGCGAGGTTCGCAAGGGCGACAACCAAATCATGCTCGAGTTCCGCGACGGCAATGGCCAGCTTGTTGATGTTGGAAACGTGAAGTTCAACCTCGAGATGAACATGCCTGGAATGCAAATGCACCCCGCTGCCACGGTCGCGCGCACAAATACTCCTGGCCAGTATCGCGTTAACATCAAGCCCGACATGGCTGGCGACTGGAGCGCAAAACTTTCTTTCGAGGGTCCCCGCGGACAAGGTCAAACAGCTTTCAATCTCAATGTTAAACAATGATAGCCGCGTAATGATAGAGATTGACGAGTCGTTGAAGGTCGGTGTGGTTGCAAAGGCGGCCGGAGTGGGTGTGCAGACGCTGCATTATTATGAACGACTCGGGTTGTTACCTAAACCGCAGCGTTCCACGGGTAACTATCGGCTTTACTCCTCCGATGCGATTCGCCGTGTGAAGTTCATCAAGAAAGCGCAGGCGATCGGATTGACGCTCGAAGAAACAAGGCAAATTCTCGATTTGAAAGAACGCGGTCGGACGCCGTGTCATAAAGTCGCCGAGCTCGGCGAAAAACATTTACGTGAAGTAGATGCGCGTCTTGCTCGGTTGCGGGCATTTCGCCAACTGCTTGCAAAGTGTGTTAAGGATTGGCGAGCTCAAGACAGGCCCGGGCGTGTCTGCGCGGGTGAATTTTGCGATCTCATCGAGCGATTACCGTAGGAACGCAACCAAAACGAAGACCCTCGCCGGATTGTTCCGACGAGGGCTTCGCTTGTAATCTAGCTGCTATTTCTTACAGCATTCAGTGCCGCAGCACTTTTTGCCTTTGCAGCAGTTTCCAGCCGCAGGCGGCGTTGCCGTCGCTGTGCCGATGGCTGCTGTTAACGCAGCAATCAAAAGAAGATATTTCATAAGTCCTCCTTTTTGTTTTCGCCGAAACTCGACCACGCATACACGCGCGCCGAGCCGTCGCTTAGGAGAACCAAACGCGCGGAGGCGGAACTGGCGGTCGCTGAGCACGCGCTGAAGCGTGCAGTTCCATCTCGCCGATTCGTTCGCCAGTTAAGATAGGATCGGCCAAGTACGTGACGGTTGCGGAATAAAGAACCACGCAGCACGTCTGGCCCGAACAGCAGTTCGACTGCATGGCAGAACTGGCCGCCGCCCGCGATGGGCAGGCGTGACACTGATTACTAGTGATTTGATAAACACAGCGGTTTGTTTGCTGCGTCGCGCGAGGCATTTCACCCTGCACCATTGGCGAGAGAAGCCCAATGCTGATGACAACCGCGCCAAATACCAGTCGTGCCAGCAGCTTCATCGAATACATGTTATCATCGGCTAGCACTTCGTAAAGGACACTATCGATCTGATTATCGGAGCTTAGCGCTTCTCGTAGTTTAGAAAATTTCTCTGAAAAAATCCGTTGACTCTCTACTTTGCTAGAGGGTTTAGCGTGTCGGCATGAAAGCAAAGAATGTTGGAATCTTGTCTGCGATTCTCGGATCGATCTGCTGCGTCGGGCCGCTTTTGTTGATTGCGGTCGGCCTTGGCACGGGCGCGGCTGTGATTAGCCGCTATCATTGGTTGTTTATTGCTGCGGCGATGGTTGTTCTCGCCATGGCCTGGACCAAATATTTTCGCGAGAAAACGCGCTGTGCTTGCGAGCATGAGGCTATGCAGGCGCGACGGAGCGGAACATTCACATTGCTGATCGCAACAGTGATTGTGCTCGGTTTCGGCAGCGTGAACTTCAGCCGTTACTTGGCTGCCACGTCGCCGGCTTCAACGGAGGCGCAACCGCCAGTCACCAGCGGAATGAAACGCATCGTTATTCCGGTGGAAGGTATGACCTGTGTCACCTGTGAGGTCGGTGTGCGCTATGCACTCAAGAGCGTAAAGGGCGTCGAATCCGCGCACGTCAGCGCCGCGACGAAAACGGCTACGGTTGATTACGATCCAACCAAAACAAATCCGGAAAAGCTTGTTGCTGCGATCAATTCTACTGGCTATCGCGCCACGCTGCCGAGCGACGCAGCTCAAGTGACCAGTAAGACTCCGCAGCAGCAGTTAAGTCAGGAAAGGAATATCAGTATGGATCGAATCAGTTTGTTTGAGGTTTCATTACAATGCCCAGCTGCGCGGCAGATTGGCTGCGGCACGGCTTCAAAACCGATTTTGTTACGACTGGAGCAGGAACCGGGCGTGGCCGAGGCATGGTTAAACCGCCCTGGAACACAGATCGCGATTGTGTGGAAGCCTGAAGCGGACGCAGCGGCCCGGCGGAATGTTGCAGCCAAACTGACTGATGACACAAAGGAGATGCAGGGGGAGCATCGCGATGAAGCTCTCCATGGCTTTCTTTCCGGCAAAGGCTGGTATCACGGCGCAGATGTCGATCGGCTCAGCGAAGAAGAAGCCGGCATCATCGCTGCCAGATTGATTCACAGAATCGAAGCGAAGACACCGCTGCCGAAAGAAAAAGTTCAGGAGTTTCAGCATGACCTTGCAGAGTCATGGAGCAAATGCGTCACCAGCGGCAAGCTCGTTGCCAGCAGCGCGGGTGGACAGCCGACGTGCCGCTTCGAAGACGTTGGCGAAAAGATTGCGCCAAAGTATCTCAACCAGGAGCAATTGGAACTTTGGAAAGAAGCAGTCGAACGCGGCGTGCAACCGCTGCCAAATGAAAGCTGATTCTGAAATCTCGCGCTGAAACATGATGATTACGGATAAATCAGGAGGCGAAACGGGGCCAATCATGCAATCGATTATTCGCTGTCCGCAGTGTGGACAGCAGACCGAAGAAAAAATGCCGGCAGACGCGTGCCTGTATTTTTACGATTGTCTAGCGTGTGGTGCGAAGTTAAAGCCGAAGATTGGCGACTGCTGTGTTTTTTGCAGTTATGGCTCGATCCGGTGCCCACCTATTCAGGCAAATCCGCAGGCTGGTTCAAAGCTCGCGGTAAAGGTATACAAGTGTGATTAAAAGCCCCATGGAATCTCCCCGACGCGCTCCGCCGGTGGGGCGTGCGCTCCGCGTCCTGCTCGGCCTTGCGCTGATAGCTTACATCATCCCTGTTTACTTTCGAGTCCCGCCGCGGGTCGCCGTCGGGTCATTGCTACTAATCTTTGGGTTAATCGCCATCTGCAGCCTGATTCATATCACTGTAGCACGACAGATTATTGCGGCTGGCCCATACCTCGCGGTCGCCCTGACGCTGGGATTGCTCATTGCGGTCTACGTTGCGGGTGGCTCCGGGTTAGCGATTCTTGGCTATGGCAAAGGTGAGCTGGCAGCGATCACGTTCCTCGGCATCTCATTGGTGGTTGCTGGCCTTCGCGCCGTTCCCGGCTGCGAACTCATGGCGATCCCTGGCCTTTTCTTTCGAAAAGACATCGACCTGACATGTCTCGTGTTCTCTCCACTCGACAAGCTCGAGCGCAGGTTGCGAGGCAAACGCGACGCCTAACAACTGATGTGCTCTACGCAAGATTTGAAGCCCCGCCGAAAGACCCACAATTAGCAACCAACCGCAATGCTGCGGCCCGGCTTACGTTAGTGATGACTTAACTTAGTAACCACCGAACCAGATGCTCACGGACGGCCAGTATCCGTATCGGTAGGGATAGTATCCGTAGGGATAATATCCGTAATACGGATCATAGTACCAGCCCGAGCGGTAACCGTAATGATTATATCCGTAGTACGGATAGCCAAGGCCCAAGCCGTAATACCCGAAACTATATCCGGAATAACCGCCCCAATTACGGCCCCAATGACCGCCGCGGGTCGCGTAATATCCGCGCCCGGCATAGCGCGCACGGCCTCGCCCATTCCCGGCAAAATGACCACGCCCACCGCGAGCGCGAAAGGCGGCGTGTCCGTGTCCGCCTCTTGCATGACCGGCTACGGCATGTTTGCCACCGTGCCCGCCATGGCCACCGCGATGTCCGCCATGTCCGCCTCGGGCATACATCGGCGGCGTCACTGCGAGAAAAGCTGCCACCACAAGTGTTCCAAAGGTTGAACGCAATAGCTTCTTCATTTACGCCTCCTCCTTAATTAGTTCGTTGAGTGAAGCGCCGTTGGCTGTCTCCCGGCCTTCTTGAACGAACAACTTGGCCAGCGTCCCGATGTTTCGATATTCCTCAAATTCATTCTCGGGCATGCACGTATGAGTTGTTGAGACTGAATATCTGCGCAATAAAAGCATTGCTTGTCTATATGCCTGAATAGGTATATAGATTGTTATGACGTTTCAGGATCTGCAGAATGCGCTCGAGACGAACCCGAAGCAGTTTCCGCGATTTGTATTACCGACGAGTGGCGACTACATCCCTGCACACGCGCATGTCACTGAGGTTGGACATGTGGTGAGGAACTTTATCGATTGCGGAGGACAGACCGGAAGAGAAGAAAAAATCGTGTTACAAACACACGTCGGTCCTGACACTGATCACCGGCTTCGATCGGATCGCTTTGCGAAAATCCTAAGTCTGGGAAAGCACATTCTTCCGAGTGGAGACCTGGATGTGGATATCGAATACGACTGTTGCGTCGTAGCGCAGTACCCGATTGCAGAAGCGCAACCGCGAGGCAAATATCTCGACGTAATCTTGCAGCGCGGCCGAACGCAATGTCGCGCCAGTGAACGACGCGCGACTGAAACGGCAAACGACTGTTGCGCCACGTCGGTATCTTGCTGTTAAGCGTTATGGATTTGATCCAGATCTATGAATGCTTTTGCGATCGCACGCGGTTGCGCATTCTCAATCTCCTTACAAGATCGCCTTTATGTGTCTGTCATTTTCAGAACATTCTCGACGAACCACAAGTCAAGGTTTCAAAGCATCTGGCGTACCTGCGTAGTAGAGGAATGGTGACCAGGCGGAAGGAACAGAACTGGGTTGTGTATTCCCTGCCCCAACGGCGATCGAACGAACTCGAGCGAAACCTAAAATGTTTACAAGACTGTGTTCTCACCGATGCAACGTTCAAACGGGATATGGAAAAGCTGTCCAAACTTGTAACGAGTTGTTGTGAGCCACGTAGCGTATTCAAGCGTGGGTGAGCGGAAGGAGAACCAATGCAAAAAGAAAAGGTTCTGTTCATTTGCGTTCATAACAGTGCACGCAGCCAAATGGCCGCGGCGCTATTGAACGAGACATGTGGCGAATTCTTTGAAGCGCAAAGCGCGGGACTAGAACCAGGCACGATCAATCCCTTGGTCGTCGAGACGCTTCACGAAATTGGGATCGATATCTCGAGTAATACAACGCGGCGCGCTTTTGATGTTTGGAAATCGGGCCAGCTATTCCCATTCGTAGTGACTGTGTGTAGCGAAACAGAAGCTGAAGGTTGCCCGATCTTTGCCGGTGTGACTACGCGGCTGCACTGGTCCTTTGACGATCCTTCGA
>Ga0081455_10005047_pt1 | contig 14583 bp, 17 predicted proteins | sample TabmetS3T2R1_FD_70207 | JGI IMG/M metagenome (GOLD analysis project Ga0081455, IMG submission 70207) | Tabebuia heterophylla rhizosphere microbial communities from the University of Puerto Rico - S3T2R1 | ecosystem: Host-associated > Plants > Roots > Rhizosphere ... | reverse complement strand
TATCCTCCACATTATCCATTTCTCGAACATACGATTAATAGACGGTAACTTAATGCGTTGACAAAACCCTAAAATACGTATCGCGCTAGAGCCCTTAATATTGCCGGCATAATAGCAAATGAAACCAAACGGCGATTAGAGAATAATTGGATTAAATTTCTAAACGCTAATTCTGTCAGTCTATCTCTAGAGTCATTAGCTGGGGCTTCACCTCCATCAATATTTGTTGGGCGTTTTGGATACCCAAAAGTGAAGCTCGGGCCGATGGTCCCACCACTGCACGGTGACACTATGATTTTGGACAAGCCGGAAATGTGGCATGGCAAGAGTATTGAAGAAATAGTTGGTTTCCGGTTATCCCTTGTAAGGGGAGTCATGGAATTTGATGTGCATACACAGACTGGCAGATATATTGAGTCGCTGCATGAGTTAGCTATGGCCGAACAATCTACTGAAAGTGAAGTGACGTTTGAAAAGCGACCTGTTCCAGATGTCGAACAGTTAAAGAAAAATGGACTTGAAATAGAATCTCCACCAAATGGTCCTGTGGCGCCTTTAAAGAACTTCAAGTTGTCTTCTTCAATCAGGGTAGACCATAGAATAGAAGATGTCTACTATGATAAAGACTTGCAGGCCAATGATGGGATAACATCACTCTACAGTAGAGGGCTGGATGTGAGCACCATACAACGTGTGTTTAGCCTAGGAATGTTAGGATACGGACATAAGAGGAAATTAGTACCGACTCGATGGAGTATATCGGCTGTCGATGGCGGAATCTCATCTCATTTGATAACAATCATTGAATTGAATCCTTCGGTAGACCAAATTGAAGTATACAAATATTCTCATCTCGGTAATTCTTATTCCGTGATTTTAGTACCAGATCAAGTATGGAGCTTTGAAATGCAAGAAGCATGGTTTGATAAACTAGGTAACATAGGGATTGCCATAGACTTTGAAGACGCCAACGGTTTGCGTGAATATCCTTCCAAAGTAGCGGGAGCCTATTTTGCTGCGAGGTTGGGAGTAACGGAGCATCTACTCGAACGGAAACGAAAGGCCGGAGTTATAGTGTTAAGGGAAATTCGTCTTGAAGAATATGTTCTGCCAGTGGGAGTGTGGCAGATAAGAGAGGGTGTACGTCATGCCCTTCTAGATAAGACAAATATGAAAAAAGAATTTGAAAGCCTCGAAAGAGCGTACAGTTATGCATGCACTTCACTATCGGTTTCACAGACTGAGTGGATAAAGAACAGTAAATTGTACAATCGTAGTAAACGATGTCAGTCTAGAATTACAGAGTTTTTTCAAGACGCAAAGATCCATACATGAGGCTGACAACGAATCTAAAGTAAACTATTCTGCCTACGATTTAGAAAAAATGATTCCTTGGCCTTGGTCTGCCCATGTACTCGATGAACTAATTCATTATTTCGAGTCGCGTCAATTACCTTTCAAGAAATTTATGAATGTATGCCTCGATGAAATGTAGTTATACTTCAGTTGATCCATATCTACCGTGGTCATGAATAAAATGATCCAACCGTTTGACATGAGATCAGATTATGTCATTCAGTTAATGAAAGTCGGGTTGATTGTGATTGAGATTAGAAATGCAAATTAGACTCAAGGGCCCTCAAGCAAATAGGATCTCTAAATCTGGGGAACGATGTTGATCAGTATTGCTTTTCATAATAATGGACTGCTTCAAGAATTATCAGTCCAAATCCTAAAATTATAACTTCGTTTTCAATTGTCTTACTCCGTATTAACAATACTAAAAATATGGGAATGGATTGTCTTTCGACACAACAGACATTTATGAAAACTTCAAAATCAATCGCCAAAACAAGCCAGGGAGAAGGGACAGTAGAATTGTTATCTATTGGAGATGAATTGCTTAATGGCACTGTTACTGATACAAACGCTCGATGGATTTCAAAGAAGATCACACGAGCCGGAGGTTATGTAAAAAGAATAACAACAGTAAGAGACATGACAATCGAGATATCGAACGTAATTAACGAGTGCATTGAAAGAAGACCGAGATGGCTCATAATAACCGGGGGACTAGGGCCCACCTATGACGATAAGACTCTCTCGGGTATAGCTTGGGCCTTGAGACGCGAGCTTATCCTCGATCAACGGGCTGTCAAAATGCTTCAAAAAAGCTATGCTCGACATAAACAGCGATTAGCTAGCAGCGATAACGGGCTAAAGGATACTCGTTTAAAGATGGCAAGAATTCCTAGGGGCTCAGTCCCCATCCAGAATCCGGTCGGAAGTGCTCCTTCCATATATATGGAATTTAGAAGAGGTACTGGGAGTAGCGGAAAAACAAGTATAGTCTGTTTACCGGGGGTGCCAAATGAGATGAAGGCTATATTTTCGAGGAACATACTGCCTCGGATAAAGAAGGCCGTTAATAACTATTATTTTGTGGAATCGATGTTTGAGACGATTGGTGTAAGCGAGTCGATGCTTGCTTCTACTTTGTCCAGAATGGTTAATTCCTATCCCACCGACGATATTTATCTAAAAACACATCCTAAGGGATACAGAAGGAAGGTGTCAAAAAACCGAGAAATCAGATCGAGCCATAAATTTGATCCTAAACTCAACATACAATTTATCTCGAAGGGTAGAAGCAGGACAAAGGTTCAAGAGAGATACAAAGCTATCCTTGAAGTACTAAAGAACGAAATATTGAAACTCGGTGGAAAAATAACATCTACTACCCATGAAATGGGGAGCTCGTAGCCACAGAAATTAGATTCAACATTTGTATGGTAGATGCAATTCTGTCAATTCCCACTATCCTTGTGCAATTCGAGACAATTCAGAATAGATCTTTGGTAATGAAATATCTAATCTATAACTAATATTTGAGTGGCCATCATCGAACTCCTCATAGTGGTGTTTGATATCCATATTATCGAGAGCTGAATGCAATATTCTTGCGCCCCATTGTAGATTAAACTCATCTTTTAGCCCACAATCTATGAATATGAGTTTTAATTTTTTTAAGTTATCACAGTAGTTTTTAATAATCCTTGCAGGATCCCAAGCCTGCCAGCGACTCCATACAACGTCCAAAATCTTGCCTGTGTCAATACTGAAAGGCAAATCTAGTCCCAATTCTGATTTAGGGTTCGGTGAATAATGAGCAGCCATCGCAAGTACATTTAGGGCGACTGTGTCTTCACTTCTTCGTCGGTTCGGCTTGTCCCAGAACGCCTCAAACCATTTTCGGGGACTCTTGTCGAATGCTCTAAATACCTCAAGAGCCTTCGGAAAGTCAGGCAGGTAACAATATTCAAAAGCTGCATCTCCTGAATGGTCTACAAGTCCGTGAAATACTTCTGGATTGCGCATTCCAAGCATGAGAGCTCCATATCCTCCGGATGATTTTCCTAAAATAGTGTGAGATGACGTGTTATAGTTTCGATCCACGAAGGGAACAATTTCTTGTATGATGTAATCCTCGTACATTCCTGTAGCCGATGAGTTTATGTACTGATTCCCTCCGAACTTTGTAAAACAATCAACCATTACCAGAATCAGCGGTCCGCATTTTCCTTCAGAAACTAGCCTATTCATACGACTTTCAATATCTTCTCCTAGGGGATCGAAATTTAGGAATGACCTTCCATTTCCACCAAAACCTGCCAGCATAAAAACTGTAACATACCCCTTAGAATAAGATTGGGAATAATCAGGAGGAAGGTAAACCACGACATCCCTGATATAAGGATCAGCTAAGGGGTTTGATCTCAAAACAGCACTTTCATGAGTACGAATCACTATCCTTCCCTTCATGATCTTTTTCAATTAGATGAGCTTCCCATAATTTGTTATTAGTGTAATTCATCACTGAAATACTTTATAGCTGCTCTAGGCAAGTTAGATTTTGAGACTCATCCATTTGCGATTCTAATATTAATCTACGAATATTTCAAAATCCTTACAGTACAAAATCGACAAAAAAATTCGCTCTTACTTTAGATTTCAAATGATGTATTTAATCAGGAAGGTATTGTTGATATCGTGGAGGTATAAAGAATATTTTTTCAGGTTTAATTTTTAAGATTATCCTTTTTATGTCAGGGGAATGACCTGGATATTTTTCTGCCTTAAGGTATTTCCTTGCTAATTTATCGATGTGATCATTTGCACCCTCGTTGGTTAGCTCTATGACTCTCCCACTTATTGTGACCATACTATACGGGTTTTGATCATCGACCAAAGAAATCGCGACTCTGGGATCGGTTGTAACATTCCTGTGCTTCACCCGTCCTTCAGCAGTGTTTATTAAAATAATATCCTTATCCCTATCTATCCAAGTAGGAGTGACCTGAGGAGAACCATCCTTCTTAACAGTTGCTAAGAACGCGAAGTTTCTACCATCGATTAATCTCATGATGTTTTCATCGGTTATCTTGTCCGGCGTCCGATTCATCTAATAAATGCCGCTACATGATACCTAATAACTGTATCACTTTACTCTTATTACTACTCGATAATCGTTTGATTTTAGACCTTAATTCAGTTGAAGGTTCCCACAGTAAATTAAAGACTAACTTGTATTGAAATCTGATTCATAGCTTGCTTTTGTGAGGCAGTTGAATAAAGAATTAATTCTGTGTATGGATTGGTGTGCTCTAATTTGAGACAGAGTAGAATTTGAAACTGGTTTTCATAGTCATAGTTCTAATACTATTAGCGCAGATCCTCCAAATCCTTTTCATCTCGGTAATATTCTGGATTCAATCTGAATCCACCGGTATTTTGGTACGGGATATCAACCAATTTGAGATAATACTCCAAGTTCCGTTTCTTTAGCTGCCTAGATAGCCAGGACACAAATTCTTGTTCGAGCATATGACCTTCTTCCTTATGTATATCTGGATAAACTTCAATTAATTTCTCTACGAAAGTCTGATCAAAGTAAATCTGAAAAAAATCCCAACCAAGTGCTTTTCCTGTGGATGAAACCTCACAGTCTGACTTAATATGGACTCCCCACTCCAGTTCTCCAATAAATTCCATTATCCGTGGCCTCTCATTATCGAAGTTCAGACAAGACCCGGAAATCACAATCATGGGAGGTTTCTCGGCGTATTTCCTCTTCATGTAACTAATCTTAAATCTACCCCTCATGCTATAAAAATAATATGGTCTAAAAAGCACTTAGATTTTCTGCATCAACTACAGTTCCGCTAATTCATGTAATGGTGTATTCCAATTTGACCCTTTACATTGGCTTCGACGCCATGCCATAAATTTACCCATAACTGCTTTTCACGGACGATCTATATCTTCCAGCTGAGGGATTATTTCTTGGTCTAGATAGTTTTGGCATTCGCATCCTTCGAACGAGCATTCTCCCCTTTTGTTGTAAGAGATACTGTGATATTCAATAGAGTGACCACAAGAGAAACAAAAAGCTGAATCATCCTCATCGGCAGAAATGAAAATTCACCACAGCAATCTAAGGACATATATTTGATGTATAAATGTTTAAAGTAGGGAAATCTATAATGTCATCTGTATCATTACAGACAGCATGATTCTCAGAAGGAATCTTGTTGCACCTGAGATCCTCTATACTCAATTTAAACAGGCTATGAATTGCATTATAGAATTTCATTAAAGACGCTTTTTCATGAAGCATCCATCCATGCTCATTGATAGTCGTGCAGTCGTCTCTCTCTTTGAAACATTATCTTTTTTTCAAGTTCTTCTTTATGTTTCTCCAAAATATGTTTTTCTGCACAAATATTATGCATGACCCCAATTTCACAGAATTCGCACGACGTCACAAATTCCAATTCCTTGAATACTTGCTTACAAAAATTACAAAGACTTCCGATATCGAGATCGGATAAGGGTTTTAACCATGCCTCACGCCAAAGTATTATCATTAGTACCACCAGTCATGGGAAATCTCGGAATCAATTGATTGAAGTGATTATATATACCAAATCCTTTGGCTTGTTAAGAATCCCCAGTTAGCCGAATAACCTATCCTTAGGTAATCGACACGAGACTGACGGCGTATGATGAGCGTAGGTTAAAATGGAACCCAGGAGTAATTTAGATATTTTTTATCGTTGTATTATGGCAGCAAGTTGGATGTGAATAATATTAGTATTTTTAATTCCTCGTCTCAGCTTAGCTACCCTGATTCCAAATGTGTTATCAACTAACCATTACTTTAAACTGGAAGCACACTTTTCACGTTAAATCGCAAGATCATTTGGATTCAACATTCTGCTTGCTCTAGTTTAGTCAGAAAAAGATCGAGGCCTGAATTTCAAGTACTATTCAATCTTGGGATAGTCGACAGAAATATTCATGTTACGGCCTCCAGGTGAACCTTCGAGATTGTCTAAAAAACTCATACGCATTATCCAACGTGACCTTTTCAATATCTTCATTGGTGAATTCACCTGATCTCCTCATTTCTCTAGCGACAAGTGGTACACTGAGAGGATCAGATACCCCCCAATCGGCTGCGCTATGAACCATTATCCTTTCCGTTCCATGCTTTTTTATTATTTTCATCGCCCTGACCGGAGACAGCTTAGTGAAAGGATAAATCGACAATCCAGCCCACATTCCCAGCGTCAACGTCTTTTCAATTGTCTCTTCTACATTGTGGTCTACTAGTATCTTTTTTCTGTCGTATCGATGCTTGTTATCCTCTTGCAAAATTCGTTCAATTCTGTTAATCCCCTCTGTCTTATTTTCATGCGGCAGATGAATTGTCATAAGCATATTCCTTTCCGAAGCCAGATCCATTTGTTTTATGAATATCTCCTCTTCCGAGTCATTAATCAGGTTATATCCTATCTCTCCAATTCCAACTACCCTCTCTCTATCTAGGTAACCGTGATTAATCATAGCATGCAGGGCATCTAAACCAAGCGGCCTCATTGCTGCTTCTTTCGGATTAACCGAGATACATACAAAATGTTCTATTCCAAATTCTTTAGCTCTGCTGGTTTCAAATGTAATCATGTGCTCCCAATAGTCTTCAAAGGTTCCCACATGTCTTCTGGGCGAGCCAAGCCAGAAGGATGGTTGAACTATGACCTCGATCCCAGCTTTGGACATCGCATCGTAATCATCTGTAGTCCGAGAATACATATGAATATGAGGATCGAAATATCTGCTCATAGTTTATGCATTTTTTCTTTATAACCATAATATTAAGCAAATGATCCTTACGTAGTTTCAAGTTTCAATTCAAATATGCATCTAGAATATGAAAAATTCAGAAACATTATCCTGCCGAGGTAGAATTTTCTAATCGACATAGGAGCCCAAAAGAAAAATTATCGGAGACTATATTTTTCCGGGTCCTTTGATGCCTTCATTGTATGTTACTCTTCTTCTGAGGACAAGATTCACTTAAACGGCATCGCTATTCTAGGATGCGACAATCAATAGAAGACCCTTTTAAAATAGCAATAGAGAACAAATGCATACATAATACAGAATTTGTTGGGATACTTTTGTCTTTCTCCTGTGCGCCAGACTTATCACATACCGCTGTCCTCTATCACTAGGAAGATTGAGGAGATAGTTTAATGAAAGAATACGTATCAAAAAACAAAGCCATATTCGTCAAATTCCATAGTACCAAACTCAATCAGACAACGACCTAAGCTTAAAACGCGTGTAGATTATGGCCTCTAAGTCAACCTAAGGTCATACAACTCAAATCCTCAGATAATAAATTCCTCAGAAATAATATTTTTTCACGCGTACTAAAATAGTCATAGGGGAACCACATTAGGAGCTGCCATCGGTGTAAGTTATATCTTCTTATTCTCGAGAGAGGAATTTTGGAAAAAATTCCAATAACAATTGTAGGATAGAGTGTGGCAAATAACCACCTTGTTAACTGCGGGCAGACCAGATTGGACCGTATGAGCCTGACCGACTAGAGTCGGCAATAAGTGGTCGAAATGCAATTCCGATTGTCCGGTAACCTAAACCTACTGTTGTCATATTATCCAGAATACCTTCAATCAAGAGCCGCAGTAAGTATTCTGACCCAATGTAATATATCTATGTTAAATATTATTTGGAAACACTTAGTATGATTCCGCCAAATTTTCAAGACATATTACCTGCAAATAGTACGCCATCATCAGCAGCAATAGGCCAGTTAGCTTCACTGCCTTTGTTAAATCCGATCTTTATCTGTGTGACCTCTTATACAGCAACATGCGAGATTCCTGGCATCACTGTGGCAGGTGCTAATCTCGAACTCTTAAAATACACTTCTCCAGCAGACGCAGAATTTCTTCATTATGGTCACTGCAGATGTATTGATGGGGTCCCTATAACGCCAGATGGCAAACCGACGCCCGCAATAATTACAAGGGCTGCTCTAAGATTGTCAGAAATCCCTTTTTTCGTTGTTGATGCAGGTGCAAGAATAAAACCTTCTATACCCCACATTTCATTCGACCTACCATCTGGAAGAAATATTCAATTCGGAAATGCAATAGATATCGATAAAGTCCATCAGGCGTTCGAATACGGAATAATTCTTGGAAAGCAGCTGGGCCGAACAAGCAGCTTAGTGGTAATAGGAGAAAGCATACCAGGGGGTACCACAACGGCTCTGGGCGTATTAACCGCGCTTGGGTTCGACGCAAAAAACAAGACCAGTAGTAGCATGCCGCAAAATCCTCATGATCTCAAGAACCTAACAGTTTCTGAAGGTATAAAGAATGCTAATATCTCATTTGGAAGTCTACGTAATGACCCACTGCGAGCAGTATCATTTTTGGGTGACCCTATGATGCCTGCGGTGGTCGGAATAGTTGACGGTGTTCTTAGTTCAGGTTCTGTTAGTAGTCATGTAATGTTAGCAGGTGGTACTCAGATGGCTGCAATACTTGCCCTTCTAAAGTCTCTCGGCCGTTCCCTTGAGCGAATCTCTGTTGGAACTACAGTATATGTGGCAGAAGATCCCTCATCTAACTTAGCGAATCTTATTGATTCTATATCTTCGAATATCGGTATATACAAATTAAATCCGCAATTGGCACTATCATCACAGCCTGGCTTACGAGCTTTCGCAAGGGGGTTTGTTAAGGATGGTGTCGGCGCGGGTGGTCTTTCAATTGTTGCTATGTTGAAATCAAATGGACAAATTGATGGTAGAAGCTTGTTAAAAGCTATAGAACAAGAATATGACGCTATATTGGGCAGAATAGGTTGAAAAAGATGAAACCTGTCTGTTATTCTTCTTTATAATTCAAAGCAATACCAGAGTTTCTCGTTTTTTGTTCGTTCACATTTCTGTCTGTACTTTTGATGAATTAAATCAATCCACTCTTTTCATTCATAATACTTTCTAACTTTTACCGTCCCAACTGTGCTTTCGAACATTACATCTCGTAAATCAGCTAATGTCTGAGTCACGAACTTCCGCATTAGTCCAGGCCCCAAACCCATGGCTCTTCGCGTGGCTATTGTGGTTCATACGATATAGTTTGATCTAGCTAAACTTAGAGTTTTTATATCTAAAATTCCAATAAGGATATAGAACCTAATGTTCCGTCGAATAAGTGCAATTATACTTTTAGTTAAGGACTTGAACAAATCGATCGATTTTTATGGCAATGTCCTAGGAATGGAAAAGAAACAAGAGTCTGACGACTGGGTGGAGTTTATGAAACAAGGTACAGTTTTGGCTTTGCATCCTATCAAGAAGAAGCCAAAAGCTGAAGTGCGGCAAACCGCCGGTAGCATAAAAAAAGGTAATATATTAATAGGATTCAACGTCAGCGATCTGGAATCAGTATGCAATGAACTAAGCAAGAAAAAAGTCAAATTTTATAAGAATCTGAAAAATGAATCATTTGGTAAACATGCGATCATTGAAGACCCTGAGGGGAACTTGATTTCTTTAGCTGAGATGGTTTCTAAGGAAGAGTTTATGCAGATACCCTATTATCATGGATTTGCACCGGTATAGCGAATTAGACTTCACTGGACAGTCTGCAATAATGAATCCCGATATGGAAAAAAATTGCATAATATGTGGATGTACTAAGCATAAATTGTTTGGGTGTTTTACACACTGGATACGCCACAAAAAGAGTAAAGGGGGTAGGTGCGAAACAAAAGGTTCTTGAAAAGATTCATGTTCCAATCATTTGAGTTCATATAAGGCAATAGACAATTTAAACACAAATTTTTCATCCGTATTTTCAGCTATTGGGATAATATATTTTTGAGTTTCCTCCTTATATCTCAATATTCTATCTTTTTGGATAGCATTTTTTAGATTCCTAATATTATCCAGACGATCTGCCAATTTTATGTACCGAACATCTTCAGGACTTTTAGCAATATTTCTAAAATATTCACCCAAAATTCTATCTTTTTCATTGCTTTTTGCTAGTGGTTTTGCCAAAGTTTTTACAATGCTATAAATCGGCTCCCCAAGTTCGTCCCTAATTCTGGCCTCTGACGTAGTGCCGCTATTAGCAGCACTTACAGGACTACTCATGCTGTGATTGGCATTTATCCCCAAGGTGTCATGCAGAATTGCAGCACAGATAAGATCGATATCATATTCATGAATCTCTTCGGTCAAGATAAGCGCAACCCTTAGCGGATGGTTGATGTAGGGCTCGGTCTTGTTACCTTTCTTAACTTGTCCTGAATGAGCTTTCATTGCTATGCTAAATGCTCGTGTTATCTTCATAATATCAGCGGTTGAGTGTTCAAAGGGTCTTAGTAAACGGGTAAATCCTGATTTCGTAAAGTCATTCAAATTCCCATTCATGTTGCAATACATAGTCATTTACACTAGACAATAATATTCTTAATGTATTCTGTTTTAAGTGGTCGGGTAATGCCAGTCTGCACAGAAGGCTAAATTCAGATGACAAATCTTGGGCTATAATCACTATGATGATACGTAGGACACTCGAATGTTCTATCATGTATTCATTCAAAGAACAAGGGTATTCGAGTAACAATAACTCATGGTTAATTTGCGTTAACATCATAACAATAGAAGCATTTGCTATAAAGCGTTCTGATTTACATCTTCCCTTATAATCCCTACACGTCTGTCTTGAAAATTGTTCTCAGCATAATTACGTATGTTGGTCAATCACAATTTTCGTCCATGTGAGCCATCAATATCTTCCTGCGGGAGTGTATCACTGAGGGTGTAGATTTTTAAGGGTAGATAAGTGTACCGAATTGGTAGATTTAAGGTGCTTTTTGGCCTATTTTTTCTTTTTTATTCTCAAAAACATGAAAATTCTTCCTATTCGTTTCGTTATGGTTTAGCATCTGTTTTATTTTATCCTTGTCTCTCATGTAACCGTGGATTATTCTTGACTTTGACGTTCAATCCTTACCATTGTTACGGCCTATCCACTTTACTTAACGCTAAGCGTATACTTCAAATCGTCGTTGTAAAATAATACGCCTGTAGTGGGATTAGTTAGACTTACTTTGAATTGGGTATCATGTTTCACCGGTGACAACGGTTCAAGAATGACCCAATAGCCATCTGATACAGCACGATCGGGACCGGGTGCTCCCCCTACTGGATTCACGGGTAGACTGGTTTCAAACGTCTTAGAATGAACTCTATACTTAAGTTCTTTTGAATTCCTTTCCATCAACAGATAGGAAAAGTCCTGGATTACTTGACTCATCCTCTGTAGCGCATCTATGCAACTCGTCTTCAGTTTTGGCCGCTGGAGCAAGTTCTGACATAAAGGATGCAACAACATTTACTGGAACAAGAATTGCTTTTCTGCAGGAACATCACACGTCCTGACTGCTGAACCGCCTCCAAGAAATGTCAGAAAAAAGACAGAATAGACTTAGTAATAATGGGTTCAACAGCAAATACTAAGTCATTAGAAGTTTGCACGGTTGAAGCGTCCCCTGACGAAGGGAGAGATTTCAAAAGTCAATTTACCTTGCCCCTGACTTCTGATGTTTTTCTGAACGGGCGTTTAGGATATGAACGACGGACATTCTTTTGATTCCTAATTGTTGTCTGAATTGTATGCTGCCGAATTAGATGAGTAATAAATTTTAATTCCTTTTTCCCTCTTTAAATACAAAATTTAGGTGTTGGTCGTCTTCCAAACAGGTTAAGTAAGAGCAAGTCCACAACTACTGCAATAGTTAGGCTTGCTGCGGGAAGCGTAACCACATCTTGGGCATTTGTAGACATCTTTAGACTCTTCAAGGAGAGTGAGGCGCAGACTTTTCATCATGATCACAAGCCCATCAAAATCTTCTTCAGTGAGTTTCTCGATCCCCTCGATTTTGTCTTTTATGGTTGTTCTCGTCTCATTTGCTAATACTCTAGCCTTACCCTCTACCTTTGGCTTTAATCTCTCCTGCATACGCTGAACTCTATTCTGGGAGATTATGCCAACTAAAGTTACAGCGATACCAATTCCCGCAAACATCACTATTACCGCTACGGTTCTTCCGATCAGCGTTATTGGAGTATAATCGCCATATCCAACAGTTGTGATCGTAGTTGCCGACCACCAAATGGCGTCACCTAGGTTAGTTATATTCGCTCCTGGGTAATCGTATTCAGCCAGATACTCAGCAATACCACCGAGAATTATGACTGATACAGTAAGGATCAGCGGAATAAGAATTGTGATCCTTGCATGTAGAAATGTCTTGATGCGAGCACTTTTCATGAATACACTAGTGTATTCTTCAAGAAATATTTATTGCCAGAACTGCAAGGACACCCCGAAAGGATCAATCAAATCATTGTGTAAAGTGGAATCCTTGTCTCGCATGCCCTCTCTATTCTCCACTGCAGTAAACAATAAACAAATCCGTAATGAGGTTCTGATGGGTTGAGTCTATTGCTACATGCCATCGTTGTATTTCATCTCTTGTTTGCAGTGAACCGGCAACTGTTTATGCTCACTCAATACTGAGTGGGAAATCTAAAATTGGATGATACTAGTCTTACATATGGTGTAATAGAATAATTAGAAAACGATATAGCATCTATACGGAAAATTGGACACCATTACTCGTGTTAACTATAACTATTATTTTATTCGTACTATCACAAATACAAAATGCATATGCCTTTACCCTAAACAATGTTGATTCCCCGAAACTCCACCTATCAGATGCACAGAAGTCGTTAGCACCGCATGGAGTCAATATAGGTAGGATTGTACTATATTGCACAGCAATTGTAATAGTAATTCTTACCAGGCTCAAATGGACTAAACATGGAAGAAAGGTAACGAAGCCGAAAATTATAGCCGAGTCCATTTTCTATTTAACCTTAAGTTCTATGGTAATCTTTGATTCCCTCTATCATGTTGGCGTCCCGATTTTGTATCTTGTTCCTTATCTGATTGTATTTTTTGGTTTACAACAATATTCATACTTACATTCAAATCGCCTCATGTCGTTCTGGAAGGAATCCAAGTCTGCTTCTATCTTTGTAAAGGGCGGAACGCACATACATGCTGTGTTTGAGGAACAGCATCTCGTATCATAATATCTATCTTGTTTATTGGTAGTTTATTCGGCTCAAGCCAACAAGGGATAATTTATGTTAGCAATTCTACAATAGTGCTTGCAACCATAGTATTTGATTTTCTATTAGTGATTTCTGTTGGCTTGTTAGTAGGAATAAATAGAAGGATACTCGTTCGATACAATTTAATTAAGGAAGGAAGAGAAGACATTTCGGAAAAGTAAAGTAGACATTCATTTTTTCTTGTTTAAAAAACAAACAAAACTATCCGATACAGAATGTATATATCATCTTGATTTCGACAATATGGAGTTAGGACCCTACTGAATGAATAGTCGACCGAAGGCTAGCATGTATGTATGTATGTATGTATGTAACCTTGGGTGTATGTTTAAGATTGCCTCCGTTATAGGCGCTATAAGAAAGCACGTGAGAATGAGTATCATAGGGTATATACCTAGTTATCAAAATATGGTGGAGAATCTTTTGGAAATTATTAGGCAGATTAATATCAGTTAGTCGATTGATATTGTGATATTAAAATACTGAGAATGGTTCCCATTAATAGTTGTTTTTGCTAACCGTTTGACTCCTTCGTTCAAATGTGATGATGCAGCAGAATGATCAGTAATAGAGGATAGATGTATGTGATAAGTTTCCGAAGGGAAACAAAAGCATACCAGGGGTCAGTTGGATTTCCCATATTTGATCCCTCTATTACAAAAAATTAATGCTTCTAAATCCTATATTTTCTGTCACGGTACAGAGAAACCAATTTTACCGCGCTTCAACACCATAGGAGACTTAGCAACAAAAGTTTTCTCCAACCTTATCGAGTCTCCCCGGTTTCCCTCTCATACTAGTGGATGGGTTATTTCTGCAAATTTGATTAATATCACAATAAAAGGTTCTATAATGACTGTTTTTTTAGCGATACGGCATTAATTGTCTCTCATTTAGGCTAAACCAAGTTGTTTCATTAGACCGCCTAGGTCATAGAAAAGATTCTCTCATCGATCTGACCATTTTTCCAATGAGCAACGGTA
>Ga0081455_10005046_pt1 | contig 14583 bp, 11 predicted proteins | sample TabmetS3T2R1_FD_70207 | JGI IMG/M metagenome (GOLD analysis project Ga0081455, IMG submission 70207) | Tabebuia heterophylla rhizosphere microbial communities from the University of Puerto Rico - S3T2R1 | ecosystem: Host-associated > Plants > Roots > Rhizosphere ... | reverse complement strand
CCTCGACCGCTTGCTCATGCCCTCGTCGGCCACCAGATCCAGGACGGCGCCCTGCCAGTCGCGAATGGCGCGCCCGGCCTTTCGGTCGAAATCAGCCGAAGACCGCGAGAGATCGTGGTCAGAACTCGCGATCAAGGCACGACCAGCGGCGTTGGCCTGCCATGACGCCTCGGCGCGCTCCGCCGCGGCCGCCGCCTCCTCCCGCAGCAGAGACTCAAGACCAGACTCGACCGCGACTTTGAGATTCCCAGCACCAGGCGGCTCGCCGCGAAGGGCGGCCATCAGGCGGTCGCGCAGCCAGCTCACTTTCTGCTCGAGCGCCCGGAAGAATTCTCCGGTGCCGACGAACTCGTGCCAGCGTGCCAGCACCTCACCGCGCAACAGGGTGCCATCGGTGGTCTGCACCGAAACGGTACGTACCGCTTCCGCATAGGACTGATCAACTTCGGCCCGCAGCTGCTCGATCACCTCGAGCTGTTCATCGACCGACCGGGCAAGCTCTGGTGTCTTCGCGGCCAGCGACGCGATCGCGCCATCGAGGGTCTGGTGCACGACTTTGGCTCGGCTAGCCTGGTCCGCCGCCAGTGCTGCTAACCACCCCCTGATCGGCTGGACCGCACTCGGGGGTAGCAGGCCTTCTGAGTCAACCGTCGTCTCCGGCACCGCGAACAGCGGCGAATCCTCCAGACCGCGTTCACTCATGAGCTGGCCGAGATGCGCCGGCACTTCTGTCATGGCGCGTGGCGGCACCCGATCCAGGACTACAGCGACCGCCGCGCTTCGGCTCGCAGCCGCTCGCAGGAAACCCCAAGGCACCGCATCGGCGTACCTGGCGGCCGAGGTGACGAAAAGCCAAAGATCTGCTGCCGCGAGCAGCTGCGTAGCCAGCTGCCGGTTCTCCACCACCACAGAGTCGATGTCAGGTGCGTCGAGAATTGCCAAACCCGGCGGAATGGAGTCCTCGACCACCAGCTGCAAAGATCGAGCCTCCCTTGACGCGCCCGTTGCACGGGCGAGTCCAGGAAGGATGCGATCATCGGTGAACCAGTCCGCGTCGCTGCTGTGATGGACGAGCACCGGCGCTCGGGTAGTCGGGCGGATGACACCGGGTGCGCTAACCTCCCGACCGACCAGGGAATTCACCAGCGTCGACTTGCCAGCTCCGGTCGAGCCTCCCACCACGGCAAGGAGCGGCGCATCAATGGTCGCCAACCGAGGCATCACATAGTCATCGAGCTGCCGGACGATTTCCTGGGCAACCTTGCGCTGCTCCTCGGCGCCGGGCAACGGCAGGGGGAGGCTGACATGTGCCACCGCCGAGCGCAGTTCAGTGAGCGCAGACTCCAGCGGCGTCAGTTGACGGCCGGCCATCCGTTCCTACTCTCCGGGCGGTTTCCAGGTGGGGTCGACCTCAGAGTATTGGATAGCAGTCTGCCCGACCGGCGCCGAAGCCGCAGTGGGGGAAACCTGCGGTAGCGCCGTCGGCGCCGGGAAGGCGCTTGGGGCTGGATAGTTGCCGCCAAGACCCGCCGGGCCCGGATAGCTGGGCGGTGAATACGCAGCTAGTGCAGCCCTGCGCCGACGCCGTAGTGACGGATAGGCTGCTCGGCCCTCCGGGTGGATGATCGCCTTTCCGCGGACCGTTCTGATCTTGGCCAGCAGTTGCTTCTCCCGAACCCGACCGGTCTGGTCGATGATCCCGCGAGTGAGACCATCCCGGAGGTAGGCGAGCTCGGTAATCGCCCGCTGCATACGAATCGTCGCAAGGAATGTCTCGGGACCGGCGAACAGCGCATGCCAAAGAGCCCGAAACCGGATACGCAGCCTGGACAGCGCCTTGGGGTCCTCTTCTGGCAGCCAGCCCAGCCGGACGTAGTCAATCAGGCGCTCCCGAATCAGCCGACCCTCACGGTACAGTTGGCGAACCACAAAGATGATCATGCCGATGACGAGTGGCAGCGCCACCGCAAGATAGATGAAGAGCAGGCTGTTGCCCTGAACCAGGGTTGCGGTGGTATTGAACGCCATATGGAGAAACACTGCTACGCCATACCCTGCGAGCGGTGCAACGACCCGGACGATCTTGCTCTTGGATCGCAGCGCGACTGCCAGGCCGACGCCGATCATTGCGGTGAAGAGCGGATGACCGAAACAGGTGATCACACCGCGCATCACGAAGAGGCTCTGAAGTGCCTCGAGCGGAGGCACCTGGCCAAAGGTACGTGCGGCGTACCGGTAAACCCGACCGTAGTAAAGGATGTTCTCGGTGAAGGCAAACGCCGCGCCGGAGAGGCCGGCCAGCACGATTCCGCTGAGCCTGCTGACCCATTGGTAGCGCATCAAGATCGCTAGCCAGAAAAGCACCGTGGCCTTGGAAGCCTCCTCGACGAACGGAGCAACATAGATCGCTGCTCGAGCTGCGGTCGCCGGATCGCCATCGCCGATGATGCTGAGGTGCCCCGCTGCCCAGGTGTTGACCTGCGCGGAGACATAGGTCGCGACGCACGCGCCCCAGCCGAATGTCATCAGCCAGACCCAGAACCGTTGCGGTCGGTAGCGGTCCGCCCACAGGAAAAGCAGGGACAGCGGAATCGCTGTGATCGCGGCGTACTTGGCCGCGATTGGTATTGCCTCGGTGCCCAGCCCGGGTAACGTGCCACCCGGGACTTCGCGATCCGGTACCACCTGTCGGTAGAGCAGCACCAGCATGGTGACGTACACCAAGATCATGAAGATGGTGAGCCAGAAGAGCTTGTTCTTCAGGAGCCTCTTCGGCAGGGGCTCGTTGACATCGGGGTCCTGGGGAATCCCGTTCCGGCGCAGCGCACGACTCAGACCATCATGCGAGCTGCGACGCGGCGCCAGAGCCTTCACCGACATGGCACCAAGGATAGGTGGGAAGGTGGCTGGGGCCGGCTCGCCAGCATCTCGGCGGGCGATAGTCGACTCAGGCTGAACGGTCGGCGTAACGGAGCCGCTACTTCGCGAAGTAGGAAATAAAGGGTTCGACGTGCCTCAAGAACTCGCTCGGCCGCGCTTCGTGACCGTCATGGTTGGAATTCATCGAGGCGAAGGTCGCATGTGGGATCTGTCGGCTCAGCTCTGCTACGCGGTCCTGCTGAAGGTGGCTCTGGGCGGCCCCAAGCACGAGGGTGCTGGCTTGGATTCGGGCCGCGCGTTCCCACCAACCCGGCGGCGGCGCGTTCCGCCACCTATGCACGGCGATGAGTGCTCTCCAGTCGTAGTTGGCGCCCGGATTCCGCCTCCGTGGAATCGGCTTCGGCGGTGTGGCCGGATCTGGTGGCGGCATCTCCTCCAGGACGAGGAGCCGAATGAGCTCAGGTCGGGTGGCCGCCAGGTCGTACGCCGTAACAGCACCCATCGAATGCCCAACGACGATCGCCGCGAGAATGCCCATCTGCTCCATGAACCGGGCCACGTCATCTCGCATCAGCTCAAAGGAGTAGTCCCGCGTCCACTCGCTGCCGCCATGTCCGCGGGCGTCCGGTGCGATGATCCGGAAGCGATTCCCCAGCGGAGGCGCGACGTTACGCCAGCTCTGACTTGATGAGGTCAGACCGTGCAGCAACAGCACTACTGCACCGTCTGGCCGGCCCCACTCCCGGTAGTTCAGCGTTGGCCCGCCGGGCAGCCTCACGGTCGCCATGCCCGAAGGCTATCGGTTTGCTCCGTCGAAATCTGTGCACTCCGTGGGCTCGCCGAAAGCGTTGTGTCAGGCGTCGAGATGGACCAGGCGCGACCACTGTGCAGCCCAGCCGCCTTGCGGGCCAGAGCAGACCCAGATAGGCCGACCGCGCTCTTCATTGTCGGCGCCAGCATTGTTGTTGATCATCGCCGCGATGTGGCAATCGGCGAAGTTTGCGCCTGGATCGGCAAGGCCGACGACAATGACTGGGCCTGCGCCCTCGGGTGGCGGGCCCCAATCCCCGAAGGCGTTGTGGCCGCTGAACACCGGACTTCGGAGGCCGTACCACTCGAGGGCGCCCGCCTCGCCGTAGTTGCGGGTGAACACGACGGCAGTGGTTCGCTCGTCAGCGGGCAGCGAGTCAATCGTAGTTCGTACCGTGTCGGTGAACTCTGGCCAACCGATCGTTTCGAGCTGATCGGAGTCGAGGACGGGATAGAAGGAGGATGCGTAGCTACGCACCGGCAGCAGTGGTACGAAGGCCGGCCAGGCGACGGCGGCAGACACGGCCAGAACGACACCCACCACAATGAGCCGGCGAGCAGACCAGCGCGCGGCCAGCGCCGTACAGCCTGCTGCCCAACAACGGAACGATGGCTCCGGCCAGGTAATAGCCCTTGCCACCGGCAACCAGGAAGACGGCCGTCGACACAACAAAGACGATGCCGATCGGCCGCAGCTTGGCCCAGGCCGGATCGCGAAAAAGCTGAACTAGCCCGTAGATCCAGACGATGGCAATCACGGGGGAGAACATCGCCAAGGCCTGGCCGAGCAGACCCAACCGGCCGGCAACGCCGCCAAACTCCTCGGAGATGTCGGCACCGAGGGCCAATACCGGCCAGCCGTTCCTCTGCTGCCAAATCAGGTTTGGAAGCCACAGCAACGCCGCTATCAGGCCGCCGAGCCAGGGATACGCGGTACGCAGTTGACTGCGGCAACCTGGCACGAGCAGCACGCCCAGGAGTAGCGCGAACACCAGTACGACCACTGCAGTCTTGTTGTTCAGACCCAGCCCAGCCAGAACACCAGCAAGGAGCCAGAGCCGCGGCCGATCATCGCGCAGCGCGTATGCGACAACCAGGAGTACGGCGGTCCAGGCGAGTGTGTCGAATGTGGCGGTACTGAGGCGGTGACCCAGCGTCATGATGACAACTGAGGCGGCCGCTGTGCCGGTAGTCAGCAGTTGGGCGGCCCGGCCGCCATCCAGCAGCCGCGCAAACGCGCCCGCGCACACCACGAGCAAGGCCATCGCGAGAATGCTTGGCAGCCGAAGAGCCAGCAGATTCTGTGGCGCCAACTCGGTAGCAAGCCAGGCTAGCAGCGGCGCAAATATGGGCTGGTCGGGATAACCCCAGGCAAGCCGCTGGCCGGCGGAGACGAAATAGAGTTCGTCACGGTGCGGCCCATAGCGGTTGACCATGATCAACTGGACGACAACGAACACGGCTACAACCACGCCGACCTCGACGACTGCAAATCTCGGCCGCTCGGCACGCTGCATCAGACCATTTTTTCAGAGCTGCTCGCGCATCGCGCGCTTTGAATCCGCCGCCGTCGTCGTCGCTCGCAGAGGAAGAACGCCTCTGCTCCCTCCTTCTCCGTGCGGCGGGCGCGCGATTTCCGACGCTCGCAGCTGTTTTCAGAGATGCTCGCGCATTGCGGTTTGCGCCGGGCGCCTGATCAAGGGCCGACTGCTGCTCCAAAGCGGGGTCAATGCGTTTGCCGTCTCAGGACGAGAAACGTGGGTCAAATGGTCGAGCACACACCTGTAGGCCGTCTCAGGACGAGAAACGCGGTGCAAACGGCCAAAACAGACACCGCAAGCCGTCCCAAGACGGGAAACGCGAGAAAGAAGGCCGATAGCTGCAGCCGTTAGGCTCGCTCGTCGATCAGCACCTCGGCAATGGTGCGGTGCGAGGGCCAGATGCGGCCTTCCTTGAACCTGACGAGATCCCAGACTGCATTCTGCAGGACGCGTGCCATTGTCCAGCCGGCCGCTCGCGCTCGGTCCAGTCCAAGAACTTCTGTCATCAGATCGAAACGGCGCAACAGGGCCCGTGTTACGTCGCCGCTCTCGACCAGATCGTCCCAACGATTCCACAACGCCGGCAGCAGCTCGAAACCTGAGTCGCCGCTGAGCGGTTTCGGATCGATCGCCTTCCACTCAGCGACGGAGTCCATCGTCGAAAGAGTGTTGAAGTAGTGCAGATCCCAATGCAACAGGCGATTCTCGAGCCGGTCTGTGATCAACTCGTGCAATCTGGCGGTGCAGTTGATCAAGAGCCGACGTTCGTCAGGGTCCGCCGCAAGCCGAATCGCCTCCGGTGCACCAGCCAGAGTGCGCGCTGCGACATCCCTCAAGTGACGCATACCTACCGGCGCCTGGACCGAGTTCAGCTGCACCAACAGTGCCGCGATGATCTGAGCAGCGGCAAGATCATCTTCCATTGTGTTCAGGTCTCGAGCGGCATCCAGCCTCTCGAGCAGCATCGCACCGGAGCTCGGATCGTGCTCTAGCAGTCGGACCGCCCCACGTCCCGCCCACGCCGTCAGCGCGGCCGGCTCGCCGCCGGTCTCATCATCGACGGGCTGCAATTTGAGCACCGCTTTCGAGCCGTCGCGACGGGCGACCGGAATGATCAGCGCAACCGCGCCAGATGCAACTTGGCCGTCTCCGACCAACTCCCATCGGTCCATGGCGGCAATGGCCATTGCTGGCAGCCCAGCGATCCATAGCCGGCCAGCCTCACCCGAGTATTTTTCGTGCAGCTCTGCCAGTTCGGCCGGCACGATGATCTCACCCTCGCCTGACACCAGGCTGAACGTGCTGGAGGTCGTTGGCGGTTCGAAGGACCGGTGCCCTGTCGAGGACCTGCCCCAGATCGCGAGCACTCGTCCGGACCCGGAAAGTCCGGCTCTGCCCCGCAGTTAATGTGACCAGAGCATCGTCGACCGTGGCGTCTGCGGCTGCTCGATCAACTAGCAATGTGACATCACGGGCAAGCGAGCGAGCGGCGACCTCAACGGCATATCCGTCTTCGGTCTCCGTGACCGCAACCTCGACCGGATTTGGATCCAACGCCAGTTCGATGTCCTCGACGAACGTGTGCACCCGGGTGAGGGTCTCGATGCGAGCTACCACGACCTCGGCACTCAGGTCCGCGGGTGCGGAAAGCTCGGTTGCAAGGGCTATCTGGGCAGTCGATCTTGGCTCGACACTGACGTCGACTGATCCCTCGCCGAGCATCCGACCGCCAAGGTCTTGACGGCTCAACTCGAGTTCACCTTGCCAGACTTCGTCAGTGTCATTGATGATCACGACCGACAGCAGGCCGTCCTCGGTAGCGAAGACCACATTGCGCGGCGCGAACGCCCGACGCAGCGCGTACCACAGCGGCTTGGTCCGTTCCGCGAAGTCGATCGCCGCCCACGAGGTTACGGGCCAGCAGTCATTGAGCTGCCAGACGATCGCGCCGGCCGTCCGCGGCCACCACCGCCGATAGTGATCGATCGCATACGTGACAGCGCGTGCCTGATTGAGCTGCGTAGCCCAATGCCAATCCGCGAAGTTGTCCGGAGCCCCCAGATGCGGTGCAAGACCACGATCAAGCTTGCCGTTGCCATCGTCAGCCTTTTGGTGCAGCAGGAAATTCGCGTCGTTCTTGGGATCACTCGCGTTATCCAATGCGCCGCCGTCGACGGCGTGTACCCAGTCGATCAAGGTACGCCAGGCAGGCGGCGCTTGAAATCCGAACTCGGAGCAGAATCTCGGTATCTCACTGCGGTAAGCGACGTAGTCAATGCGGTTCCAGACCTCCCACTGATGATGCGTGCCATGGTCGGGATCGTTGGGATGGAGGCCCTCGCCGTCCGAGCGCGGAGAGTATGGGCTGTTGTCGCTGTAGGAGCGCGTGGGATCAAGCTCGGCGACGATGCTGGGAAACAGCTCGTAGGCATACCGTGCTCCCCAGGTGCGACCGCTCAGCTGAGACTGCCAGTTCCAATCCGCCTGGCCCCACACATTCTCATTGCCGCCGTTGTAGAGGACCAGGGACGGATGGGGCGTCAGTCGGACAACGTTCTCACGAGCCTCGGCTTCGATCTCCTCCCGCAACGGGGACTCTTCCGGGTAGGCCGCGCAGGCCAGCAGGAAGTCCTGCCAGACAAGGAGGCCCCTTTCGTCACACGCCCGGTAGAAGTCATCGCTCTCGAAGATGCCGCCGCCCCAAATCCGAATCATGTTCACGTTCCCGGCGAGAGCCTGGTCAAGCCGGCGTTCGACCCGCTCGGTAGTGATCCGGGTCAGAAAGTGATCATCAGGGATCCAGTTGACACCTTTGACGAACACGGGTTGGCCGTTGATCGAAAACGTGAACCGGGTGCCGATCTCGTCACGAGCGGTGTCCAGTTCGACCGTGCGGAAACCAATCCGCCGCTGCCATCTGTCGAGTTCTTGATCGTCTGTTGCCAGTATGAGTGTCAGCTCAGCCAGTGGCTGCTCGCCATAGCCAACCGGCCACCAGATCGGCGCGTCCGGAACATCGACTACCAGCGTCACACCTTCAGCGTCAGCCTCGACTGCACTCTCGGCACGCTGGCCCAAGATCTCAGCGGTCAGCCTCAGCGGAACGTCGAAATCGAGGCGCTCCAAGTCGATCCGGAGCTCAACTCGGCCGGTACCAGCGGTGTCGAGAGTCACCAACGGCATCACTCGAGCCAGCCGGGCAACACTCCAACGCTCCAGCCGCACAGGCTTCCACAGACCAGCGGTACGCAGATCAGGTCCCCAGTCCCAGCCGAAGCTGCACGCCATCTTGCGAATGAAGTTGTACGGCGCTGGATATGGCCGTGGCAGGTCCCCGAGCCTCCGTTGCTCGGCTTCGGCATATGCGGTCGCCGAGTGAAGATCAACTTCAAGATCAAGCGGCTGGCCATCGAGATGCGGCGTGATGTCGAAGCGGTACGAGCGATGCATGTTGTAAGTGCGTCCTAGCTCGACCCGATTCGCACCAGCTCCGATCCGGACGGTGCCAACGGTGTCGATGCCATCGAAAACAAGATCGATGCGCTCGCCGGAAGTGGGCGGCCGGAGGTCCACGGCGTTGCTGCTCAGCCTCGTCGCGTAGCGCCAGTCGATCACATACATCCAGCTGAGCGCAGCTTCGTTCCCGTCCAGGTAAGGATCTGGGATCACCCCAGCCGCCATCAGGTCGGTGTGGACGCAGCCGGGCACAATCGCCCGATAGCTTCCCGGTACCCGCCCGTCCGTGTCTCCTGCTAGAGCCCGGACGGTCCAGCCCGCATGCAGATCGGTGTGAAGCATGTACGCAGGACGAGAATCAGGCCAGCTCGCCAGCCTTCTGCAGCTCCTCCTGCAGATCGTGCAGCTCGATCTCCTCGTGCAGCTTCGGCACATCGGCGAGGAGCCGCTTGGTGTAGTCGTGCTGCGGGTTGAAGATCACCTCGTCGGTCGTACCCTGCTCCACCATCACCCCGTTCTCCATCACCAGCACCCGGTCCGCCAGGTAGCAGGCCTGGCCGATGTCGTGAGTGATGAACAGCACGGTCATGCCGAGTTGATCACGCAGGTCCTTGAGGACGTTGAGAACGTTTACCCGAAGCGATGCGTCGAGCATGGAAGTCGCCTCGTCGGCAATCAGCAGCTCTGGTTGCATCATGAGCGCCCGCGCGATCATGACCCGCTGCCGCTGACCGCCAGAGAGCTGGTGTGGATAGCGGTCCAATACGCTGAGGTCCATGCCGACGTACCCCAGGGACTCCTCGAGGCGCTCCTGGCCGACCTTCTTGCCGACCATCAACATCGAACGTTCCAGTAGCTTGCCTACGGTGAAGAACTGATTGAAGGCAGAGAACGGGTCTTGGAAGACTGCCTGCACGTCGCGCCAATATTCGGTACGAGCCCGTCCCTTGAGGTTCGTGACGTCCTTGTCCAGAAAGATCAGCTTGCCCGATGTCACCGGCATCAAGCCCAGCACCAACCTGGCCATCGTTGACTTGCCCGAGCCGCTTTCACCCACGATGCAGGTGACTTGTCCCTTCTCAAGGCCAAATGAGACATCCCTGACTGCCTGGACCTGGCCCTTGCCATGACCGAAGGTCTTGACGACATGCTCTGCCCGGTATATCTCCTCAGTCATTTGTGAATCACCGCCGGTGCGTCGAAGAGGGAGCGGTCGAAGCTGCTCATGCCCTCGATTCTGGTATCGGCGTACGCCGGTTCTGGCGCCAGTACCGAACTCATGAGTGCCTGCGTGTAGGGGTGTTCGGGCCTCTCGACCACGATCTCGGTTGGCCCCAGCTCAACGATCTTGCCTTGATACATCACCGCAATCCGGTTTGCCGCAGTGCGCAGTACCGGAAGGTCGTGGGTCACGAAGATCACTCCGGACATGATCCTTTCCTTGAGCATCTCCAGCAGCATCTCGATCAAGATCTTCTGTGAGGTCACGTCGAGCGCCGAGGTTGGCTCGTCAGCAACGAGCAGCCGGGGATTGAGCAGCGTACTGATGATCGTGACGGTGCGCTGCTTCATGCCGCCTGATAGCTGGTGGGGGTAGGCGTCGAGGACTCGGGCTGGCAGGCCCAATGTGGTAAGCCGTTCCCGCGCCCGATCGAGCGCCTCGTCCTTAGAGATCTTCGTTTCGTGTGACCGCATCACGTCATAGACCAGGTGACGAATCCGCTTGGTGGGACTGATCGAGTTCATCGCGCCCTGCGGCAGCATCGACACCACCGCCCCGCGCCAAGTACGCGGAATCTTGGCGTGGCCGCCCAGCTCTTGGACTTGCCCGTCGATCTCCAGGATGCCTTCCTCCACGTGCAGTGGCGGCCGAGCAATGAGCGAGATGATCGAGCCGAGTGTGGTCTTGCCGCTGCCGGACTCTCCGGCCAGCCCGAGAACCTCGCCTTCCTCGATCTTGACCGACACATTGTCGACGGCCACCACATCCTTGCCTTCGGTGTAATACACCCCACGGATGTTCTCGGCATTGACTAGGGTGCCCATTAGCGCTCCCGTCCCGCTGAAACCGGCGTCTCGAGGAAGCCCCCGCTCCCCACCGGACCGGCGTCGTCGCCTTCGACCGGCGTCTCGAGCTCCGTGCCCTCTTTGACAGCCTTCTTCCGCGCGGCGCGACCGCGACGTAGCCGCGGGTTGAACACCTCATTGAGGCTGGACTGCAAAAGCAGCAAGGAGAAAACGATCAAGGTCAACATGAGCGTTGGCGGGATGAAGGCCCACCAGGCTCCGGTCCGCACTGACCCCCACTGGATGGCCCAGTAGAGCATCGTGCCCAGGCTGGTGGTGTTCGAGGCGCCCAGGCCGAGCATGCTCAGCGTGGACTCGAACAAGATGGCGCTCGAGATCTGCAGGATGCACGCCATCACGACATACGACAGCAGGTACGGCAGAACATCGCGGGCCAGGATTGACCAGAAGCCGGCTCCCGAAAGCTTGGCCACGTCGATGTGTTCGCGGGTTCGGATGCTACTGGACTGTGCGCGTACTGCGCGAGCCACCCAAAACCAGCCAGTGAACCCGATCACCAGTGCCAAGGTGTAGAGATTGCGTTGCGGCAACGACACCGAAACCAAGATCACGATCACGAGCACTGGGATTGCCAGGCCGACGTTCACAATGGCACTCAGCACATCGTCCACCCAGCCGCCGCGGTAGCCAGCAACCAGTCCGATCAGCAGGCCGATCGCGGTCCCTATAAGTCCCGCTATCAGCCCGACGATGAGGGAGGTCCGGGTGCCGTAGACCAGATTGGAGATAACGCTCTGGCCTTCATTGTCGGCACCAAGGATGAGAGGGCCGCAACACTCCGGCTTCGCGTATAGTCCCCCGACGGTGGCATCCGGATTGGTCGACACGATCAGTGGTCCGATAAACCCGACCACAACCACGAAGGCGACTAGTACGACTGCCACCCAAAACCTCGGACTCAGTCCACGTAAACTCATCAGCGCTCTCCGCTCTGCACTGCCCGAATCCGGGGGTCGATGAAGCCGGTGAGAATGTCAGCGGCGAGGTTGGCAATGAGCACGGCAATCGTGATGATCAGAGTGATCGCCGAAATCACCGGATAGTCGTTCTGACCGATGGCGGCGAACAACAAGCTGCCGAGGCCGGGGTAGGAAAACACCAGCTCGGTGATCAGGCCGCCGGTGATGAGGGCGGCAATGGACAGCGCCAGTCCCGTGAACTGCGGCAGCATGGCATTGCGGAAGATGTAGCGGACCGTGTGGCCCTCCTTCACGCCGAGACCACGGTTGTAGTTCACGTAATCCGAGCCGAGCTCATAGATGGCCATGGACCGCATGCCGACCGCTTGGCCTCCGATGTAGACCAAGACGAGCGACCAGAACGGTAACCACCAGTAGGTAATGGCGTCACCGAAGAACGCCAAAGAGAACTCCGGTGTCAAACCGAAGGAGTAGGCGCCGCCGACCGGCAGGATGCCCATCTTCACCCCGACCACGAACAACAAGATGATCGCCAGCGCAAACGGCGGAACGCTGGAGAGGAACAACGACCCGATGAAGGCGCCCCGGTCCAGCCAGCCGCCCTTGAATGCCGCCACTGCGCCGAGCAGGTTACCGAAAATCCAACCGATGATGATCGCCGGAAGCATGATCGCGATACTCCAGGGCAGCGCCGCCCCGATCAGAGAACCGACCGATGCCGGATAGTTGGCGAATGATGTTCCCAGGTCGCCTTGGAACACATTGCCGACGTAGATGAAGAACTGCTGCCACAACGGCTTATCAAGGCCGAACTCGGCCATGTATTGCTCGTGGATCTGCTGCAGCTGTTCTCCACCGGTGCCACCGCCCTGGGCAATCCGGCCGATGATGGCGTCGACCGGGTTGCCAGGGATGAGGCGAGGGAGGAGGAAGTTCAGCAGCAGGGCCACGACGAAGACCACCAGGGTCCAGGCAACCTTGCGACCGATGTATCTCGCGAGCGCCATGTGCCGCCTCCGCTCCTTGCGTCAGACGTAGTGAGGTATTAGGTTCCGATCTTCTTGATCTTGAACAGCCACTCGATGCCGGTGCCCTGCCACATGGGCGGAGCGTACGGGTTCTCTTCGGTCGGGAAGTTCTCCCAGTTGCTGGCGTTGAACTCGTAGAACTCCAGCGGACGGTACATCAGCGGTACGACCGGCACATTTTGGCGATAGATCTTGTCCAGCGAAACGTACGCTGCCTTGGCCTCGGCATCGGACTTCGCCCCTGCCGCAGTGTCCAAAAGGGCCGGGACATCAGCGTTCTTGAACCGGTTGTAGTTCCAGAAGGCAGTCTTCCCGTAATCCGGCACCCCTCTGTTGTCGAGTGCGTCGCGGAAGCGGATCCAGGGGCTGGCCGGGTTGACGCCGGTATAGGAGTACATGGCGGTGTCGAAGTCACCGTTCTGCAGCCTGGACAACATCGTCGGGGCTTGAGGAAACTCGGTGCTGATACCAATCCCGATTTCCTTTGCCGACTTTGCCACGATCTCGCAGGCGGTGTTCCAGTCCGTCCAGCCCGTCGGGGTGATCAACTTCCAACCTCCGAGCTTGGTGCCGTCCGGCAGCTCGTAGATGCCGTCTGAGCCCTTCTTGGCCTTCAGCTCGCCTTCCAAGATCTCGACAGCCTTGGCTGGATCGAATTTCCAGCCATCCAGCTGCACTGCGTCGGCGTCATAGAACTTGGACTCATAACCGGTTGGCACGATGAGGCTTGGGTTGGCCGGCTCTGAGTAGTCCGACATTGCAGTGGTGGCGATATTGGGGTAGTCGATGCCGTACGCGATCGCCCGCCGAACCTTGGCGTCGTCCAGGCCTGGCTTGTTCAGGTTGAAGATCAGCAGCGGCAGGTTGCCAGGTAGGTGGTAGGGCTTCCTCTTCATCCAGGTGCTGACCGGTTTGCCGGCCTCCCACATCTTCCAGATCTGGGCGGTGAACTGCTGGCTGGCGTCGATCTCGCCGCTCTCCAACTTGAGGTCGCCGTCATTGTTGCTCTTGAAGATCGGGTGGTTGATGGTGGTCATTGGCGGATTGCCGAACGCCGTCTTGCCCCAGTAGTTGTCATTGCGCTTGAGGTTGACCTGAGTCTGGTCGTACTTGTCCAGCAGGAAGGGACCGGAGCCGACCGGCTTGAGGTTGGTCTCAGACGCGATCTTGTCGGACGAGATACTCCCGAAGACCGCCTTGGGAACGATGAGCACTCTGGAGAGGAAGTTCTTGACGAAGATCGGGTTGTATGGCTTGGTTTTCAGCTTGAACTGGACAGTGCGGGGATCGGTGGCCGTGACCGAATCGATATAGGTCCACACTGTTGAGAAGTACACAGATGCCGTCTTGCCAAGCTCGAAAGTGAAAACGACATCGTCTGCGGTGAGGTCGGATCCGTCCGACCATTTGGTCGAGTCCTGCAGCGGCAGCGTAAAGGTCTGATCGTCAGGCTGCTGTAGTTCCTTGGCAAGGCCTGGCGTAAGCGAGCCGTCGATCAGGTTGAAGCGCAGCAAGCTCTCGTAAATGAGCTGGCTTTGGCCCTGGGCCGTCGGCCAGTCTGGGGCCGCTGCGAGTGGGTTGAAACTCTTCGGTGGACCCCATTGGAAGCCCGCCACGAACAACGTCTCCCCCGCTGCACCGGCACGTCCCTTCGCTTCGCCGGCGCTAGTACCGGTCTGCGCTGTGCCGCAAGCTGATGCGCCGAGCCCGATGACTGCACCACCGAGTGCGAGACCGGTCAAGCTGAGGAAGCGTCGGCGACTCGGAGTCCAACTGGTCCGCCAGTCGCCGCCGTTGCCGGCCATCTGCGGTGATGGCTCGATCTGATCGTGAATGTCGTTCATTCTTTCCTTCCTTGAT
>Ga0081455_10005045_pt1 | contig 14584 bp, 22 predicted proteins | sample TabmetS3T2R1_FD_70207 | JGI IMG/M metagenome (GOLD analysis project Ga0081455, IMG submission 70207) | Tabebuia heterophylla rhizosphere microbial communities from the University of Puerto Rico - S3T2R1 | ecosystem: Host-associated > Plants > Roots > Rhizosphere ... | reverse complement strand
GCTCAGCTGGTCTGCTGCTGCACCGTTTCCTTGGAGTCCTGAGCCTGGTATTTGACGTCTTGAGCCGCCGCCTGGCCCTCCTGCTTGACAGTCTCGACGCCCTGTTGAGCAGTAGCCCTCACTGATTCGGCAGCTTCCTGAGCAGCCGGCTTCAAACCTTCACCCATATCTCTGGCCACCTCGGAGGCCTTCACCTTCACCGGCTCGAGATTGTCCTGCAGCTGGGACACCGCCTCACGCTCCTTCTCACTGGAAGGAATGAGCGAGGACACTAGCATCCCAACGCCGAAGGCAATCACTCCGGCGGCCACGGGATTGCCTTGCGTCTTGCGCTTGACGGTTGTAGGCGCTTGCTTTACCGCCTCGGATGCGTTCTCGCTAACAGTGTCCTTGGCCGCGTACGCCCTGTCGGCGACGGCATCTTTAGCGGCGTAAGCCTTGTCGGCGACTGCATCCTTGGCAGTGGACGTCTTATCCGAGACCGTCGGGCTGCTGTCGTCGTCATCGTCAGAACCCATCACGCGGTCTTTGACGTTGCCGACAGTGTCCTTGACCTTGTCGACTTGGCGCCGTGCGACGCTTTGCGGCTTGACGCTCTCGGCCAGGTCGTCGACGTCGCTGCTTAGGGTCGCGCGTGTCCGTTCGATATCTGCCCGGATCTCATCCGGGTCGTTGCTGGTCGTCATTGGTTTCTCTCCTCATGTCCTTTGAGTGCGTTGGGAACTTGGCGCACGGTTTCGGTGGTCTGCGGCAGTCCGCTGACCTTCTTCACTTGTGCGCGTGCCACTAGGTAGAGCACCAGGCCGGCTACCAACCAGATCACCGCCACGATGACTGCTCCCCAGCCACGCCCCGCAGACTCACTTAGTGCTTCCCAGAGAGCCAGCGACAAAAAGAGCACGAACAAGAGCGCGGCAATCGCAGCCCCGGCGAACATGCCAGCAGCTTGACCAGCCCGGTTGGCAGTCTGGCGAACTTCAGCCTTGGCTAGCGCCACTTCTTGCTGGAACAACACCGACAGGTCGCGGGTCACATCACCGAGCGCGTCACCAATGCTTTTCGTTCCGGCCTCGGCCTCTGGTACGTCGCGGTACTGGCGCTGCGGAGGCGCCTGGCCGGCGTAGTCGGTCATCGACGTACCTCACCTTCTGCCGGCGGCGGGTAGTACGGCTCATCAGTGGTCGGTGTCCCGTTCGGATACCCAGTGCCGGCTGCCCCAGGCTGTTCCGGAACCGCTGTACCTTCGGTGCGGTACTGCCCTGGAGTAGCCATGCCGGTGTCGGGGAACGTCCCGGTCGGTCCAGTGCCCGCGCCCCGGTAGGGCACGCCGCTCGCCACGGTGTCGCCGTTGCGGGGGGCGTAGTCCCCGTCCTGGTAGCCGCGAGTGCCGTACGTTGCGTCGCTCGGCGCAGCAGTGTCGTCGTCATATGCACCGCTCTCGTAGGCTCGGGCAGGCGGCGCTTCGCGGTCCGAGTCAACACTTGTATTTGCCGCAACGGCACCGCGAGTCACGCGGCCTGCCAGCACGCCGGCCGCGGCAGCGATCGCCAGGAAGGCAACCGGCCGCCGGCGTGCGAAGCGCTTGACCTCATCGAGCAGATCGGCGGGCTCATGATTGTCGAGCCAATGCGAAACCTCGCCAACGCGGCGGGACGCCTCCTGAGCAAGATCGCTCATCGGGCCGGACTCGTCGGACCTCGACGCCATGGAGCCGAGCTCGGAGGCCCAACCGTGCAACTTTTCAGCAAGCGCTGACTGCTGGTTGCTGGCCTGGCCGCGCAGCTGGGATCGTGTCTGGTCTACCAGGCTCTTGGCCTGATACTTGGCCTCCTGTGCCACGTTCGAGGCCTCGCCCTTCGCGACGTCCTTGACCCCGGCGGCGGCATCGACAGCGGTGTCCTTGACATTGCCCGCTTCACCCTTGGCGGTATCGACGGTCGAACTCGGCCCCAGGCCAGAGCCGACGGGCTCGCCGTAACCGCGCGCGCCTTCGGTCGCTGCATAGTCCAGCTCGGACCCGGCGAAGGTGCCGGGCTCCCCAGCCTCTCCGAGCCGCGGGTCATCTTGCTCCGGGTCATATTGATCGGGGCCCGGCTCAATGGGCCGGCCGGTCGGATCGTAGGCAGGGCTCGTCACGACGTTCTCCAATTCGGATCGATTGCGGAATAAGCCTCGGGTACCCAGCGGATTACAAGGTAAACAACAAGTTTGCGCGACGGGTCACTGATAATCATCTATTCGGTGCCGCCAGGGCTTGAGCATGATCTTGACCGCACCGTCGGCCTCGAGCTGGAACATCTCGCACGGGGCCGGGAACAAGACAGCGCCGGTACAATAGCGCCTCACACACCTGCGGTGGCTACGACGGTGGGCAGGCCGAGTATATGCGGGTGCCCTTCGCCGACGCCGGGCCCAGTTTGATTCCGGAGTGGATGGACGATGAGGACGCCGTGCTCCTCACCGACGGGCTGGCCACGGGCTACTTCGGCGCCCAGCTCGGCGATATCGCCGAAGGTGACGTGGTAACTGTCTTCGGTGCCGGCCCGGTCGGCGTATTTGCGGCAAAGTCGGCTTGGTTCATGGGTGCTGGACGGCTGGCCGGGTCATCGTTATCGATCACCTGGACTACCAGCTGGAAGCGAGATCATCACTCACCGGTTTCCGCTGGACGACATCAACGAGGCGTACCACACCTTCTCAGCGAAGCTGGATAACTGCATCAAACGGCTCATCGTGCCGAACGGTCGCTGAGTGAGGAGAAAGCTCAAATGCCGTACACATCAGAAAGCCGCCCCTCACCGATACCGCCGGCCAACTGCGAGCTCGGATACCGGGCTGGGGAGTTGATCTCGACCCCAAGGACCGGCCCCCAGTGCCGAAGGAGCGGTTCAACCTTTCCGCTACCGGTGCTCATTGGGACTTCCCCGAGCGACAACCGGAGAAGTGGTCATGGGAGCGCTCCATCGAGGGACGTCAACAGGCCTATTTAGTCCGGAGCGATTTCGAGGGATCCGGTCCTCAGCTCGACACCTCCGCTGGTTGTCGATCTTGTCGGCGTATGGCGCGTGGCTTCTCCTTGCTCTGAGAGGCGCTGATCAACGCGTTTACCCAGTTGGCCGGGACCGAGTTGTCGAGCAGCACCGATTTCAGGAACAAAGTGGCTGGGATAGCCAGCAAGGCGCCAAGCGTGCCGAGAACATAGGCCCAGAAGATCAGCGAGACAAAGGCAGCTGTGGCGCTGATACCAACTGCGTCCCCGGTGAACCGTGGCTGAATGATGATTTGAACCACCACGTTGATGGCCGTATAGACGATCACCACGGCCACGGCGCTGCCCACTCCGCCGTCAAGCAGAGCGATGAGGGCCGGCGGAATCACACCAAGGATGAAGCCAATGTTGGGAATGTAGTTGGTGACGAATGCCAGCACACCCCAGGTGACGAAGAGGGGTACGCCGATGATCGCCAGGGCGATTACGTCGAGGACCGCAACGATGAAGCCGAACACCGTGGTGACGATCCAGTACTTTCGAACTCTGGTGGCGAAGTTGGACAGGCCGTCGGCGATGTGCGGACGGGTCTCGCGGATTACCTCGAGCCGCTCGGGCATGCTCGCGGCGTCGAACGCCAGAAAAATGACCACCGTGACGATCAGGAGGAGCAGGGATACGCCGCCGCTGATGCCGCTTACCAGAGCCTGAGCCGGGCCGGCCAGACTACTCAGCTGGACAGAGGAGGCCAGTCGCTCGAGCTGCTCCTGCCCGTAGCCCAACCGAGTGCTGAGGTTGAGGAGGTAGCTGAAGATCTGGTCGAATGCGTCCGCATACTCGGGCAGCTTTCCCACCAGCCGGGCGATTGCGAACGCCACAGACCCCAAGATGAGCCCCAAGAGCGCGTAGATCGTTAGCAGGGAGACCACACTCGCCAGCCACGACGGCCACCGGCGCCGGACCAAGAAGTTGCGCAGCGGGGCCACGGTGATCACCAAGGTGATGACAAGAAACAGCGGGCCGACGATACTGGCAATCGACCGCAGGCCAGCCCCGATCACGATAAGACCGGCCACGATCAGGATCGCGAAGAAAGGCGGACCAGGGCGCTGGCCCGCGACGGGCATGGGATCAGGCCGGGCCTGCGCGGTTACGGTCTTGCCTGACATGGTTAGGTCTCCCATCGACGGGTGGAGTGCTCTAGGCTCCCCGGTTCCTTACCCACACATGCTGTTCAGCCGCTGCTCGCGCACGCCGAGCTTGTCGCCGTTGTCCAAAGGGAAGGTTGAGCTCATTCCGGCGTGTGTCTCGTGCCGTGTGACACGCGTAATCTCGATCAAAGCCCAGCTCGGATGTCGCGCTCAGGGATTAATCCGTGAACATCGGGGTACAGGCTGGGCTATGGCTTCTGAAACTCGAACAACGACCGATCACGACGAGATTCGCCGGTGGGTGGAGCAGCATGACGGCTCACCGGCCGTCGTCCGCGGCACGGGCGCGAAGAACTCCCTAGGGGTGCTCCGTTTCGACTTCCCGGGCGGCGCCGGAGAGGACAAGTTGGAGCACATCGACTGGGAGGAGTGGTTCGACGCCTTCGATAGCAACAACCTGGCCTTGCTCTATCAGGAGCAGAAGAGCAGTGGCGAGGACAGCACATTCTCCAAGCTCGTCAGGCGGGACCAGCCATAACTCTCGGCCCCTGTGCCGCGACATCGATGAATCGATCGAGGAGCTGCGCCAAGTCGCCGATGGCCGTAACGACATCCTGGCCGAGCCGCCGGGATCACCGCCGGCTCCCGGTATGCCAGCCGAGCAGCCCACGTCGGCTATGAGCTGATCGGCCCGGGGTGCCCGTAGTCGCGGGAGACGGACGCGGCCTGCCGATGGACTATGACGAGCTGCAGCGCTGGACCAGTTGGCTACGAGCTGGTACGAGATCACGTAAGGGGCGAGCGCTGAACTAGCCGAGGTGGCTAGCGTTCGTGTGGTGAATCGAGAGGAGCAGGTTACCTCTGTTGGCCAAACGGCTGCTGTGTGCAATGTGACGCCGCCTGTCGCCCGGCGGGGCTTTCCCTTGGGCTGATTCCCGAGCCGTACGCTGCAGCAGTTGCACAACGTCCGCGATATGACTGATCCGCAGGGCCGCCGACATGGCCCTCAGGTAGCCACGGCACGATGACGCGTTGGAATGAGGGATGTAGCTGCACCCGAGGCCGCCAACCCCAGAACGACGCTGCCAGGGCCCGCGGACGAGCCCGAGCGCAGAAGCGGCTACCAGCGGAGGTGCGGCAGCAGCTCCTCGACGCCGTCTACAGCGGTCAGCCGTTCCGGACGGTGCTTCGTGACCTCGGCCGGACCTCAAACCAGGTATACGGACTCACCAAGACCGACCGGGAATGGTCGGAGAGGCTGGGGGCAGCTCTGACGGCAACCGGTCGTGACGACCTTCAGCACGGCACCAACGCTGCCTACGTTCACGGCTGTGTCTGCAGGGATTGTTGGGGCTCACCAGCGCAGGCGGATGGCTAGAAATCGCGAGTCGAGAGGGCCTGCACCCGATAAGCCAGCCCTTAGCTGAAATCTTGACTGGGCGCGGCACCGGTTCGGACGAGCTCGTCGGCCACGTCGCGCAGGTTGGTGTTGGTTCGTTGGGAGGCGTGGGTGAGGATGATATACGCCTCGTCCTCTTTGATCTTGTGCCGCTCCATCAAGATGCCTTTGGCCTGTTCGATAATGGCGCGAGACATCATCGCGGTGCGGAGGTGATTTGGATCCTCCATTGAACGGGCTGCTGCTTCCGCATTGCCGACCGCGACCCCCACCCAGGCAGCAACCTCCTCGGCTATCTCAACATCGTTGTCGTCGAGAAATTGGGGGCGTCCGGCATAGGTGTTGAGTGCGCCGATGGTGGCGCCTTGGAACGGTAGCGGCACAGAAAGCGAGCTGAGCACACCGTGAGCGGCGGCATGCTGGGCGTAGTCAGGCCAGCGCTGGTCGTTCCGCATGTCGTCGACGAGCAACATCTGGCCGGCTCTGCCGGCGTCCACACAAGGTCCATACCCGCGCTCGTACTGCAACTCGTCAGCATCCAAAGCCATCTGCCCGTCAAAGGCAGCCGTAAACGGCTTCTCTCCTCGGATCAACGTGACAGAGGCTGCCTCGATGCTGGGCATCGCACGGCGAGCGATTCCCGTGATCTCGGTCAACACGTCAGCTAGTTCGCGGTCGGCATGGACCACACTGGCTAGCGACTCATGCAAATCGGTCAGGTTATTCACGGCAGCGCTTCCGTTCGTTGAACCGCTAGTCGAAGGCAGCCTTGGCTCGATCGGCAGTCAGAAGCTGCCACCCTAGCGATGTGGCCGGTCCACCCGACCAGATGTCATAAGCGTACGCGGCACTACGTGTGTCGGCGCGACGCTGTTGACTGAAGGTCGTGCGGCCTACGTGACGGTCGCCGACCGCCTCGTTATGGTCGGGAAGGCGGGCCCACTAGGGGAGGCGGCTTAAAAGCCAAGCATCAGCACAAGCACCGAGCTGTCCAGAGGCCGCATCGACCTCCTCGAGACTCTCAGGCACTCGGTGCTGAAGGTCAGCGCGGCTGCACAATGTCGGGGGTTTCAGTGGCGGCCAAGCTAGCATCGGTGGCGTCGCCGAATTGCATGTCCTTGTCGGTCCTCCCCGGCCCGGATCGCTGCGGTCAATCGTCGTCTCCTCGATCGACTGTCCCGATCTCGGTGCGCGACCCGAGGATTCTGATGATGAGCGCCTCCGACATGGGACGCTGATCTTCGCGTCCATGCTGATCACGCTCATCTTCCTGATTTGGGTCGCTACCTACTTCGCCTACGGGCTACCCCACCGCGGCGGCGATCCCGGCCTTGTACCAGCTGACTACGGTGGTCGGGCTGGTCTTGCTGGCGCGAACGCGGCGGTTCGGGGTGTTCCGCACCACCCAGCTCCTCGCGTTCCTCGTGCTCCCTGCGCTGCCCGAGGCCTCGCTCGGCGGCTTTGTCGCATCCAGCGCGATGATCCTGTGGGCGATCTTCACGCCGCTCGCGGCGCTCGCTCTATGGGGCTGCGCCGCTCGGTCGTGTGGTTGGTGCCGTTCCTCGCCGAGCGGGTAGTGCTCGCGCTGCTCGACCCGCACCTCTCGCAGGACCCGGCGGCGCTCCGTACGGGCTTCGTGATCACGTTCTTCGTGCTGAACGTTATGGGGCTCACCCGGGAAGCGGGCGCATCGTGCGGGAGCGGTCGGAGCGCCCCTTGCTGAATGTCTTGCCGGGGCCGATCGCCGAGCGCCTGAAGGTCGGCACCGGGGTGATCGCGGATCACTACGACACGGTGAGCGTGCTCTTCGCGGACCTCGTCGGCTTCACCGAGCGGTCGTTGGTACTGCCCGCCGACGAGCTCGTAGCGCTCCTGGATGAGATTTTCTCCGCCTTCGACCGGCTCGCCGATGCCGAGGGCGTCGAGAAGATCAAGACGATCGGCGACGCCCACATGGTGGCGAGCGGGTTGCCAGACCCACGTCCGGATCACCTCGAGGCGGTCGCCCGCATGGCGCTCGCGATGCGGGACGAGATCGCCGCGATCGCGGAGCGGACCGGCCGGGACTGGCTCGCGGTCCGGATCGGGATCGACACCGGACCGGTGGCGGCGGCGGTGATCGGCCGGCGCAAATTCATCTACGACCTCTGGGGCGACACCGTGAACACGGCAAGCCGGACGGAATCCCACGGGCTGCCCGGAGAGATTCAGGTCACCGACCGCGTCGCAGCCGCGCTCGGCCCCGGGTTCGCCGTGCGGTCGCGCGGGACGAGCGAGCTGAAGGGCAAGGGACATGGAGACGTTCCTACTTGACGGCGCCGACTAGCTGACGTTCGGCATCGCCGCGTGGCATACATGCGAACACGAGATAAGCACCACCCAGCACTTCATCCTGAGCTGTGCTCCTTCCAGACACTGCACGCAACGGCAAGCAGTGCATCACACCTCCGGTATGTCAGAGCGCGGCGGTCGTCATAGCGCCACGCAAGCACAGGATGTTTTAGAAGTGTTGCGTCGCTAGGCGTACCGCGACTTAAGCAATCCAGCCGAGGAGGGTGATGATCGCCAGCAGGAATGTGGCGTTGCCCGACGACAAGAACAAGAAGACGACGACGAGCACACTGAGGTCGTGGATGACGACGAACTGGGTTTGATGCCAGACAAGGTGATCCGTTGCCGCTTCGATCTCCATCACGAGGCGTTTGCCGGCGGCTTTTATGACGTCCGCTGGTTTCGTGCCGACGGCCGAGGCAAGCTCATTGAAATCACCCGCGAGCGGTTCCAATTGCGGAATCACTCCATCGGCCGCCATATGGGATCTGTATCGTGGAGCAATCCAAGATTGGCTACCAAAGCGCCGCCCATCGGCGAGGACGAGATCAAGTCGCGGAGGTCGGCTCCTGAAGCGGTGGCCAGCGTGGCCAGCGGGGACGACATCGGTCCACGGAGAGCGGTAGAGGCCCGCTAGCCGCCGGCGGTGACATCGGATTACGTCCGATAGGCCCCCAGGGTGGCCTTCACGGCTAATCTTTATCAGCCTTTTTCTTTGCATGTGAGGGAACCGCTCCCGACGAACGGGCCACCCATGACGGTTGCCCATTGGGTACCGAGTTCACATCATTGGGGATGCCCGCTCGCCGACCCCAATGCCGTTCTCCGGATGGGTGTCTAGGGATGAGAAGATCAGATGCCAGGTTCACACTTGAAGTTCGTTCGCACGCTCGACTTCGGCGTACTCGACGGCCTCGGCATGCGCGCTGCTGCCGAGATCCGTGACACCGAGGACGCGTTAATCGCCTTCACCGAAGCGCAGCAGAAGCGCGACGCCCTGCATGTCAAGAGCAAGCAGGAGATCGCGGCGAAGTACCACCAGCAAGACCGCCTCGGAGGTGCGGCGTGACTGATCAGCCGATGGACTATCGCGACTTCCTGATCCGCCAGCAGTAGCAGGAGCGCATGGCGCAGCGATTCGACGCGCTGTTCACGAAGGACGAAGATCACGCTGCGGCTGCGACGCAGGGCATCGAGGATTTGGCGTACCACGCAGCGCAGGAGGCGGCTGCGGCCTACGACTACGTTCAGGAGTCGCTGACCGACGTGATCACCCAGGCCCGTGGTCTCCGCGCCCGGATCGAGAGCGGCATCGTGCCCGAGCAGGACGCGCGGAAGCTGCTCGCCGACCTGGGCAAGCGGCGCGCCGTGCTGGTCGCCAAGATCGCTCCGACTAGAGCAAGCACGACAGCGCGCAGGCAGACCTGAAGGACCCCGCCGCCAAGAGGGACGCGCCAATCGCGAGATTCCCGGCGCTCCGCAGGTAATCGATCATGGCCGGTAGGAGCCGATCACACTCGGAGGAGCGCTGGACACTACTTCCCATGATCGTGCAAAATGTCTCCGCCGTGGAGACCTCGCGCACCGATATCTCCTTCACCTCGCCCAAGGCTGATGGACACACTGCCATGGAAACGCTCGATGCGTTGAAGGCCGATGTCGGCTTCGAGGACGTGCTCTACGACCAGATCGGGAAGGTCTCGGTCATCGGAGTCGGCATGCGACCCCACCCCGGAGTAAGCGCCAAGTTCTTCTCAGCGCTAGCCGATGTCGGGGTGAGCATCGAGATGATCTCCACGTCGGAGATCAGGATCTCTGTGATTGTTGATCAAGAGGATGTTGATCGGGCAGTCGTCGCGGCACACACCGCCCTCGGTTTGGACTCCGCCGAAGAGGCAGTTGTCTACGCCGGTACCGGCCGCTGAAGCGCTCCTTGCCTAACCGATTGTTGGGCTGGTGTAGGTCCGGTGCGTGAGGCAGCCGATGCCTCCAGTGCTGCGGCCTCTGCAGTTCAACCTAGTATCCTTCCTCGTCTCCCAGGTCATCGGGACGTGTCGGTAAGCCCGGCATGGGACTAGTTGGCTGCATGGCAGGCACCGTCATCATGCATGGCTCGACGACCTTTGGAATGGTCACTTTGGAGGTAGTAGTTCCGGACATCTCGGCGACGGCTGACACGCAATAATCGTCGGTTCCGTTCACCTGGACAGAAGATGTGCACGGTTGTCCAGATGCTTGACAAGTTTCTGTGTTAGATACCATTTGGCTCTCGTCGGCGGTGTATGCCAGCGTGACTTTCATCATCCCCGGAGAGGTCGTACTCCCTGTCGCGCACTTCCGGCCGGCATCCGAGGGGGCCACGTAGACCTGGAGGCGGACTATCCCATCTGTTTCATTGTTCTCGGGTGTGCCCGTGCATGAAGACACTGCACTACCCGCAAGGGGTGGTAACGACTGGGACGTTCCGCTTGTGGTCCTAGCCGTGGACGAGGACGAGCTAATGCCTCCCGCCGCGTATCCCAAGAGCGCGAGGAACAGTATGAAGAGGATGAATCCGAAAAGTGAGTCTGTCGAGTCGTCAGCCATGCTTTGCCTTGATCAATACCGTCGTCCCGAACACCTGTTGGCCATTACGATTCCGATCAAACGTCGTGCCAAACAATGGTTAGTGATGTTTGCGGCGGTGGAACGCTGTGCAAAACACTTTGATCATGGATCGACATCGATGCAATGTCAAGCACATGATGCTGTGGATACTGAAACGCTGCCGAAACTAGAGCTTATTGGCGAGAGCGACGAGGACTGCGGTCAAGCTAAGTGCCTGTACTTCCCAATCTGCCCCTCAGGTCGATGAGCCCGCCGCGGTGACGCGCTGTTGATCAGCACTTTCCCGAATTCTGTTCGCGGCACGCCAGGCACAGATGCTCCGGAAATGAGGCGTCATGATCAGTTCTGCTTGCGCAGTCGGATGTCTTAGTGATCATGGCCGCATCGTCTCCCCGCAGGAGTGATCATTGCCATCGCCACGCGAGGCCGGCTCGGACTCAAGCGCACACGATCAGTTAGCCTTTCGCTTCTTGGGCTGCTTTGATCGCAATTCGACGAGGGCGCGCCCGGTGCCGAGATTTTTGCGCGCGCCCCGGCGCGCACGCCCGGTCAGCGCCTGGTAAGGCAATTTGTCAGCGCCCGAAGCGACCCGGTCGTCCGCTTCGACTCCCAGCGGTCCAACTCGTGGAGAGCGCGCCTCTCATAACCGATATCAGCCATCGTCTCCCGCCACTGTGTCCGGACCGGATCATGAATTCCTTTCTTGATCAGTTGCTGCCACACTTTCCACGAGCCGATCGACCAAGGGACGGGCAAGGAGACCCATGCCGACGATCACCCCTGCGAGCAGTGACAGCCCGATGATCTTGAGTGTCTGCGTCATGATCTAGCCCTTTCCGTGAGTGCCGATATTTTTGATCATTCCGCCCGCGTGTCGGTGCTGCTTACCAGGTCGAGAAAATTCTGCGCATCGGGCGCCCGCTGCAGGAGCGCTGACGCCCGAAGTCTTGTTGTTGCTAGTTCTTAGGAGCTAGGCCGATAGAGTTACGAAAGCCCGGCTCCGTGAAGTGCTTTCCACTAGCACCTCTACCAGAGCTGGGTTTTCCTTCGCCTGCAACAGTAGGCAACATCACGCCAGCCGAGGCGTTGGACATTACCCGCTTCGAGGTGTTGGAGTCCTATCTTGAGGAGGAGTACACCAACAACAGAGCTAAGCCGTCGATGATCAAAGCTAACCAGTTGTGGAACGTTACAGCGGTGACAGAAGATTCAACTGAGCCACAGACGCGCCCTTATGCTGGGTTCTCACTCCGCCAAGGCAAGATTGCATTGCTGCTTGTTGGGCTGATGTTCCTGCTGGTGCAGCTTGTCATCGTGCCTCATCCGCTGGGGCTTTCTCAAGATGAGGCAAATTATCTGGCCAAGGTGGATCCGAGGGTGCCAGAGCTGTACTGGACACAGCCGAGGGCGTGGGGACTGCCGGTGCTCGCGGCTCCTGTTGCGGTGTTCTCCCCTAGTCTGACGATCTACCGGCTCTATTTTGGATTCCTCTCCAGTGCAGGTCTGCTTGCTGCCTTCTGGCCCTGGCTTCGGGTGCTGCGTCCGACTGTTGCGCCGGCGGCAGCGCTGTTCTTCTCCACCATCTGGTTCACGGCTGTCTTCGGCTCGTTGGTGATGCCGAACCTGTATGTGGGGCTTGGTGCGGTGGCCGTTCTGGGCCTGTTCGTGCGCGCCGTCCATGATCCGGTGTGGTGGCGTGTGGCTTTGACTGCTGCAGTCGCCGCCTTCGTCGCCCTCGTTAGACCCACTGACAGCGTGCTGGTGATAGCTCCGCTCTTCGCCGTTGGGCTGGTTGTGACGCGCCTGCGCCGCCTGCGGGTGTTGGCCGTCGTGGCGATTGGCGAGCTTATGGGCTGGCTTCCCTGGGTTATTGAGGGATATGTGCGGTTCGGTGGCCCAGTCGAAAGGCTTCGCGCGGCGGAGACCAGCGGACCTGGCGGGTTGACTTTGAGGTTTGCAAACTTGCTGATCTTCCCTCGTCTCCTTGACGGCACGCCGATGTACTGCTGTAGCGGAGGCACGCCTGCCGACGCTGGTCCGGTGCCCTTCGCCTTGACGACTTGGCTTGTCGGTGTACTCCTGATCGCAGCGCTCGGCGTCGTCTGGTCCGCATCAGAGCGCCAACTTTCCGAGATGATGCTCGTCTGCATACCAGCTGGCATGCTTGCCGCCTTCTATCTGCTGCTCCCGGGCTTCACGGCCCTGCGCTTCTTGTTGCCGGTGTTCGCTCTGCTGTCTCTGCCTGTGGCATTCGCGCTTGTTCAGGCACTGACACGGTGGCGCAAGACCGCGGCTGTTCTCATCGTGTCTGCACTTGTCGGCCATGTCGCTTCCATGCTCTTGGTGGCTGAGCGACAAATGGATGCAAGCTGGCGGAGGCGGTCAGCTCAGGTCCAGGCGGCGGCTGCCCTCCAGCCCCTCGTCAACCAGCGACCGTGTCTGGTCATCGCCAACCTGCCCAGCCCCCTGGCTTTTTATCTCGGCTGCGCTGCCCAGGTATCGGAAGCGTCGGAGGGTCAACCCAGCCGTGTGACTCAAGCCAGAGCAGAAGGGGTGTTCGTGCTTGCGCTCCTATCGGCGCCTCCACCGCGCGGCAGCTACATGGCCTCATGGCAGCAGGTACCCGTCCCCGGGCTGGCGCGTAGTTTCCAGGTCTACATCCCGGCTGCCTGACTGTTTCGGCGGAGGAACTCGACGGTCATCACCTCGTTGTCGGTCAGGTGAGCCTTACCTACGACTGCGATCAAGATCATGTCAGCAATCTCAAGGTTGGTTCACGACCATCCCGAGATATCAAGTCTTGACGGTGACCCAGACCAAGATCACCGAGCGACTTGACCTCAAGACAGCGGGACGGCCAATGACGCATGCAGCGGCGCGACAGCGGCCGCCCCCGATCGCAACTCGCCGCCAGACGGCCGCCCAATCATGCCGCAATGCAAGCCGAGCCGCATGGGGCGAGGGTCGAGACGACTGGGTTCATCTCGACCCCAACCCGGCGTGATCGCGATTCGCGCAACTACGACTTCGGCGCGGCCGAATGCCGCGATCCCTGCAGAGACTGGCCGAGCCTGCGAAAGGCTCCAGCGGATGAGGCACGATAACAAGCTGCGCCTTCGACGGAGGCCTTCAACTGTTGGAGTACGTGCCCACCGTGCTCGACGGCCCGCCTGGTACCACGGGAGCGGCGAGATGAGCGACGCAGCCGCTGCCGCCGGCGCGGACGACGCGCGCCATGCTCTGGTAGAGGTGCTAGTGGAAAGCACTTCAAGGAGCTGGGCTTTCGAGCAGTTGGCTCGGCCACTGGTCGAAGAGCGCTGGCACGAAGAAGATCCGGCCGGTGGCGGGATCTGCGCAAGGCTGGCCGGCCACCGAGGTGGGGCTGCGCCTTGATCGCCTTCAGCGACTTCAGCCCGATCACCAGCGCCACCGGTCCGCACAGGGCCGGCAAATAGCACAGCATCCCGCCCGCAGTCGCGATGATGCCGAGCACCATCGCGGTCGTTGCGCGGGGTTCCTTGGGTTGGAGCCACACAGGGTTCGGTGGAATCGGAACCTGGGAGGAGTGATCGCCCCCTGGAGGCATTTGCCTGTGGCAGGCATCGGGGCCTGACCGGGCGGTTGCATCGGCGGTTCGGGGGGTTGGGTCATGGGGAGTCCTAGGTTCGGCGAGTCGTCAGAACCTGGAAGGAGTGATCGTTGGCTCGGCTAGATGTAGACGTTGCTGCCGGGGCTGACAATGCCGCGCAAGTCGAAGGCTTCGGTTGTCTGCTCGATCGAGGGTAGTTGATCGCCAGCTAGCTCCCGCATCACGGGAAAGAGGATGTCGGTGCGGGCGTGGTCGTAGTGCTTTTTTGACTCCCAGACTTCCAGCACCTCGAAGCCGTCGGTCGTGGCTCGCCCGGTGTGCACCAGCAAGCCGTCGACGAAACCGACCCGACGGCGAATCTCGGCATGCAGTGTGTCGCACATCTCGACGGGTGCTGAGACGATGGTGATGACCCCGTACATCCCTGCAAGCTTCCTCATTTGGTCTTGAGAGCTGAGGCTCTCGTTGAATGTCGTAGACGGGACGCCGGATGATCCGAAGGCGATCTCCCTCCACAG
>Ga0081455_10005043_pt1 | contig 14589 bp, 14 predicted proteins | sample TabmetS3T2R1_FD_70207 | JGI IMG/M metagenome (GOLD analysis project Ga0081455, IMG submission 70207) | Tabebuia heterophylla rhizosphere microbial communities from the University of Puerto Rico - S3T2R1 | ecosystem: Host-associated > Plants > Roots > Rhizosphere ... | reverse complement strand
CCGCCCCCCCAGCCGACCCCGCCGCAGCACACCCCGCCGCCCCACCAAACTCCGACTCCGCCGCCTCAGCCTGGCCAGACGCCGCAGCCGACCGGCCATCCGTTCACGCCGATACCGGTCCAGTCGTACACGCCGCCGCCGGTCACCGCGCCGCCGCCGGCCCAGCGCTACGGGCCGCCCGGTCCGCCGCCGCAACAGTTCCAGCCGCTCCATCCGGGCTACGGCGGCGAACCGCCCAAGCGCGGCACCAACAAGCGCATGTGGATCATCGCCGGCTGCGCCCTGGTGGCGGTCGCCGGCATCGTCGTGGGCATCGTGGCGGCCACGGGCGGCAAGCACCACGAGGCCGGCCCGACACCGGGGCCGACGTCCTTCCCGAGCACGCCCGGGCCCACCACGCCCGAACCGACGACCACCTCCACCAAATCGGGTAGTTGTGACGACCCGCGCACCGACGGTCAGGGCCCGGCCATCACCTACGTGATCTTCGCCGAACTGTTCGACGTGTCCGGTGCGCAGGCGTGCACCAAGCCCGGCACCGTGCCGGAGGCGTTCACCCGCAGCCTCAACGGCAAGGTGTTCACGCCGAAGTTCGACACCGCGACGAACGATCAGGCGCCGGAGGTCAAGACCGAGTTCACCGCGCTGGACGGCACGAAGCTGCTCGTCACGTGTACCAAGGGCGACGACGGCAAGTACCTCGTCACGGACGCCAAGAAGGAGTAAGCGGCGGCCTCTGATGGTGCACCTTGCCAGCTTCCATACACTGTCGCGGACTTCGCGCCCGCCCGACGCCGAGGGAACCTGGAGGGGAACGCTTCGTGCCGACCGAAAAACAGCGCCGTGACGCCGCCCGGCGCCACCTCGAGCGTCAGCTACGACGCCGACAGGAGCGCGAGGCCGCGCGCAAGCGCTGGACGTTGATCGCCACCATCGCCGGCACGGTGGTGCTGGCCGTTGTGGTCGCGGTGGTGGTCGTCGCGTTCACCAACGACGACAAGAAGTCCTCGGCCAACGCCAGCACATCGCCCAGCAGCCCGACTAGCAGCCCCAGCAGCAGCCCGACTTCGACCCGCTCGCCGCTGCCCACGCGCAAGCCGGCCAAGATCGCCGCGCGAGCGGCCAAGAAGACCAGCGGACCGTGCGGCTACGCCGAGTCCGCGGACGCGCTCAAGCAGAACCCGAGCCTGTTCGACGTCGGCCTGCCCCCGGATCCCTCGCCTACGCCGCAGACCACGCACACCGTCGTGTTCGCCACGAACCTCGGCAACATCACTGCCGAGCTCGACGGCGCCTCGGCCCCCTGCAACGTGCAGAGCCTGAGCTACCTGATCGGCAAGAAGTTCTACGACAACACCGCTTGCCCGCGCTCGGTCAACCAGGGCATCTTCGTCGTGCAGTGTGGCGACCCCACGGCCAGCGGCCTCGGCGGCCCGACGTACACCACGAAGGACGAGAACCTCAGCAAGGCCGACTACAGTGCCGGCACGATCGCGATGGCCAACGGCGGGGCCAACACGAACGGCAGCCAGTTCTTCTTCATCACGAAGGACAGCAACCAGAACACCGCGGCCGGCACCGGACTCAGCAAGAACTACACGGTCGTCGGGCACGTCACCAAGGGCCTGAACATCCTGCAGCAGGTCGCCCAGGCCGGCGACGACGGCTCCAACCAGGCCGGCGGCGGCCGGCCGAACAAGGATCTGATCTTCAAGACGGTTCGCCTCCAAGCAAGCAACGGTTAGGACACCAGGTGGTTACCAGCAAGCAGCGCCGCGAGCAGTCCCGGCGGCAACTCGAACGGCAGTTGGAGGCTCGTCAGCAGGCCGAGGCGGCCCGCAAGCGGCGCACCCTGATCGCGACCATCGCCGGTACGGTGATCGTCGCCGTCGTCGTGGTCGTGGTGGTCGTGCTCGCGACCGGTGGCAACGACAAGAAGAAGCCGGCCGCGCAGAGCACCCCGCCGTCGTCGCCGGCGGCCAGCGGCTCGACGTCGGCGCCGGCGTCTTCGGTCCCGGCCGCCACCGGGCCGAGCGTCACGTTCAACGGGGTCACGGTCAAGGGCGCCGCCGATCTCAAGGGCGCGCCCGGTGTCACCTCCGCGGCGGCCACCGATCCCAAGAAGCTCGAGTTCAAGGACCTGGTCGTCGGCAAGGGCAAGGCGGCCACGCCCAAGTCGAACGTGACCGTCCAGTACACCGGCGTGCTGTACAAGACCGGCACCCAGTTCGACTCGTCGTGGTCCAACGGCGGCCAGCCGGCGACGTTCACGCTCGGGCCGGGCAACGTGATCGACGGGTTCACCCAGGGCATCGGCGGGGCCAGCGGCGTGCCGCCGATGAAGGCCGGCGGTCGGCGCATCGTGATCATGCCCGCGTCGCTGGCCTACAAGGACCAGGCGCAGGGACCGATCCCGGCCAACTCGTCGCTGGTGTTCGTCATCGACCTGACGAAGGTCAACTGACCCGATAGCCGAGCGCCGCCGCCCGGACCGGGTGGCGGCCCGTCAGTTGCCGTTGTGGATGCGGTACACGTCGTAGACACCCTCGACGTTGCGGATCGCCCGCAGCAGGTGGCCCAGGTGCTTGGCCTCGGCCATCTCGAAGGTGAACTTGCTGACCGCCACCCGGTCGCGGTTGGTGTTCACCGCGGCCGACAGGATGCTGACGCTCTCGTCGGAGAGCACCCGGCTGACGTCCGACAGCAGCCGGTGCCGGTCGAGCGCCTCGACCTGGATGGACACGACGAACGTCGACTCGGCCGACGGTGCCCACTCGACCTCGACGAGGCGGTCGGGCTGCAGCAGCAGCGACGTCGCGTTGGTGCACGTACGCCGGTGTACGGACACGCCGCCCCCGCGGGTGACGAAGCCGAGGATCTCGTCGCCGGGCACCGGGGTGCAGCAGCGGGCCAGCTTGACCCAGACGTCGCTGACCCCCTTGACGGTGACGCCGGCGTCGCCCGAGCGGCGGGCCCCGCTGCGCTCGGCCTGGGTGGTCGGCAGCGCCGTCTCGGCGATGTCCTCGACCGCTCCCTCGACGCCGCCGAGCTGGGTGACGAGCTTTTGCACCACCGACTGGGCCGAGACGTGCCCCTCGCCCACTGCGGCGTACAGCCCGGAGATGTCGGGCAGGTGCAGGTCGCGGGCGATGGTCAGCAACGCCTCGCCGCCGAGCAGCCGCTGCATCGGCAGTGACGCCTTGCGCATCGCCCGGGACAGGGCCGTCTTGCCGGCGTCGATCGCGTCCTCGCGTCGCTCGCGGGCGAACCACTGGCGGATCTTCGTCTTGGCCCGCGGCGACTTGACGAAACTCAGCCAGTCGCGCGACGGTCCGGCGTTCTCGGCCTTCGAGGTGAACACCTCGACGGTGTCGCCGTTGTCGAGCGCGCTCTCCAGCGCGACCAGCTTGCCGTTGACCCGCGCGCCGATGCAGCGGTGCCCGATCTCGGTGTGCACCGCGTAGGCGAAGTCGACCGGCGTGGACCCGGCCGGCAACGCCACCACGTCACCCTTCGGGGTGAAGACGTACACCTCGGACGAGCCGAGGTCGTAGCGCAGCGAGTCGAGGAACTCCTCGGGCTCCTGGGCCTCGCGCTGCCAGTCGAGCAGCTGGCGCAGCCAGCCCATCTCGTCGGAAACCCCGGCCGGATCGGTGATCTCGGCGTTCTTGATCTCCTTGTACTTCCAGTGCGCGGCGATACCGTACTCCGCCGTACGGTGCATGGCGTGGGTGCGGATCTGCAGCTCGACCGGCTTGCCGCCCGGACCGATCACCGTGGTGTGCAGTGACTGGTACATGTTGAACTTCGGCATCGCGATGTAGTCCTTGAACCGGCCCGGTACCGGTTGCCAGTTCGCGTGGATGATGCCGAGGGTGGCGTAGCAGTCGCGCTCGCTCTCGACGAGCACGCGGATGCCGACCAGGTCGTAGATGTCGGTGAACTCGCGGCCCCGCACGATCATCTTCTGGTAGATCGAGTAGTAGTGCTTGGGCCGGCCGGTGACGATCGCCTTGACGCCGCCCTCGCGCAGGTCGGCGCTCACTCGCTCGACCACCTCGTGCAGGTACGTATCGCGCGAGGGCGCCCGCTCGGCGACCAGCCGCACGATCTCCTCGTACCGCTTCGGGTAGAGCGTGGCGAAGGCGAGGTCCTCCAGCTCCCACTTCACCGTGTTCATGCCCAGCCGATGGGCCAGCGGGGCCAGCACCTCGAGCGTCTCGCGGGCCTTGCGCTCCTGCTTGGCCGGCGGCAGGAAGCGCAGCGTGCGCATGTTGTGCAACCGGTCAGCCAACTTGATGACCAACACGCGCGGATCGCGGGCCATGGCCACGACCATCTTGCGGATCGTCTCGGCCTCGGCCGCGTCGCCGAACTTGACCTTGTCCAGCTTGGTGACGCCGTCGACGAGATGCGCCACCTCGCCGCCGAACTGGTCCTGGATCGCGTCGAGGCTCAGCCCGGTGTCCTCGACCGTGTCGTGCAGCAGGGCGGCGACCAGCGTGGTGGTGTCCATGCCCAGCTCGGCCAGGATCGTGGCGACCGCGAGCGGGTGCGTGATGTACGGGTCGCCGCTCTTGCGCAACTGGCCCCGGTGGCGCTGCTCGGCCAGGTCGTAGCCGCGCTGCAGCAGCCGCGGGTCGACCTTGGGGTGCGCGCCGCGGTGGATGGCCAGCAGCGGCTCGAGCACGGGGCGGACCGGCGACTGCCGGGGGGCGGTGACCAGTCGACGGGCCAGCCGGTCACGAACCCGGCGACGGTGCTGCTGGCTCTGGCCGGTGTCGCTGTCCGGCGTTCCCGGAAGGGGCGCGGTAGCCAGCACCGGCGCCGCGGAATTCTCTGAGGCGGACACGGCTGAGCTGGCCCGATCCGGGTCTGGCCCGGTTCGGGCCTTCGGTGGCACAGCCTCCGTCGTCAGCGAGGCCTCCTCAGCAGGGTCCGTACCACCAGTCTAGGCGGCCGGCACCAGGCTAGCGCCCAGGACGCCGCTCGCGCGCGTCAGCTGCGCAGCAGGGCGGTGATCGACCCGTGGGCGACGCCCTCGAGCCGGGCCCGGCCGTCGAGGAAGCCCAGCTCCAGCAAAACGCCGATTCCGGCCACCTCACCGCCGGCCTGGACGACCAGCTCGGCCGCCGCCCGCACCGTGCCGCCGGTGGCCAGCACGTCGTCGACGAGGTACACGCGCCGGCCGTCGAGAACGTCCACCGGCACCTCGATCTCGGCCTGCCCGTACTCCAGGTCGTAGGCCCGGCGGATGGTCGGCGGGGGTAGCTTGCCGGCCTTGCGGACTGGGACGATGCCGCAGCCGAGCTCACGGGCCACCGCCGACGCGAACAGGAACCCGCGGGCCTCGATGCCGGCGACCAGGTCGATCGGACCGAGCCGCCGGGCGTCGGCGGCCAGTGCGCCGATGGCCGCGCCGAACGCGTCCGGGTCGGCCAGCAGCGGCGAGATGTCCTTGAAGACGATTCCCGGCTCGGGGAAGTCCGGCACATCGCGCAACCGCTTGGCGATCAGCGCCGCCAGCTCGTCCGGTGACACGTCCATGCAGCTAGCGCCGCCGGGCCCGCTGCGGGCGCGCCCCGGGCTTGGGCGCCGGTGCCGGTCCGCCGGTCCGCCGAGCCGCGGCGCTGCCGGCGCTTCCGGCGAGCGCGGGCTCGCCGGCCGCGGCCTGCTTGGCCGCCTCGCTGGCCCGCTTGGCGGTCACCCGCTTGGTCAGCGCCTTGTACTGGGGCTGGCGCTCGACCAGGTCGCAGACGATCGGCGTGGCCAGGAACAGCGACGAGTACGCACCGGATGCCAGCCCGACGAACAGGATCAGCGCCAGGTCCTTGATCGTGCCCACCCCGAGGATGCCGGCGCCGACGAACAACAGCCCGGCGACCGGCAGGAGCGCGATCAGCGAGGTGTTGATCGAGCGCATCAGGGTCTGGTTGACGGCCAGGTTCGCCGCCTCGGAGAACGTCATGCGCGAGCCGGCCGTGATGTCCTTGGAGTTCTCGGACACCCGGTCGTAGACCACCACCGTGTCGTACAGCGAGAAACCGAGGATGGTCAGCAGGCCCACCACCGTCGACGGCGTGACCTCGAAGCCCACCAGCGAGTAGACGCCGGCGGCCAGCAGCAGGTCGTGCACCAGGGCGATGAACGCGCCGACCGCCATTCGCCACTGGAACCGTATCGACAGATAGATCGACACGACTATCAAGAAGACGATCAGGCCCTCGATCGCCTTCACGCTGATCTCGTGGCCCCAGCTGGAACTCACCGACTGCACGCTGATCACCGTCGGCGAGATGTTCAGGGCGGAGGCGACCTTGGGGGTCACGCTCGCCTGCTCGGCCGGCGTCACGCCCTTGGTCTTGACGACGATCTGGCGGCTGGTGCCCGAACCGACGACGCGTGCGGCGTCGGCCGGTTCCAGGCCGGCCGAGCGGAACGCCGACTCGGCCTGCTTGGCCGTGATCGACGATCCCTTCGTCTGGATCTGGAACTGGCTGCCGCCCTTGAACTCGATGCCCCAGTTGAAGCCGCGGAGCACGAAGCTGAAAATGCAGATGACGATGATGATCAGCGAGGCGAGGTACCAGCGCCGCCGCGAGCCGATGAAGTCGAACTGCGTCTCGCCTCGGTACAGGCGTTGAAAGAGCGACATCAGCGCTTGCCCTTCTGGCTATCGGCGGCCTCGGACCGCATCCGGGCCCGGCGCTCGGCGGCCCGCTCGGCGGCTGTGCCCGCCTTCGGCGGGGTGCGCGGACGATCCGGCTTGGCCTTGGGCTCGTCCTTCGGCGCCGGGGGCGCGACGTCCTCGACGGTATCGACCTCGTCCGGAGGCGGCGGGGCGTCCGGCTCGTCCTCCTCGTCGAGCACCGCCACGGCCGCCGGCTCGGCCTCCGCCTTCGGAGCGGCCGTGGCGCGGCGGGCTCGCCGAGCGGCCGGGGCCGGCTTGGTGGCCGGGGCGGGCTCGTCGGGCGCGATCCCACCGGCGCGGATCGCGTTGAGTCCGGTGAACCGGCTCGAACCGAACGCGGCACTGCGCGAGAGCAACGACACCATCGGGTGGGTGAACAGGAACACGACGACCAGGTCGAGGATCGTCGACAGGCCCAGGGTGAACGCGAAGCCCTTCACGTCGCCGGCGGCGAAGTAGTACAGCACCGCGGCGGCGAGGAACGACACCGTGTCGGCCGACAAGATCGTGCGCCGGGCCCGCACCCACGCACGCGGCACGGCGACGCGCATGGATCTCCCCTCGTGCACTTCGTCCTTTATTCGTTCGAAGAACACGACGAACGAGTCGGCGGTGATACCGATCGCGACGATGAAACCGGCGATGCCGGCCAGGGTCAGGGTGAACCCGACCTCGCGGCCCAGGATGACCAGGGAGCCCCACGTCAGCACGCCGGACACCATCAGCGAGGCGATGGTGACCAGGCCGAGTGCGCGGTAGTAGAAGAGCGAGTAGAGGATGACCAGGACCAGCCCGATGCCGCCGGCGAGCAGGCCGGCCTTCAGCTGCGCCGTGCCGAGCGTCGCCGAGACGTCGGTGTTGGTGAGCGGGGTGAAGTTCAGCGGCAGGGCGCCGTACTTGAGCTCACGGGCGAGCAGGTTGGCCGAGTCCTCGGTGAAGCTGCCCGAGATCTGGGTCGCCTGGCCGTTGATCGCGTCCTTGTTGTACGGCGACGAGACGACCGCACCGTCGAGGGTGAACGCGACGTAGTTGGCACACGGGGTGGCACTCGGACCGCACGACGTGATCGGGTCGCTGACGTCCTGGCCACCGGTGTTGTGCGCCCCGGTGTACTTCGCCCAGGCCTTCGAGCCGCTGCTCTTCAGGTTCAACGACACGGTCCACTCGGCGCTGCCGCCGTTACCCGAGAAGTCGGGCGGGTTGGCGGTCGCGCTGGAGATCTCGGTGCCCGGCACGATCACCGGACCGAGCAGGAACACGCTGGTGGCCTTGGTCGGGTCGTTGTTGTCGCAGGCGAGGAACGGCTTCGTCTCCTGGGCCGCCCCGTCGGGCTGGTCGGACGAGCAGTCGAAGGTGGCCAGGCGCGCCTGCAATTCCTGCTGCTGCGCCTGGGTCAGCTTGCTGAAGGCGGTGTCGCTGGTCGGCACCTGGAAGCTGAGCCCCTTGAGCGGATCGGCCGTCGTCTTGACCGGAGCCGCCGAGGTCGGGGCCGCGCTCGGGCTCGGTGTGGTGCTCGCCTTCGGCGACGTGGGCGTCCCGCTCGGGCTGGCCGGCGTGGACGGGGCGTCGAGCGGCCGGGCCGCGTTGTCGCGCGGCGAGTTGCTCGACGATGCGCTCGGCGAGCTGCCGGCCGGCGTGGTGGGCGCAGCCGGAGTGGTCGCCCCCGAGGGCGTCGTGGTCGGCGTCGCGCCGGTCGAGGGGGTCTGCGTCGGGGCCGCGGCCGACGCCGCTGCCGTCGCCACCGGCGGCATCACCAGCGGGCGGAAGTTCAGCTTGGCCGCCTCGCCGAGCTTGGCGATGTCGGCGCTGTTCTTGCCCGGGATGGACACGGCGATCTGGTTGCCGCCCTGCACGACGACCTCGGCGTTGGCGACACCGGAACCGTTGACCCGGTCTTCCATGATCTGCCGGGCCTGGCTCATCGCGCCCTTCGACGGCGCCTTGCCGTTGTCGGTCTTCGCCTGGAAGACGACCTGCTTGCCGCCCACCAGGTCCAGGCCCAGTTTCGGCGAGTGTTGCTTGCCGGGCAGGAAGACGAGGCCGTAGATCACGGCGAGGATGGCGATCAGCGCTAGGAAGTAACGCCCGACGCGCAGCGTTCCGGCAGGTGGTGCCACGGGGGTAGGTCTCCTCGACGTGTTCTGTGTAGGGCCTCGGTGAAGGTCAGCCCAGCGTTCTTAGCACGACGCGTGAGCGCCGTGGATCCGGCACAGTATGACCGACGTCATGATGAGACCGGACTGGCCCCGGACATTGCGCCCGGATCGACTCACCGGGGCGGACTGTCGTCCGGCGGCTCGTCAGCTTTATCTTCCTCGGACTGGAGCGGTTCGCGGTACTGGTTCGGCAACGATTCGACGTCTCGCAGGGCGGCGACCGCCCACTTGACCTCGACCCCGGGCGCGATCGACAGCTGCACCGTGTCGTCGGGATTCATGCCGGTCACGGTGCCGTACAGCCCGGACGTCGTCATGACCTCGCTGCCGAACGTGATCCGTTCCCGCAGCTTGCGCTGTTGAGTGGCCGCGCGCTCGCGATTGCGCCGCGCGAACAGCAGCATCGCCACCAGCAGGGCGGCGAGCAGGATCAGGGGTAGTGCGTCTTTCACGGCGGATACCTCGGACGTGGTGGATGGGCGCCCGCGAGTGTAGGCGCTTCGTTACTCAACGCCCGCGACGCCGCCGGGGTGCCCGCGCTAGGGCTGCAGACCACCCGCGGTACCGCCACTTTCCACGGTGCGATCGGGCGCGTTGTAGTCGGAGTGGTCGGACACCCGCTGCGTCCGGCGTGTCCAGCGCCGGGCTTGCTCCAGTTCGCGGCGCGCTCGTGCCTCGGTTGTCGCCGGCGTCCGCCGGAATAGTCCGAAGATGCCACGCATGCGCCCAGTGTCCGCCGAGCGGCCCGGCCGCGCTAGGTGCCGACTAGGTATCTGCTATGCATCGAACAGCGTGGCCGCGCCGCCCTCGCGAGGTGGGGTCAGCCCGAGGTGCGCCCAGGCGGCCGGCGTGGCCACCCGTCCCCGGGGCGTGCGGACGAGCAGGCCGGCCCGGACGAGGTACGGCTCGGCCACCTCCTCGACCGTCTCGACCTCTTCGCCGACCGCCACCGCCAGGTTGCCCACGCCGACCGGTCCCCCGCCGAAGCGGCGCACCAGCGCGTCGAGAACGCCCCGGTCCAGGCGATCCAGGCCCAGCTCGTCCACGTCGTACACCGCCAGCGCGTCGCGGGCGATCTGCTCGGTGACCACGCCGTCGGCGCGCACCTCGGCGTAGTCGCGGACCCGGCGCAGCAGCCGGTTGGCGATCCGGGGCGTGCCGCGCGAGCGCCCGGCGATCTCGACCGCGCCGTCCGGGCGCAGGTCCACGTCGAGCAGGGCGGCCGACCGGTGCAGGATCGTCTCCAGGTCGGCCACGTCGTAGAAGTCGAGATGTCCGGTGAAGCCGAACCGGTCGCGCAGCGGGCCGGTGAGCAGCCCGGCCCGGGTGGTGGCCCCGACCAGGGTGAACGCGGCCAGGTCGAGCGGGATGGCGGTCGCGCCCGGGCCCTTGCCGACCACCACGTCGACCCGGAAGTCCTCCATCGCCATGTAGAGCAGTTCCTCGGCCGGGCGGGCGACGCGGTGGATCTCGTCGATGAACAGCACCTCGCCCTCGCCCAGGCTGGTGAGCAGCGCCGCCAGGTCGCCGGCCCGCTCGATCGCCGGGCCGCTGGTGACCCGGATGGACGCCTTGAGCTCGGTCGCGATGATCATCGCCAGGCTGGTCTTGCCCAGTCCGGGCGGCCCGGACAGCAGCACGTGATCCGGCGGGCGGCCCCGGCGCAGCGCGCTGGCCAGCACCAGTTCGAGCTGCTCGCGCACTTTGGGCTGGCCCGGGAACTCGGCCAGCCGCTTGGGGCGCAGGCTGGCCTCGACCTCGCGTTCGCCGACCACGGGCAGCGGCGAGACGACGTCTTCGACCTCGCTCATCGAGCGCGCCCGAGCAGCTGGATGCTCTGCCGCAGCAGGGCGGACACGTCCGGGGTGTCGCCGGCGTCGGCGGCCACCACGTCGATGGCGTCGGCGGCCTCCTTGCCGCCGAAGCCCAGCCCGGCCAGCGCGTGGCGCAGCTGCTCGCGCCACGGCGCCACCGGCGTGACACCGGACAGGTCGGCCGCCGCCGACGGCTCGACCGAGCCGATGCGGTCGCGCAGCTCGATGACGATGCGCTCGGCCCCCTTGCGACCGATGCCGGGCACCTTGGTCAGCGCGGCCAGGTCGTCGGTGGCGATGGCGCGGCGGACCTCGTTCGGCGGGTGCACGGCCAGGATCGTCTGGGCCAGCTTCGGCCCGACGCCGTTCGCGGTCTGCAGCAGCTCGAACAGCGACCGCTCGTCGTCGTCGGCGAAGCCGTACAGGGTCAGCGAGTCCTCGCGCACGACCAGGCTGGTCGCCAGCCGGGCCGGCTCGCCCACCCGCAGCCGGGCCAGGGTGCCCGGCGTGCAGGACACGGCCAGCCCCACCCCGCCGACCTCGACCACCGCGCCGTCCGGACCGAGAGCGGCCACCTGACCGCGCACGCTGGCAATCACCGCGCCATCCTCCCAACCGCCGAGGCGCCCGGCGCACCGCGGATCGCGGCCGCAGCGGCGGTCAGCCGCGACTGGGCCGCTCCGCGCCACAGCTGGCAGATCGCCAGCGCCAGGGCGTCGGCGGCGTCGGCCGGACGGGGCGCCTCGGGCAGTCGCAGCAGCCGGCTGACCATCGCCCCGACCTGGGCCTTGCCGGCGGTGCCCGATCCGGTGACCGACGCCTTGACCTCGCTCGGCGTGTGCATCGCGACCGGGATGCCGGCCCGGGTGGCCGCCACGATCGCCAGGCCGGCCGCCTGCGCCGTGCCCATCACGGTGCGCACGTTGTGCTGGCTGAACACCCGCTCGACGGCCACGACGTCCGGGGCGAACCGCTCGACGGCCGCGGCGAGCGCGTCCGCCAGGGTCACCAGCCGGTCGCCCACCTCGGCGTCGGCCGGGGTGCGCACGACCTGGACATCGACCAGAGTGAGGGCCCGGCCGGGTGCGCCGTCGACGACGCCGATGCCGCATCGCGTCATGCCGGGGTCGACGCCGAGGACGCGCACGCGCTGCCTTTCTACGAACGGACGTTCGAGAGCCTAGGCGGCGCCGACCCAGCGGCGGCGCAGACACACCGTCGCCCCGTACGCTTCGCTGAGTGTGGAACGACCCGATCGCATTTCGGCGCCGGCGCCGGTGGTCCAAGCCGAGAATGCCGATCAGCCCGATATTCCTGGCGTTCGTCGCCCTTACCGCGTTCGGTGGCTGGCTGAGCTACGACGACCAGCGCTCGAGCGCCCGGTTCGGCGTGTTCTGCTTCGTCGTCGGCGGCTGGGTCGTGTCACTGTGCCTGCACGAGTTCGGGCACGCCTACGCCGCCTACCGGGCCGGCGACCGCAGTGTGGAAGCGGCGGGCTACCTGACCCTGAACCCGCTCAAGTACGCCCACCCGTTCCTGTCGATCATCCTGCCGCTGATCTTCATCGCCCAGGGCGGCATCGGCCTGCCCGGCGGCGCGGTGTACCTGCACAAGCACGACTTCCGCAGCCGGGCGATGCAGAGCATCGCCGCCGCGGCCGGACCGTTCTCGAACGTCGTCTTCGCGGTGATCCTGCTGCTGCTCGCCCGCGGGCACGACGACGGCCAGCACATCCACTTCTGGTCGGGCGTGGCGTTCCTGGGTTTCTTGCAGATCAGCGCCGCCGTGCTGAACCTGCTGCCCATCCCGGGCCTGGACGGCTACGCGATCATCGAGCCCTACCTCGACCCGCAGACCGCGCGCGGGTTCGAGCCGATCAAGCCCTGGGGCATGCTCGGCGTATTCGTGCTGCTGCAGATCAACCGGCTCAACGCCTGGTTCTTCGACCTGATCGAGCGCCTCTACGACGCGACGGGCGCGCCGCGCGGCCTATGGGCCCTGGGCTATGACCTGTTCCGGTTCTGGCGCGAGTCGCCGATCGGCTTCTGAGCGGGGCGGCCGGGCTGCTCAGCCGACGGCCGCCATCACCTCGTCGCTGACCTCGAAGTTCGCGTAGACGTTCTGCACGTCGTCGCTGTCCTCGAGCGCGTCGATCAGCCGGAACACCTTGCGGGCCCCGTCCTCGTCCAGCGGCACCTGCACGCTGGGCAGGAACGACGCGTCGGCCGACTCGTAATCGATGCCGGCGCCCTGCAGGGCGGTGCGCACCGGAACCAGGTCGCCGGCCTCGCTGACCACCTCGAAGGCCTCGTCGAGGTCGTTGACCTCCTCGGCGCCGGCGTCGAGCACGGCCGCCAGCACGTCGTCCTCGGAGGTGCCCTCCTTGGGCACGATCACGACGCCCTTGCGCGAGAACAGGTACGACACCGAACCGGGGTCGGCCATCGAACCGCCGTTTCGGGTCATCGCGGTACGGACCTCGCCCGCGGCCCGGTTGCGGTTGTCGGTCAGGCACTCGACGAGAATCGCGACGCCGTTCGGGCCGTAGCCCTCGTACATGATCGTCTGCCAGTCCGAGCCGCCGGCCTCGGCGCCGGAGCCGCGCTTGACCGCGCGGTCGATGTTGTCGATCGGGACCGAGTTCTTGCGCGCCTTCTGGATCGCGTCGTAGAGCGTCGGGTTGCCGTCGGGGTCACCGCCGCCGGTACGCGCCGCGACCTCGATGTTCTTGATCAACTTCGCGAAGAGCTTTCCCCGCTTGGCGTCGATCACAGCCTTCTTGTGCTTGGTCGTGGCCCATTTCGAGTGGCCGCTCATGCTGATTTCCTAACCATGTCGCAGAAGTACGCGTGAACGCGTCCGTCGCCCATCAGCTCCGGATGGAACGACGTGGCCAGCAACTGCTGCTGGCGAACTGCCACGATCTTACCGGCGGCCGGGCCGGTCGTAACGGCGGCGAGCGGCGTGGCTGCGGGGCCGACCGATTCGACCCACGGTGCCCGGATGAACACGGCGTGCACGGGTCCGCCCTCGAGGCCGTCGATCTCGACGTCCTCCTCGAACGAGTCGACCTGCCGGCCGAAGGCGTTGCGGCGCACCGTGACGTCCAGGCCGCCGAACGTCTCCTGGTCGGCGGTGCCGTCGACGATGCGGTCGGCGAGCAGGATCATGCCGGCGCACGAGCCGTAGACCGGCAGCCCGTCCTTGATCCGTGCTCGCAGCGGTTCGAGCAGGTCGAAGGTGCGGGCCAGCTTGGCGATGGTGGTCGACTCGCCACCTGGCAGCACCAGCCCGTCGAGCAGATCCAGTTCCGACGGCCGGCGCACCGGAATCGGGTCGGCGCCGGCCGCCCGTAGCGCGGCCACGTGCTCGCGAACATCGCCCTGCAGGGCGAGCACGCCGACGGTCAGGGGCACGTCAGTGCCGGTGCGCGGTGGCGTTGGCGTGCGGCTTGGCGTGCTTGGACGTCGACGGGCGCAGCACCAGGGTGTCGAGCAGCTGCGAGGTCGCCGCCGCCACCGAGTCGACCGCCTGCTGGAACGCCTCGGCGTTGGCCGCCGACGGCGCGCGCATCCCGGCGACCTTGCGCACGTACTGCAGGGCCGCCGCCTCGATGTCGTAGTCGGTGACGTTCTCGACGAACGGTGGGCGCAGCGTCTGGATGTTGCGGCACATGGCTACCAGCCTCGCTCGGCCAGCCGGTGCGGCTGGGGCACGTCCTCGACGTTGATGCCGACCATCGCCTCGCCCAGCCCGCGCGACACCTTGGCGATCACGTCGGGGTCGTCGTGGAACGTGGTGGCCTTGACGATGGCCTCGGCCCGGCGGGCCGGATCGCCGGACTTGAAGATGCCCGAGCCGACGAACACGCCCTCGGCTCCGAGCTGCATCATCATCGCGGCGTCGGCCGGGGTGGCGATGCCGCCCG
>Ga0081455_10005042_pt1 | contig 14589 bp, 15 predicted proteins | sample TabmetS3T2R1_FD_70207 | JGI IMG/M metagenome (GOLD analysis project Ga0081455, IMG submission 70207) | Tabebuia heterophylla rhizosphere microbial communities from the University of Puerto Rico - S3T2R1 | ecosystem: Host-associated > Plants > Roots > Rhizosphere ... | reverse complement strand
AAGTTGCGGTCTTTCAGTTCGTCGAACAGTGACTGCCACACGGGCAAGTCAAGGCGACACCCTCACCACGAGGCCCAGGTGGCGAGAAACACCTTGCGGCCGCGGTAGTGCGAGAGCCGATGCTCGCGGCCCTCGAGATCGGGCAGCGCAAAGTCCGGTGCCTGCAGCGTGGACAGCGCCGCGCTGCGCTGCGCGGCGCCGGCGCCCAGCACCCAGTGGCGCGAGGCGCTGTCGCGCACCGCGGGTTGGCCGCTGCGGCGCCACATGGCCGCGACGTTCAAGCGGCCGTTGCGCACGAGTTCGTTCTTCTGCACCGGCGGCACCGGCACGCAGATGTCGCCGTGGCACAGGCCCTCGGGCTTCCACGCCCAGCCGGTGGATCGTTCGATGGCGGCAGCGTCGAGCCAGAGCGCATCGCCGTCGGCGCAGTCATCGGGGAGACGGGTTTCGCGTTGCTCGTGGAGGAGGGTGACCATGAGCGGGCTCCTGTGTGGCGGTGCGTGCCACGGCTGGACGCGCATGGTAGCGGGCCGATGGCATCTACTTTGGCAGCGGGGCCTCCGTCACCTGCGGGACGGCTTGGTTCGCCTGGCCGCCGTAGACGATGAGCTTGAACGGGTTGAACTCCTGGTACTTCTCCATCAGCTTGGTGTAGGCCAGCGTGCGGGCGGCTTCGAGGGTGGGGCTGTCGGGGTGCCGTGCCTGGGCCCACTGGAGCGTGGCGGCGGCGAGCTCGTGCCGGCCATCCTTGACCATGCGTTGGCCGGCTGCGGCGATCTGTGCATCGGAAAGGCCGAGGTAGTCGATCAGCGCGGCACCGCGATCGGCGTCGGTCAATGCATCGAGGCCGTGCAGGCCGTTTTGCCAGTAGCCGCTGTGCTGCTGGAACACGCGGTTGATCAGGTTCTCGCGCAGCAGCAGGTATGCCAGATGCACTTCCGACGTGCCGGCCTCGAGCGTGGGCGGCATCAGGTTGGCCTGCTGGATCGCGGCGCGCGGCGTGCCGCGCTGCATGGCCGCCAGCACCTCGGCACGCAGCCATTGCAGATGAGGGCGCAGGTCGGCCAGCATCGCCGCGGACGCGAAGCTGCGCGTGAGCGGCTCGTGGCCGTGCAGTAGAAGCTGCGGCTTGAGCGCCTGCACCTGCTCGATGGCCGCCAGCATGCCGTCGACGCTGCCCTCGGGCTCGAACGGTGCGCCGAAGTACGGCATCAGGATGTCGCCGACGAACAGCACGCCTTGGTCGGGCATGTGCACCAGCAGCGCATCGTCGGTCTCGCCGCCGCGCGTGGGCAGCAGGCTGAAGCGCGTGCCGCCGATCACGAGTGGCGTGGCGCGATCGATGGTCACGTCGGGCTTGTAGCTGAGCACGTCTTCGAGGCGGAAGCGCTCGCCGAAGAAGCGCAGATGCGCGAAGGCGAAGGCGGCGAGCGAGGCGAGCGTCAGCGTCAGCGCCGCAAGGACGAAGGCGAGCGCTGCTGCCGCGAGGCGGGCGGCGGCTCCGCGCTGCAAGGGTTTCCGCCGCCATAGGGGGTGCAACTCTTGCATCGCGTCAGGCCTCGGGCGTCGGCGCCGCGGGTGGGGGCGGGGCGGCCTCCGGCAGGCCCTCGCGGACGGTCAGCCGGCCGATCTCGAGCTCCTCGACCTCGAGCCGCTTGATCGCCAGCCGGCCGATCGCCGCCTTGCCGATCGCCAGCCGCCCGACCGAGAGGCGGCCGATCATGAAGCCGCCGATCGCCGCGGCGCCGACCGCGAGGGCGCCGATCGCGGCGGCTCCGGTCGCGGTCGCGGGGCGCGCCTCGGGTTTGAAGGTGGCGATCGGGAGCTTGGCGGCGAGCGCTTCGAGCTTCGGCATCGCGCGAGACTAGCGCGGCGCGTCCCGCTCGGCCATCGCTTCGATCCCGTCGAGCAGCCACTCGAGGCCGGCCTCGAAGTCGGACTCGGGGGGGACTCCGCTGAGCTTGCGACCGCCATGCCGCTCGAGAACCCGGCCGACGCGGGAGAGCTCGCCGGACTCGATCGCCGCGGCGACCTCGGGGTCGAGCTGCGGTGCGTCCTCCTCGCCCGCCGCCGCGGCGCCGCGCAGGGCTCGGATCGTCCGCTGCCGCCGGCGCAGCCGCAGGCAGTGGCCGATCACGTAGTCGTCGACCGCGCTCAGCACCGCGGCACCTGCCTTGCCCTCGACTCCGAGGCTTTCGATCGCGCTGATCGACTGCTCGATGTGGCGGGCCAGGTTGATCCGCACCCGGGGCCGTGCGATGCGGGTCTCGGTGACCCAGGGGTGAGCCTCGAAGGCGTCGCGGGTGCGCAGGGCGATCGCCCGCAGCGCCTCGCGCCAGTCCTCGGGCAGGGGCTCCGGGACCAACATCGCCCGGCCGACCCCGTCGCGCATCAGCTCGATCAGCTCGTCCTTCGACTCGACGTAGGTGTAGAGCGTCATCGTCGCCACGCCGAGCTGCTCGGCCAGGCGCCGCATCGAGACCGCCTCGATTCCGTCCTCGTCGGCGAGTTTCATTGCCGCCTCGACGATCGCCTGCCGGCTGGTCGCCGTCGCCTGGGGGGAGGGCCGCTCGACGGGCATCGCTCGTACAGTGTACAATCACTCGCCCGTACGGCGTACAGCCGGCCTGGTGTCTCGTCCCCGCACCATGCCAGCAGCGATCTCCGTCAACTCACTCCGCAAGTCGTTCGGCGACTTCGAAGCCGTGCGCGGCGTCAGCTTCGAGGTCAAGACCGGCGAGGTCTTCGGCTTCCTCGGCCCCAACGGGGCGGGCAAGACGACGACGATCAACATGCTCTGCACCCTCTCCAAGCCCTCCGGGGGATCGGCCGAGGTGGCCGGGTTCGACGTCGCCACCGCCCGCGACGACGTCCGCCGCCACATCGGCCTCGTCTTCCAGGACCAGACGCTCGACGGCTACCTGACCGCCGCCCAGAACCTCGAGCTGCACGCCGAGCTCTACGGGGTCGAGCGCAGGCTGGTCGAGCCGCGAATGCGCCAGGTGATGGAGATGGTGGGGCTGTGGGAGCGCCGCGACAGCCAGGTGATGACCTTCTCCGGCGGGATGCGGCGCCGGCTCGAGATCGCCCGCGGCCTGATGCACTCGCCGCGCGTCCTCTTCCTCGACGAGCCGACGATCGGCCTCGACCCGCAGACTCGCGCCTCGATCTGGGGCTACATCCGCGAGCTGCAGCGCCAGGAGGAGATCACGATCTTCATGACCACCCATTACATGGACGAGGCCGAGTTCTGCGGCCGGATCGCGATCATGGACCACGGCGAGATCGTCGTCCTCGATACCCCGACGGCACTGAAGGAAGGGGTCGGCGCCGACCGGGTGCGGATCACCACCGCCGACGACGAGGCCGCGATCCGGGAGCTGGCCGAGCGCTTCGACCTCGAGGCCGGGATCTCCGAGGAAGCGGTCTCCTTCTACGTGCCCGAGGGGGAGGCGTTCGTGCCGCGGCTGTTCGCCGAGCTCGGGGTCCCGATTCGCTCGGTCAACCTCTCGCGGCCGACCCTCGACGACGTCTTCATGTCGCACACCGGGTCGACGATCCGCGACGCCGAGGAGGACGGGAGAAAGAACAACAACCGGGTGGCGGCCCAGATGCTGAGCGGGGCGCGGCGATGAGCGCGGAGCGACCAAGCGTGCATATCTGGTTCTTCGCGCCGGGAGCGGAGCGCGAGGCATTGTCATGAGCGTCAGCGTTCCCGCCGACGGCGGCGCTCCGAACTCCGGCACCGCTGTCGTCCGGGTCCATGTCCCAGCCCGCAGCCTGCGCAGCGAGCTACGGGCGATCAAGGTCGTCTGGCGCCGCGAGTTGATCCGCTTCCGCGCCGATCGCCTGCGGATAGTCACCTCACTGGTGCAGCCGCTGCTCTTCCTCTTCGTCCTCGGTTCCGGGCTGCAGCAGCTCTCCTCGGCCAGCACCCACGGGGTCGACCTGAAGACCTTCATCTACCCGGGCATCCTCTGCATCTCGGTGATGTTCACGGCGATGTTCTCGGCGGCCTCGATCGTCTGGGACCGCGAGTTCGGCTTCATGCGGGAGATGATGGTGGCGCCGATCCGGCGCAGCTCGATCGTCGTCGGCAAGTGCCTCGGCGGCGCCACCGTCGCTTCCTCGCAGGGGCTGATCCTGCTGGCGCTCGCCTGGGCGGTGCACGTCCCCTACAGCGTCACCCTGGTGCTCGGCGTCTTCGCCCTGCAGCTGCTGCTTGCCTTCAGCATCACCGCCTTCGGCGTCATGGTCGCCGCCCGGATCAAGCAGATCCAGTCGTTCATGGGCGTGATGCAGCTGGTGATCATGCCGATGTTCTTCATCTCCGGCGCCCTCTTCCCGGTCACCAACCTGCCCGGCTGGCTCGCCGTCCTCAACCGCCTCGACCCGCTGACCTACGCGGTGGCGCCGATGCGGACCCTCGTCTTCGACCACCTCGGCCTCTCGAAGGCGGCCGAAGCGGCACTCAACCCCGGCATCACCTGGTTCGGCTGGACGGTCCCGACCGCGCTCGAGATCTTCGTCATCTTCGCCTTGGGAATGACGATGCTGGGGATCGCGATCTGGGAGTTCAGCGCGGGGGAGTAGCCTCGTGCGCGTTCGCCGCTTGTCACCCTGTGGTTGACAAACGGCGACGCCGAACACCGAACGAGAGGAGGACGCAAATGGAGGGCAGCGACGGGCGGATCGCCTTCGTGCAGTCGTGCTGGCACCGGGAGATCGTCGACGAGTGCCGCGACGCGTTCCTGGCCGAGCTGCGCGAGCGGGGCGTGCCCGAGGACGAGGTCGACCGCTTCGAGGTGGCCGGGGCCTTCGAGATCCCGCTCCACGCCCAGCGTCTCGCCGCCAGCGGCCGCTACCGCGCGATCGTCGCCGCCGGCCTGGTCGTCGACGGCGGCATCTACCGCCACGAGTTCGTCGCCGAGGCGGTGATCGACGGGCTGATGCGGGTCCAGCTCGACACCGGCGTGCCGGTCTTCTCCGCCGTCCTCACCCCGCACCACTTCCACGAGCACGCTGAGCACCAGCGCTTCTTCCACCAGCACTTCGAGGTCAAGGGGCGCGAGGTGGCGAAGGCCTGCACCGAGACGATCGCCTCGCTCGAGCAGCTGCCGGTCGCGGCCTGATCGCGATCGGCTTGGTCGGCGGCGGAGCGGGGTAGGGAGGCGGCCGTGGAGCTCACCCTGATGATTGAGGGCCAGGAGGACGTGACCTGGGAGGACTGGGTCGCGATCGCCGCGGCCTGCGAGGCGAACGGGGTGGGGACGCTGTTCCGCTCCGACCACTACCTCTCGGTCAAGGACCGGCGCGAGCGCGGCGCGCTCGACGCCTGGGCGACGATCTCGGCGCTGGCGGCGGTGACCGAGCAGCTGCGGCTGGGGACGATGGTCTCGCCGGCCACCTTCCGCCACCCGGCGGTGCTGGCGAAGATGGTCGTCAGCGCCGACCACATCTCCGGCGGCCGGGTCGAGCTCGGGCTGGGAGCGGGGTGGTGGGAGCGCGAGCACGAGGTCTACGGCTTCGAGCTGCCGCCGATCGGCCTGCGAATCGACGCGCTCGAGGAGCAGCTGCAGGTGGTCCGCGGTCACTGGGGCCCGGGCCCGTTCGACTTCGACGGCGAGTACTACTCGGCGGTCGCGCTCGACGCGCAGCCGAAGCCGGTGCAGTCGCCGCACCCGCCGCTGATCCTCGGCGGCAGCGGCGGCGATCGCAGCCTGCGGCTCGCCGCCCGCTACGCCGACGAGTACAACACCGTGATGGCCTCCGTTGACGAAGTGCGCGACATCCGTGCGCGTCTCGATGCCGCCTGCGAGGCTGAGGGCCGCGACCCGGCCTCATTGCCGCTCTCGACGATGACCGGCTGGCTGGTCGGGGCCGACCGCGACGAACTGCGCCAGCGCGCCGCCAACCTCGCCCAGTGGAACGACGAAGACGTCGATGGCGACACCCTCCTCGCGACGCTCTCCGAGGCGACGATCCAGGGCACGGTCGAGGAAGCGGTCGAGCAGCTGCGGGCGCTCGAGGGTGTCGGGCTCAGCCGGGTGATGTGCCAGCACCTGCTGCATCGCGACCTCGAGGCGATCGCGGTGATCGGGCGCGAGGTCGCGCCGCGGGTGGCCTGATGCGGTACACCAAGCTCGGCCCCACCGGCACCGAGGTCTCGGTCGTCTGCCTCGGCTGTATGGGGCTCGCCGACCCGGCCGCCGGCAGCCATCCCTGGGCGGTCGGCTGGGAGCAGAGCCGCGCGATCATCCGCCAGGCGCTCGACGCCGGGATCAACTTCTTCGACACCGCCAACGTCTACTCGAACGGCAGCAGCGAGGAGTACCTCGGGCGGGCGCTGCGCGAGTTCGGTGCCGACCGCGACGAGATCGTCGTCGCGACCAAGGTCAACTTCCGGATGCGCGAAGGACCGAACGGCGCCGGCCTCTCCCGCAAGGCGATCCTGACCGAGATCGACCACAGCCTGCGCCGCCTCGGCCTCGACTACGTCGACCTCTACCAGGTGCACCGCTGGGACTACGAGACGCCGATCGAGGAGACGCTCGAGGCGCTCGACGAGGTGGTCCGCGCCGGCAAAGCCCGCCACCTCGGGGCCTCGTCGATGTGGGCGTGGCAGTTCTCGAAGGCGCTGCACCTGCAGCGGGCGAACGGCTGGGCTCGCTACGTGACGATGCAGGACCATTACAACCTGCTTTACCGCGAGGAGGAGCGGGAGGTGCTGCCGCTCTGCCTCGACGAAGGGATCGGCTCGCTGCCCTGGAGCCCGCTGGCGCGCGGCCGCCTGACCCGACCGTGGGACGAGCAGACCGCCCGCTCGGAGAGCGACCCGTTCGGCGAGAGCCTCTATCTCGAGGAGGATCGCGAGATCGTCGAGCGCACCCTGGAGGTGGGGGAGCGGCTTGGCGTCGGGCCGGCCCAGGTGGCGCTCGCCTGGCTCCTCTCGAAGCCGGTCGTGACGGCGCCGATCGTCGGTGCGACCAAGCCCGAGCACCTCGCCGATGCGATCGCCGCGGTCGAGCTCGAGCTCTCGCCGGAGGACATCGCGGCGCTCGAGGAGCCCTACCGGCCCCACGCGGTCTCCGGTCACTCCTAGCCGGGGCCGCGGAGCCGCCTTAGAATCGCCTCGTGGCGACGACCAAGTACCTGCTCGACGAGTCGCAGATTCCGACGAGCTGGGTCAACCTGCTGCCCGACCTGCCGGGCGAGCCGCTGCCGCCGCTCAACCCGGGGACCGGCGAACCGGCCGGACCCGATGACCTGACGCCGATCTTCCCAACGGGAGTAATCGAACAGGAGGTCTCGACCGAGCCGGAGATCGAGATCCCCGAGGAGGTGCGCGAGGTCTACAAGCTCTGGCGCCCGACGCCCCTGATTCGTGCTCGCCGCCTCGAGCGCGAGCTCGATACCCCGGCGCACATCTACTACAAGTACGAGGGCGTCTCGCCGGCCGGCTCGCATAAGCCGAACTCCGCCGTCGCTCAGGCCTACCTCAACAAGCAGGCGGGGGTGAAGAAGCTGGTGACCGAGACCGGGGCGGGTCAGTGGGGCTCGGCCCTGTCCCTCGCTTGCCGCCTCTTCGGCCTCGAGTGCGAGGTCTTCATGGTCGGCGTCTCCTACGACCAGAAGCCCTACCGGCGGGCGATGATCGAGACCTGGGGCGGCACCGTCCACCGCAGCCCCACCGACCTCACCGACGCCGGTCGCTCCCAATCTGCCCACGAGTCAGGCAGCCTCGGCATCGCAATTTCCGAGGCGGTCGAGGTCGCGGCCAAAGCCGACGACACCAACTACGCCCTCGGCTCAGTTCTCAACCACGTCTGCCTGCACCAGACCGTGATCGGCCAGGAGGCGATCGCCGCCCTCGAGCAGGCCGGCGAGTACCCCGACGTAGTCGTTGGCTGCGTCGGTGGCGGCTCCAACTTCGCCGGCCTCATTTACCCCTTCGTCCGTGCCAACCTGCGCGAAGGCAAAACCACCCGCTTCCTCGGCGCCGAGCCTGCGGCCTGCCCGACCCTGACCCGCGGCACCTACGCCTACGACTTCGGCGACACCGTCGGCATGACCCCGCTGATGCCGATGTACACCCTCGGCCACGACTTCGTCCCGCCGCCCGTCCACGCCGGCGGCCTCCGTTACCACGGCGATGCGCCCAGCCTGCGCCCTGGTCCACAACGGCCTCGTCGAGGCGACCGCGGTCAAGCAAACCGACGCCTTCGCCGCCGCCGTCCGCTTCGCCTCCTCAGAGGGCATCATCCCCGGCCCCGAGCCCGCCCACGCGATCAAAGCGACCATCGACGAAGCCCTCGCCGCCAAGGAGTCGGGCGAGGAGCGCGTCATCCTCCTCGGCCTCTCCGGCCACGGCCACTTCGACATGTCCGCCTACGCCGCCTACCACGCCGGCGAACTAGAAGACCTCGAGTTCTCCGACGCCGAAATGCAAGAGGCGCTTGAGCGGCTGCCCGCGGCGCCGAGCATCGCCTGAGCCCGGACGGCCCGGTCCCCCGGCGCCACCACCCCGGGCCAGCGCCCCGCAGCGGCCCCGCCCGGTAAATTGAGCCGAGCGAGGTGGCTGTAGCTCAGCTGGTAGAGCTCCTGGTTGTGGTCCAGGCGGTCGCCGGTTCGAATCCGGTCAGCCACCCCTCTTGAAGTGCTGGAAATAGCAATGTTTGGGTGCCGCAGTCGCTAACCCCAGCCAAAATGTCGCTGCCGATCGGGCGGTTGTCTGCCAGATCGGCGCTCGCAGTCAGAGAGCTGGCAACTTGGGTTGTCTTCCATGTAAGCGGAGTGGCGAATGCCAGTGACTACCGCGAGTCCCGAGCCAGTAGAAATTGCGCGATCAGCTGTCCGGAATCCGTCTCTAAATCAATGACAGGGTTTGCTTCCAACCCGCGCAGCTCAGTTCTGGCCCACTCACGAAGGGCATCATGGGTGAGATCTTTGGGCGGTGGATCCAGGAATTCTGCTAGCAGATGTGCGATGACTCGCGGTCGAGCCCCCGCACGAAGTAGCGCAAGGGCAACTGGATCGGACGCACCGAAGCGCAGAACTACCGGAAGTCTCTCCAGCTCCTGACGTGACGTTGCGCTGGGGGCATCGAGCACCTGCTCGTCGATCGCCACGTCGAGTGCTGCGGCTAGGAGGCCAGCGGCCCGAGTTAGGCTGAAACCGATGCCGGTGTCGATCAAGCGGATCGTCCTCGGGATTGGGCTGCGCTCAGTACGGCTCGAATCATCTATTGGCCCAGTCCCGTGCGCGGCACCACCAACAACGCTCAATGGTTTGCCACTGACCCAGAGTCCCACGGTCTCCGCTAGCGCTGCGCGAGCGGTGCTGCTCTCGCTGGTGTCTTCGGAGAAGAGCCCGGCTAGAAGGGTCGAGTTGAAGGCGTCCCGCTGGAGGAGTAGGCCGAGTTCCTCAGCGGGAATCTCGCCGAGTCCGTCGATCAACATGCCGAGCCAGTCCTCGAGACTCTCTGGTGCGACCTCTGGCAAGGCCACCGTGAGGTAGGCGCACAGGCGCCCGGCCACAGGCACGGCCACGCCAGACCGTCGCGCTGCCTCGACCGCCCAATTGGGTCCGCTGGATGATTCCAAAGCCCGCCGTCCTAATGCCTCGATCGATCCGGCAAGGCTTCTAGCCTCCTCAAGCAACTGAAGCTGCTGGGCCCCCCACGAGCGACCAAGAATTTTCGGAGCCAGGTCCTCATTCTCGCTGGGAGCGAGATAGGACACGACGACATGATCAGTTGGATAAAGGTTCTCCGCATCGACCCTGTCTTCGTCCAAGCGGGTAAGCAGTGGGCGGAGAGCGCTGGTCACAGCCGTCGAAGCGTCCTCCTCTTTGAGAAATTCTGCTCGCGGAAGAACGACCTCGGCCACGGTCTCCTCGTCCAGGACCGGCAGTCTGTTCGGCACGACAAGGGCGATCGAGCGCATCGCGACCCTTGCGCGGCCGGCACGGCCGATCGCATTCAGAAGCTGACTTCGTTGCTGGCTGAGTTCCTCGTCAGCACTCTGGTCTGGCGAGTATCCGATCTTCGTTCCACCGACAATTACGGCAGTGGCGGGAAGGTTTAAGCCCTGTGCGAGGGTGCCAGTTGCGAAGAGCACTGAGCATCCTCCGTCGATGAACGCGATCTCGCTGGCTCTCCGCTCCTCAACCAGGAGCGCACTGGTGTGCACTCCCGCACCCTTTCTAAGGACCTGACCGAGCAAAGATGGGACTCCGAGCTCCGCGGAGGCAAGAGCCAGGAGTGATTCGACAGTCTCGTCCAGTTCGATCGTCCCGAAACCGTCGAGAGAGAGTGCCGCGCGAAAGCTGTGATGTTTTGAGCCCGGTTGAAAGGCCATGGTCTTTTGGCCACGTTCGCCAAGAAGCTGGGCCAGCGCTTCCACCGTCTGTCTGACTTTTGCTGAATCTTGGTCGATGTAAGTTCTGCCGTCCGCAGCCCGCGAAACCTGCATAGGCGTGGTTGCGGCGATGCGGTGCAAGGAGTAATCCTCGGGCTCATTCGTTGACCAAGGACCACGAAGACCTGCAAGCACCGCTAGTCGGCCGTCGAACCTCTCGTTTTTGCGGTGAGGTGGCATCGCTGCCAGCCGCTCGCGTGGTCCCGCCGCCGCAACCGCCGTCGCGCCACCGTCGATCCCAACCACCGCTCTCAGCGTTCTGGTCGGCCGCCAAGGCTCCCTGACTACCACCGCGTTGCGCCGCTGCACAGCGCTTAGCCACGAAGCAAGGCTCTCAGGATTCTCGATCAAGGCAGACATGAAGAGCAGAGCGGCCTGGTCGGCCCGGACCAGCACCTCAGCCAAGACCAGCTCGCTGAGGACACCGCGCCCACCTTTCTCGCCAAGGTTGTGTGCCTCATCGAGCACAAGGAGCGCCAGGTCGCTGAACGCGTCAGCCGATTGTCGCAAGGCGAGTGAACACTTCTCAGGCGTCATCACCAACACTTCGCCGGTGCCAATCTCGCCGAGAGCCTCGTCGGCGAGGGTCGTGTACTCGACGCCACCGAGGAATTCACGCACTTCAACCCCGGGATGGTCTTGGCGTAGTTGGCGTCGGATCTGGCTGACCAGCGCGTTGGTTGGCGCGATATACAGCACCCACCCCCTCGTGATTGAGTGCTGGATCGCTAGGTCTGCGACGGCGGACTTTCCAGCCCCCGTGGGAACCGAAACGACTGCGCTGGCGGATGGGCCAGGCAATGCCACTGCCGCGTACTCAAGGGCAGCTGGCCAAAGCAGTGGCTGAATCGAACATCTTCTCTGCAGAAATTTGACGAACGTTTCGGGGTTCCCTTCTGGCGATGGGACGTCGCGAAGCGCTCTGGTTGCTGCCTCAGATAAAGCGGCGCCGGCGACCCGGGCAAAGTGCTGAGCCGCAGGGTGGGCGCCGATGGGCACATCGTCCTCGTCCAGCCTCAGGCTCTCGGCGAGGTCCAGCAGTCTTGCGGCGTCATCCCCATCGGGTGCCCCAGGGTCTCGCAGCCAGCGGGTGAAGTTGCCGACTAGGTCGCCAATCTCCAGCATCAGGGCGGCTTCCACCCTTTCGTAGAGAAGCGCGTCGGCATCATCGGTGTTCTCGGGACGCTCCGGAATCGCGTCGCCGCTCAAGAGGGCGAGGACACTTCCCAACGCGTAGTGCTCGACGGAGCTGCGTTCCGGATCGATTTCGATGTCACGGGTTGCAACTCGCGCGTTGGCATCGTAGCCAGCAATCAAGTAGAGCAACGCAACCAAGATCTGCTCGAGGTCGGCGGCACCGTCGAGCCCACCATCGAGTTCCTTGGCGATCTCAAGCGACTCAGCGGCCACAAAGGCCGAAGCTCTGCTGATCTGACTATCAAGCTCAGTGCGAAGGACGGCATCCACTTGGAGTGCCATTGCCAAACGGCGTAGATCCTCAGAGCTCGGGGCGTCATCGCTTGGCGGACTATCGAGCTCCTGCCGCTCGACAACCTCCAGCCATGCGCCAGAAAGCAGCCTGTAGATAGCCGCGTCGTCGAGCCCACTCAGCTCTGGCAGTGACTGGAGAAGCTCGTTTACTCCCCGGTTAAACATCTAGACAACCAGCTCGCTAATCACAGTTGGCATGGCAGTAGCCACAGCCCCGAAGAACGCCTCGAAGTCAGCGATTTGGCAGACGACGACACGTTTACGAGCCGCGACCGGCTCCAGCGCCGCCAGGCGCACTCGAGAATCGCTCGGGATAAAGGCACTCTGATGAAAGATCGCCGGCAGATAGCAGCGGTTCTTGCGCCAAAGCGACTCAGTGACCTGGGTTTTCATCGGATCGGGAAGCAGTGCGCCCAACACGTCGATCGCATTGCGAATATCGGGGCCGTGGAGGCCCTCCTCGATGTTGTCAAACATCCCGCAAGCGTTAGTGAGCTGCGCGCTTGCGTTGTCCGCGGATGCCTTGGTCTCACCAAACGTCATCACCGCAATCCCCTCTTCGCCGAAGATGGCAACCGAGTCGAGTCCTTGTCGCTTGGGAAGGGGGTGGGGACGAAGAAGCGCTAGGACCCCGCCTTGAAGGAAGTCAGACGTCCTCGTCCGGTGGATGACGAAGAGAGCGTGGGTGAAAACCTCCGCAATCCAAGCATTTCGCGAAGTCTGCTTCCAGTTTTCTAGTTGCTCGGCGTTCAGGTTTGGCTCTGGAGTAGCAATCCGATCGACCAGCTTGACAACCTCCGGTCGTTTCTCGACGCCCTGCAAAGCGAGCCTTGAGGCGATCGTTGCATCCTGCTCGACCCAACCGGCAAGGAAAGCAACGGCATAGCAAGCGAGAGCCTCGGGTACCTCTTGTCTATCTGCTCCCGTGACCTTTACGACGGTGTGCGAGTCAGGGCTCGCCCGTTCTTCGCAGTGGATGCAGGTAGCGAGTACATCGAGTGACTCTTCTATGAGTTCCTTCGGAGCTTTTGCCACCGGCTATCGCTTTGAGATTTCGCGCTGCGGGCGTTTCAAACCGGAGGCATTCGAGGCCAACCGAGTGGGGTGGGGTCCCAAATTGGATGGTTCAAGGGTAACGATCTACGCGGTCCTAGTTGAGAACGTCTCCGGTATTAGGTAGATCGGAGGTTCCTGTTCCACCTTGCAGACGCCACGCAAACCGCTTGCTGAAGGGGTTGCCCACGCGTTTCACTCTCACCACCTTCATCGTGGCCCAGGAGATCGCCTGTTCGATCCGATCCCACCCTCCTCATCGGGATGCGGGTCCAGCGGAAGAGCTACTCCCTAGAAGCGTTCGATCAGGATGTCGATCCCGTTGCCGGACTCCTTGTGGCGGGTTCCACACCTTCGGCCGGCCGAAGCGCAGGCGCGCGGGGTCGGCGGAGTGCCGGCAGCAAGGCGGCCGGAGAGCGCTCGCGCAGGGCTGCTCGCCAGAGGCCGGCGCTATAGGCGGCGTTGTCGAGGAGGTGGAGCAGGGGGAAGGTCGTGGGCGGACGTTCGCTGCCCGACGGCCGCGATCCCGCCGCGGCCAGGTCGACTAGCAGCAGGGAGGCGGCGAGGCGGCGGGCGCGGGGGCTGGTCAGGGCTGCCGCGGTGCTGAGTGGCAGCCACTCGCGGTAGGCGGCGCGGGCGAGTTGGCGGGTGGCGGCGAGCTGGCCGCGTAGGGCGAGTTCGGCGACGGCTAGGCGAGCGCTGCTGTCCTCGCGGCGGGCGCCGGCGATGCAGGCGGTTGCGGCGGCGAGCAATAGGCCGGCGCCGATGCCGGCCTTCGCCGCTGCCAGCCAGGTCGCGGCCGGCAGGGGTGCCAGCCGCAGCGGTGCCACCGGGTCGGCGTGGCGCTGGCGCAGTGGCACTGCCGAGCTACCGTAGTCGAAGCGTTGACGGGCCCAGGCGGCGAGGGTTTGGCGGGGCTGGTGCTCGACCTCGAGCTCCGGTGCGTAGCGAACCTGCCAGCCGTGCTCGAGTGCCCGCCAGGCCAGGTCGACGTCCTCGCCGAAACGCAGGCCCTCGTCGAAGCCGCTCAGCTCCAGCAATGCCGAGCGACGGGCCACGAGCGCGGTGGAGGGAACGTAGGGGACCGCCCGTCCTGGTCCGCTCAACCCGGGGTGGGGACCCATGTCGAGCGGCGAGCCGTGACGCTCGTAGTGGGCGATCGGGCCGGCACCTGGGGCGCTGCGCACGCGCGGTGCGGCCAGGGCCAGCTTGGGCTCCTCGGCGAGCAGGGCGGCGAGCGGGGCTGCCCACTCGGTCGGGCAGTTGCAGTCGGCGTCGATCATCGCGACGTACTCGGTGCTGGCTGCGGCGAGGCCGGTGTTGCGGGCGCCGGCGGGGCCGGGCAGGCCGGCGGGACGGGCTGGTCATGCGACCTCCGTGGACGGTGGCACGTCACACGGGTGCACGCGGCGCTGCGGGGCCAGGGACGAGCCCGGACGCGGGATGGGGAGTGCGTCCGACGGGTGGGCACGCCGGGCGGACCCGGCGGTTCGAGATCCAGTGTAGCCGAGTGCCGGGGGCACGGGTGCACCGCCTGCGCGGAACGCTCGCGTGGACTGGTCACGGGAGGGCCGGCGGGCGGAGGCGAAGAGCCGGTGACGAGAAGCTGAAGAGACGTCGCCCCTTG
>Ga0081455_10005041_pt1 | contig 14590 bp, 17 predicted proteins | sample TabmetS3T2R1_FD_70207 | JGI IMG/M metagenome (GOLD analysis project Ga0081455, IMG submission 70207) | Tabebuia heterophylla rhizosphere microbial communities from the University of Puerto Rico - S3T2R1 | ecosystem: Host-associated > Plants > Roots > Rhizosphere ... | reverse complement strand
GGAGGTATTGATGAGGCGGATGGTGTTCACACTATTCACAGCGCTGCTGACGGCAGCGTTCGCGGCGCCGGCCGCCGCCCAGTCAGTGGCCGATTTCTACCGCGGCAAGACCGTCACCATGGCGGTCGGAACCTCGCCCGGCGGCGACTACGACCTGCGCATGCGCATGGTCGGCCGCTATCTCGGCAAATACATCCCCGGCAATCCGACCGTCGTCGCGACCAACATGCCCGGTGCCGGCCAGATGCTGGTCGCCAACTGGCTCGCCAACGTGGCGCCGAAAGACGGCACCGCGATCGTGGCGCTGTCACAGAACCTGCCAGTGTACCAGGCGACCGGCGCCGCCGGCGTGCGCTATGACGTGCGCCAGTTCAACTGGATCGGCAACACCACCGACACGCCCAATGTCATCAATGCCTGGCACTCGACCGGCATCCGCACGATAGAGGACGTGATGCAGCGCGAGCTGGTGGTCGGCGCGACCGGCACCGCCAGCGGCTCCTTTCTCTATCCTTACGCGCTCAATCAGCTGGTCGGCACCAAGTTCAAGATCGTGACCGGCTATCCGGGCGGCAACGATATCAATCTTGCCATGGAGCGCGGGGAGGTCGGCGGGCGGGGCTCGAACTCATGGGCATCGTGGAAGTCGACCCGGCCACAGTGGCTCGCCGAGAAGAAGGTCATCGTGCTGGTCCAGGTCGGTGTGAAGCGCAGCGCAGAGCTGCCCGATATCCCGACCTTGCAGGATCTCGCGAAGAACGAGGCTGACCGCCAAGTGCTCACGTTCATCTCGGTCGACACCGCGATCTCGCGCCCGCTGGTCACCAACGGCGGCGTGCCGCGCGAGCGGGTCGAGGCGCTGCGGCGCGCCTTCGATGCCGTGATGAAGGACCCTGAGTTTCTCGCCGAGGCCGAAAAGTCGAAGACAGACATCAGCGCGATGACCGGCGAAGAGGCGCAGAAGATCGCGGAGGCGACGGTCAATGCGCCGGCCGAGGTGCGCGAGCGCGCCGGCAAGCTGATCGAAGGGAAATAGCGCGCCGAACGCGTGTAGGCTCGACGCAACAGGAGGAACGGCATGGCTCGCAACACACGACATCACATCCGGCGGATCGGATGGGCGGCCTGCATCCTGGCATGCCTGGTTGCGCCCGCCGCCGAGGCCTATCCCGAGCGGCCGATCTCGCTGGTCGTGCCGTTCGCGCCCGGCGGTCCGACCGACATCATCGCGCGCATTCTCGCGTTGGCATTCACTCAGTCGCTCGGGCAACAGGTCATCGTCGACAACCGCGGCGGCGCCGCCGGCAATATCGGCATGGGGCAGGTGGCGCGCGCGACGCCTGACGGCTACACGCTGCTCCTCACCTCGACCGCGATCGCGGTCAACCCGGCGCTGTTCAAGAACCTGCCCTACGATCCGATCAAGGACTTCGCACCGATCTCCGAATTGGTGAACGCGCCCAACGTCCTGGTGGTGCGCCCGGACTCCGGCATCAACTCGGTCGCCGACCTGGTCGCGCAGGCGAAGGCCGATCCGCAGAAGTTCAACTATTCGAGCCCGGGGGCCGGCACCAAGTCGCACCTCACCGGCGAGCTGCTCAAGCTGCGCGCCGGCATGCAGATGGTCCACGTGCCGTTCCGCGGCGCCGGGCCAGCCGCGCAGGCGGTGCTCGCCAATACGGTGCAGGTCGGCTCGGTTGCGCTCGCGGCGGCCGAGTCGCTGATCAAGGACGGCCAGCTACGCGCGCTCGCAGTGACCAGCGAGAAGCGCTGGTTCTCGCTGCCGGACGTCCCGACCATGATCGAGGCGGGCTATCCGGGGTTCATCTCCGACACCTTCAACGCCTTGCTGGCGCCCGCTGCCGTGCCGCCCGACATCCTGGCACTGCTGGTGCGCGAAAGCCGCGCCGCCTTCCAGCGTCCGGAAGCACGCGAGCAGGCGCACAAGGCCGGCTTCGAGGTTGTGGCCGGCACGCCGGAGGAGCTGACGGCCCGGATCAAGTCCGAAATTCCGGCCGTGCGCGAGCTGGTCGAGAAGGCGGGCATCAAGCCGGAATGACCATGGCCCGTCTCACCGCCGCGATCGCCGCGAGCGTGCTTCTCGTGGTTGCACAGGCGTCAGGGCAGGAGGCCTATCCGAGCCGCACCATCAAGGTCATTGCTCCGTTTCCGGCGGGCGCGCCGGTCGATTCCGTGGCGCGGCTCATTGCCGATCGGCTGGAGCGGGCGTGGGGCCAGCCGGTCGTGGTCGAGAACCGCGGCGGTGGCGGCGGCATCGTAGGGACGAACGCGGTCGCGAAGGCGGCGCCCGACGGCTATACGCTGCTGCTCACCTCGACCTCGCCGATCGCCGCTGCGCCGGCGCTCAACAAGTCGATGCCCTATGACGCGGTCAAGGACCTCGCCCCGATCTGGGCGATCAGCGCCAGCGGCCTCGTCGTGGTGGTCAACCCGGCGCTGCCGATCAGGACGCTCACCGATCTCGTTCGCTTGGGGCGCGAGCAGCCGGGCAAGCTGTCGTTCGCCTCGTCCGGCCACGGCACCTCGCAGCATCTCGCCGGCGAGCTGTTCATGGCGCGCACCGGCGCCAAGCTGGTGCATGTCCCTTATCGCGGTGGCTTTGCCGGCACGACCGATCTGATGGCAGGCCATGTGCAGGTCATGTTCGATTCGCTCGGCAACGTGCTCAACAACATTCGATCCGAGAAGCTGCGGGCGCTGGCCGTGCTGCGCGACCGGCGCAGCCCGCAGCTGCCCTCGCTGCCGACGGCGGCCGAAGCCGGCGTCAACGGCGTCGAACTGGGCGGCTGGCTCGGCCTGTTTGCGCCGGCGGGCACTCCGCCCGCGATCCGCGACAAGCTTACCAGCACGCTACTGGCGGCCATGCGCGAACCCGCCATCATGACGCGCCTGATCGAGCTCGGGAACGAAGACGAAGTGATGACCGGCGATATCGTCCTGAAGCGGCTCGCCGAGGACCGGGCGTTGTTCGCCGAGATCGTGGAAAAGGCCGGCATCGTGCCGCAATAAGAAGCAACGAGCCGGCAGGCGGCCAAAAGGCCAATGGTGGGAAGCGCGCAGCTGTCACACATTCGCTTTAGAAACGTCTGTGGGCTGGAACATCATGACTCTGGAAGACAAATACGCTTGCGCCGAGCTGATCCAAGCCTGGGCGCTCTATCGCGACCAGCGGCGCTGGCCGGAGCTGCTTTCGACCTTTCATCCCGAGGGCGAGATTGCGGTGTCCTGGTTTCGCGGTCCGTTCCATGAATTCGTCGAGCAGTGCAAGCGCGGTGGCCCCTCGAAGCACTTGATGTCTCCCGCAGTGGTGCGCGTCGCCGGCGAGCGGGCACTGGCCGAGACCAGCATCGTGATCCTGGTGCGTCAGATGATCGAGGGGCTTGCGGTGGACATGACCTCGCGCGCGCGTTTCCTTGACCGATTGGAACGGCGCGACGGTGCGTGGCGCATTCTGGAGCGCGCCGCAATCTACGAGCAGGACCGGCTCGATCCGGTCGAGCCGTCGACGGCGTTCGGCCTTGTCCTCAAGGCTTCAAACGCGACGAAATATCCCGAGCCCTACCGCTACATGGCGCTGCGCCTCGGCGCCGCCGACCGGCCGCTGGCAGAGCCGGTGCACTACGACGGCTCCGCCCCGACCAAAGAGCTTTATGCTCGTTACGAGGCGTGGTTCGCGGGCGCGTAATAGGTCACATCGGCTTCTCAATCTCCGACTTGGCGCCGTTGGGCAGCGGATAGCGATCGATCGCGAACAACGCCGTGGTTCCGTGATAGTGCCCCATCAGGCCGACCAGCTCGACGATCGCGCGTTCGCCAACGCGGTCGGCTAGAACCTTGAATGTCGCGTCGCTCACCTGGCGCGTTGCGAGCAGCTCACTGAAGAAGTCGTAAACGGCGGCCTCGTCTGGCGTCATCGGATCGGGCCGCCGGCCCGCCGCCATGGCATCGATGAAAGTTGGGCTCAGTCCCGCCTCGATCGCGTAGGCGCGGTGCGAATACCAGACGTACTGGCCGCCCCAGAACCGCGCAGTCAGGAGGATCACAATCTCCTTGAGCTTGTGCTCGATCGGCGCCTCGAAGCGCAGATAGCGGTTGAGCGGCCGAGACGCCTTGGCCATCTCCGGGCTGCGCAGGGTGATGTTGGTCGGGCCGTCGAACGACTTGCGCCCGGTCGCGATCTCGGCGTCCGCCACGGCCTTCTGAGCCGGGTTGAGCTCGGCATAGGAGAGCGGACGGAAGCGCCCGCCCCGCAGCACGAAATCGCCCTGAGCGGTCGCGAGCGTTCCGGCGAGGAGTCCAAGGGCGAACACAAGCGCGAACATGACAGTGGCGACGACGAGCGTGCGGGGCATTTGCTGTTCCTCCCTTGCTTTGCCGGAAGGTAGCCGACGCTGATCATGATCGCCAGGGCTTGTGCCAGCACGTCCCGTGACTGTGTCGCAGCCTCGCACGTACCCTGCTATGCTATCGAGGCTGGGTCAGATTTAACCTGCGCAGGAAAGGCTGAGGGATCCGCCATGGCGTTTTCAAGGATTGCGGTGGCAGCGGGCGTAGTGAGCATGCTCATTGGCGCGACAACGGTCCAGGCCGCCGAGATCGTCGTCGTCAGCACAATCGCGGTCAAGGAGTCGCTGATCGACATCGTGCCGATGTTCGAGCGCGCGAGCGGGCACAAGGTCAACATCACCTTCGGCAGCGGGCCGATCGTTTTTGAGCAGGTGAGGGCCGGCGCCACCGGCGACCTGTTCCTCGGGCCCGACGAATTCTCGGAGCCGCTCCTGAAGGAGGGCAAGCTTGTGGCCAGCACGCGGGTCGACTTCGCCCATTCCGGCGCCAGTGTTGCGGTGCATGCCGGTGCACACAAGCCGGACGTCAGCACGCCTGAGAAATTCAAGGCGGCGCTGCTAGCTGCCAAGACCGTCTCGTATAGCCGCGGCGCGAGTGGCCTGTTCTTCGTGCGTGTCCTCGAGCGCTTAGGGATCGCCGAGGAGATCAGGGCGAAGCTAGTCTCGCCCAGGCAGGGAGAACTGGTCGGCGCGGTGGTTGCTCGCGGCGAGGCAGAGATTGGAATCCATCAGCTCAGCGAGCTCCTTCCGATCAGCGGGATCGACATCGTCGGGCCGCTTCCTGCCGAGCTGCAACGCAAGATCGTCTATAGCGCTTTCGCTTTTCCGGCATCGACGCAGCAGGAGCCGGCGCGCATGTTCGTGACCTTCCTGCGCACCGGCGTGGCGGGTGCAATCATCAGACGAAAGGGAATGGAACCGGCCTAGTACCGCCGATTTGAAGTTCCTACAATAGCTGCGGCAAACCGGGCGCCCGTAGTGCCCGCTCAACGAAAACATGCAAGGGAGGGACTTTCTATGCGTGCGACCATTCGTATCCTGCTCGCGGTGTCCGCCGTCGCCATGCTTGTCGGCCAGGTGGAAAACTCCGCGCTGGCGCAGACCCGCGAGATTCCAAAATTCGAAGTTGATCCATCCTGGCCCAAGCTGCCGAGCAAATATGTGTGGGGCCAGGTGTCGAGCGTGTCGATCGACGAGCGCGGCCACGCCTGGATCCTGCAGCGCCCGACCACCGTGCGGGCGGACCAGCGCGACAAGGCGGCGCCGCCGGTGCTCGAATTCGACGAGGCCGGCAACTTCATCCAGGGCTGGGGCGGGCCAGGGCAGGGCTACGATTGGCCAGAGACCGAGCACGGCATCTACGCCGACCCCAAGGGCTTCATCTGGCTTGGCGGCAACGGCCGCACCGACCATCATCTGGTGAAGTTCACCCGCGACGGGAAGTTCGTGTTGCAGATCGGCCGCAAGGGCCAGAGCAAGGGCAACAAGGACACCCAGAACGTCAAGCAGGCGGCTGACACGTTCGTGCACACGCCGACCAATGAGCTGTTCGTCGCCGACGGCTATGGCAATCGCCGCATTGTCGTGTTCGACGCCGACACCGGCGCGTTCAAGCGCATGTGGGGTGCGTTCGGCAACGAGCCCCTCGACAACGTGCCGGAGCCGGCGAAGGTGCCGGAGGATCAGCGCATCCCCGCCAAGGAGGCGACGGGCCAAGGCCCGGATCAGTTCGTCACGCCCGTGCATGCCGCGCGCGTGTCGAAAGACGGGCTGGTCTACGTTTCGGACCGCGGCGGCAAGCGCGTGCAGGTGTTCACGCTCGAAGGCAAATACGTCAACCAGGTCTTCATCGACCGCTATTGCGAGGCGCCGCATTGCGGCAACGGCCAGACCGTCGCCAGCACGGCGTTCTCGCACGATCCGGAGCAGCGTTTCCTCTATGTTGCCTCGCGCAGCCCGGCGCGGGTCTGGGTGCTCGACCGCAAGACGCTCGAGCCGCTCGACTCGTTCGGACGCAACGGCGTCGCGCCCGGCGAGTTCTATGTGATGCATCACATGAACGTGGACGCGAAGGGCAACCTCTACGTAACCGAGGTGCAGGACGGCAAACGGATCCAGAAGTTCGTGTTCAAGGGGCTGACTACCCGATAAGGCTGCAGCCTTGTGCCAATGGGAGGAGTGCTATGCGTTATCTCGTCGGACTTTCGTCCATCTGCATGATGCTGTTTGGTGCGGTCGCAATTGCCCAGCAGAACCAATTCCCACTAGCGGCGCCCGCTGGCGTCGACAGCAAGGCGCGGGAGACTGCGCCGCCAGGGGCCGTGAACCAGGGCCCCTATGACATGAACACCTGGAAATACGGGACGGCGTTCAATCCGCCACCGGGCACCAAGATCTGGAATCCGGTCAAGATCAAGCTGATGCAGGGCGGCAAGGTGACTGGCGGAACGGTGCGAGCAGCCGGCGAGCCGAGCACCTATTGCGCGATGGCGAATGCGGGCTACGACTTCATCTGGACCGAAATGCAGCACGCACCCACGAGTTGGGACAATGCGGTGAAGGCCTGGACGAGCTGCCCGCGCGCGAAAGCGGTGCCCGGCGCGCGCATCGCCTACACGGACGAGAAGGAAATTCAGCAGGCGCTCGACGGCGGCGCGCTGGTGCTGGTGGTGCCGACCGTCGATACGGTGGCGGAAGCGATCCAGGCCAGGGACTGGGCGTTCTTCCCGCCGCTCGGCAAGCGCAGCCAGGGCGGCGGTGCCGCGTTCGCCCCGGAGATGTGGGGCAGCGTTCCCGGCGGCTATCGCAACACCATCAACGACAATCTCGTCCTGATCCTGATGATCGAGACGCTCGAAGGCCTCAAGAACGCCGACGAGATTGCCAAGGTTCCGGGCGTGTCCGCGATCTTCGCGGCGAGTGGCGACCTCGGCAATTTCTCGGGCTATCGGCAGGGCGATCCGGACTACGAGCGCGCGATCAACATCGTGCACGACGCCGCGATCAAGGCCAAGGTGCGGCTCTGCGGGCCGTTCGCCTGGCGCGACCGGCCGGACTTCACCTGCTTCCAGGCCGGCAACGAAATGGCACAGATCGCCCGCGGCGCGCGCGCCGAGCTCGGCGAGCTCCACAACACGCAGGGCAAGACGGAGGTCGGCCCCTTCGCCAGCCGGTAATGGGTGGCCGGAAAAGGAGAAGGGCCGCCCTCTCGCTGCGGCCCTTCCATTGTCAGACCGTTGGTCCGGCTGACGCCGTGCCGTCGCACTAGGCGACGCGGACCTCGTGAGAGGCAAGGATCCAGTTCACGGATGCCGAGGACCTCGGCGAAAGACAATGAGACACTGGATCACCTCCTTTCGGTTGTTAGCGACAGCAGCAATGTAGGATGCGAATCTTGATTCTGGAAGGTTGAATTTTGCTCATATTGCGGCACGGGCCGCCTAGTCCGTGTGCCTGCCACGAAAGCGACGGAAGTATGAATCGGACGTCAGGTTTTGGCGACTTCGGCCATGGCGCGGACTGTCCGACCAGGCGTTCCGCCGTGAGTACGTGTCCGAGCAGTGCGAAGGTCGCAACTTGACCGCATACCGGTATTCGGTATACTCCAAGCATGATCCGGTCGTTCAGGGACAAGCAGACCGAGGCCTTGTTCCACGATGAGGTCGTGCGTCAGTTCCGGGGCATTGCGCGCCCTGCCAAGCGCAAGCTTGATGCGCTCAACGCAGCAAGCCGACTGGAGGACTTGATGATTCCGCCGTCAAATCGGCTTGAAAAGCTGAAGGGCGACTTGAAGGACTTCTATTCGATCCGAATCAACGACCAATGGCGAGTCATCTTCAAATGGATCGATGGCGATCCGCATGAAGTTCAAATTGTCGACTACCACTGAGGAGACGATGAATGGCGGCAAAGGAGTTTGCTCCCGTCACTCCAGGCGAGATGCTGAAAGAGGAGTTCTTGGCAGAATATGGGCTGTCGCAGAACCAGCTCGCCAAGGCGATCGGCATCTCGCCCAACCGGATCGCGGAAATTGTCAACAATCGGCGCCGCATCACGGCCGATACCGCGCTTCGGCTGGGCCTGTATTTCGGGAACAGCCCTGAGTTCTGGATGAACCTGCAAACCCACTACGATCTGAAAATGGCGCGACGAAACCTGAAGCCTGAAGACGCGAAACGGATTAAGGCGCTCCGGGCCGCCTGAGCGGCCGCCGGCTTGTATCGCGGCAGCGCCTACTCACTCGCAATGATCGCCCGCGTCTCATCGACCACGTCCTTGGGCGTCGCATAGAGGTCCTTCAGCAGCGCCTCGATGCTCTGCCAGCGCACGTGCTCGACCTCGAGCTTCTTGGCCTTCATCTCGGCGAGCAGCGCCGGATCGGCCATGGTGGCGTCGAACGCCTTGCGCAACGCGGCGGCGCGGTCGGCCGGAATGCCGGGCGGGGCTGCGAACGGACGCCCGAGCGTCTGCGCGTTGAGCACGAATTTGAGGATCTGCTTCTGACGCTCGCTGGTGGCGAATTCCATGATGGCGGGCACGTTCGGCAGCTCGGGCGAGCGCTCGAGCGCAAGCACATTGAGGATCTTGATCTTCTTCTCCGCGACCCAGTCCGGTTTCGAGATCTTGATGCTCGAATAGGCCCAGCCGCAGCGCCCGTCGAGCTCGCCGCGCTCGACCGCGAGCGTCAGCTCGGCGCCTCCCGGATAGCCCGAGACCAGGTGAATCTTGAGGCCGAGAAGCTTTCTCAGGATCTTGACATACATGTCCTCGTCGGAGCCCGGTCCGAGCCCGCCCAGCGTGAACTGGGTCTGCCGCGCGTCAGCCATGGTGTTGACCCTGGGATTGCCGAGGAGGGCGCACACCGTGAGGTCGCTCGCACCGCTGCCGAGCCAGGTGAACTTGGTGGCATCGAAGGCCGCGCCGGTCGACCCCACCAATGGCTCGATCACGGGTGAGCGCGTCAGCGAGATCACGCTGCCGTCCTTGGGTGCGACGTTGTAGAGATGGTTCGCCGCCCGCATGCTGCCGGCGCCAGGCATGTTCTGCACGATGATCCGCGGCTGGCCCGGAATGTGCCGGCCGAGATGGTTCGCAACCACGCGGGCATAGAGGTCGAAGCCGCCGCCCGACGAATAGCCGGCGATGAGCGTGACCGTACGATCCTTGTAGAAATCCTCGACCGCGTCGGCATGCGCGGGCAGCGCGATGGCTGCAGCCAGGAGTAGCCCGCTCAAACCACTTGAAGGAATGCGCATGGTCATGTTCCTCGTGTCGCTGGAGAATACTAGCCCGGCGCTGACGCGCAAAGACACTCAAAGATGGCAATGGCTGGCGCTGAAATAGGCAGGTTGAGCCGGCAAGTTGGCGGATAGGTCAGCGGGCGTTGCCGCGGCCCGGAACATAGCCGAGCTTGCGTGCGGCCAGGGCAAGCTCGCAGCCTTCGCAGTAACGGGAGTCTTTGAAGTCGATCCAGTTGTGCGCATAGATGTGCTCGGCCGCGATGCCATAGCGCTCCTGCAGGAACGGCAGCAGCGCCAGCCAGGCACTCATCTGCGCCGGCGTGACGGGCTTGCTGACGTCGGGAAAGTTGCCGACGAACTCGACCCCGAGCGAGTTCGTCCTCACCACCACCTGATAGGTCTTGGAATTGTCGACATACTTGCTGTCGTTGCGGTTGGCGCCGTCGCCATGGGTCGGGATCGCGGTCTCGGCGGTCGACCAGAACACGGTCCCGTCGGTCTCCACCCAGACGGTCACGCCGCGCTTGGTCGGCGTCTTGAGCTGCTGCAGCGCGAGGCTGCGGCCGGTCCCCGGCGGACTTTCAGTCTGATGCGCGATGATGTGCTTCCAGTGGCGCGCGTCGGCCGGGTTGCCGAGCGGATGCAGGTACTCGATCGTGAGATTGGGAATGCGCGGCTCGCCGGACTGCCGGGCGAGCTCGGCAAAGCTGACCGGGTCTTGCTGCGCGGCGGTCGGCCGGAGGGCAGCGCCAATGAGCAGCAACAGCAAGATGATTCGCGTCACGTCGATGTGGCCGCGCATTTCGTCTCCTGTATGGCCATCAGGACGGTATGGCGATGGGCTCAAGAGGCTGACCTGATTCGACAATAGCTGATGGTCGTGGAGTGGGGCGGCCGGCTGTCTGGTGAATCAGCAGATTGTGCTAGGTTCGATTAACGAATCACCAGGGGTCGCTCATGAACGTCATCGTCTTCGCCTCGCGCAAAGGCGGCTCGGGCAAGAGCACGCTGGCCGCTCACCTTGCTGCGCAGGCGCACAAGCCGTCCAGTCGCGTGCTGATGCTCGATGCCGATCCGCAAGGATCCCTGAAGCTCTGGCACAAGCTCAGGTCCAGCGGCGAGCCGCCGATTGGCGACGCCAGCAAGGGCCTGTCGGCGGCCGTGGAACAGGCCAGGCACGAGGGCTACGAGTGGGTTTTCATCGACACGCCACCGAACATGTCGGCGATCGTCGTCGATGCCATCCAGCTGGCAACGTTGATCATCATTCCGGCGCGCCTCACGCTGTTCGATCTGGCCGCCATCAAGGAAACCATGAACGTGGCCCGCCAGCTGAAGAAGCCCTACGCGGTCGTGATCAACGGCGTGCCGGCGCGGCGTGACAACACCGAGTCGCCGTTCGTGCGGGAGGCGCGGGCGGTGCTCGGCAGTCTCAACGTTCCGGTCTGGTCCGGCCAGATCACCCAGCGCAACGCCTATTCGCTCGCGTTGGCGGAAGGCGAGGGCGCGGCCGAATATGACGGCCAATCGGAGGCGGCGCACGAGATCACTGCCTTGTGGGCGGCGATCGAGAAATCTGTGAAGGCCATTCATGGCGCCTACGAGGGCGCCACCATGCATAATCGGGTCGCGGCGTAGCGGCTCAACGGACAAGCACGGGAGTGGCCAAAGCCGGGGTGACCCGGCTTCGATCGCGGCTGCGATGTCGCCTCCGAACGCCTATGCACGAGCAGTCCGGCCCGTGCTAGGAATGGCGGTATAAACGGAGGAAACGAATGCTCGCGATTCAAGAGAAAACCGCCGTTCTGACTGCCGCCATAATGGCCGCGGGCCTGAGCCTGTCCGTGAGCTTAGGTTCCGCGCAGGGTGTTCCCGATTTCGCCGCCATCATTGCGGCGCCCGACCGCGCCGCAGCCGATCGCGAGACCGATAAGCGCCGCGACCCGGTCAGGCTACTGACGTTCACCGGCGTGCGCACCGGCATGAAGGTGCTCGATATGGGCGCCGGCGGCGGCTATAGCACCGAGCTGATGGCGCGCAGCGTCGGCCCTGGCGGCATGGTCTATGGCCAGAATCCTGCCGACCTCAGCGCGCGCGCCAAGGAGCGCTTCGAGGCGCGCATGCAAACGCCCGCGATGAAGACGGTCGTGAGCCTGGCGCGGCCGTTCGACGATCCGTTGCCGGCCGAGGTGCGCGATCTCGATCTGGTGACGTTCTTCTTCTACTACCATGACACGGTCTACATGGAGGTTGACCGCGCCGCCATGAACCGCAAACTGTTCGCCGCCTTGCGGCCCGGCGCGTCGCTGGTGATCACCGACCACTCCGCCAAGGCGGGCGAGGGCGTCACCGTTGCGCGCACGCTCCACCGCATCGAGGAAGTGGTGCTGCGCCGCGAGGTGGAAGCAGCAGGTTTCAAGCTGGTCGCCGAGGGCGACTTCCTACGTCAGCCCGGCGACCCGCGCGACTTCAACGTGAACCGGCCGACCGGGCCGGTGGACGAGTTCGTGCTGCGCTTCGAGAAGCCGCGCTGAGGCTCACTCGCCGACGACTTCCAGGCCGGCGTTGGTCCAAACCGAGCGCGAGGCTGCGCGGCTGAAATACTTGAGCAGCGCCAGCGCCGGCTGCGGCGTCGTGTTGGTCGCCGGCACCGCGGCGTCGTAGTTGATGTAGACCTGCACAGCTTCCGGCACCGGGCCCGCGGCGACGATGCCGGGATAGCGGGCGACTTCGCTGAGATTGTAGAGCCCGATGTCAACTTCGCCCTTGGCGATCAGCTCGCGCCCGTTGGCGACAATCTTGCTCTTGGCCTTCACCGCGTCGGCGATGCCAAGATTGGCGAGCACCTCGGCGGCGTTGATGCCGCTCAAGCCCCCGGTCGCGGAATCGCTGTAGGTAATTGCCTTGGCGTCGAGCAGCGCCTTGCGCGTGGACTCGACAGTGGAGAGATCGAGCTTGGTTCCCTCGCGCACCGCGAGCCCGATACCGACACGTGCGAACGGGCGACGACTGCCGGCACGCAGGCGGCCTTCCTTCTCGTAGGCCTCCATCGAAGTCGCAGCATTGATAACGATGTCGTAGACCTCGCCGGCCCTGACCCGCTGATCGACCAGACCGGGCGAGACGCCGGTGAAGGTCACCTGGTGACCGGTCTCCTTGGTGAAGCTCGCGGCGATTTCCCGCATCGCGACCGTCAGCGCATTGGCATTGACGATCTTGATTTCGGCCGCCAAGGCACCCGCAGTTGTCGCCAGGAGCATTACGAAGGCGATAAAGGCTGAATGCCGACAGACAGAGTGCATCGCAAATTCCTCTCTTCGCGGAGGTCCTTCCGACGCGCCCGCGTTATCGACATTCTACGCCTGTCGTGACGAATTTAAACACGGGTCGGAACGCATGCGCGTCACGAGCTGTTGACCTCGATCAATGTCTGGTCACCCGCGCAGCCGGATATTGATGCCATCCAACCAGCACAGGAGTGTTGCCATGAACCTGCGTTCGCTCATTCCGATCGGCCGCAGCCGTGATATCGCACGGCGCGAGGATTCGCCGTTTTGGTCGCTCCAGCGCGAGATCGACCGTTTGTTCGATGACTTCACGCGTGGCTTTCCGAGCATAGCCGGCCAGGGCAGACAGGAACTCTTGCCCGCGATGGACGTGACGGAAACCAACAACGAGATCGAGGTGACGGCGGAGCTGCCCGGCCTCGAGGAAAAGGACGTGCAGATCAATCTTGCCGACAACGTGCTCACGATCCGCGGCGAGAAGAAATCCGAGCGCGACGAGAAGACCAAGGACTATCGCGTGGTGGAGCGCAGCTACGGATCATTCTACCGAACGCTGGAATTGCCGGCCGGCGTCGACCCCGACAAGATCAAGGCCTCGATCGACAAGGGCGTGCTCAAGGTCGTGATTCCGAAACCTGCGCCCGCTCAGGTCAAGAACATCGCGGTCAAATCCGCGGCCTAGGCGTCCATCCGTATCCAGATACTTTGCCCTCCTGCGTCCCAGCGGGAGGGCCGGTGCCATGGTGTCGACGTCCAGGCGCTCAAGCGATACGGTAATCTTTCATTAACCATTCGGCCCCACGCTCCCGGACACGCGCAACGAGGAGCGCTCCGCATGAATGTCATCACGGTGGCTTCGCGCAAAGGTGGCGCAGGCAAGACCACGATCTGCGCGCATCTTGCGGCCCATGCGCACGCGCAGGGCCTGCGCACGCTGGTCATCGACGCTGATCCGCAAGGCTCGCTGGCGCTCTGCAACTCGCTGCGCGCGCACGCGCTGCCGCTGATGACCGCCGAGCGCGGCATCGACCGCGCGCTCGCGCTCGCCATGGTCGACGGCATCGAATGGGTGTTCATCGATACCTCGCCGACCATGTGGGTGGTCGTACAGGAGGCGGTGCGCGCCGCCACGCTGGTGCTGATCCCGGCGCGCCCGGGCTTCCTTGATCTCTCGGCCGTGCGCGAGACCGTCAAATGCGCGCGCGAGCGCGACAAGCCCTATGCGGTGGTGCTCAACGCCTGTCCGGTCAAGCGCGGCCAGAAGGAAGCGCCGGCTGTGGTGCATGCACGCACCTGGCTCGAGAAGAGCAAGATTCCGGTCTGGTCCGGCCAAATCAGCCAGCGCGCCGGCTTCGTGCTGTCGCTGTCGCACGGCGTGAGTGCCGGCGAGGACGACGCCCGCTCGCTTGGCGCAGCCGAGATCGCCAAGCTCTGGAACGCGGTGGAGAAAAGCGTCGAGGCGGTGAATGCCGCACGCGCCGCCGTCCTGCCCAGAGGGCGCGCCGCTTAGAGCATGATCCCGAAAAGTGGGAACCGGTTTTCGGAAAAAGATCATGCTCAAACAAAAAGCTAGACCATGATCCCGATTCAACTTGATCGAATCATGGTCTAGGGCGATCAGATCGCGAATTCGCGCGCGACGATCTCGTCCCATTCGTAGGGGCACTTCGCCGGAAACGAGCCTTCGTCAAGGCCG